>Ga0208040_1000046_pt1 | contig 163127 bp, 117 predicted proteins | sample AD_UKC083_MetaG_FD_184431 | JGI IMG/M metagenome (GOLD analysis project Ga0208040, IMG submission 184431) | Active sludge microbial communities of municipal wastewater-treating anaerobic digesters from USA - AD_UKC083_MetaG (SPAdes) (version 2) | ecosystem: Engineered > Bioreactor > Anaerobic...
TCGAACTCAAACTGGATCCACAGCGGATCGGTGCCCGGCGTGGCCAGCCACATGTCGCTGCTGACGGTCGAGTGCTGATCGGCGGCATCGAGCCCGGACCCGTTGACCGTGTTCTGTGGTCCGGCGGCTGCCTCCGAACTGCCGTTGCTGGCGGCGACGACGTTCGCAATCGGATAGCCGACCGGCTCCGTCGTGAAGCTCCAGACCTCGCCCTTGAAGATGGTATTGGTCGGCGGCGCATTGACCTCATCGATGCGCCAGTAATAGGTCGTCTCGAAGTCGAGCACACCCGCCGGATCGTAACTGGACGCTGCCTGGCCCTGACTGACCAGCACGCCCATCGGGTTGGCTCGGCTCGCATCGTTGACGTCGTCGAACGCGGTGCCGAAATACACGTCGTGCGTGGCCGCGAATTCCCCCGGCTCCCAGGCCAGAGACGTATCTCGCGGCACGTCCGTCGCCTCATTGGCCGGACTGGGGTCGTCGGCCAGTTCCGCATTGGGGCCCTTGCCGAGCATGACGTCAGCCAACTCGTCAAGCGTCAGGACCCGACTGTAGATACGCACATCGTCGATCAGTCCGTTGAAGTAGGAGTAGTTATCTTTGCGCCCGCCGATACGGATCGGCTCATCGTTCAGGATGCCGAACTCCGCGGTTTGGGCAGTCGCGCCGGCGGATATCCCGTCGATGTAGAACTCCACCTGGCCACCCTTCAGAAGCGTCACAGCCACATGATACCATTGCCCCGTTGCGATGGCCGCCGTGGAGGTGTGGAAGACATATACCTCCCCTGGTGTGTTCTGGTAACCAAACTGCAGCAGACCATCGGTCACCTGGACGCGGAACTCGTAGTTGCCAGGGAAGTTCGACCCCGCGGTGCCGCTGGGCGCCTTGCAGGCGACGAAGTAGTAAGTCGTGAGGTTGTTCAGATTCACCCATGCCGTGATGGTCAGGGCGTTGTCGATGTCAAGCACCGAGCTCTCAGATGCCTCCACCAAACCGCCCGATCCGTCGAAGCTCAGGGCGCCCGACCCGATCTGGCCCGTCGCCCATTGAGGGTCGCCCATGAGGGCGCCGTCGTGCCGGTAGCTGCTGGAATCCCGGACGGTCATTCCCACTCCCTCATCGAATTTCCACCAGCCGACCAGCGTGGGGTCTCCGGCGTACACGACAGGACCGGCCATCACGCCTGCCACGAAGACATACAATCTTAACGCTTCCAACATCTTGCCCATGGTCGTTCTCCTTCAAAGCATACCGCGACTTCAAAGTACTACGCTATGTTCGAACACGAAGAACACCGATCGCCAGAACGCTGCTGCGATAGAGGGGAGTAACAGGCTGCGAAATGCGACTGCGCTTGCCACTGTGGTGACTCCTCCTCGAGCGGAAACGCCGCTCCCACGGTCCGACACCAACATCAGCCACAAGACATGATTTATCTATTTTATGACATGCCGTCGTTCGGAATCAAGCAAAATCGCATGCGCCAAGCGCGGGGTGTCTGTGCGAATTTCGCGGCAAGGCCCGTTTTCCACCACGGAGCGCCCTGTGTGGCAGCGGTCCCGATGGCCATCGGGAGAGCAAGGCGGAGTTTGCCGATGGCTTCGACGGCACGCGTATCACCATCGGCAAGCCTGCGCTTGCCGCTGCCACACGGCTGCCAGGATATTTTCACAGACACAGCGCGGGAGATGGCCGGGGCCTGTATCGCGTGGCCCCAGGCCCCGAAACCCGCAGCGGATCGCGGTCAGACGCCGGTTCTGTCGAAGTCCGGGCTCAATCGGCGGCAGCAGGGCGGCCGTAGCCGATGTCATCAATATAGATGATGCCGGTTCCACCGGCGGTCGGGCTCGTCCGGTTGCCGATGCCGACGGCCATCTTCTGAATCCGACTTGGATCCACGCCTGCGAACTGGTCCAGCGGGATGCGCCATTGCTGCCACTCGGCGGCCAGGACGGCGTCCGGGTTTCCGTGGCTGACCGTTGCGGCGTGTCCGGCGTTGTCCTCCAACATGAGATACAGCGTCTGGGGGGAGTTCGTGGGGCTGCCCTGGAAGTAAAGGCTCAGACTGTCGGCGCCGCCGGCCGTCCAGTCCTGATCCCGGTCGAAAGTCCGCTCCGCCTCGGAGTAGAAGGGCGAAGCCGAGTTGTCGTACGCCAGCGGCATCGACTGCCGGCCGCCGTGTACGATCTTGCGCTCGGCAAAAGGCGCGTTGAGGTAGCCGACGGTGGAGCCGGTGTCGTTGGTCCAGCCGTCGAACCATGTGTCGTAGATCGTCGTCTTGGCGTCGACATCGTCGTTGTACGTTTCAAATCCGTCGATCAACGCAAACTCCTGGGTCGAGAAAGACCAGACGTCGCCGGCCCACGCCGGGACCGCGTCGGCCTCGTTGACCTCCACGACCTGCCAGTAATAGGTGCTGGCGAACTGAAGATCGCCCGGAACGAACGAAGCGCTGCTGACCGTGCCGGCCGGCGAAAGGGTCTCCGGATCGTTGCCCAGATAGACCTCATGCGAGACGGCTTGGCGGCCGCTGCGCCAGCTCAGAGTGGCGTTGATCGCCACGTCGGTAGCGCCGTCGGCCGGCTGCGGCTGGCGGGGATGGGCGGGTATGTACAGGAACCGGACTTCGCTGAGGCCGAACTGGCCCATCGGACCCCACCCGCTATTGACGGTCAGACGGACGTATCTGGCCGGGACCCCGCCGAATGCCACCGTCGTGTTGGCCGGATACGTGGCCTTGGCGGTCGCCTGGGCGAACTCCTTGTCGCCAAGAGCCGTCCAGTCCGTGCCATTCTCCGAGTACTCGACCATGGCGTTCTTGATCCCGAAGCCGAGGACCAGCTCGAACTCGGCGTTGTAGTTCCAGACCCACAGCTCATACAACTGAACCACGCGGCTGAATTCGTATTGAATCCAGACCGGCTCGCCGCCCGAAGGCAAACCGAGCCACATGTCCGTGCTCCTGGTCGAATGTCGGTCATCGGCGTCCAGCCCGGACCCGTTGACCGTGTTCTGAGGCCCTGCGCCCGCTTCGGAAGCGGCGTTGCTCGTCGCGATGATGTTCTCGACCGCATAGGCGAACGGCTCGGCCGTGAAGTTCCAGACGTCGCCTCTGAAGATGGCATTGTCAGGACCGGCGTTGACCTCATCGATCCGCCAGTAGTAGGTGAGGCCGAAATCGAGAAGACCTTCGGGGTCAAAGCTCGCCTCGCTTTGGCCTGTGCTGACCAGAACCCCCAGAGGACTGGACCGGTCGGCATTGGATACGTCGTCGGCACTTGTGCCGAAGTACACATCGTGTGTGTCCGCCCATCGGCCCGCTGTCCAGCGGAGCACGGCATCACGCGGCACATCTACCGCGTCGCTCTGGGGGCTGGGATCGTGTGCCTTCACCAGACTGGAGAGATAGTCTTCGATTCTTATGTCGTCATAGTAGACGGAAGACGCGCCGTTGCCAAACAGGTCGATGCTTTGAATTTGCGAGGTCCCGCTGTAGACCCAAGCGCGCGTGGAAAACAGCGCGCCGTTGTAGTACTGCTCCAGCAGATCGTTGTCCAGATCGATGACCAGTTTCAGTTCGATCCACTCGTTGTAGATAATCCTCGCGGACGCGCTGGGGTCGTAATCGTCCCCGATCTTGCCGTCGCTCAGCGAGAAGAACCACTGCACCGATCGACCGATGTCGCCATCGCGGTATGTATTCTGCATGTGGAACCGAGTGACTCCGCTGGTCCCCGATGGAATGTACTGCATCGCGGTGAGGACCCACTTGCCCTCGGTGATGTCAAGAACCTGAACCGCATCCGCGCTGGCGTCGATCTCGACCGATTTCGTGCCACGGAAGGCATATCTGTCGGACACAATCCCCGCGGCTCCCGCATCCCCATACCAGCCTTCCCAGCCGGCTCGTTCATGAAGAACGACGCCCGCGTCGAACGATTCGAAATCCTCAAAGTACAGGACACGCGCTGACGCACTGACGCACACAGACGCCAGTGCAAAGGCCACAAGCGAATACTTGAGAGTACCCATCTGACACCCCTTCCATATGTGCAGTAGACGGACGCACTGCCCCGCATGCTACCGCGTTCATGATACCCGATCGAGGGCTTCACTTCAACGGTCGGCGGACGCGATCACCCGCTCGCGGCTTTCGTTTTCTGTCAGGCAGGCAGGCTGGTCCCCTGCGGGGCTGGGAAAGGCCCTTGCGGGCCGCACGTCGGGGCCTTCGAGTCCGGCTCGTACGCCAGCCGGCGGGCGAGCGTTTTGTAGCCGTCCAGTTGCAGCAGAGTCAGTTGATGGTGCAGTCGGAGGGCTACGAGACGCTCGCTGCAGGGCGCCTTCTGGGCGACCGCCTGGTCGATCTGCCGGTCGATCAGGGCCTCACGTCCCGGCACATCCGTCGCCTGAAACGTCTTCTTGAGGCCGTTCTTATCGATGTGAAAGGCGATCTTGGCCGCACGCAGGGCCGGCCCATCCGACAGAATCTCTTCCGAAAGGCCTCGGGGTCGCGCCGAGAGGTACTCGACGAAGGCGGTCTGCTCGCGTCTGATCCTGTCTGCGTGGGCTTGCGCGCGGACCACCTCCTTCTCGCCGTACCCGAGCGCCTGAAGGTCGCCGACCAGGCTGTCGGCGACCTCTCGGCCGGCGTCGTCGGGATAGTTGAGAGTCCCGTCGCAGTACTCCGGATCGTATCGGATTCGCAGCTCGGTGGCGAACTCAAAGCAGGGCAGGAAGGCCCTTTCGAGCATGCAGGCCGCATTGCTGTAATCCCTGCCCAGCACGGTAGAGAAGATGGACTTGCGGAAGGCCAGAACGTCGGCCCTGGCTCCTGCGAAGGCCGCCAGCCATTCGGCGTCTTCCTCGCCCGGCCAGAGCAGGACCTGGGAATTGAACGCCTCCGTCTCGTATTTGCTGTTGAGCAGCAGGACGGCTCGGCCGGCTTCCATCGCCATCTCGCGTGTTATCAGGAAGAACCAGAACTTCGAGAGAACCAGTCGGGGGACCTGGCGCAGGTTGTCGATCCGGCCGAACCTCGCCTCGCGTTTGACGGCGGTCAGCGACACGTTGCCGGCATATTGCTCAGGGATCTTCGTGTCGCTCGGGTCGAAGTACGCGCCGTCGCAGAAGTCCTCGTACAGGTTCAGGTGAAAGCCGATGTCGTAGGCCTCGCTCGACTGAGGCCGGCTGTGCCTCAGTGCGTAGAGCGCCGAGGCAACGAAGCCTTCGCGTGACTTCTCCAGGTTGTTGCCCAGAGGCCGTTCGCTCATCACCGCGGCGACCACGTCGGCCACGTCCCGATCGGATTCGATTCCAAGGGTCTTGCGAAGAGAGGGGTCCCAACGGCGAACCGTCCGCTCGACGCCCTGCCTGACGGAGCAGATCGCATCGCGTTCCCCCTGTTGCTCGGCGGGGCTGTAACGAATCGTCGATTCATGCCGAAAGACCCTGTCCCAAAGAACGTTGAGGTGGTCGTGCGCCTCTGATTTGCGGTAGTCCTCCATGAGATTCAGGTCGTTGGCTTCGGCGATGGTGGCCAGCCGTCCGGACAGGGCACGGGGGACATATCGCATCGCAGCGCCCAAGGCGAGCAGCCCGCCCCCGACGACGACCGGCGCCAACAGGGCCTCGATCCGTGTGAATCCGGGCAGACCCAGATAGCTGGCCAGGCGGCCGGACACGGCGATACCGGCCGTCCAGAGGGTGGCCTTGGGACTGGCGCGCATCATCACCGCTCCGGCCTGGCTGAGCAGGTCGTCCAGGCGGGCCAGTCGCAGAATGTCCCTGCACGTCTGCGATCTTGCCCTTCCGATTTTCCTGATTCGGTCTATTCTCATAGGTCCTCGTGGCGGCACGACACCAGCTCTGGCATCCAACTGTGGTTTTATACCATCGATCACGCCGTCGAGCCAGAGGGGAACAAAAGGCTCGACATCGTGGTAGAAGTCTGACATAATGCCCGGCTGAGGTTGACCCGGGCAGGAATGGAGAGCCATGAACACCGTGGCAAGTGTAGATATCCACAGGGAGGGTGATGTCGCGATCGTCTCGTTTACGAGCGGCTGCATCAGCGACGTCGAGCAGATCACGGACGCCTCGTCCCGCGTCAATCGGCACGTTCAGGAGAATCCGCCGCGAGAGATCATCTTTGACTTTTCCGGCGTCAAGTTCTTTTCCTCGCAGGTGTTAGGGCTGCTGCTGGAGGCCCGGGGCCACGTGAAGCGGCATGGCGGGCAGGTGGCGGTCTGCGCCTTGGACCCCCAGTTGCATCGCGTCTTCCGGATCACCAATCTGGACAAGATCTTCGCTTTCTACCCCGACTGGCAGACCGCTCTGTCGGAATCGACGGTCGCAGATCGATAGGATCAGCCCTGCCGTTACGGCCAGAGTGCGGCCCCATCCTCGTAGAGCCGGCGGATCTCCTCCGGCAGGAGGGCCTGGTCGAAGATCATCACTTCATCCACTGCTCCTCGCAGATTGGCGCTTTCCACGATCTCATACTTGGCTGGGACCATCGTGAATCGGCCGATGCTGACGCTGCCGTCACTCTGTCCGCCCGCGAAGAAGACTGGGCTGGATGAACACGTTCGCTTGTTGTCTAGTTGGCCGTTGACGTATAGCTCCTGGCTGTTGCCATTTCGGACAGCGACGATGTGAACCCACACGCCGGCGGCCAAAGGCTGCGTCGTCTCCAGATCGCCACATGTCTGATCCACGGTGCCGATCTGGAACGCGATCTTCTCATTGGCCCACTGTCGCATCACGCGACACCCCGACTGCCCCACAGAAGGCCCATAGCGACCCTTCTGTTTGAACCGCGCATAGTCCAGATCCAGCACCGTTTCGTCTTCAGGAGGGTCTTCGAGCTGGAAGCGCGCCCAGAACGCAACTGCAAAGTCTTTGTCCGGAAGCCAATAGCTGCCGTTCCCTGGCAGCGCCACGTAGTCATCTACGCCGTCGAAGACCAGAGCCGAAGCGGCCTGGCCGCCGGTCCACTGGGCGCCAGAGATTGTGCCGTGGCGGTTCCCCGCCGAATCGTGGGCAATCTCTCCCTGGTTCTCGTCAAAGGACCAGTAGCCGAGAGGATAAGGAGGGTAGTCGCGAGTGACTCGGATGGTCACTGTGGCGGTTTCGGAGTACCCGCCGGATGGCGGCGTGCCCCCGTCGCTCACGCTGAACGTGAAGCTGTCAGTGCCTGCGAAGTCCGCATGAGGAGAGTAGACGATCTGACTGCCAAAGGCTTTGAGTCTCGTCGGGCTTTCAATGTGCGTTCCGTCCGGGTGTTCCAGCGTTCCGTGTTCCGGAAGCGAGACGATCTGACAGGTTAGCTGACCCGGTGACTCGGGAAGCCCGTCATCCGTTGCGTCAAGGCGGATCGTCAAAGGTGCGTTCACCGGTGTTTCGACTTCCATGTCACGTGCTGTGGGAGGATTCCCAAGCAGTGGCGGCAAGGGTTCGGCGTCGGGATTGGGCGCGTAGGTGACTTCGAGCCTGGCGGCGCGGTCACCGGACGCCTCGTCGCACGCGAAGAACGCCAGGTCTTGCCCGTGGTAGGCGACGGGCAAGTAGAGAATCGCCAGGGCATTGCCCTGCAACCAGCCTGGATGGTCAACGACCTCCTGAATGACCTGACGGACATCAGGACTTGCGCAGAATGTCAGACGCGACCACGCATCGCCGACCTGCCAGGTCCATGGGACCGACGCGATCGTCGGGAGCAGTCCGAAGATACGGCGATTGCCGCCGGTGAAGTCCGGGGCGTCTGCCACTGCTTCGGCCTGGAGCAGACCCTCAACTGGTTTCCCAATGACCGCGGTGTCCATGCAGATCAGCAGGCGGGCGCTGACGATCTCACTACCCGGCGGGATGTCGACGTTTCTGAATCGCATCGCGCTGCCGTGCTTGCCGACGGTGAGCGTCTCCGAGTAGACCAATGGATTGCCGTCGGCTCCTGACGCATCGTCGGCCGCAGCGACCACCTGACACTGACGCGTGACTATGTGTCTGACCCTGACCGTCACGGTGGCGGTGGTGGACGTTCCTCCCCGTGGGCGAGCGCCTCCATCGTCGGCGTAGAATGTGAAGCTGTCGTCGCCGGCGAAGTCTGCATCGGGTGTGTAGATGACGCGATCGATCCCGTCCGCAAGCGTCGTCGGCTCGGTGATCGGAGTGCCACGGTCGCTGAGCTGGCCGTGCTCCGGCAGCGATGCGAGCGTATAGAGTAGAGCCATCGGCAATCCGTCATCTCGTCCTTCGAACGCGATTACCAGAGGGCGGCTTGGAGACGCGTAGATCTCGATGTCCTGCACGGTCGGAGGGGACTGCCCCGGCAGCGAAGGCGGCAACTCGGGATTCACGTCATGCGGCGGCGAGTAGATGATCTCCAGCCTTGGAGCTTGCGTCGGATCGGCGTCCCACGAGCAGAAGTGCGTGCCCTGACTGCTGAACTTCTGGCCGCTGTACAGCAGGACCAGGGCGTTGCCGCTCGACCAGTCCGGGCGGCAGACGACTTCCTGGACTGCCTGCGCGATGTTGGGACTGGTGTGCCACTGCTCATCGGGTTCAGTTCCCTGCCAGTCCCAGCGTGTTTCCGCCACGGTTTGCGGTCGCTCCCATATCTTGGGATTGCTCTTGGCGAAATCGAGGGTATCGCCGGCGGCCTCTGCACGAACGACGGCTTCGACCTTGACAGTCGCCTCCGTGTAGAACTTCAGGTGAGCGCTGAAGATCCTGCTGCCCTGAGGGACTGCAACGTCCCGGAACCGGACAGCCGTGGTGTCTTGTCCGAGCCAGAGGAACCTGCCCGAGGCAAGTTGATAGCCGCTGCTGCCACAGGCGTCATCGTTGGATGCGCAGACCTGGTACTCGGCGCCGAGCAGATTCGCGACAGTAATGGTGACTCTTGCGGTTTCCGACCGGCCCCCGGAAGGGCTGGTCCCCCCGTCGTCAACGTAGTATGTGAACCCATCGTCACCGCTGAAACCAGCATCGGCTCGGTACACGACCTGGTTGCCGTGATTGGCCAGTGCTCTCGGCTTGGTGATCGTGTCGCCTTGAACGGTCTCCAGGACGCCATGCTCGGGCAGGGAGGCCACTGTAAAGGCCAGTGCCCCAGGTGGGTCGGGAAGACCGTCATCGTCCGCGTGAAGCGTGATCGGTGTCGGCTCGGAGGACGGCGCAACGACTGTTTGATCCTCAGGCTTCGGGGGGTGCTCGTGGAATAGCGGGTGGCTCGAGATCAGTGAGTAGTACTGCTCATCCGCTTGCAGTGTGCTCGGGCAATGGATTCTCACCTCATACAGACCTCGCTCGCTGGGGGTCAGGAGGCAGACCTGCTCAACGTTGTTCCGCGAGTCGTCACCGGTCTGCGCCGGCGCCGCCGGGTTCCGTGGATCGAGGAGGTATGGATGGTAGACAATTGACCCGCTCGGACCGGCGATTCGAAGATCCAGATCGTGGACCACATAGTGAGCTGTGACATCCCCGAACCATTTGTGGATCGAATCCGGGTCCGTCCAGCACAGCGTGACGCGGATTGGCTCGTCGGCATTGCTGTAGAAGTAATACGTGTGGTATGCCGAGCCCGGGTCGAACCGACCTTCCAGGATCGTGTCACCTCGGATGTCTTCGTGCTGTTTCGTGATCAGTTCGGCGGCCGCCTTGGTGTTCATCAGCCCCCAGCCAAATTCGTAGTCCGGTCCCGGCCGGCCCAGGTCGTCGGCGGTGTGGAGAATGAGGCCTTTGAGGGTGCTGGCCCGCATGGATTGGCCCGGGAAGAACCGTTCATAGTGCTGTATGAGCAGGGCAGCGGATCCGGCGGCAACGGGGCTGGCCATGCTGGTGCCGTCCCCTCCGTCGTAGGCGTCGTCGGTCTGGTCTGTCGTGGAATACACGCCAGTGCCGTTTGCGACAATGTCGGGCTTGATGCGACCGTCGTCCGTCGGACCCCAACAACTGAAATCCGTCATGGCGGCGTGCGAGACGCTGCGTGTGCCCTCGGAGACCGCATCGTGCACGGCCCCGACCGTCATGACATTCTTCGCCACCGCGAAGAAAGAGATGGTGTCGTACCCGCCTTTGATCTGGCCGTCGCCCAGGGGACAGGTGTCCGGGTCATACGTTACGGCTACCCAGCGGCCAACAGAGCGGTAATAGACGGTCTCTCCAACGGTCGGGGCATCGCATCGATCGTTTCCGGCCGAAGTGAATGCCAGATAGTAGGAACTGAGATAGGCAACCTGGTCCCACGCGGAAGCGATGTCACTATAGGAGCCGAACCATGTTTCGACCGAGTCCGGTCCAGCCCAGTTGCCCCACCAATGCCAACCGATATGTCCGGACAGGGAGTCGGAGGCGTGATATTCCCATCCAACCATGATCCCATAGGAGTGGTTCGAGATGTAGATGGCGTCGGCTTGTCCCGGCCGTCGTGCCGCCCGTCCGCCCATCTGGGAGATGTCCTCGTCCCAATTATAGGATTCGATGCGGACGCGAGGAGCCATTCCTTTCGCGGAGGGCACCACGCCCGCGGCGCCGATGGTGCCGGCGACATGCGTCGAGTGTGCCGAAGTGACGGATCCGGCCAGATTCGTGACACGGGACTGTCCGTCGGGCCCCTGGAACTCCTGGTGTGTCTTACGCACGCCGGCGGCATCCCATACTCCTACGGCGATGCCTTCGCCGTCCAAGTCCCAGGGCAGGAGGTCTCTGACCCGGTCGGTCTGAAGGGAGATCGCCGCATTGAGATTGGACGTGACATAGTACACGGGCCGTCCGTCCCAAAGTGCCACCAGTTCGCACATCCGCCGTCCATTGTCACAGCGGATGGGAGCCTGATGACGCAAGGCCCACTCCACCGCCTCCGCTCTTTGGGCTCGGCGGCGGACGGCGAGCTGTAACGCGTACACGTCTTGTTCCGGCGCGGAGTCCGGGAGGATCTGCTCCTGAGCGATTGTCTGCGCAGGGCTCAGCGCCGCCGCGAAACAAGAAGCAAAAAGCAAAAGGCAAATATCAAAGTAGCGGAATCTGCCTTCGGCGGATGACTTCCTCGTTTTTGCGTTTTGATCTCTGCTTTGTTCCTGGTGGCCGGTTGGGACTCTCATTTGCCTTGCTCTCCTCTCCGTCGGGTGTTGCACGTCGACAGATTTCTCCACCGACAGGGACCGCCGCAGTCCAGTGGTGGCTCAGCCGCTTCTGGTCATTCGCAACGATGGGGGCTGTGACTTTGCCGCTCCTCCAGGGTCCGCACGGGGCACTTCCGTTCGCGTGACGCAAGGACGGGTGCGCACACGTCCCGCTCCGCGTCCTCGCGATTCCGATGTAACCAGAACTCCACAGGCAACCATTATACAGATTCCGGCGATGTCCGTCAAATCGTGGCGGCACTGTCAGGGGCTTTCAGGGGTCAAACAGCCAAATTCGCGGTACCGTCCCGGGTTTTGGGTTGACCCAGGGCGACGAAAAGGTGTATTATAGGATCGAGGTCGCGTTGGCTGTCGGATGGCATGCGGCGGGCGGTTGGATCAACGGAGGTGCGCGGCCCGAGACACTCCGTGCGCTCGAGATGCCATAGGGAATGTCTGGGAGTCCCGGCGCGCCGGGATTCGATCCCGGTCATGTGTCCGAGGACTGCTTGTACTTCTGATAGGAGGAGAGCATGCGTTGGTCTGCTTCACGCCGCGATTTGTATGGAAGGGTCCACAAGGCAACGCTCCTGCTGCCCGTGACCGCTGTTTTTCTGCTGCTGGCGGGTGTGGTCCTCTTCACTCCGGCCGCACAGGGAGCCGTTTCAGGGGCGCTCTTCACGCCTCCGCCACCGCCGGCGGTCGCGCCGGTAATCAGCGGCGTCTATCCGAATGACCTGGACGGCAACCACATCGACGATGAGCTGGACAGCGCTGCCCTGACCTTCGGGCCGTCGGCGCTGTACGAGACGAGTCGATCGCTTGGGGCGCCTTCCGGGCGCACCGGGACGAGCCTCAATGTCGAGCTGATCTTCAGCGAGCCGGTGACCCAGGAGCAGATCGATGCGTTCGGCCAACTGGGCGGCGAGATCACCCACATGTTCCGGGCCGTCTCCTACGGTTGGAACGGTTGCATCCCGTTGGACTGTGTCAGCCTGCTTCCTTCGGCCATGGGGCCGACGCTTGTTCTGGTGGCGCCCAGGACCTGCGAGATCCGCCTGCACATGGATCTGGCCACACAAATCGCCCGGGTGCGCCCGGTCTGGCAACCGGGATTCGCCGGCAGCGTCGCCGGCTTCCAGGGCGATCCGAACACCACCATCGCCATCGTGGATACCGGCGTGGACGATACGCATGTGGACCTCGCCGGTCGGTGTGTCTACTGGAACGACATCAGCGGCGATTATGAGCCCGATCCGGTCGACTACTACGGGCACGGCAGCTTGGTTGCCGGCGTGGCCCTGGGTACAGGCGCCAGTGGCGGCGCCGAGACGTTCGATCTTCGTTATACCTACTCGCTGGAATCGTTCAGTTGGCTTCACGTGGTCGAGCCGATTTCGCTTCCGGCCGGTCCGGTCACCGTGACATCGGCGGCCTATTGGGATGGGCCGTCCGCCTGGCTGGATCACATCTACTGGAATGCGGGGACCCTCCTGGACAGTCCGCAGTGGATTGGGACCGGCACGGAGGGGACCTCCGGACTGACGGTGAGCCACACATTCGACGCCAGTGAGGGGCAAACATTCGCCCCGATCCTGGCGGACTATGACGACGACTATCTCTACAATGTCTCCATCGTCAGTCGGGTGTCTCCGTATCCGGCGGTGGGCGACGGGTTCAACACGTTCTGCGGCGTAGCGCCGGGTTGCCGGTTTGCCGCCATCAAGATGGCCATGAAGGACGGGATGACCTATGGGGATGCGTTCGATACCGCCGTCGACGACCTCGTGGTCCGCCGCACGGAGAAGAACGTCAAGATCATCAACTTCAGCGCCGGACTGGTGGACGCCTGGGGACTGCCCGTCCAGAGCATGTCTCTGCGCGACAAGGTCACCTCGGCCGTTCGCAATGGAGTGATCGTCGTTGTTTCGGCCGGGAACAGCGCCAACGAGTCCTCCGAAGAGGCCCGGGGGATGGGCGACCCCGCCCGGGCCGCTCTGGCGATTACCGCCGGAGCCTCCAACGACAACAACGCCCTGACGGAGTACACCACCTACGGATTTCGCGATCCCCGCAAGTACACCGGGGAGGACTACAAGCCGGACCTCGTGGCGCCGGGAGGGTCATACTACTATACAGCGGTCATGTCCGCGGACACCGGCACGACCGATGGCGGTCTTGGCCCGGACCGCGAACCGGACGACTACACGGCCGCACAGGGTACGTCTTTCTCCAGCCCATTCATCGCCGGCTGTGCGGCTCTGGTCATCGAGGCCCTGGAACGCCAGGGGCTTCAGTGGGACTTCAACTCGGACCGCCATCCCAGGCTGGTGAAGATGCTCCTGTGCGCCACGGCCTCGGAGACGAACGCCCGTCGCGAGAACGGGCAGTTCAATCCCACGCTCCAGCGTGCCTCTCGCGGGCCGGACGGTTTTCCCGCCGGCAAGGATCGCCATGAGGGGTACGGGCTGGTCAATGCGGATGCGGCAGTGGAGGCGGTCAGCCTGACGTATACCCCTGGAACCTCGGCCGGTGGGGAGCTCGGGCCGACCTTGACCGACCGGCGGGTCTGGGCGCGGACGGTTCAGCTCGCCGCGGGAACCGGCATGGACGTGACGCTGGAGAACCCGGCAGAGGGTGATTTCGATCTCTATCTCTACAGTATGACGCCCAGTGCCTCCGGGACTCCAATTCTGCTGGCGTCGAGCGCCAGTCCGGGGGCCGGAGTGGGTGAAACCCTCAGTTATACGTCCGGCTCGGATGCCGCTGTGCTGCTCGTCGTCAAACGTGTCTCGGGCTCCGGGACGTTTGACCTCGCCTCCGTCCGGACGGAGCCTGAGGTTCTCGAGGACCAGTAGGCCGAGCGGCGGTGGCGGCATCCCGGCGCGCCGGGACGAAACTCCCCTTATCGAGGGGGCGATTTCCCACTTGCGCAGGTGAAATTCGCCTTGACCTGGAGGGGTCGAAAAAGGTATCATACTCGGTGAGGCGACGGCGGATGGTTTGTATCAGGACGATCTTGGCGATACAGGAAGAGTGAGAAGACAGGCCCTTTTGGCTGGCGAAGACACCACAATCCGGATGGGGAGACCGCTTTTCTCGGAGACGGCCCGGGGTCCAAGCCCGGTTCGCATTTATCCCATTTCATAGTACAAAGGAGGGAGTATGAGTCTGTACAGGTCATGTGAGAATCACTCTGGGGGGGCCGCATTGCAGATGCGGAAAGGCCGTTCCTATCGGACCTGGCCCTTCGTGTTGTCGTTGGTGCTGTTTCTGGCAGCCGCGGCGCCGATGGCGAGTGGTCAGTCCCTGACGCCTCCCCCCTGGCCCGATGTGCCGCCGACGATCAGCGGGGCCTACGAAAGCGACCTTGACGGCAATCGCATTGACGATGAGCTGGAAGGCGGTTTCGAGCTGGCGACGCTGCCCTCGTCGCTGTATGCAGAAACCAAATCACTTGGCGGGGAGCTGGCGAGCGAAAAGATGGTCGACGTCGAGCTGGTGTTTGACGAGCCGGTGACCCAGGAGCAGATCGACACGTTCCTGGTGATGGGCGGCCGGATCAGCTACATCTACCAGGCCGTTTCGTATGGCTGGAACGGGCGAATTGCCCTGGGCAAGGTCGATTCGCTGCCTGTGGCTATGGGACCATCGCTGGTTCTGGTGGCGCCCACCGCTCGCGAAGTCCAGTTGTACATGGACCTGGCGTCACAGACTGGACGTGTCCGTCCCGTCTGGAAGGGTGGCTTTGCCGGCCACGTGCAGGGATTCAAAGGCAACACGAACACCACGATCGGCTTCATCGACACCGGCGTCGACAAGTCGCATTCCGATCTGGCCGGACGAAGCGTCTATTGGAGCGATGTCAGTGGAGAGCAGGAGCCCAACCCCGTGGACTACTCCGGGCATGGCAGCCGCGTCATCGGTGTTGCTGTCGGGACCGGCCAGAGCGCCGGCGCCGACACCTCGGAGCTGCGGTACACCTACGTGGAGGACTGGCCGTCCTGGGCTCACATTGTGGACCCGGTCTGCCTTCCTAACGGTATGGCTACGGTAACCTCGTGGGCATACTGGAGCGGTCCGGTCGCATGGCTGGATCACGTGTCCTGGCTCAGGGGCGATGGCGAGATGCAGGGCTTCGAATGGATCGGAGACGGCCGGGAAGGGCTTTCCGGGATCTCCCTGAGCAATACGTTTCACGCGATCGCGCAGAAGGTGTATTCCCCCGTCTTGGCCAACTACGACGACCTGTCGCTCGACAACGTGGTCATCACGACGTCGGTGGCTGCATATCCCGGTGTGGGCGACGGGTTCAACAAATTCAGCGGCGTCGCCCCCGGCTGCAACTACGCGGCGGTCAAGGTGTCGACCCGCGATGGATTAGCGTACCAGGACGGATTCGGGACGGGGATTGACGCCTTGGTGACCCAGCGGGTCGCCAAGAAGATCAAAATCATCAACATCAGCGCCGGACTGACGGACAGCCTGGGGTTGCCCCTGGAGGACGCGTCTCTTCGCGACAAGGTCACGTCCGCCGCGCGCAGCGGCGTGGTCGTGGTGGCAGCCACCGGGAACAGTGCGGACGAGTCCATTGAGCTTTTCCGCAAGATGGCGGATCCGGCACGGGCTGCTCTGGCCATTACCGTGGGGGCGTCCAACGACGAGCATCGACTGGCGGACTATTCCACCTACGGCTACATCAGTCCCCGAGAGTATGCGTCGGAGGACTTCAAGCCCGACCTGATTGCGCCCGGAGGCGACTACTACTACACGGCCATCATGTCGGTTGACAGCGGCACGTGCGATGGGATGGGCCATCTGGACACGGTGCCCAACGATTACCGAAGCGGGGTCGGGACGTCGTTTGCGAGCCCCTTTGTCGCCGGCGCCGCCGGTCTCGTCATCGAGGCCTTGGAGCGGACGGGGACCACATGGGATTTCACGTCCAACCGGCATCCGCGACTGGTGAAAATGCTGCTGTGCGCCACCGCGACCGAGACAAATGACATCCGCCAGGGGGGCCAGCGCAATCCATCGCTGGAGCGCAATGCCCCTGGCGCTGAGGGCTTTCCGGCCGGGAAGGATCGATACGAGGGATACGGCCTGATCAACGTGGATGCGGCCGTGGAGGCCGCCGGTTCCGTCTATACCCCCGGATCGATCGTCACGGTCGCGCTGGGCGGGGGCACCACGGATCGTCGCGCCTGGGCCGGCACGACTAATCTCAGCGCCGGCGCCGGCATCGACTTGTCGCTGGACAATCCGGCCACAGCCGACTTCGACCTGTATCTCTACAGCATGACGCCCAGCGACACGGGAACGCCCGTCGTTCTGGCGGCGAGCACGTCGGCTCAGGCGGGCGGCGCCGAGACGGTCAGTTATACGCCGCAGTCCGATACGTCCGTCGTGGTGGTGGTCAAACGCATCTCCGGCTCCGGGACATTCACGCTGAAATCTCTACAGGTCGGTCCGCCGACGGCCCAGAACACGGCGGTCAGCACCGGCGCCGGCTCGCCCGTGACGATTACGCTTGCGGCGGTCGATGACGGCGCGCCCAATCCGCCCGGGCAACTGACGTACAGCATTCTGTCCCTGCCCCGACATGGCAAGCTGGAGCGCCCCGGCAGCGGTTCGGCCATCACGACCGTTCCGGCTGCGCTGGCCCAGGGGAGCAATCAGGTGGTCTATCGGCCCGACGAAGGCTGGATCGGAGAAGACAGCTTCACGTTCCGTGCTGACGATGGCGGCGTCGCTCCCTTTGGCGGACCGTCGAACGTGGCGACGGTGAGCATCTCGGTTGTGAGCGAGGTGGAGCAAGTCTGCAAGGTGGCGGCCGGCGAGGACGATGCGCACTCCAGCAGGTGGAGCACCTACCAGAAACTCGGCGACGAGGCGCTGGCGGTGGGCCAGTACACCGCAGGCATGCGTTTCTGCAACGTCGAGGTGCCTCAGGGCGGCCAAATCGTTCGGGCGACGTTGAGGATCTGTGCCCATTCGAGCGGACTTTCTGGCCAGGTCACGGCCGGGCTCCGCGCCGAAGCGGCGGATAACCCTGGTTCGTTCACCAGTGTGCACCGTACGAACGCCCTGACGATGACCACCGCCTCCCAGGATTGGAGTTGGGACGGCGCTACGTGGGAGGCCGACGCATGGTATGAGAGCCCCGACATCGGCTCATTGATCCAGGAAGTGATCGACCGACCCGGGTGGTCGCCGGGCAACGCGATCGTAATTGCCTATGTTGCCAGTGATTACGATGGCAGCGACCGCAAGTTCTGGGCCTACGAAGGCAGTCCCGCCAAGGCGGCCGAACTGGTGATCGTCTATCAACCTTAGACGGAAAGACGCGGAAACACAGTCTCAGGCAGTTTGAAACGACAATCCGGATGCCAACGCGTCCGGATTGTCATTTTCTGCGTGTCCGTATAGTCACCTTGAGGGCGGCATGCATGGGACAGGCATTCGCAGCCGAACCAGCGAACGTGCACATCCAGTCCGCGTAACAATAGGGTTGAACGACCTGTGGAGGCCGCGCATAATGCGGATGATTCTCAGGAGACCGTTTCCTGTCGGCATGGGCGGGGACGGACCGCGAGTATCGCAGCACAAACAGAGGACTGGTGCAATCACGCATTGAAAGGCGAAGAGGATGTACACTGCACCGCAGTTTTCGGTTTTCATGGTCAACAAGCCTGGTGTGCTGGCCCGAGTTCTGGGGGAGTTTGCCAGGGCAAGAATCAACATCACCGCAATCACCATGATGGATTCGGCCGAGCATGGCGTCATGCGGGTCGTATTCGAGAAACCGGAGGCCGCCAGAGAAGTCCTGACGAAGCTGAACATGCCGTACAACGAGACGGATGTGCTGTGTGTCGATTTGGCCAACAAATCCGGTGCGTTGGCGACCGTGGCCGAGAAGCTCTCCAAAGGGCACATCAACATCTCTTATGCCTATTGCACCGCCGGAGGCAAGGGCGGACGAACCACCGGCGTTCTGAAGGTCTCCGATGTCAAGAAGGCCATGAAGCTCCTCCAGGACCACAATAAGGAGAGCAGGGCAGAGACTAGTGCGCGTCGCCCCGCTGCCGGCCGCGGGTAACGGGCCATTCGGGCGACGAGGGCATCCGGCTGTCGCGACGGGGCGCACGACCGGCGGCGAGCGACGTTTGCTCACCGGCCCGCGGTGTTCTCGGACGTTGTCATTCCAGGACGGCCTTCCTCTCCGAATCCTCCCGGCCGGTCTGTGCAGGTGCGATGCGCGCTTGTGCTTGGCGTTGTGGAGGCAGTGAAGCTTGGCGGCGTCGCAACGAAGCTGTGCGACTTGCCCTGTTTTTCCGATATCCCAGTGTGATTTGGCTTTCTTTGACGATGGGTTTCTGCTACACTGCCCGGATGCTTTTACGGAAGGTGTTCGACAAGAAGGGATGCAATGAGTCGAGCGGAAATCGGAGCCTATTCAGCCAGGGTCAGGGCAGCCCATCGTTATGAGGTGGTCAATGCCGTGAATCGACCGAAGATTGCGGGTGCGCGGTTTCATTTCATCGGAGCCGGCGGCGTCGGCATGAGCGGCCTGGCGCAATTCCTCATCGAGAAGCACGCGATCGTCAGCGGATCGGACCAGTCGGCCACAGCGGTCACGTCGCGTCTGGCGCGTCTGGGGGCCGACATCCGCGTCGGCCACAGCGGCGATCACATCCGGCCCGACACGGAAGCGGTGGTCGTCTCGGCGGCCATCCGGGAGAGCAACCCGGAGTTGCAGCAGGCGCGCCGGCAGGGCTGCCGCGTGTACAAATACGCCCAACTGCTCGGCGAGTTGATGAACCACTTCGAGAGCATTGCCGTCAGCGGCACGCACGGCAAGAGCACCACGAGCGGATGGCTGGCCTACTGCCTCAAGCAGGCAGGGGTGGATACGAACTTCGTGGTCGGCGCCGAGGTCAGCCAACTGGGGGCCTCCTCCGGCAGCGGCGACAGCAGTTTCTTCGTCGCGGAAGCCTGCGAATACGATCGGAGCTTTCTGAATCTCAAGCCACAGGTGGCGTGCATTCTGAACATCGAGGCAGATCACCTGGACTGCTATCGCGACGAGGCCGATATTGTAGAGGCGTTTTATCAGTTTGCCATGGGCTGTAAGCCGGATGGATTCATCGTGGCCAACGGCCAGGATGCGAATGTGGCCAGGGTCCTTGACCGGCTGGGCGGCGAACGGCAGATCGTTACGTTCGGTTTCGGCACGAAGTGCAGCTTCTATCCGCGCCACGTCCGGCCGGATCAGGGCTCGTACGGCTTTGACGTCTATCGAGAAGGCCGTCGACTGGGGGCTACGAAGCTGTCCCTTCCGGGGCGACACAACATCCTCAACTCCCTTGCGGTCATTGCGGTCGCCGTAAGCATCGGCGTGGAACCGGATGCGATTCTCGGCGTGCTGGATCGGTTCACCGGAGTGGATCGGCGTCTGATGTTCAAGGGACAGGTCAACGGGGTGACCGTTCTCGACGACTACGCCCATCACCCGACGGAAATCCGGGCCAGTCTGAAGGCCATTCGCCAGAAGTACCACCCCCGGCGGCTCTGGTGCGTCTATCAGGCGCACCAATACAGCCGCACGCGATTCTTCCTGGATGCGTTTGCGGCCAGCTTTGCCCAGGCCGACAAGGCGATCATTCCCGAGATCTATTTCGTTCGGGACACGGACGTCAGCCGCAGCGAAGTGAATGCCAAGATCCTGACGGACCGAATTCGCGCCGCTGGAGCCGATGCCGAATACATCGGAGCCTTCGACGCGGTGTGTGATTACCTGGAAAGAGAACTCGGCGCCGGCGATCTGCTGGTCACCATGGGCGCCGGCGATGTGTGGAAGGTGGCAGATGAATATATTCGGCGACTTGGCGGAAATCGTTGAGCCCCACCATGCGATGGCGCCGCACACGTGGTATCGACTGGGCGGTCCGGCCGACTACTTCATTCGGCCGCAGACGGTCGAGCAGTTGCAGGACGTGGTCAAGCGGTGCAACGACAACCGTATCCGCATCCACGTGATGGGACTCGGATCGAACTTGCTGGTCAGCGATGAAGGGGTCCGAGGGGCCGTCGTCAAGCTGGAAGGGCCGGTGTTCAGCGCGGTCCAGTTCGATGGGGCGCAGATCACCGCTTGGGCAGGAGCCGAGTTGAGCAAGCTTGTGCTGGACTGCGTCGAGAAGGGGCTCGCGGGTCTGGAGATCCTGACGGGCATCCCGGGGTCCATCGGCGGTGCCGTGAAGATGAACGCGGGAGGGCGATTCGGTGACATCGGTTCGGTGGTCGATTCGGTGACGTTGATGGACGGCCAGGGGACCATCTTCGACAAGAGCAGGCCGGAGCTGATCTTCGATTACCGTTGCGTCAACATCCGGGCTCCGTTCATCTTGAATGCGACACTGACGCTCAGTCCGGGCGATCCGAAACAGATCATGCGGACGCTGAAGGAGAACTGGATCTACAAGAAGAACAACCAGCCGCTCAACACGAGGAACTGCGGGTGTGTCTTCAAGAACCCGCCGGAAGCATCGGCCGGAGCGCTGATCGACCGCGCGGGTCTCAAAGGGTTCCAGATCGGAGGGGCGGTGGTCAGCGAAAAACACGCGAATTTCATCGTGGCCAACGAGGGTTGCACGAGCCGGGACGTCATGCGGCTCATTGAATCGGTCCGCAAGCGGGTCCGCGAACACGCCGGCGTTGAATTGCAGCCCGAGATCGAGATTTGGAAGTAGAACGGTGGTGCGTCTGTTCTTCGGACGCGTCGGCCGGATGGGCGTGGGCCGGTCGGTCAAGTCGTCTCATGCAGCGAAAGTCGAGGATTCCATGAAGGTGGTGGTTCTGCAGGGAGGAGTCGGTCGTGAGCGCGAGGTGAGCCTTCAGAGCGGCCGGTGTATTGCCGAGGCACTTCGCGAGGGTGGAATGGAAGTCGTTGCCTCGGATATCACGCCCGATGACATGAGCGTGCTCGACAGGTCCGATATCGACGTGTTTTTCGTGGCCCTGCATGGCCAGTTCGGCGAAGACGGTCAGCTCCAGCAGGTCTTGGAGGACCGGGGCCTGGTCTACACGGGCTGCGGCCCGGAAGCCAGCCGGATGGCGTTTGACAAGATCGTGAGCAAGAACCGATTTGCTGCGGCCGGTGTGGCCGTGGCGCCCACGATTGAGGTCAGCCGGGGGATGCCGCGTGGCGACATCGAGGCGCAACTCGCTGGTCTGGGCGAGCGTTTCGTCGTCAAGCCGGTCCGGCAGGGCAGCAGCGTGGGGGTCTACGTGGTGGATGGTCTGCCCACGGTGGCCGCCTGTGCCTTGAAGGTGTGCGAGGAGTTCGGCGACTGCATGATCGAGCCGTTCGTTCGCGGTCGTGAGATCACGGTGGGGGTGCTGGGACACGAGACCCTGCCGATTATCGAGATTCGAAGCAAAACGGGGTTCTACGACTACCACGCCAAGTACGTGGATGACCGGACCGAATACTTGTTCGATACGGTGGCAGATGCCCAGGTCAGGGCACGCATCAGCCGCGATGCCAGCGCCTGTTTCGATGCGCTCGGCTGCCGGGATTTCGCCCGAGTCGATTTCATCTTGAGCGACGATGGGGTGCCGTATGCGCTGGAGATCAACACGATCCCCGGCTTCACCACGCATTCGCTGCTGCCAAAGGCCGCCGCCCGGGCCGGCCTGTCGATGAGCCAGTTGTGCGTGCGTATCGTCCAGACGAGTTTTTACCGAAAACCAGTGCAGCAAAACGTCCGAACGGTCGATTCTGATAGTGTCTGTTTCTGAGATTCAGGGCGGATGCGTTTGGAACGACACAAATGAGGCAGTGATTGAGGCGATCAGTGGCCAGAAAGAAGCAGAGAATCAGTCTTTCGGAGCGATTCTCCTCCTGGTGGGGGACGCGGACCAAGAGAGAGGCACAAGCCCGGAAACAGACGCTGACGACCGCCGTGAAGGTGGCGGCGGTGATGTTCGTTCTGGTGGCCGCGGGCGCATTTCTTCGCTATGCCGAGGGTTACGTCGGCTCGGCCAGGCCGACGGAGGAAGGGCGTCTGGTGCTCGTCGGTGTGCCAGCGTGGGCCAACTGGGACCTGAAGGCCAGGGTCGTGGCCGCCGCCGGAGGGGATCGATTTCCGGTGCAGGAGGAGACCGCCGAGGTGGTCGCCCGCAATCTCGCCCAAATGTCCTGGCTGGACGATGTCAGCGTTCACGTTACGTATGATTCCGTATGCGTCCAGGCCCGCTGGCGCAAGCCGGTGGCGTTGATCGAACGAGGTCCGTCGAAGTTCTACGTCGACGCCGACCTGGTTGTGCTGGACTACATGCCGATGGCGCACCTGCCGATCGTGAAGGTCGAGGGCGTCTCCCAAGGGCTTCCCCCTTCGCCCGGAGCGTTGTTCGATCGGGATGATCTTGCGGCGGCGGTCAAGCTCATCATCCTGCTGAATCGCATGGATGCCGAGGTAACGCCCAAGAGCCCGCTGCTGGAGCAGATCGCCAACATCGATGTGACCAACTACAAGGGACGGAGAAACCACCGCGACCCGCACATCGTGCTCAACAGCAAGGACGGGACGCTGATCTACTGGGGTGCCGAGATCGGAGAGTGGGCCAAGCACCTGGAGGCCAAAGACGAGCAGAAGCTGGCCAAGCTGTACACGTACTACAAGGAATCCGGCTCGCTCAGCGCCGGGGTCAAGTACATCAATCTCTACGATCCTCAGGACAAGGTCCCGCAGCCGATTGACAAATACCGGTAGAGAACGTCGCCAGGGCCGTTCCCAGATCGGCGTACTGATAGGCGATCTGATAGCGCTGGCAGATGCTCTTGAGCTTTCTCAGGACGGTTTCCGTCAGTTCCGCCTGGAAGTCCCGATCGCCGTCGCAGCAGAAGATGCGACAGCCGGTGAACCGATGCCGGTGAATCGCGCATCGTTCCTCCTCCTGGTAGGGGCATCGTTCGCCGGTCATCTGCCTGAGACTCGAGGCATTCAGCTTGGCTGCGAGATAGATCAGCTCGGGCGGCGTCACGAAAAGCAGGTGGTCGTAACTCACGAAGTCGCAGCAGGCCCCGCAGGCGGCACACTCTCCCACCAGTTCGCGGTCCTGCTGAAGCTGTGTATCGATCCAGTCGTAGAGGACGGCTACTTCAGCGACGACTCGGCGATGTCTTTCTGATTCTCCCACCATCGTCTGTTTCTCTTGATCCTCTCGATTTGTTTGGCACCATAGTGCCGTCCCCGGTTGATTCCCGGGCATCGCAGTCCGGCTCGGTTCCAGGCGCTGGGCCCGGAGAGATTGTCCGGCCAGAACGGCCACGAGCGGCACTGGCTCGGCCGGACCGGATAGATCGCGCACTGCTTCTTGCCGTCGATCTTCCTGAGAAAGATACAGTCTTTGGTCGTTTCGTGTTCGATGATCGTAGTGCGTAAGCCCACCCGGCGCAGATACTTCTGTCGTAGCTGCCCCGGCGTCATGTTCAGGTGCCGCCCGATCAGTTCGATCTCCGGCCGCGACACCCAGATGTACCCCTCACCCGGCCCCGAGCAGCACGCCCCGCACCCGGTGCACTCGAAGTGCAGCCCTGCCGCATACCATTCTTGAACGGTCTCCTTATTCACGACTCCCTGGCCTCCCGCCATGTGCTCATGACAGTGTCTCGCATGGTCACCAGAAGGCCGGGCCATTCGGTAGGAGAGAACAAACCGATTGCTTCAATGGCACGTTGTGTGATGCGACGGCGGTTCGGCTGCCCGAGGCGGACGATCAAGATGCCATGGTGCCTCGCATAGCGACGACGCGCAAACCCCTTGTCGGTTGTTATCAACAGGCGGCCTTCCTGCTGAGCCTTGTCCCAGAGCTTCTCGTCGGAGAGACCTTCCTCCGACGTGCGCCGAACGTCAGCGACGTCGTGGCCCATCTTACGAAGAAGCTCCACGCAGATCAGGGGGATGTTCTCGTCCACGAGTATCTTCACGTTGTCGTGTCCGCGATGGGAGATATCTCTTCTTCCGCCAGGGAGGCGGCGTAATTGAGACAGGCCAAGATATCGTCCTGCGTCAACGACGGGTACTCTTGGAGGAGGTCCTCAACCGCATCGCCGTTGGCGAGCATGCGCACAATCTGGTGGACTGGAATCCTTGTGCCTTTCACGCATGCCTGGCCGTGACAGATGTTGGGGTCTGTCGTGATTCGTCCGTTCATGCTGCCTTCTCCTGTGCCGACGGGTTCCCCGATGGATCGCTCAAAGCCACTCCTATTGTACCGAACCTCGCAGGCGAGTTCCAGTGAGGTCTCAGGTGCGCCTCAATGGCACGGAATGGCTGCTCCTGGGCTGCGTGCTACCATTTCAGGACGGCGCCGGTGTCGGCGCTGGTGGCCATGGCGGCGTACTTGGCGAGGTAGCCTTCTTTGATCCGCGGCTCGGGGGCCTTCCAGGCCTTCTTCCGCTTGGCCCATTCGGCGTCGGAGAGCCTGGCGTTGATCGTGTTGTTCGGGATGTCGATCTCGATGACATCGCCGTTCTTGAGCAGGCCGATGGGACCGCCGACCGCCGCTTCCGGGCTGACGTGGCCGATGCAGGCGCCGCGCGTGCCGCCGCTGAAACGCCCGTCGGTAATCAGCGCGACCGATTCACCCAACCCGGCGCCCATGATATAGCTGGTCGGGCTGAGCATCTCCTGCATGCCCGGCCCGCCCTTGGGGCCTTCATAGCGGATGATGACGACGTCGCCAGCCTTGACCTTGCCGGCCAAGATGCCCTCGCAGGCGTCTTCCTGGCTCTCGAAGATGACCGCCGGACCGGTGTGCGTCAGCATCGCCTGGGCGACCCCGGCGCTCTTGACGACGCTGCCGTTGGGAGCGAGGTTGCCACGCAGGATCGACAGCCCGCCCGTCTTGGAGTAGGCCTTATCGAGCGAGTGGATCACTTCCGGGTCCTTGATCTTCGCCTCGGCGATGTTCTGGCCCAGCGTCTTACCCGTGACGGTCAGACAGTCGAGGTTCAGCAGGTTCGCGATCTTGCTGATCTCGTTGAGGATCGCGCTGATCCCGCCGGCACGGTCGACATCCTCGACGTGGACCTTGCTCGATGGCGAAACCTTGCAGATATTCGGACACTTGGCGGAGATGGCGTTGATGCGGTCCAGGTCGTATTCGATTTTCGCTTCGCTGGCGATGGCCAGCGTGTGCAGTACCGTGTTGGTCGAGCCGCCCATGGCCATGTCGAGGGCCAGGGCGTTGTCCATCGATTTGACGCTGATGATATCGAGCGGCTTAATGTCCTTCTTCACCAGTTCGACGATTTGCCTGCCTGCGGCCTTGTACAGGTCCTGTCGGCGCGGATCGACCGCCAAGATCGTCCCATTGCCGGGCAGGGCCATGCCGATCGCTTCGGACAGGCAGTTCATGGAGTTGGCGGTGAACATGCCCGAGCAGCTTCCCTGCGTGGGGCAGCCGGCGCATTCGAGTTCCTTGAGTTCCTCTTCGCTGATCTTGCCGGCGTTGAACTGGGCGACGCCCTCAAAGATACTGATCAGGTCGACGGTCTTGCCGTCCCTGGTCTTGCCCGCCTTCATCGGTCCGCCCGAGACGAATAGGGTCGGGACGTTGAGCCTCACGGCGCCCATGAACATCCCGGGGATGATCTTGTCGCAGTTCGGAATGCAGATCAAACCGTCGAAACAGTGGGCCCGCACCATCGTCTCGACCGAATCGGCGACGATCTCCCGCGAGGCCAGCGAGTACTTCATGCCCGTGTGGCCCATCGCGACGCCGTCGCAGACGGCAATCGTATTGAACTCGAACGGCACGCCACCGGCCTGGCGGATGGCCTCCTTCACCACGCGGGCCACCTCGTTGAGATGGACATGGCCGGGAACGACTTCGCAGAAGCTGTTGGCCACGCCGATGAACGGTTTGTCGATGTCCACGTCCTTCAAGCCGCACGCGCGAAGCAGGCCGCGATGGGGCGCCCGCTGAAAGCCCTTCTTGACGGTGTCACTTCTCATTGTCTTTCTCCATAGCCGTCGATCGGAATCGTGAGGATCAAAACACCTAAGTTTAGCTCGCAGGCGGACATAAATAAAGGAAAATCGTTGTTCGGACCGCTGCGGGCCATATAATTGCCTGCCGGGGCATGGTAGAAGAATCGTGCGATGATCCGACTCCCAGTCAGGGGCCCAGATGAGACGAAGAACAGACATTTGCGTTGTTGCGACAGGCATCGTGTTCTGCCTGATTGTGCTCTTGCCCGGCTGTGAGAGTGCGGGAACGCACCCGGACTCGTCACATGAACCCGTCACGACTCAAGCCAACGAGCCGACGGCTTCGGCCGACCGGCCTGCGGACGACGGGAGCAACGCTCCGATGCCGTCCGATGGGGGAATTGACCTGCTCCTGAGGTTCGTTCCCGATCGGCTCCTTACCTACAGGGTGACTACGGAGACCGAAGCCTCCGTCCGATGGGAAGGGGATGAATCCGGCAAGCCAGCCGCTTTTCGAGGCGGTGCGATCGGCAACCGGGTAGAGGTTACCTTCGAGCAGCGCCTCGACCGCGTCAGCGACAACGGCCACGCGATGCTCAAGATCACGATCCTGGCGCTGAAATACCTGGGCCGCTCGCGGGAAACGGTGGTCCTGGATTTCGACAGTTCGCGCGACCGCAATCGCGAAAGTCCCCTGTCGCAGCTTGTCGGCACCAGCTACGAGGTGGAGATGACGTCCAAGGGGGCGGTCTTGTCTGTCGCAGGGCTCGCGACGATCTGTGATTCCATCCAGGGCAGTTCGCCCGAACACCAGACGGCTCTGAAACTGATCAGCGACAAGGAGATTCGGGACCGGCATGAAGTCCCGGCTCTGACGGCCTCCGAAGGCAAGATCGTTCGTCCAGGTGAGACGTGGAGCAATGTCACGATCATGTCGTTCGGGCGAATGGGCGCCAAGGCCTATGAACGGCTCTACAGTCTCGACCGGGTCGAAGCCAACGGAGGCGGCCGTGTCGCCCACGTGACGATGAAAGGCATTCCTTCGTCCGCCGCGGCCAAGCAGTTGCACGAGGGACAGACGGACACTGTTCCGGCCGGCATGTTCGACAACGTAGACACGTACGAAGGGCAGTTCGAATTCGATCTGGACACCGGCTGTATCGACACGTATGTCGAGCGATTCAACACGGAATGGGTAGCGGTCGACCAGGCGGCGGTCCAGGACGGTACGGACCGTCCGGCAGCCGTGAGGATGAACAGGACCCAGTTGTACAGGCTCGAACGGATTCCGTAGTGCGGCCGCGTGAGAAGAAAATCATGGCAGCGAAAGCCCAATCCGCCGTGGGGTTTGTGGCGGTCCTTCTGCTTTTCGCAGGATGCCGAAGCGCCGGCGTTCCGGACGAGTCGCCAGGCTCTCGTGACAGCGAACGCATCTTCCTGACCGTGGATTTCGAGCCCGGGCAGACGCTTCGGTACAAATTCGTCTCGCATCGGGACATGGTGCTGGATTGGGACCCGAATGCCCTCGGAGCAGACCAGACGGAGAAGCGATTCGAGCGTCTGGAGATGGTGAATGCCTACACGCCTGTGATGGTGGACCCTTACGGTGTCAGCACGATCCGGGTGGTATGTGAGTCGGTGACGGTGGAGCGCAGTGGGCGCCAATACGGCGTCGATGCCGCCGAATCAGCCGCTGGAAAGACCTTCTCGTTCACGATCGATCCGCGAGGCAAGATCGTCGACCGAACGGAACTGGACGCGCTCGTGCAGGAGATGGGCGCCAAGGCGTTTCGCTCGGGGCCTTCCGGCGGACGCGTCAAGGGTCCCGACATGATCGGAGATTTCATCGCAGGACAGTACTTCCTGTGGGATGCGATGTCGAGCGTGGAGGCTCCGGCTTCCGGTGTCGCGGTCGGCCGGACCTGGCGGTCGAGACTGCCGGTGCCTCTGCCGATGGTCGCGCGCAGAGCCCGCGATGTCACGTACCGCCTCAGCGAGATCCGCACCGACAAGGACAAGCCTCTGGCGATCATCGACAGCGTCTACTCGCCCGCGGATGCTGCTCCAACCGACTGGCCCATCCCCTATTCCGGGCGGTTCCAGATGAGCGGGACCTTCGGGTTTCTCGGCAGCTACCGGGTGCTTGCCCTCGAAGGGGCCGGACAGGAATCGTTCGATGTGGACGACGGCCGCGTTGTCGTTGACCGCCAGAAGTATACGGTGCGGATGAAGGCGTCGCTGCCGCCGATGGGAATTCGGGCCGATCCGCATCTGACGATTGAGCAGACTCTTACGACGGAACTACTGGCCCCTTAGGTCTGATGTTGACGATATTTTGGAGGCATCCCATCTTGGAACGGAACAACATCTGGGCGCCGTGGCGCATCCCATACATCCGAGGACTTGAGAAGAGCGAAGGCTGTTTCCTTTGTCACGACTTTGCCCATCCGGAGGCCGACGACGAGAATCTACTGCTGTGGCGGACGGAGCGGTCTCTGGTCGTGCTGAACCGGTTTCCATACAACAACGGTCATCTGCTGGTCTCACCCGCCCGGCACATCGCCGATCTTGACGACACGACCGAGCAGGAAATGGTGGAGCTGATGAAGCTGGTGCGTGAGTCGCAACGAGCGTTGTCGATGACGATCCGTCCGCACGGTTTCAACGTGGGCCTGAACTTCGGCCGCTGTGCCGGGGCCGGCCTGCCCGGCCACATGCACATCCACGTGGTGCCGCGATGGGACGGCGACACGAACTTCATGAGCGTGTGCAGCGACACCGACGTGGTCAGTCAGTCGCTGATCGATCTGCTGGCGGAACTCCGAACCGTCAGCGCCGAACACGGGCTTCCCGGATTGGAGAGATGACGGACGGACTTCGATCGTATGCGGTGACGGAGGGGGCCAGCAAGGGGCGGGCGTTTGCGGAGGCGCCGCATCGATACCGGTCCGACTTCGAGCGCGACCGCGACCGGATTATCCATTGCTCGGCCTTTCGACGGCTCGAAGGCAAGACGCAGGTCTTCACGCCGGGGCTCGACGACTACTATCGCACCCGCCTGACGCACAGCATCGAGGTCGCTCAGATCGGCCGGACCATCGCTAAAGCCCTGGGGCTCAATGAAGCACTGACCGAGGCGATCTGTCTGGCACACGACCTCGGGCATCCGCCGTTCGGGCATGCGGGCGAAGCGGCCCTCAACGAGCTGATGGCGCAGTACGGGGGGTTCGAGCACAACGCTCAGTCGCTGCGCATCGTCGAATTGCTCGAACACCCCTATCCGGCCTTCATGGGCCTGAACCTCATGTACGAGACCCGGCTGGGCCTGGCCAAACACAAGAGCCGCTACGACGTGCCGCAGGGCGACCTCTTCCCGGAGGCCAACTGCACGCTGGAGGGCCAGATCGTCGATCTGGCCGACCGCATCGCCTACAACTGCCACGATCTCGAAGACGGGATGAAGGCTCGACTGCTCGACAGCGAGCAGATGCAGCACATCGAGATTTTCACGAGGGCGACTCGGCAGATCGGCGCCGATGCGATTGAGGACCGGACGATTCGACGCACCCGGATCGCCAAGGCCATTATCGACGCCCTAGTTGGCGATTGCATCGACACCAGCGCCGCCAACATCGCCGCCGCAGGTATAAGAACGCCGCACGAGGCCTGCGCCAGTCCGCAGGATGTGATTGGCCTGTCGCCCGAGTGCGACCGCAAGCTGGAGGAGCTGGAGACGTTTCTCCTGGATCGGTTCTATCACCACGAGTCGCTCATCCGCAACGCCCAGAAGGCCCGTGACTGGTTGGCCGAGCTGTTTGAGCGCCTGTGCGCCAGGCCCGACCTGATGCCGGGCTACTTCCAGCGGTTCATTCCCAAACACGGCCTCGAACGTGCCGTGTGCGACTACATCGCCGGCATGACCGACCGTTTTGCCCTCAAGTCGCTCCAGACGACTTGAGCCTGCACGCTATTGGCTCCATCTGCTATCGACCGAAAGTCACAGGCCCGTTGTTGGATATCCGGCAGACGGCTTGGCGCAGCGCCTCGGGTCACGTGTGACATGTCTTTTGCCTGCTGGTAGGTGGTGACAGTCCCTTCATTGAAGTCGCAGGGCCGCCTCCCCCTTGGGGCATGCCTCTTCGATGATAGGCCGGCTGTTGGGAAGAGATTATGGGACGCGCATCGCACATTGGTTCTGTAAATGTCTTCATTTCAAAGAGTTAGGCAATGCCCTGTGACGTGGTGGCGATCTGCGTTGCGAAAAAAATCCGCAGAAAGTGGTTTTGAAGATTGACGTAGTGGGGAGAAGTGGTATGATCTCCCAAATGGTGACAGACGAGTGGAGCAGTGGCCATGCTGTTATTAACAGGTGAATACCAGCACGTTGTGGACGGCAAAGGAAGAGTGCTCGTCTCCAACAAGCTGCGGAACCAGATCGACGCTGACGAGCATGGCAGCGACTTCTATCTCGTTCTCGGCGCCAACGGGGTGTTGTGCCTGTATCCGGAGCGATATTTCGAGCAGATCGTGATGTCGGTGGCCCCGGGGGCGACGGCTCCCGATGAGGCGGTCGCCTTCGAGCGGATCAGCTTCGCCATGGCCAGCAAGATCGAGCTGGACGGCCAGGGGCGAATCCTGCTCAACGAGAAACTGCGTAAACGGGCAGGTCTCAAAGATGACATTACGCTGGTCGGCGTCAGGGACCATATCGAGCTGTGGAATAGCGAAGACTGGGAACAGTACCTGTCGGACCACATGGGCCAGTACCAGAAGCAGATGACCCAGGCGCGGCAGTTGGTGCTACAGAAACAACACAAGGAGCTTTAGTGCTGCACAGGAGGCAACAGACACGGATGAACGGAAGCCATTGCCAAGTAGTGGCCAGGACGTTGGCCGGCCAGAGGCCCATTGACGAGCAGACCCATCTGTCGTTGTCGGTGCTGGCCGACCGCCTGGAACGGCTCAGGAGCCAGGGAGGGCTTTTTTCCGCGATAGAATTCTCACCCCACGTTCAGAAGCTCAGGAGACGCTGTGAGCCGGTGTCGGTCGGCTGAGAGGCGTGTAGGACAGGGGTGGATCGCTCGGATGTGGAACACGTTCCGGTTCTGTCGAAAGCTCTGGCCGAACAGATAGACTTACCTCAGGATGGGGTGATGGTCGATGCGACCGTTGGACACGGTGGTCATAGTCTTCTGTTCGGCAAGAGTCTGGGCCCTCAGGGGATGCTGGTGGGCTTGGACGTCGATCCGCTGGCGCTGGAGCGGGCCCGTGAACGACTGGCATCGCTGACCTGCAAGGTGTTCCTGGTCAAATCCAACTTCGCCTGCCTCGCTGAGCGTCTGGGCGAATTGGGCATTGAGAAGGCGGACTTCATCCTGGCGGATTTGGGTTTCAACTCGGCCCAACTGGCGGACGAGGAGATGGGATTGAGCTTTCGGGCTGAGGATATGCCGCTGGATATGAGAATTGACGAAAGCTTAACGACGACGGCTGCCGATATAGTGAATGGATACGACGAGAAGTCTCTGGCCGACCTGATCTTCGAATACGGCCAGGATCGGGCTTCTCGACGGATTGCCAGGTACATCGTTCGGCGGCGGCAACAAGAGCGGATCACCACGACGGGTCAGTTGGTGGAAATCGTTTGCAGCGCCTTGAGAACACCTGGGGGAAAGCATCGGCCGCGGAAGCATCCGGCTACGCGGACGTTTCAGGCGCTGCGGATTGCGGTCAACCGCGAGCTGGAGAACCTGGATCGGCTTCTTGCGACGGCTCCGAGACTGCTGAAGACCGGCGGACATCTGGCCGTCATCAGCTTCCACAGCCTCGAAGATGGCCGAGTCAAATGGGATTTCAAGCGGAATCAGCAGGAAGGCGTGTACCGCTTGCTGACCAGGAAACCCGTCGTCGCCGACCCGAAAGAAATCGCCGAGAACCGACGCGCCCGAAGCGCCAAGCTCAGGATCGCGCAGAGAAATTAGCGGGGTGGGTTCCTCACCCGCGCGTTCAGTGGAAAAAGAGAAACGGAGTGCTACCATGACGTCAGATGCGAAGATCGGCTTGCTCCTGGGACTGGTGTTCATCTTTGTCATCGCCTTCATCATCAACGGCCTGCCCAATTTCGGCGACCGTTCCAAAGCGGAGGCGACTCCGATGGTGAACTTCCAGACCGACAACATCGATGTCGTCGCCAACGCGCGCAGTGCCCAGGAGCAGCTCGACTGGAAGGGTCTTCTCGATCAGGAGGGCGACGACCTGGTGGCGGCCCCGGAAACGGTCGTCGAACCCGAACAGCCTGCATCGCAGATCGAAAACTCGGTGGACGCCGGTGTTGGCCAGGTTCGCCGCTTGTATACGCTGGGCGATTTGATGGAAGGCATGTCGGGCAAGTTCCAGGAAGTGGTGAAGAACCTGAGCGATGCGATGCCGGCCCAGGAGACAAAGACGGGACCGGCCCTGCTGATCGAGTCGTCTGCGCCGGAGACGGCTCCGGCCGAACCGAGCCGGACCGCGCCGGTCGAGGTGGCCGCGGTCCAGTCGACGCCGGCCAAGTCCACCGGTACGCCACCCCAGAAGCCGGCGGCCGGGGCACCTGCAAAGACCTACGTAGTCCAGGCGGGCGACGTCCTGGCCACGGTGGCCAAGAAGGCCTATGGACCCGAAGAGGGCAACCGCCTAGTCAATATCAATCGCATCTTCGAGGCCAATCGCAGCACCCTGAAGACGCCCGACGAGATCTTCGCCGGTCAGACACTGGTGATTCCGCCTCTGCCGGCCGCCAAACCCGAAGTCGGCAAGGCCGACGATGGCAAGCTCTCCGCGGCCTTGTTCGAGAAGGTCGAGCAGATCGGCAAGAAGAATGTGGCCGAGGTCAAGCAGACCAGCAGCAAGCCGGAAGGACCTCTGTACGTCGTCCAGGATGGCGACAGCCTGTGGAAGATCGCCGCCGGCCAGCTTGGCAACGGTGCCCGTTGGGAAGAAATCATCAAGCTCAATGCGGACACGCTCAAGAGCAAAGATGCTGTCCTGGTGATTGGGATGAAGCTGAGGATGCCCGCCAAGTGAGGTCGGCAAGCGGAGAGTCTTCCGAACGACATGGGAATCCCGGCCCCGGCGGTGCTGACCTATGGCTTCTCGACTGTGTTTTGCACTGGTCATCTTCTTCTTTGCGGCCACGCTGATCCTGGCCGTCTACATGCGCGGCGCCAACCGCCGGGCCTTCTACACGCTGCGGACCTGCACGACCGAACAACGCCGGCTCCAGCAGGAGCTGTGGCGCAAACAGCTCCAGATCGAAGTGCTGACGAATCCCGCGTCGGTGTCTCAGCGGTTGGGGCAATAGGAGGATGGGACCTATTGGATTGATAGGACCTGTGAGAATGCCGGGGGCAATACAGCAGGATTGCACGTGATGGGAACGAAAGAGGCCGGCAAGGCGGCGCTCGCCACAGCCGACAGCACCGATGCGCGACGCGAGCGGATCGCCATCAGCGTGTTCGGCGTGCTGATCCTCTGCGCCTTCCTGGGTCTGGGCTGGCGGTGCTACCGTCTGCAATACGCATCGGCCGACCACTACGCCCAGTTGAGTCTGCGACAGCAATGCGCCTATTTGCCTCTGGAACCTCAGCGCGGCGCGATCCTGGATTGTCGAGGACGCGTGCTGGCGGCCAGCAATCAGATTCGCACCGTCTTCGCCGATCCGCGAATCATCCAGGACCCCAAGGAGACGGCCAACTCTCTGGCGTCGGTTCTCGATCTGCCTGCCCACGAAATCTGCAAGATGATCCTGGATCGTGCCGGCTCCCGCTACGCGCCCGTTGCCGTCGGAGTCGAAGCGGAACAGGCCGAGTCGGCGCGGGCCATTGAGGGCATCGGCATCGAGTACGGTTGGCAGCGACACTATCCGATGGGCCGGCTGGCCTCGCATGTGGTCGGCTACACCAGTGTGGACAATCGCGGGCTCGGCGGCATCGAATACGAATTCGACCGCGAACTGCGCGGGGAGGGGGCCCGGCACGTCTTCTTCGTCGATGTGCACCGTCGCCCGCTGTCGTTCTGCGTCGAGCAGAAGAGCGGCGACAACGGCATGCCCGTCAACGGCGACGGCATCATCCTGACGATCGACGCCACGATCCAGCAGTTCGTCCGGGAAGAGTTGCTCAAGCAGTACAAGGCCTTCGAAGCCGAGGCCGGCCTGGCAGTGGTGGCCGACCCGCGCTCGGGGGCCATCCTGGCGATGGTTTCGTTGCCGGATTTTGAACCGGAGAATTTCAGCCGCACCGATCCAAACAACTTCCTCAATCGGGTCCTCACCGATCAGTACGAGCCGGGCAGCATCATCAAACCGTTTACCGCCTCGATTGCCCTCGATACCGGAGCGGTCAATACGCACGAGACGATCTTCTGCGAGAACGGTCACTACTCGGGACGGGGATTCGGCCACATCGGCGAGTACCGCCAGGGTTTCGGCGATCTGACTCTTCGCGAAATCATCCAGAATTCCAGCAATATCGGGATGGCCAAGGTCGGCCAGCGGGTAGGCGCTGAGCGGCTCTATGAAGGCCTGACTTTGTTCGGATTCGGCAAGAAGGTGGGCATTGACCTGCCTGGTGAGGCGGAGGGCTTGTTGCGACCGCCCTCGGAATGGACCGGCTACAGCGTTACGCGTATCCCGTTCGGCCAGGAGATCTCGGTTACCGCCATTCAGCTCCTTCGGGCCCTGTGTATGCTGGCAAACGGAGGCCGTCTGATCCGCCCACACGCGATCAAGGCGGTGGTCAAGCCCGATGGCTCGGTGGTTGACATCCGGCCTCCCGCGCTTCGCGTCGGGTATATCATCAAGCCCGAGGTTGCCAGGTGGATCGTCCAGGACGCCATGACCGCCGTGGTCAACGACGGGACGGGCAAGAGAGCTAAGCTCGAAAGATGGCAGGTCTTCGGCAAGACCGGCACCGCTCAATTGGCCAAGAAGGATGGCCGGGGCTACGAGGAACGTGCCTATGTGGCCTCCTTCATGGGCGGCGCACCCGCCGAGGACCCGCGAATCGTCGTGCTCGTCTCCTTCCGGCGGCCCAACTACGCCCTCCGCAAGGGTTATACCGGCGGCACCATCGCGGCCCCCGTGGCCGGCGCGATCATCGAACGCACCCTGACCTACCTCGAAGGCCCCCCAAAACCCACTCCCTCTGAGACCGTCGCCCGCGCCCGCTGAACCTCACCTCATTGCGTCCGTAGCCATGACATTTCGCGGTTGCCGGGGTGGCGTTGCCGGGCAGTTGTGGTACACTGAGCACCGGCGGTTCAGGGTCTCTGGCATGGGGTCGGGGCGGCCGTCGACGGACAGGAGCAAATCGAGGGATGGCCAGGATCATCTATGCGGTGGCGGGAGAGGGGTTCGGCCACAGCAGCCGGGCGCATCTGATCGGCCAGCGGTTTCTCGATGCGGGTCACGAGGTGATGTTCGTGGCCTCGCACAAGGCCTTGCTCTATCTGCGGTCGATCTATGGCGAGCGGGTCCGGGAGATCTTCGGCTTGTCTTTCACTTACCGTCGGGGCCGCATCGATGCCCCGCGGACGTTTCTGCGAAACCTGCTGAAGTCGATGCAATCCCACAGCGGCAACCACCGGCTATTCAAGTACGCGTTCGAGCCGTTCGATCCCGATCTGGTCGTGACGGATTTCGAGCCGTTCACCGGCTGGTGGGCCTGGCGCCATCGCGTTCCGTTTATCAGCCTGGACAACGAGCACATCCTGACGGTCTGCCGGTTGCAGCATCGCTGGCGGCACATCGTGTCACGGGCCAGCGCCACCGCAGTAACCCGGTGTGTCGGTATCCGGGCGGCGACATACGTGGTGCCCAATTTCTTCAAAGCTCCTCTGAAGACGGATCGGGCGATTCTGGCGCCGCCGATCGTCCGCCCGGCGGTGACGAAGCTGACGGCGTCCGATGGCGGGCACGTGATCGTTTACTGGACGACCGGGACCGAGGAGTCGCACCTTCGAGCCGTGCTCAGGAGGTTCCCCGATCAGTTGTTCTACGTCTACGGCTTCGATAGGAAGTTCAGAGTCGGCAACTGCGTGTTCAGGCGGGCATCGACGGAAGGTTTTCTCGAAGACCTGGCGTCGGCGCGGGGCGTGGTGGCCTCGGCAGGATTGTCGCTGATTAGCGAGTGCATGTACCTGAGGAAGAAGATGCTCATTCTGCCTTTACCTGGGCAGTACGAGCAGACGATCAACGCGCATTACATCGACCAGCTCGGCCTGGGCCAGTCGGCTCGGCGACTGGACGAGGCGACGCTGGGTCGTTTCCTCGGCCGGCTTGATGAGCCGATGCCGCACGACGACCGCATTCTCTGGCCCGACAACGAGGGGTTCTTCGACGTGCTGGAGCGAGTGCTGGGACATCTGCCCCGCCCGCTGAGTATCGTGCCGGCGTCCGCTCGAGTCTCCTGTGCGGCCGAGCCGGTCCCGTCCGGCTGCTAACGGCCGATGGCGTCGGCGCGGATCGGAATCGTCAGGTCCGATGGCTTTCCCACGTAACCGGCATCGACGCAGAACTGGATGACGTCCCGCGCGACGGGGGCCGCATCGCTCGAACCGTGCTGGCCGCCTTCGATGAGGACGGCGATGGCGATCTTGGCGCCGTCGTTGTCCTCGGCGAAACCGGCAAACCATGCGTTGTACGGCTTTTCCGTCGATCCGGTCTTGCCCAGGACCTTCACACCTTGTGCCACCAGGCCGCTCGGTCGGAACGCGTTGTGTGCGCTGCCTCCAGCCTCGTTGACGACGGCGTCCATGCCATCGTAGACCACCTGCAAGGTCTCGGGCGAGATGTTCAGATCGACGGCTTCTTCGAGCCGTCCGGGTGTTTCGGGCTGCAGAAACAGGCGCGCCGGGCGGGCAAGACCGCCGCGCGCGAGCGTAGCGAAGGAGTTGGCCACCTGGAGCGGGCTGGCCCAGAGGTTGCCTTGCCCGATGCCGAACAGTCTTCGGTTGCCCTTGGTAAGAGGAGGGATCTGCGCCAGCGAATCGATCTGTGTCCCTGCCGGAATCCGCGTGCTGCTGATTTGTCCCTGGGCCTGGATCAACTGACGTGGCCTGATCTCGTCCGACTCTACAGGCGGGTAATTCAGCGGCACTTCGTGCCCGTAGCCGAATTGATAGAGCCACCGCTGGAGCGCCTCCGGTTCGATCCGGTCGGCCAGACGCGAGAAGTAGACGTTGCAGCTTCCCTTGAGGGCATTGCGGCCGTTGTTGTCCCATTTGGTGTCGTGGCCGACGTGATGGTCCCTGTAGATCAAGCAGCGGGGCCAGCCCTGAGGCGGCGCCGCCGAGGGGCAATGGATGATCTCGTCGGCGCTGACGACCTTTTCCTGAAGTCCGGCGACCAGGATGATGGGCTTGACGGACGAGCCGGGCAGATACTGCTGGCTGATCGCCCGGTTCCACAGCGGCTCGTTCGGGTCATTGCGTAATGTGCCATAGTCATAACGAACGTGGTTGAGGTCGTACGTGGGGGTCGAGACCAGGGCCAGGATGTTACCGGAACGGATCTCGATCACCACGACTGCCGACGGGGCTGAGTAGTTGGGGTTGAGCGTGCGGTCGGTGAGGTAGTTCTCGATGCGTTGCTGGAGTTTGATGTCGAGGGTCAGTTGGACGTCCTGTCCAAAGACCGTCTCGCTTTGGCGGATGAGCTTGCGGTCGATGTCGTAGACCAGCTCTCCTCGCCGGCCTCGCAGGATGGCCTCGCAGACGTACTCGACGCCCGGCCGGCGGCCGCAGACCTCGCCTTCGAGATACTTGGCCAGGCGGTCGTGCTTGAACAGCTCTTTGTCGTCGTCCCGGGTGGCCGGCCCGACCCAGCCGATCGTCTGGGCGGCGACGGAGCCATACGGGTACTGCCGCTGGCCCTTGGGGACCACGCTCACGTCGTTGATGTCCATGAACTCGATCTGGGCGGCGAAGATGTCGTCTTCGCTCTTGAGATCGAGCAGGGGCTGGCTGCCATACAGGCCGGCGAGATCGTCGACGCGGACGATGCGCTTGAGCCTCTCGGTTCGGTCGGGGAAACGTCGCTCGAAGTCGGCTTGCGCCTCGGACAGGGGGATGCTGTTGACACGCCCCTGGTAGCGGGCAATGAGGTTGGGGTCGGGCCCGCTGCGGTACCAGGCGATGAAGGTTCGAAAATCCCATCTGGTATCGTTGAGTTCCCTGATTCGACTCTCTATGTCGGTGGCGCTGGCGCCGAACGCGCTGCAATCGTGGATGATGCGCCGCAGATCGCTCCGCTTGGTCTCAATCTCCTCTTCGAGGTCGTACAGGGATGGGTTGGCGGTCTTGTCCCTGGCGAGCAGTCTCATGGCCTCAACGATGCGGTCGTCCCAGAAGCGAGTCAGACGGTAGTCGATGGCGATCTGGAACTGGGGGCTGTCGGTGGCCAGGACGTTGCCGTGTCGGTCGAGGATCTGGCCGCGAAGGGTGTTGAGCTGCCTGGACTTGCCGCGCTGCAGCTTCAGTGCGGCGATCTCGTCCTGGAGGGAGGAGCTGGCGAGCAACTGCATCTGTGCCAGCCGCAGCACGCAGATCAACAGTAACGACAGACTCACCGCAATGAATATCTTGACCCGTCTGTCGTACATGCCGACTCGATTCGACATTCCAAACGGTTGATAGTCTCGTCGTGCGGACATAACCTTACTCGCTTGCGTCAGGCCGGTGGCGGCTTCATCTTGTCCTTGCCACGGATGCGTGACGCCTGCGCCTCAACCTGTCCATGCGCATCAGCCAGGCTAAGGGCAAGAATAGAAAAGGCCCGATGATCGCCGAAAGGGCCGGCTGCCAGAAGCACTGTCGGGCGACGCTGAACGCGGCCGGCTCGGCCCGCAGATAGGCCAGCAGATGGCTGGCAATCGCGGTGACGATGCCCATGACGAAGATGGCGGCCGCCTGGTAAGGCAGCCGCCGGATCGAGATCACGTTGTGCAGATCGTTCAACAGGGTCCCAAACACGCCGAAGCTGATGATCCTCGGTCCCATGAACCCCGTGGCCGGGCTGGCCAGGTCGGCGGCGAAGCCGATGGCGAACGACGCGATCACGGCGTCGGTCGGCTCGCATCGTACCGCGAAGAACACCAGAAGGATCAGCAGCAGATCGGGCTTGATGTTGGCGTTGAGGATCCAGACCATATCCACGAACGTCGTTTGCAGGATGGCTGCCACCAGAACAAGCACCGCAAACCGAAACCAACGCATTCAGTCGCACCTCTCGCTGGTCGACGTCGGGGTTGTGTTGGAAGCGTCAGGAATCATGGCCTGTCGGAGATGATGACAGCCACGTCCGTCAGGCTGGCGATATCACAGACCGGCTTGACCCGGATGGTCCACAGTATCGGGTTGTCCGGATCGCGGCGCGAATCGACCACCTCGGCCACGACGATCGGGACACCTGGGAATCCTGGCGTCTTCACCGCATACACACGCTCGCCCGCCCGCGGCGTCTTTCGCTTGGTGTCAACGTTGGCGATCTCGGCTATTCCAGACCCCGTGCCTTGCATGACGCCGCCGGCGTCCAGTTCGGCCAGACGAACCGGGATCCTCGACGTCGGATCGGTGATCAGCCTGATCCTCGCCGTCTGCGGCGAGACGTCCGACACGATTCCGATCATGCTCAGGTCACCCAGCACGTACTGCCCGACCACCAGGCTGTCCTGCTGCCCTCGGTCCACAATCAGTTCGCTCTGGCCCTGCCCGCTGACGGAGATGATGCCGGCCTGCTGGAATCGCATGCGGCCCCACTCTGGGACCGTCCGAAGACGGGCCAGTTCGTCGATCTTGCGCTGCGCCTCCTGCAACTGGGCTTCGCGGTTGGCCAGATGATTCTGCAGCTTGCGGTGCTGGGTCTCCAGACTCGCCAGTCTGTCCTGCAACTGCCGATGGACCTCGATGGCCTGCGCGTAGTCGCTCGGACTGCTCACCTCGGCCGGCAGGGCGGTTCGAGAGGCGAGCGTCAACTGTCGGCCCGTCGACAGAGGCCAACTGAAGACGCGCGCATAGGCCAACTGGAGCTTGCCCGTCAGATGCGCCGGCGAAAAGAGAAAGATCAAGCCTCCCAGCGTGAGGTAGAGGAACATCATTCGCTTGGATGTCTTGACCCACTTGTTCTTCATAACGCTCGACTCATTGCGGGCTGTGAACAGCCCCGAAGAAACCCCAGCCCATGGAGGCAAACCGCTACCACTACGAGGCTACTCCCATCCTCGTTCGCTGTGATCCATCGTGTCCTTCCAGATCTCCAGGTTTTCGAGATAGACGCTCGTGCCTCTGGCCACGCAACTGAGCGGATCCTCAACGGTGTGGACCTTCAGTCCGGTGGCGTTGGTCAGAACGATGTCCAGCCCGCGCAGGCAGGAGCCCCCGCCGCAGACATGGATTCCGTTCTCGATCAGGTCGGCCGCCAGTTCCGGCTCGGCCTTCTCCAGCGTAGCCGTCACCGCGTCGATGATCGCGGTGATGGGGTCCTTCAGGGCCTCGCGAATCTCCTCGCTGGTGATGACGATCTTCCTGGGCAGGCCCGAGATGGTGTCTCGTCCGGCGATCTCCATCGTCAGCTCTTCGCTCAGTGGGGCGGCCGAGCCGATGGCGATCTTGACCTTTTCGGCTCTCGCCTCGCCGATCAGGAGGTTGTAGGTTTTCTTGAGATGGTTGATCACCGCCTCGTCCATGTCGTCGCCGCCGATGCGGATCGACTCGGCAGTGGCGATGTCGGCCAGGCTCATGATGGCCACTTCCGTGGTCCCGCCTCCGATGTCGACAATCATCGAGGCGGTCGGTTCGGTGATGGGAAGGCCCGCCCCGATCCCGGCCGCCATAGGCTCATCCACCAGGTAGACCTTGCGGGCCCCCGCACGCTCAGCGCTGTCGACCACGGCGCGACGCTCGACGGCCGTGATGCCGCTCGGGACCGCGATGACCACACGGGGACGCACCAGGCCGCCCCGGCCGTGGACCTTTCGGATGAAGTAGCTCAGCATCGCCTCGGTGACTTCGAAGTCGCTGATGACCCCGTCCTTGAGGGGACGGATGGCGCTGATCGAGCCGGGAGTCTTGCCGAGCATCTCGCGGGCCACCAGGCCGACCGCTTCCCCGTCGTTCAGAACGATATTGGTCCCTTTACGGACCGCGACCACGGACGGTTCGTTCAGAACGATGCCCTTGTCCCGGACGCATACCAGGGTGGAACAGGTACCCAGGTCAATACCCATATCCATACTGAACATGCCGAGGATTGAATCCAATAGCACGAAGCGACTCCTTTCTCAGTTGGCCATTGGATATTGTCGTGGCCCGGGGGCGAAATCGTCAAGAGGATTCTATTGGGGCATGCCAAAAATCGTGCCGTATTGGCTGTAGCACTGGAAGGCGACGAAGGCCGCTGTCGCCACCACGGCTCCGAGCGCGACGGCCAGGATGGCCGTGTAGAGATTGCTGGGCACGGACAGCTTCGCTGAGCGTTGAGGCATCGGACTCATGGTGGATCAACCTCCCGGTTCAACGCGAGGGCCCGGGCGGGCCGGCTCGCGAATGGTTCCCATCACAGATTGGTTGCGGCCACGTCGCCGACGCGAGGCGCCACCTGGATCTTTTCGAGAATGCCGACCGACTGATCGGGACCGACGTCCAGGATTCGAATGTCACAGACGAACTGCTGGTCTCGGGTGACGTGGAACCTCATATCGGGCCGGACGCCGGCCGCCGAACCGATGGACAGCTCGGCCAGAGCATTCTTGATATCGACGGCGGAGACGCGTGCGTTCAGGCCGATGTCCCTGGCGACCGGGGCGGCCGGGACCGCAATTCCCGTCTGTGCGGTGACCGTCGCCGGGGCGGCGGTCGTCATGCCGGACGGCCGCAGGTATTGGTTGAACCGCATCTCCAGCTCCTGATTGGCCTCGATCAGTTGCCGGGTCTTCTCTTCCAACTGCGCGACGATGGCCATCTTCTCCATCAGCGTCTGGTCGGTCTCCGCCAACTCCTTCTCCAGTCGCGTGCGTTCTGCCTCGAGGGCGGCCACCTGCTGTTGGGCGGCCTGGGCCTGCTGCATCTGACTGGCCTGCAATTCGTTGGCCTGCTGGACCGAGGCGCCCATGTCCCGCACCCGCTGGCTCATCTGGGTGTTCTCCCGCTGGACGCTTTCGAGCTTGGCCTGGAGATCGGTGATGGTCACCGTCAACTGGTTCATCTGGGCTTCCAGGTCCCGCCGCATCTGATCGGCCTGTTCCTTGGCGGCGGCCAGGTCGTTCTGAGCGGCCTCCCGCGCGGTCCGGGCGGCCCGCAGGTCCCGAGTGGCATCTTGAGCAATCTTCTTCTGGTTGTCCGCATTGGCGACGTAGGTTACCACAATGCCGCAGAGGAAGATGGAAAAGACCGTCAGCAAGACAATCAGAACCTTCGTAAGGGTACTCAAGACAGGCTCCTTTCACCAATCAGTACGTTCTTGCATAGCTGCGAGGCCCCATGCTATCGGACGTTGGGGCCATGTTCCTCAGGGCAGTTGGGAGAGCCTTGTTACTGCAAGAGTTCACTAACTCCGGCCCACGTCCCGATGCTACAACTGCGTACTATAATTTTACGTCCGAGGCCACCAAAGGTCAAGTCATTTTTCCTAAATCGCCCAAATAGAACGGGTTTATGCGATTCGGACCGCACTGGTGCGTGGGCCGTCGCCGATCTCCGCCAAGGACAGTCTCATTATAGGACGCAAGGGTGGTTTGTGTCAAGGTGGTTGCGCAAGTGAAAGGTGTGGTACAGCTTCCCGCCGACCTGCGTAGGGCTCGGGGCAGCCCCTGCTATGGCATTCTCGGCTGGCGGCGGCGTTCGACGAGGAGGACGCCTTCGGCGGCGGCCAGGCGGACCGCGTTGGACGGGTCCTGGAGCATGTCGGGAAGACGCCGCAGGAGGTTGGTCGTAGCGATCTCGCCGATGGCCAGGGCGGTCCAGACGCGGACCCGCTCGGCGCTGGTCGGATCCATGTTGGCCAGAAGGTTCTTGTCGAACACTGCCTGAACCTGGGGCTCGCCGGTGGTCTGGCCGAGCTTGCCGAGCTGGGCGGCGGCCGCCAGACGCACCTCCAGCACCGCATCGTCGAGCAGCGTGGCGATCGCGTTCCTGGCCTCCTCCGTGCCCAGAGCGCCCATCCCACGAATCCCCACGATCCGGTCGTCGGCGTAGGCACTGATCAACTGCGCCCAGAGCTTGGGGTAGATCTGAACGTCTTTGAGCATGGCGATCGATTCGACTGCCTGGAGCATGACCTTGTCGGCCGAGTCCGTGCTCTGCAAGGTCCAGTAGAGGTATCGCAAAGCCTCTTGCTGGCCACTCTTGCCGAGCAGGAGGACGGCGTTGGCGCGGACGGTCTGGTCCGGGCTGGCAGCCGCATCGCGAATCACCTGGAAGTACCCCGGCTGACCCAGCTTCATCAGGGCGTAGGCGGCCGCAATTCGCACGTTCTGGTCCTGGTCGTTCAGCAGCACACCGACATCATCTCTGGCCAGACTGTACTGGAGGTCGCCCACCGCCAGGGCCGCCAGAAAGCGAACAGGGACAGCGGGGTCGCGCAGCAGCGGCTGGACCCTTGGCATGAAGCGCACCTCGCCCGTCATGGCGACCACCTCGGCCGCGTTCGAGCGGATGCGAGGGTCCGGGTGCATCAGGCCGTCGAAGACGATCTGCCGCGCTACCGTCGGAGGGTCGCCCGGTATGGGCTGAAAGGGCGGCGAGATGATATCGCTCTGGCCTGAGGAGGGGCTCTGCGCCGCCGGTTGGCATCCGCAGGCCGCTGTAAGAACGCAAGTGATGGATACGAACCGCAGCAACGCGCTTACGTGCATGTCGAACACCCTGCAAACCTGGACTGTTCCTCTGGGGTCAGGCCGGCTTCTTCGTCGGCTTTCGGGCCCTGCGTCGCGCCAGGCCGATCACGGCCGGTACGATCAGGACCGTGACGAACGCGACCGCACAGCCGGTGTCCAACCACTGGCCGTGACGGCTGTAGAACGTCACCCTGCTGTCTATCGGCATTTTTTCGAGGAACCATCCGGACAAACCGGTTCTTCGCATCGCCTCCGGAGGGAATCCCTCGCTCGATGCGATTGGGGCATTGCGGATGCGGCCGGAAGAGTCGATCAGGCAACTGATGCCCGTGTTGACGCTGCGCAGCACGGGCAGACGGTTTTCCACCGCTCGAAACACGCAAATCGCGGCGTGCTGGGGCAGTTCGGTGCTTGGGACCACGCGGGGCGGCGCGTCCAGAAAGCGGACGAACCAGCCGTCGTTGCTGATATTCACGAGCCAGTCGACGCGTTTTCGGCCCTTGTCGTCGAGGGTGAAATTCCGGGCGACGTAAGGGATTGCGTCCTCATAACAGATGATGGTGCCGAAGCGATACGTCGATTCGGACGTCTGCGATGCGACGTTCGGCTCTGTGCCGCGAACCGGCGTGGTCATTTCATAGACGGTGTAGTGTCTGCCGTGTTCGAGCGAGTAGTCGTAGTTGTACTCCTCGGGCGCGAAGCGTTTGAGCTGCTGGTAGAGCCAGTTGAAGCTCCGCCGGAAGGGGATGTACTCGCCGAACAGGACCAGGTGAATCTTGTCGTAGCGGTTCGGGTCCTTCGTCCCGTCGGGCCGATAAAGATAGGCCGCGTTGTACTGGCCTATGTAAAGCTTGCCTTGGGGGTCCTTCATGATCTCGCCGCCGTAGGCGCCGACGAGCAGATAGGCGGTGTCGGTCGCGTGGGCGATCAGGGCTTCATGGAAGGCCCTGTCCTCGTTGGGGTCTTCGAAGTAACGCCAAAGCTCCGGCTGGAGGTAGGCCTGGACCATCGTCTCGGGCCAGGCGATCAGCTCGGCGCCGGCCGCCGCGGCCGCCCGGCTCATCTCCAGCAGCTCCGCGAACAGCTCATCGCTGGCCGCGTGGCTGATCTTGACCGACTGGGGCACGTTCGACTGAAGCGCCGCCACCAGCGGACCGTCCGTGACAACCTCGGCTGTCTGACTGATGCGCCAGTGGCCATACAACCACGTCGCGACCACCATTATTGCGACAAGGGCGATGAGTGGCAGCCGCAATCGCAGCTTGGGGATGGCTCCCGGAACAGGCCGTCCCCAAAGCCTTCGGCTCTGAGGCTGCCACACGCCTGCCGTCCGCCATGCGATCCAATCCGCCAGGACACCGTTGACCGCCGCAACCAGAAACGAGACGCCAGCGACGCCGAAGAGGTCGGCGATCTGGATCAGCGCGAGGTTGGCGTATTGGCTGTGGCCGAGCAGACGCCAGAAGAAGCCGCCCAGCGGAAAGCCCTGGAGCCGTTCGGCGCCGACCACCAGAATGGGCAACGCCAGCGCCATTGGGATATTCCGGGCACGGCAGAAGCGGATCGCCAGGGCCAGCAGGGGCCAGAGCAGGGCGAGGTAGATGCCCATCGCCAGCCAGCCGGCAATGGTGATCGGCGCGATCCAGTAGATATTCGCCAGCCAGTAGATCGTGCCGACGAACATGGCCACGAGCGCCAGCGTCCGTGGTCGCACCTCCGGCCGGCACGCCAGGGCGAACGGAACCATCGCCGCCCACGCCAGGAACGACCAGTCGACGGGCGCCTGAATCATACTCAGCAGCGCCGCCGAGGCGGCGAGCGGAATGGCCAGAGACAATAGCTTCCTGGTCATCGTAGATCGCCGCCGTCGTTGCTCAGGGTTCGATTTCGCAGTTCAATCATGGAGACATTCTATCTTTGGAGTTGATGATTGACTATTGATTATTGATGATTGGCGATTCGAAGAGCGACGGGTATCCGGGACAATCAATCGTCCGAAATCAATCGTCATTTCGCGGATACGGTCCATTGGGCTGGCCTGCAACGGGCGGGCGGGTTATCATGCTTGGCGCGTGGGACGAGAGGGCGGTACAGGCGTGGTCGTTTTGTGGGGTCGGCACGGACTATGGTGACAGGGGTGACGCAGGATGTAGTGACGCGGTTCGTGGAGTCTTGCCGGGAGGTGGGCCGGCGCGGGCTGGTGCGGTGCAGCAGTGGAAACCTTTCGCAGCGCATCGACAACGGGCGTATGCTCGTGACCGCGGCGCGGAGCTGGCTGGGCCGACTGACTGCCGACGATGTGTCGCTGTGTCGGATCGAGGACGGCGTCTGTCTTGAGGGCAGGCGTCCGACGGTGGAAGTGAACCTCCATGCGGGCATTCTTCGCGCCCGGCCCGAGATGAATGTGGCGCTGCATTTCCAGTCGCCGCGCGCGACGACGTTGGCTAGCCGCGATTCGCGCCATGTGAACTTCTTCGTGATCCCCGAGATTCCGTTCTACATCGGCCCGATCGGACATGTGCCGTATCTTGCGCCTGGCTCGCAGGAACTGGCGAGTGCGGTCGTCGAGGTCATGCGGAGTCGCAACCTGGCGCTGATGGCCAACCACGGACAGGTGACGGTCGCTCGCGACCTCGATCGCGCGATCCAGAACGCCGAGTTCTTCGAGCTGGCCTGCCGGATCATCATCGAAGGCGGTGACAAGGTGACGCCATTGTCGGAGGAAGCCGCCCGCGAGTTGATGGACCTCGGCCAGAAAGCTGCGTGTGCGCCCGTTTGAATTGCGGGCGATCGACCGCGTGACGTTCAGCGCGTCGCGACGGCCGGACGGGGGCTGGTGTTGACGAGTTCGAGAATGTGCGCGACGAGGATTTCGCCGGTCCTCTCGCCCAGGCACGTGCGGGTGATGTAGTCGTAGCGGTCGAAGCTGTCGAAGTCCTCTTTGGTCAGGATGTAGCCAAAGGCGTCGTTGGTCAGGCCGAGCAGGAAGTTGTGCCGGCCGTGCATCTTTCGCTTGAGGTAGTAGCCGATGTTGGGCAGCGCCTCGCCCGGGACGGTCGCCATCTGGGCATCGCCCAGGTTCACGACGTGGATTCGCGTCGCAACACAGCCTTCGTCGTCGAGCTTGAACCCCAGCGGTGAAAGCTGCACGACGGCGCGCAGCATGTCGTTCTCAACCGGCAGCCGCATGGCGGCGTTTCTGCAGAGCAGTTCGGGGTTGTCCTGGATCGGTGCATCGCCGACGATGCGCAGCGCCTCATCGGCCAGCAGATGGCCGATCCGGATGCACTCGTCCCACGTCCGCATGTCTTTGCCGTCGGGCCCGCGGCAGTCGGCGGTGACCATGCCGCCTTGTGCGGAGTTCATGAAGATTCCCGTGCCGCCTCCCTTCGCCTCGATCCGGTCGTACAGAGGGCCGACGAAATCGGGACTGAGGATGCCCTGGTCCGAGCCGAGCACCTCAGGATGGCACGCGTAGTTGACAAGGGTGGCGATCGGTTTGCGGTCCCGGCCGACCACCTGTAGGACGTGACATCGCGGATCGTAGAGCTTCTCGGCGTAGTAGTTATAGGCGATCCTGCCCCGGGCAATTCCTGTAGCGATCTTAACCGCTGCGGGCTGGAGACCGGCGGCTGCGGTGTCGATCGCCTGCGCCAACGCGGAGCAGACGCTGTCGAGATAGGCCAGATCGCACGAGGTGTTGCCCGACTCGTCGGGAAAACCGTAGCAGTCCGGGGCGCTGTGCGTGTGCGTCGCGCCGATCACGATGTTGCTGGCCGGCACGTGCGAGACCTGCGTGCGGACCTTCTCGCACAACACGCCCGGGAAGCCGAGGAAGTCGGTGCTGCAAATCGCCACGCGAGTGTCGTCCCGCTCCAGCACTAGCGCCCGGACGGTCAATTCGCCCATCTTCCTGGTCGTGGGATCGGACGGGCCGACCCCGCCCGAGACAGGCAGCAGCGTCTCAGGCGTCACGCGTTGCACCGCGATCGCCGCGCGGAATTCGCCCGCCGCTGGCGCTACAGACAGTAAGCCCATCGCTGTTACGACAAATGTTGCTCTGAGAAGTTGCCTGTGTCCCATTTGCGCCTCCGTCACCGTGTCTTTCGGTCGTTGCGGGCACCTGAACCACTCCCATGATTATCAGTTCCCCAGGCTCTGCGTCAAGCGGGCGCTTCTTTCGCTTCAGGACTCCTGGGACTCGCCCTTTCGAGTCGTTTCGGTCATACTGTAGGGAATCGGAGTGAATCCAGCGCCGTGCGGACATGGTCTTGGAGATGGAGATAGCTATGGACAAGACGGGTGTCATTTCGGAATGCGGCCGCAAAGGGGCCGATCTCGACACCATCGCCCAACAGGTCGTCGAGCGTCCTGAGCGCATTGCCGATCTGGTCGACGCGTTGCAGAGCGAAAAGGGCACCGCTCGATACACGTACGAGAAGGTGCTGCGTCGGGTCAGCGAGCGCCGACCCGAGTTGGCGTATCCCTGGTTCGACGTGTTCGCTGCGATGCTCAACCACGACAACAGCTTCCTGAAGTGGGGCGCGATCATGACGATCGCCAACCTGGCATCGGTCGATTCGGAGGGTAAGTTCGACGCGATCTTCGAGAAGTACTATGCGCCGATCCGCGGGCCGGTCATGGTCACGGCGGCCAACATCATCGGCAGCTCACCAAAGATCGCGCGGGCCAAGCCGCACCTTGCCGGGCGGATCGCCCGGGAAGTTCTGAAGGTCCGCAAGGCCAGATACGAGAGACATGGCGACCTCTCGCCCGAGTGTCGGAACGTGGCCATCGGACACGCCGTCGAGGCGTTCGACGAGTTCTTCGACCAGATCAGCGACAAGGCGTCCGTTCTCGAGTTCGTGAAAAGCCAGCTCAAGAACACCCGCAAACCCGTCGTCAAGAAGGCCGAGAGATTTCTCCGCCGCCATGCGTCGTAGGGTGTAGTTCGACACGGCGGAGGGTCTTGCGTGGTAGCCTCAAGTCCGCAGGACTTGGGGATGGTTTGAAGACAGAGGAACTCCTCGCTATCCACGCCCAAGACAAACCCGCCATCCCCAAGCTTCGCTTGAGGCTGCCACCCATTCCAGTGACGCGAGCAGAGGCCGCGATGCAGGTGGTCTTGCGCTCGCATCACCGCCCCCGCGGTCGAGATCGCTGTTGCAGATCAGACCCTCGTCAGGTCGAAACCGTCGCGGTACTGGGCTTCGACGAACGCCTGTGCCTCGGGCGCGTTGGTGACTTTCATGTTGGGACCGTCCCAGAGAATCTTGCGGCCCGCGCGCACGGCGACGTTGCCCAACAGGACGAATTCAGTCAGGCGGGCGGCGTAGCTGAAATCGCTGCACGCCTTCGGCCCGCCTTTGCAGGCATCAAGCCAGTCGCGATGGTGGCCCTTGCTTCGCGGCAGCACCTGCGGAGGGCGGCCGTAGGCGCGCATCTTCGATTCGGGGATGATGCGGGGCGAGTGACTCCAGCCGCCGCCCATGATCGTGCCCTTGTCGCCGATGAGCAGGATGCCGTTGCTGTCTTCGCCCAGCCGCCGGCCTTCCTCCAACTCCTTCGGGCGTGGCGGCGTCAGGTCCCCATCGTACCAGTGGACTGTCACCGGGCCGCGATCGCCTTCGGCGTCGAACTGCCAGACGACGTGGTTGTTGCCGCCGATGACCTCGGAATCCACGAAGTCGGTCTGGAGGGCTTCGACGCTGACGGGATGGCCCAGCTTCAGGGCGGCGAACGCCGGATCGAGGTTGTGGACCGACATGTCGCCGACGGCGCCGGTGCCGAACGCCCACCAGCCGCGCCAGTTGTACGGGGCGTAAGCGGGATGGTAGGGGCGGTCCGGCTTGGGTCCGAGCCAGAGTCTCCAGTCGAATCCAGCCGGCACCGGGGGCCGACCCGTCGGGCGTCCGCGACCGCTTGACCAGCCGCCGGTATTGCTCCAGGCGTGAACCTCGCGGACCTTGCCGATCGCGCCGTCCCAAACCATCTCGCAGGTCAGACGGTTGCCGTCGTCGCTGCGGCCCTGGTTGCCCATCTGCGTGGCCACGCCCGCCTCGGCGGCCGCCCTGGCAACGGTGCGGGCCTCGTAGATATTGAGCGTCAGGGGCTTCTCGCAATAGACGTGCTTGCCGCGATGCAGCGCCGAGACCGTCACATAGGCGTGAACGTGGTCCGGCGTCGCGCACAGCACGGCGTCGATGTTCTTCTCCTTGTCCAGCAGTTCCCGGAAATCGAGATAGTCGTTGCACCGGAAGGCGGGATTGCCCTGGCGGTAGTGCTTCTCGACCTCCGCCTTGACCGGCAGACGCCCGGCGACGCCTTGATAGTACCACTGGCTATAGTCCGCCCGGTCCATCGGATCGGCCACCGCGACGATCTGCGCATCGTCGTAGGCGAACAGCCCTCGGGCGTTGCTGCGTCCCTGTCCGCCGCAGCCGATGACCGCGATGTACACCTTCTCGCTGGGCGCAACGAATTTCGGACCTCCCAAGACGAATCGCGGCACGACCGTGAATCCCGCCGCTACGCCTGCTGCCGAACCGAGGAACTGCCGCCGTGTCAATCTCGATCGCTTGCCACTCATGATACCCTCTCATGCTGAACAATGGACTGGTTCCATGGACCTCGGAACATCATACCCCTGCCACCTCTGCCGAACAAGCCCTCCCAATTCCGCCAGGGCGTTCTCATCGTCGTGCTCGGGTAATGCCGGTGAGACAAGGTTTTCCCTTGCTTTGGGCGGGCGATGTTGGCACACTGCACTAACTTGAAGCGGACATGAAGACCTTGAACGACATAGCAGAGAGATCGCATTTCGGGGCGCGACTTGGGAGAACGTAAGAATATGCGAATCACGGCATTCAACAGCAGTCCGAGGAAGGACCGGGGCAATACGCACGTCATGGTGAGAGAGTTTCTTGCCGGGGCGCGGGAGGCAGGCGCGGAGGTGGAGAACGTGTTTCTCTGCGACCATGAGATCAAGCCCTGCACCGGCTGCTATAGCTGCTGGACGGCAACGCCGGGCCGTTGCCGTCTGACCGACGACATGGCCGGTCTGCTGGCGAAGTTTCTGGCTTCGGATACCGTCGTGTTCGCCAGTCCGGTGTACGTAGACAATGTCACCGGGCCGATGAAGATGTTCATGGACCGGCTGATCCCGGTTGCCGACCCGCACATGGAAGCGGATCCGGCCGGGGAGACGCGACACCGGCGCAACCACGACAGGCCGACACGCATCGTCGCGATTTCCAATTGTGGATATCCCGAGCAGAGCCACTTCCAGGTCCTGCGTCTGCTGTATCGGCGGATGGCGCGGAACCTCCACTGCGAGCTGATCGGCGAGATCTACCGGGGTGGCGGGGCGCTTCTGACGTTGCCAATCCGTGAGCTCCGTCCGGCCGTCGAGGCCTACGGGCGGCTGCTGCGAGACGCCGGACGCCAGGTGGTTACCGCCGGCCGGCTCTCCGAACAAACGGTCGCCCGGCTCGAAGAACCTCTGGCTCCCATCCAGGCCGACGCCGCGCAGTACATCCAGCGCGTCAATCAGATGTGGGACAACCGGCGTCCTGAAGCGCGCCATTCGTCGTGAAGCGGCTGACGGTACACTCCGTGAGTCTATTGCCATCGGCATCGCGCCGGGTTACGATACGCGCTTCGATCATGAAACAACCGTCTTGATGGTATTGGTTTGGGGTGTCGATGTCTGGCGGTCTGCGTGTCCTTCTGATCTGCACGTTGTCGGTGTTCCTGTTCGGCGCGGTCGGGTGCCGGCAGACCGTCCGGTTTGCCGGAGCGGCGGTGCGTCAGAATCCGCTGCGCAGCATGGGGCCGTCCGCCGACTGGACCTACAACGGACTGGATGCGCGAGTGTTGCCGCGACTTCGGCCCGGCTCGTATGCCACCGCCACACGCGGCGTGCGGTTCCTCGGCGCCGCCGACCTGGGACCCCACGGTTACCGGTTCAACGCGTCCGAGCAGAGCGGCATCGTGTACACCTGCCGGGCCGGACACGTCGATATCTCCCACGTTCGCAAGGCCGCCGACTGGACGGGGTATCTTGCGGCGGTAACGCTCGAAAACCTGGAGAAAGGTAGGACTTCGTTTCAGGTCAAGCAGGTCGAGCCGTCGCTGTACTACATCGAGCTGACGTACCCGGAGAACTGGAACGACCTCGACAGCGCCGAACGCGAGCGGATCGCAAAGGAGGTCTCGTGTGATCTCGGTCAGTATCTTGCCTGGACGGGACTGACTTGGCACGAGATTCTCACGTGGTTCGGCTACCGGTTCAAGGTCTGGCAGTCCGAGTTCCCGTCGGCATTCTCCTGGGAAGACAACTATTCCAATCTGCTCGGGACCCACATCGCGGTGGCCGCTCTCCAAGACGAGACCCGTCCGTTCAGCGAAACGGTGACAGGTTTGCTTGGGGTCCGGCTGGCGGAACTCGGAGTCCAGCCGGCACAGATGGCCGTCGAAACCACCGAGGCGCTGAGGGGCCGGTGGTTCTCACACCAGTGGCATTACACGTGGATTTACGAGAGGAACTTCGACGTGGGGATCGACGACGGCTATGTGACGCCCCGTCTGGTCCCGTCCTTGGCCGCCTGCAGAGAGCCGGAGCCCTGGCCTTTACCGGTTCCTGCTCTCGACAGCCTCGCGCGGCATGGGTTCGCGATGCAACTGGAGATCGAACCGAGGGTGTGGGAGGAACGCCGCATCATGACACTCGTGTTCCCGCAGTACGATGGGAAACCGAGACGGCTCGATCCGGCGATCCACTTCCCGCTGCTGATCGGTTACATCGAGCGGGATGCTGTGGCTCGGGGGTTCTCCTTTGCAGGAGGCGATGCCCTCGGGGGATGACGGCCGATCCAATGGCGCATGCATGATCGTAGGAGGTCGAAGGATGCGAGAGCGAATGGTCCGACGGAGATTGCTGCGGTTTCTGTTGGCGTTGGCTGTGCTGCCTGGGGCCGGGGCGGCGGCAACCGGGACGGCCGAAGCGGTCCGCTACATGATTGTTGTCACCGGGGGCGAGTTGCTTTCCGGCGGCTACGCCGATGGGCATACGCATTTTCTCACGCGAACGCTGTATCCGCTGGGCCTGCACTGCGTCGGGTCGATGTGTGTCGACGACAAGCGGGACGATCTGAAGGAGGCTCTGCGTTTCGCCGTGGGCAAGGCGCCGCTGGTGATCGTCACGGGAGGGCTCGGTCCCACGGACAATGACGTGACGCGCGAGGCGATCTCTGAATTCACGGGCATCGCGCTGGCGGAGCATCCGGAGCTGGTGCAAAGAATGGCGAGGCGTTTCGGCGTCGCGCCCGAACAGCTTCGTGCGAACCTGCGCCGCCAGGTCCGGACGCCCGTAGGCGGATCGTACCTCGACAACGCTGGCGGCACGGCGGTCGGCCTGGTCTTCGAAGCGGACAAGGGCGCGATCGTAGCGCTACCGGGACCGCCGGGCGAATTGCAGCCGATGGTCCGCGATGAGCTGATCCCTTATCTGAGCCGGCGATTCGGCACGCGGCTTCCCGGACGCTCGCTGACGTTGCGTTTCGTTGGACTGGGCCAATCCGAAATCGACCAGCGGATCAAGGAGCACGTGACACTGGACCCGGATATCACGACCGGGTCGCAGTTCCAGGGCGGTCGCGTCGATTTCACGTTCTCGCTGCCCGACGACACGTCGCGAGAGAAGGAACGACTCGATGCGCTCAAGCGGAAGATCGTCGCGCACTTGGGTGAGTACATCTATGCCGCCGACGAGACGTCGCTGGAGCAGCACGTCGTCAACCTGCTGCGGGCGCGAGGCGCTACGCTGTCGCTGGCGGAAGTGGGCAGCGGCGGGACCGTGGCGGCCGCACTGAACGGCGCCGAGGGCGCGGGCGACGCCGTGCTCGGCGCTCACGTCGCGCCCACCATGGAGCGACTGCACCATCTGCTCGACGTTCACGATGCGAACTGGGCCCGGAGTGCATCCGGCCGGGATGCGGTGGAGCGGCTGGCTGCGGCGGCCGCTCGTGCGGCCACCAGCCAGTGGGCGGTCGCCGTCGGGCCATTGCAGGAGGATGGCTTTGTGGAGGTGGCCTTCCGACGGCCGACCGGAGCGATTGAAAGCGAGCGCGTCGCGCTTCGCGGCGTCGGTGAACTGGCCCGTTCGCGGTTCGTCACGCACCTGTTGGACCGCCTCCGCCGCAAGATGCAGCAGTCGGCCGAATCAAAATAGAACCTGTGCGGAGAAAGAAGAGTGAACACCATGAGCGAAAATGGACACGAGTTGGTGACGTATTGCGGCCTGTATTGCGGACTGTGTACGGCCCGCGCGCGAACGCCTCGTCAGGCCGAGGCGCTTCGACGCACGATGGCCAGAGACGGCTACGAATTCTGGGCCAAGGACATGCCTGGGTTCCAGGAGTTCTGGGCGTTCCTGGCGCGACTGAGCGACCTGAGCAAGGCCTGTCCTGGTTGCCGGCAGCGGGGCGGCCCGCCGTTCTGCGGCATCCGCAAGTGCGCCCGTGAGCGAGGCGTCGATGTGTGCGTTGACTGCCAGGACTATCCGTGCCATCGGATCGAGGCGATCGCCAAGGGTTACCCGACGCTGATTGCCGACGGCGAGCGGATGAGACAAATCGGCCTGGACGCCTGGCTCGCCGAGCAACGCGAACGTGCCGGCACCGGCTTCGCCTATGCCGACATCCGCTGTCACCCCTACGAGATTCCCCGCGAATAACTGCACGCCACGTGAACCACCTCATCGCCGGCTGAACCCCTGGGGCGGTCCTGTCACACGAAGGCCGGGAAGGTGACGACCGCATCCGACCACGGCCGGGTGCGGGGGCGGCGATCCAGCGTCGTTCAGGTCTGATAAACATGTGCGGTGAGGTTACGCAGGTCCGTGCCGCTTCCATGCTTGCCCGTGCGACAAGAAGACCGATCCGACGCTGACGTGTGGCAGGGCAGCGATACCAGAACGATTTGCTCTGTTCCTATCGGCCATGCCCGGAAAGCCTGGAGGTTCGTGCTGATGTGATGGAACGGGCAGGAAGGCCGAGCGATTTCACTGTGATTCAACGGCCGATCCGAGGTACATCCACCGGTCGTGGGAGCCGATATAGGGCAGGACGACAGGGGCCGACTCGGTTGTGCGCCCGCGCTGAGCGTGCGACGGAGATGCTTGCCGACCGTCGGCCCGGATCAACGGGAACCGTGTAGGCAGAGCAAGTGTGGCGAACATTCGCGGGTACATACCTGAGCGGGTGAAAGAACTGGCGCGTCGACTCCGGGCGGTCATCTTGAGTCTGGACCTCCGCACTGCCCGGATTCCGGAGCTTTCCGAACGCGAACGCATGGCCAGCGGCGATTTCTCGGTGATTGTGCCGATCCATGATGCGCCGGAGGTGACGGCACGATGTCTGTCCAGTATCGGTCGCTACGGCGGTGATGCGGAGGTGATTCTGGTCGATGACGGCTCGCGCCAAGAACGGACCGTCAAACTGATCCAACAAACCGTGGAGGAGATGTCGTGGAAGCTCATACGCCACGACACGCCCTTGAGGCACAGTCGGGCCTGCGAGGCGGGAGGCAGGCTGGCGACGAGGAAGTACTTGCTGTTTCTGAACTCCGACGCCATCCTCACGCCGTGGACGTGGTGTGGTGCTTGGGACGCCTTCGCCGCCGATCCCGGGATCGCGCTGGTGGGACCGAGTACCTCGCTCGGCACATTCCAGGTGGCCGCACCTCGCGCCCGTCATTGCGCGCGCTACTGGACAAATGAACAAGTGTCTGCCTTTGCGCAGAAGTACGTCCGACGGCAACCTCCGGATGCTCTGGTAGAGGTGTCCGATTTGGTAGGTTTCGCCCTGTACATTCGGCGCGAGGTATGGGAGCAATGTGGCGGATTCCACCCAGATCTGCCGGACTACGGAAACGAAAACGAGCTGTGTAAGAGATTGCGGCGGGATGGGGCGCGCATTGGCTGGACCCGCGCGAGCTACGTTCATCATATCGGCGCTTGCAGCATTCGCCATGTGATCACGGCGCAGGAGAAGTTGCGACGTCACGAGGCCGCGAGGAGGTTTATCGACCAGTTGTATCCGGAAGAACAGGTACAGTGGTCCGATTCGGGCCGCCCGCGCGCCGATGGAGCCAGACTCGTTGCCCCGGCACAGATGACATACGTTTCTTGCCGGCGCTCCGCCGGGGGGCCGGAGGCCGTCAGATAGGGGGAATGCTCAGGAGGGCGCGGACGCCGGTGAAGATGATCTGGGCGGCGATGGCGGTCAGGATCAGGCCGGTGAGCTTCATCATCATCTGCAAACCTTTCTGGCCCAGCAGCCGGCCGATGGGCACGGCCAGGAACAGGAACAGCGAGATCATCAGCACCGCCAGCAGGATCGCGGCGGCGGCGATGGCCTTCTCCCGTGCGTCGCCGATCTCCATCCCGAGCACGAGGACCGTGCCGATCGTGCCGGGCCCGACGATCATCGGGATCGCCAGCGGGACCACCGCGAAATCGCTCTCCCGGTCCGGCCCGATCTCCGACCGCTTGCCCGAGACCATGCTGATCGCGGTCAGGAACAGCAGCGTGCCGGCACCGACCTGAAAGGCGGGGACCGTAATGCCGAGGACCTTGAAGATCAGATTGCCGAAGAAGTAGACCACGAAGCAGATAACCAGGATTGCCACACTGGTTCGAAGGGCGCAGTAGTTGCGGGTGCGCCGGTCCATGTCACCCGACAGCAGCAGGAACATCGAGACCGAAAAGAACGGCGAGAGGATGAAGAACACCTTCGTGAAGATGTCGAGAAACAGGTCCATGGGCATTCCTTCGAGCCGAGCGTGCGTCAGTCGATGCGGATTCGTGCGTAGCTGATGGTGTTGCCGGAACCCTGTCTGATCCCAAGCAGCTCCAGCGTTCGGGACGGAGGCGACCCGGCGCGGACGGTCGCGGTGAAGGAATCGGTGAACGGCTTCTGCAATGGCACGCGGACCGCCGGACCGACGTCTGCGTCGGGTCCGATCTCCAGCAGGCGGTTCTCCGAGACGCTCTTGCCGCCCGCGTCCGACCCGCTGACGTAGAAGAACACGAACAGCCGATGGTCCGGCGTGACGTGGAACCGGCCCCGGCCCGGCCGCTCGTCGGATTGGCCCTCTTCGGCCGCCAGCAGGGTGCGACGAGACTGCACCTGCCCATCGCGCACGACGGCATAGTTCAGTGTGTGGCTCTGCCGGACGCTCGGAAAGAACTTCTCGCGGAGCCGCTCGTCGAGGGCCCGCTCGGTCCAGAGCAGGTGCACATCGCCATTGGGGGCGATCCACATGTCGCCCGGCGTGACCCAGCCGCAGGTCTTCTCGCGGCTGGCGATCTCGACCCACGGCCGGAACGGCTCGCTCGTGATATCGGGCGTCCACGTGTAGAACAGCCGGCGGAAATCGTAGTCCCACTCGCGGCCGGTCAGCTCCTTCTTGAACGCCCGCCAGGTCTCGTTCGGCTCAATAATGTCGCTGACTCCGCAGAAGTGGACCGCCCGGTCCTTCAACGCGACGTTGGGATAGCACACGCGGATCGGTTGCGGCTTGCTGTATTCGGTGCCCCACGGCCACGCAAGCCGCCCCTGCGCGCTCCATCGTCCATCGCGGTCGAGGAATGACCACTCGGCGTGCGTATAGCCGACGTTCTGCAACAGGATCAGCTCGTGGTTCGGTCCATCGGCGGCGAAGCTGCGATAGGAATGCTCGGTGAACCTCGGTTGGCCCAACCAGGTCGGCAGCAGGGTGCGCGCCGGCGCGCGCGGGTCGCTCGCGTCGAACTGGAGCACCTCGGGCCGAGCCGGACCGGCATAAGCCTCGGCATCCAGCGTCGGGTTGGACGACAGGAACAACCGCCCGTCGGGAAAGCCGACCAGCGGGCAGGGCTCGCGCGTCCGCCCGGATTCGTCGAAGCAGGTCTTCTCCCAGCCCCGGTCCCCGCGAACGAACAGCATCCAGCGGCAGTTGTTCAGCGGCTTGGCGTCCGCGATGGTCTCCAACCCGCCGGCGAACACCGTCTCGCCCATGCGTACCAGGCAGGTGGACCCATGGCACCACATAGGCCCGGCGCCGTTGTCGGCCGAGTTGTAGCTATAGACGTCCTCTTCGACCTCCACGACCGGACGAACAGCGCCCGTGGCCGCAACGGTTGCGAGAATCAGACACAGATTGACGATAAGAGACGTTCTCATGGTAGGACGTTCCTCATTGTTTGCGTGCCGATTGGCAGCTCAACGCGAACGCACGACATCAGCACATTGTATCGGGCCTTCGAGAGGCGTCAAGCACGCGTCCAATGTGTGGAACTGGGGTGTCTGTGCGAATTTCGCGGCAAGGCCCGTTTTCCACCACGGAGCGCCCTGTGTGGCAGCGGCAAACGGAGCAAGGCGGAGTTTGCCGATGGCTTCGACGGCATGCGTATCACCATCGGCAAGCCTGCGCTTGCCGCTGCCACACGCCTGCCAGGATATTTTCACAGACACTCGCTCGGCGTGTCTGTCAGGATTTCAGGGCAGCATTCCCTTGCGGACGCAGACCGCCAGGGGTGGCAGCCTCAAGTCCGCAGGACTTGGGGATGGATCGCCTCGCAGAGGCCTTTCCGTACGGATGCGCCGCTCCCATTCGCCATCCCCAAAGCTCCGTTGCACTACGCTTTGAAGCTGCCACCCACATGCCACGATATTTTCACACACACGAACTGGGTGGCAGCCTCAAGCGAAGCTTGGGGATGGCGGACCTCTCTGTGGCATAGATGGCAGGAGAAATCTCAAGGTGTTGAGCCATTCCCAAACGCCAAGGCGTTTGAGGCTGCCACCCGTGTCGGGCATCTTCCTTGCCCTTTCGGGCGATCCGGTCCATAATGGCGTTTTTCGGAGTCACCAAGGAGAATGGCTATGAGCAAGGACTGGATGGTTCGCATCGTGTGGATTGGGCTGGTCTTATGGGTTGCCATTGGGAGCCTGACCGGCTGTTCGACAGACAAGGAGGCAGCGGGGCCTATGGAACGGGAGCGTATGATTGTGGATCGTCTGGCGAACGCGGAGGAATACTATGATATGCACCCGGCGTTCGAGAGGGCTTTCGCGTTCCTGCGTCGCGGCGATCTGGCGGAGCTGCCCGACGGTCGTCACGACATCGACGGAGACCGCCTGTTCTGCCTTATGAGCCACAGCCCGGCCCGCCGGCGTGCCGAGGCGCCGCTGGAGGCGCACCGCAGGTACATCGACATCCAATACGTCATCCGCGGGACGGACGAGATGGGGTGGAAGCCCACCGCGACATGCTCCATCTCCGCTGTGAGCTACGACCCCGAGAAGGACATCGAATTCTTCAAGGACGCGCCCGAACGTTGGACGCCGGTTCGGGCCGGCTCATTCGCCATCTTCTTCCCGCGTGACGCCCATGCGCCTCTGGCAGGCGCCGGCCAGATCCACAAGGCGGTGCTCAAGATCGCCGTCGAGTGAGCGCACAAGGCAAGCCGTCATCGGCGCCTTGCCACAGGCCGGACGTACCCCCGTACCCCCGGAACGGGCTGTCTACGCTGGCGCGGTTCCCGGTCGGCTAACGACGGAAACGGCCTTTGCTTCGGCCTTGCTGTAACGAGACGACCTTTCTCAGACGGCGCGAGGCTGTGTCGAAGGCGTCTCGAATCACGACGTCGAGAGGGTCCTTCGTCTTGCCTCTTCCCGGCTCATTCCTGACGGCTACTTTGTGTCCCGGCGGGACGGTCATGTCGATCCGCACCCGATACGGATTGCCGTCCTCCGGGCGTTTCGGCGGCTTCTCCACGGCCACACGGCAGCTCGACAAATGGTCGCAGACCTGTTCGAGCTTGTAGGCCTTCTGCCGGATCAGCCCTTCAAGTACGGTGGTGTTGGGGATACCCTTGAACGATAGCTGTAGTGGAACCCGCATCCCATGCCTCCCGTATTTGCCCTCGATTGGAAACATACGTGCAATAACGCTGTTCCATTGCTCGTTTCTTCTTATACGCCGGCCGGAGGTGTTTTGTGCGGCAGCAAATCGACGCCGGTCGCCGGCCGGCGTCGGGCCTCGGGGTCGGGCCGCGTTCCGTGTGTGTGAAAACACCCTGCCACACACGACAGTAGGGTTTGCGGTGAGATCTGTGCAGACGAGATTCCGCGCCATGGCGCGATAAACGTTGTCGCTCGGTGCCGCTTGCGGTAGACTGGACGGAATCGAAGAATTCTGACCTCAACTACAGGAGAATGTGTGATGCGACTGAGACTGACGATCGGATGCGCGTGTGCCCTGACGCTGATTTCCACCCTGTGCCAGGCAGACGATTGGCCCCAATGGCGAGGGCCCAGACGCGACGGTCTGTCGCCGGAGACCGGCTTGCTCCAGCAGTGGCCCCAAGGCGGGCCGGCGCTCGCTTGGAGGGCCACAGGCCTCGGTGAGGGATTCTCCAGCGTCTCGGTCGTTGGCGACCGGATCTACACCACCGGCGACAAAGGTGACGTGTGCTACGTGCATGGGCTCAATCGGGCGGACGGCAAGCTGCTGTGGAGCACGCCGCTCGGCAAGGCCGGCGCCCCTGGCTGGGGCGGGTTCGCCGGACCGCGCGGCACGCCCACCGTCGATGGCGATTTGTTGTATGTCATGGGGCAGTATGGCGAGCTGGCCTGCCTCAAGACCGCCGACGGCGGCAAAGTATGGGCCAAACACCTGTCCAAGGATTTCGGGGGCGAGCGGCCCGAGTGGGGCTACAGCGAATCGGTGCTGATCGATGGCGATCAGGCGGTTTGCACCCCCGGCGGGTCCAAGGGCGCGATCGTGGCCCTCGACAAGCGCACCGGCCGGCTCCTGTGGCAGACGAAGGACTTCACCGATCCGGCTCACTACTCCTCGCTCGTCTGTGCCGAGATCGCCGGCGTCAAGCAGTACGTCCAATTGACCGCCGATAGCGTCGTAGGCGTCAGTCCGAAGGGCGAAGTGCTGTGGCGCATCGAGCGGAAGGGCAAGACCGCCGTGATTCCCACGCCCGTTGTCAAGGGCGACAAGGTGTATGTAACCAGCGGGTATGGAGCCGGCAGCCATCTGTTTGTGGTCGAGCGCGCCGGCGGCAAGCTCCAGGTTCGGCAGGTCTATGCCGAGCGGAGCATCGCCAGCCATCACGGCGGCGCGGTGCTGGTGGGCGATCACGTGTACGGCTACTGCGACAGCCGAGGCTGGGTCTGCCAGGAGCTTGCGACGGGCAAACTGACGTGGACCGAGAAGAGGCAGGTCGGCAAAGGCTCCGTGATGTGTGCCGACGGGCGCTTGTACTTGCGTGCCGAAGACGATGGGATCGTCGCTCTGATCGAGGCGACGCCGGACGGCTACAAGGAGACCGGGCGTTTCGTACAGCCCGGTTTCGGCAAACCCAAGACGTGGCCGCATCCGGTCGTGGCCGGAAAGAAGCTCTACCTGCGCGATCAGAACCAACTGCTCTGTTACGATGTACAGGCCCGCTGATTGCGCGCTTCGGAGATGATGGGAGGTCCTTCGGCGATGTGGCAGATCGTGCTGCTTGTGGTTGCGATAGCGTTCATTGTCCTGGCCACGAGCAAACTGAAGCTGCATCCGTTTCTGGCGCTGCTGATCGCGGCGTTCGGTTATGGGATTCTCAGCCGGCAGATGTCCCTGAAGGGCGTCGTCGATTCAATCAACGACGGTTTCGGCGCTACCATCGGCCAGATCGGCATCGTCATTCTGGCCGGCTCGATCATCGGCACTTTCCTGGAGAAGTCGGGCGGCGCTGCCCGGCTGGCCCAGCGGACGGTGGACCTGGTCGGCCCGCGACGCGTTCCGTTGGCGATGGGACTGATCGGCTTTGTCGTGAGCATCCCCGTCTTCTGCGATTCGGGGTTCATCCTCCTGGCTCCCCTGGCCCGGTCGCTCTCGTCAAAGGCCCGGGTCCCGCTGGCGGCCGGCGTGATGTCGCTCAGTCTCGGTCTCTATGCGACGCACACGATGGTTCCTCCCACACCCGGTCCCGTGGCGGCCGCGGCTGTGCTGGCGGCCGACCTGGGACGTGTGATCCTCTTCGGTCTGATCGTTGGCGTTCCGACGCTGGTGGTCTCGTGGTTGTTCAGCGTCAAGATCGCGGCGCGGGTCAAGCTGGCGCCCGATGAGTCGTTGGAATCCGATGCGCCGCTGTTGGCAACTGATGGACCGTCAGTGGCCAAGTCCCTTGCTCCAATCCTGACGCCGATTGTGCTGATCCTGCTCCGGTCTGTCTGCATGCTCCAGGGCGCTCCGTTGGTCGAGGGGTGGGTTGCCGAGGTGATCGGTTTTCTCGGGCAGCCGGTGGTGGCGTTGCTGATCGGGGCGTTTCTGGCCTTTCTGCTTCCGGCCAGACTGACGACGAACATGCTCTCGACGTCAGGCTGGGTCGGCGAGGCGGTGCTGGCGGCCGCGACGATCATCCTCATCACCGGCTGCGGCGGCGCTTTCGGCAGAGTCCTCCAGAACTCGCACATCGCCGACGTCGTCTCGCAGGTCCTGGGCGATGCTTCTGCATGGGGCCTTTGGCTGCCGTTTGTGCTCGCCGCCGCGATCAAGACCGCTCAGGGCTCCTCCACGGTCTCGATGATCACGACCGCCGGCATTGTCGCACCGATGCTCGATCCGCTCGGCCTGGCGACGCCCACCGGCAGGGCGCTGGCCGTTGTGGCTATCGGCGCCGGGTCCATGGTCGTCAGCCACGTCAACGACAGCTATTTCTGGATCGTCACCCAACTGTCCGCAATGACGGTTCGCCAGGGTTACAGGCTCCAGACGCTCGGGACCCTGGTCGAAGGCCTCGCCGCGGCGATGGCCGTGTGGGTCCTCGGCGCCTTCTTGCTGTAGGGGCGATCCGCCTCTGGCGGAATCATTCGCCCGTACTCCCGTCGGATCGCCGGCGGCCTTTTGTGTTCCGAGAGAGTTTTCTTCTTGACGGCTGTGCCCGCGCGGTTGTATACGATGCGCCTTTTCGGCGAAGTTGCAGTCATTTCGTCTGGGGTGGGCAATAGACATTTGATCCCAACATACGGTCACGCGTCGCAGCGATCCCGGCATCCTTCGGGAGTACGGGCGAATCATCATTCGCCCCTGCGGTCGTCAATCACCCCGTGCTCCTGCGGGCGCACGGCAGACGTTGGCGGTGGTATCGAATTGCGCGGCGGTCCTGAAATGGAGCAAGAAGAGTAATGACATGGCAGGTCGATTACCTGGCAGAGCAGCAGGTCGTGGCGGCGACGGTTTCCGCCACGGTGGGAATCGGGGAGATCTCGGAAGCGGTCGCGCGAGGCCTTGTGGTGGCCGGCGAACGCGCCACCGGTGCGATCCTGATTGATGCTCGCCAGATGAAGCTCGCCGCCCAGACGACAGAACTCTATCGTCTGCCCGAGATCGTTGGTGGACTCGGGCTGACGCGGTCCCACCGGGTCGCGGTGTTGATCGCAGACAACTCGGAACAGATGGACAGCTTCCTGTTCGTCGAAACCGTGTTCTTCAATCGGGGTTTTCCCGTTCGCCTCTTCACGGAGGTGACCGCGGCTCTGAAATGGCTCAAGTCAGGCAAACGGCCTTTGCGTCCTGCGAGCGGATCGAGTCCGAACCAACGTCCGAGGCCTTCTTGAAAGCCTTTTGTCCGATGTGCGACGAGATCGTCAGAAACCTGGGCCCGCAGCCGATCGGGCGGATCATGGCCGAGCACGGTCTCACGCCGCACGACCTCGTGGCCGCTTCGACCGAGCAGCTCACGCACAAGATGGTCGCCCGCGCGTGCAAGGGCCGCCGCCTGACCCCGAACGCCCAGGCCAAGGTCCTGGCCGCTCTGAACGCCGCGACGCAGCAACAGTACCGCCGCACCGACCTGTTCACATACTGACCGCTCCACCTTGGGATTTACGATTTACGATTTACAGTTTACTATCTGGCATTGTACGCCTCAGGCGTGGCTCAATCGTAAGTCGTGAATTCGAATAGGGCAGAAGAATGACGACAGGGCCCTTGGTGGTGAAACGGTCGCCGGTGCGACTGAAGGCGGATGCCAGCTTGACGATCACTCGCTTCTTCTGGCTGGGGGCCGACCGTGCGCAGAATGTGATCGCCCGCATCAACGCGCTGGACGACGAGCAGGTCCGGCGTCTGCTGGACTCGACACGGGCAAACTTCGCCCACCTTCCCGCGGGCCTGGACAACATCTTCCTGGCGCATTACGAGCAGGCGGCCAAGCGGGTGGCCATGCCGCCGGACGCCAGCGAGGAACGCAAGCTCTACATCGGCGCGTGCTTCACCATGGAATACGCCTTCGCCTCGGCGGCCATGTTCAATCCGTCCATGACGCCTGCGATCGATCAGAGCGGTCTGGAACCAGGCTCTCTTCGCTTTGCCATGAGTCTACGGGCCGTCGGCGAAGGGCATCTCAGCTCGATTGTGTTTCGGCGAGGGGTAATCAACGCCGGCGGCGAGATCGCTCTGGAGCCGGCCGGACCGTACCAGGAACCCATGCGACGCGCCGAGTACGAGCGATTCAGCAAGGCGAAGTTTCGCGTCAAACTGGCCGAGCTGGGCGTGCGCGACACGATCATGGAGGTCGTCCTGCGGAGGCTGGGCGAGCGGTTCACCGCCGAGGACCTGCGCGAGGCGATCAACGGCCCCCAGGCCGTCGTCGAAGGCCTGCTGCGTCCCGACAGCGAGTCGGCCGGCTTCGAGTGGCTGGCCGGCTGTGACTACGACATCGAGGCCAGTCCGGACGGCCGGATCACGGATGCCGTCCTGTTCCCGATTTGCGAAGCCGAGAGCCAGGGCATGGAAGACATGCGGATCGTCCGCTTCACCGACGACGACGGCTCGGTGCGCTACTATGGCACCTACACAGCCTACAACGGACGCCAGATCCTCCCGCAGATCGTCGAGATGCGCGAGCCGAGCGTGGCTCGCGTCCGCACTCTGCACGGACGCTGCGCCCGCAACAAGGGGCTGGCCCTGTTCCCGCGCAAGGTGGGCGGGTGCTTCATGATGAGCGGCCGCATCGACGGGGAGAACCTGTTCATCCTCCGATCCGACAACGTTCTCATTTGGGACGAGGCGGTCAAAGTCCAGGAGCCTTGGTTCCCCTGGGAGGTCATTCAAATCGGCAATTGCGGCTCGCCCATCGAGACGGCGGCCGGCTGGCTGCTGCTGACGCACGGGGTCGGTCCCATGCGTCACTACTGCATCGGTGCGACACTGCTGGACCGCGACGATCCGACGAAGGTGCTCGGCCGGCTCCAAGAGCCGCTGTTGATGGCCAACCTCGAGGAACGCAAAGGCTACGTCCCCAACGTCGTCTACTCCTGTGGCGGACTGGTCCACAACGGAATCCTCGTGATCCCCTACGGCATCAGCGATGCGGCCGCCGGCTTCGCGACCGTGCCGCTCGACGACGTGCTCGCCCGCCTGGTCTGAGCCGGACGGCCCGGGCGTCTCCCATAGAACCAGGACCTACGAATCTGTTTCGCCGGCGCTGGATTTCTTCCTGAGGTCCTCGATTTCCTCCTTGAGTTTGTTGGTCTGCTCCTTCAGTTCATCCAGCGTCTTTCGCAACTCGACAATCTCTTCCGGGACCAGCGGCTTCTTCTCGCGGAGTTTGTCGACTGCCTCGACGGCGCGTTGCTCGACCCAGTCCCGCGGCTCGCGGCCTTGGAAAGTCTCGAGGATCGGAATGGCCTTCGGGTCGCCGAGCGTGCCCAGTGCGCCGATGGCGCCGGCCTGAATGGACTGCCGGGGATGGTTTACGTAGCCGGCCAGGAACTGACGCACCGGCGTGCGGTCCTCCTCGTTGCGCGCGATGAAGGCCAGCGTGTCGAGAGCGGCGGCGAAGTCCCAGGAACGGTATTGCCACTCGCTGCTGCGAAGCGCTGCCATCAGTTCCTCGACGTACGAAGCGTCATCGAGCGTACGCAAGGCGGCAATGGCGGCGCCGGCCAGTTCGTTTCGATAAGACTTCGATCGCAGGTACTTATCGATGACATCTCGCGTCTGCGGTCCTGTGTAGCGGCCGGCGGCGCGTATGGCGGCGGCCAGCACCTCCGGGTTCTGTTCGCGGGCCAGCACGCTCTGCATCAGCAGCGGGACCTCTGAGCGATAGAACTTGCCAAGGTCTTCAATGACGCGCTGCCGCACGCGCGCGTCGCTCTGGTCCATCGAATCAGCCAGCGCTTCGAACGCCTCGTCGCTGTGGATACGTCCCAGTGCGGCCGATGCCTTGATCCGAACGCCATAGAAGGGGTCCTGGTTCAGTGCTTCCTGGAGCTTGCCGATGGTCTTCTTGTCCTTCTCCTCTCTCAACGCATCGACCGCGCGGAACCGGCCGGCCACCTCCGCCATGTTGTCGAGCTGCGCGTAGAGCATTGCTCTGGGCTTGTCGAACGTAACCTTGGCCAACAGCGTCAGGTCGGGATCGAAGCACACGACGTTTGGCTCCGACGCCAGCGCGAAGTAGAAGTCCTGCTCCTTGCTGTCGATCACGACATCCCGGTCCGTCGGCTTGTCGCCGAGCCAGAAGCGGACCTTGGCGGGCAGATAGAAGACCCCGGTGCCGTGCTCGCCTGGGTTCTGCGTCTGTTCGACGCTGATCTTGGCGAGCTTGTCCTCTTCCGACCACTTGTACGAGACCTTCAGTTCGGGGTAGCCGGAGTGGTAGAGCCATTGGTCGAAGAATCGGTCGAAGGACCGGCCCGAGAACTCCTCGATGACCGAACGCAGGTCCTCGGTCACTACGACGTTCAGGGCGTGCCGTTCGACGTAGGTCTTGATGATCCGGCGGTACAGCGTCTCGCCCAGTTGGTTGCGGAGCATGTGCAGTACCCAGTTGCCTTTCTCGTACGAGCGGTAGTCAAACTGGTCGTCAGCATTCTCATAGTCGCGTGTGACGATCGGCAGGGCATCGCCATCGCGCGACACGATCTGTTTGGCCCTCTGGTATAATCCATACAGAAACGAATCGCGGCCGTTCTTGTGCCCGTCGTACAAGGCCTCGTAGTAGGTGGCAAACCCTTCATTGAGCCACAGGTGGCTCCAGTCCTTACAGGTGACGTAATCGCCGAACCACTGGTGCACCAGCTCATGAGCGATCAGGTACTGGCTCGAGTGGATATTCTCCGACGCGTTGGTGAAGAGCGTCCCGTCGGTGAGGATCGTCAGCGTTGTGTTCTCCATGCCGCCGGCGACGAAGTCCTCCACGACGACCTGATCGTACTTGTTCCAGGGGTAAGGGATGCCGATTTCCTGCTCGTAGAAGGCGAGCATGTCGGCGGTGCCCTCGAAGCTGTTGGCCGCCTGAGCGAATTGCGAAGGCGGCGTGTAGAAACCCAGCGGGATGTCTCCGTGCCGCGATTCGAGCTTCTCGAAATACCCGGCGACCAGCGCGATCAGGTAGTTGACGTGGGGCTTCTCCTGGAGCCAGTGAACGGCCTTGAGGCCCGTCTCCGGGTCGATTCGCTCGGATACCAGCCGGCCGTTCGAAATGACCGTCATCTCGGGCGGAACGTGGCAGATGACCTCGGAGCTGAATCGTTCGTTCGGGTAGTCGAAGTTCGGGAACCAGTGCGGCGCATCGTGACTCTCGCCCTGCGTGAACAGGTGCGCGTCCGTCGGCGGGTATCCCATTGCAGGCGTGCGGAAGTAAAGCCCTTGCCGAGGCTCGGCATCGTACATGATCGTGACGGAGTGTTCCTCGCCGGGCAGCAGGGGCGGACGGAAGGTGATCTTGATGTCTTTGTCGGTCGTCGTGTAGCCCGCGATCTTGGCGTCCGACACCACCGAGGCAACATTCAGGTCAATGGCGTTGAGCTTCAGCTCGGTCAGGAGCCGAGAGATCGGCGCAAAGCGGACAGTTGTGACGCCCCGGATCGTACGCTCCTCGAAGTCCGGCGTCACGTCGATGGTCACCCGGATGATATCGACGTCGCGCGCCGGTGCATACTGGCGGTCCGGCGTGTCCTTCGTCTGTGCCGCCGAACAGGATCGATCCGTGCCCGTGAACCCCGACAGGCCCCAGACCAGCAACACCGAAAGACACAGGAATCGACCGCACGTGTATCGTTTTGCATTCATCTCGTCCACCTTTCCGGTCGGTGCGCCATGTCCCGTCAATGGTTCACTGTGAACATGGGCGAGTATATCCCCATCCCGCCGAAGCGCCAAGCGGTGTCATTTTGCGGATAGGGGCTGGTGTGACGGCGGTTTCGTGGTATGATGTCGGATCGGTTTGTAGTGATCCCGATGAACATCGGGATAAGGCTGGGTGGCCGCCTCAAGCGAAGCAGGTAGGGGCGAATGATTATTCGCCCCCACGGGCACACGACGAACGGGACCTTTTTTGGAGCGGATGTGCGATGGGATCGGATATGGGCAGGTTGGCCCGGCCGCTGTGCGGGATCATTCCGCCGATGGTGACGCCTCTGGAAGACCGCGATGCGCTCGACGTGCGCGGTCTGGAGCGGCTGGTCGAGCATATCCTGGCCGGGGGCGTTCACGGCCTGTTCATCCTCGGGACGATGGGCGAGGCGCCGAGCCTGAGCCATCGCCTGCGGCATGAGCTGGTCGGTCGGGTCTGCGCGCAGGTGGACCATCGCGTCCCGGTCCTGGTGGGCATCATCGACACGTCGTTCGTCGAGGCGTTGAGCCTGGCGCAGAAGGCCGCCGAGGCCGGCGCCGATGGGCTGGTACTGCCGGCGCCGCACTACTATCCGGCGGGCCAGCCGGAACTGCTCGAATTCCTCCGCCATCTCGTGCCGCAACTGCCGCTGCCGGCGTTTCTGTACAACCTTCCGAACTATCCCAGAGCGATGTTCGATCCGGAGACGGTCCAGGCCGCGTCGGACATGCCCGGCATCGTCGGACTCAAGGACAGCTCGACGAACATGATCTACTTCCGCCATCTCCAGTTTCTCATGGCGGACCGGCCAGACTTCGCGCTGCTGATGGGCCCGGAGATGCTGCTGGCCGAGACGGTCCTGCTCGGCGGACACGGCGGCATCTGCGGCGGCGCCAACCTGCTGCCTCGTCTGTACGTCGATCTCTACGAAGCCGCGCATGCGCGGGACATGGCCCGCGTCCAGACACTGCATCGGACGGTGATCGAGCTGGGCCGAACGATCTACCGCGTGGGGCGGTACGAATCGAGCTTCTTGAAGGGCCTCAAATGCGCTTTGTCGTGCCTGGGGATATGCAGTGACTTCATGGCCGAACCGCTGCACCGCTTCCGAGGGCCGGAGCGGGACATCGTACAGAAATACATCGAACAGCTTGGCATCACGGCGAACGGACTGACAGTTCCCGGTTGACAGTTTCCGGTTGCCAGCAGGGTCCTGACTGCCGAGAACCGACAACTGCGAACCCATAACTGAGAACTGTGAACTGAGAGGGACTATGGTCGGAAACCTCGGGGCCTTCGACATCGCGATCCTGGCGGCGTACTGCGTCGTGGTCGTCGGGATGGGCGTCTACTACACCCGCAAGTGCCGCACGGCGGAGGAGTTCATGGTGGCCGGGCGATCCATTCCCGCCTGGGCGGCGGGGCTGGCCATCATGAGCACGTACACCAGCAGCATCTCGTACATCGCCACGCCGGGCAAAGCGTACGACACCAACTGGCATCCGTTCATCTTCTCGCTGGCGATCTTCCCGGTGGCCTGGCTGGCCTGCCGATACGCCGTACCGTACTACCGGAAGATGAAGCTGCTGAGCGTCTACGAGTTTCTCGAAGAGCGGATCGGCGCCTGGGGCCGGGTTTATGCGGCGCTGTCCTTCCTGCTCTACATCGTGGGTCGAACCGCGGTGATCCTCTACCTCGTAGGCTTGCTCCTGAACCAGTTCCTGAACTGGCCGATCGAGCTGATCATCGTCGTCGTGGGGGTGGTCACTATCCTCTATACCCTCCTCGGCGGCATGGAAGCTGTAATCTGGACCGATGTCATGCAATCGGTCATCATGATCGGTGGCTTGGTTTTCTGCGTCGTGAGCCTCTCGTGGCGGGTTTGCACCGGTCCCGAGCCCTTGATCCAGGCGGCTGTCGATGCCCACAAGTTCAGTCTCGGCAGTTGGGACCTGTCGCTCTCGTCGCGGACCATCTGGGTGATGATCATCTACGGCGTCACGGAGAACCTCCGCAATCTGCTGGCCGACCAGAACTTCGTGCAGAAGTACTCCTCCGTATCGACGGAGCAGCAGGCCCGGCGGTCCATCTGGATTGCGATGTTGATCTACATCCCGATGACCGCGGTCTTCCTGTACATCGGCACGGCGCTGTTCGCATTCTACTCGACCGGCCAGGCCGGTTCGGCGGTTACCAAGGGCGACGAGGCCTTTCCTTACTTCATCGCGACGCAGCTTCCGGTGGGTCTGAAGGGACTCGTGTTGGCGGCGATTATGGCGGCCGCGATGAGCACGGTCGATTCCGGCCTGAATTGCTCCGCGACCGTTCTGCTCGTCGACTTCTACAAGCGCTATTTCAACCCGCAGGTGAGCGACCGGGCGAGCCTGATGTGCCTGCGCGTGACGACGGTCGTCTGGGGCCTGCTGGGGACGGGCTTCGCGATCCTGATGATCCGGGCCAAGAGCGCCCTGGACATCTGGTGGCAGGTCTCCGGCATCTTCGGCGGCGGCATCCTCGGGCTGTTCCTGCTGAGCCTTTGGCGTGTCCGGCTGACGCTCTGGCAGGGTCTCGTCGCCGTCGGCGTCAGCATCGCGGTCATCACCTGGGGCACCTTCGTCCGTCCCGGCGCGCCGGGACCCGACTGGCCTTCGTGGATACAGGCCACCTTCGAGCCGATCCTCGTCGGCGCCGTCGGCACCGCCGCCCTCATCGCCGTCGCTCTGGCCTTCCACCTTCTTAACGCCCGCAAGAGTTGACCGGTCAGCGTCCGAGCAGTTGGTCGATGCAGGCTTCGAGGTTGTCGTTCGTGGGAGAAATGACCACGCGTCCCTCGCGGTCGATCAGATACAGAGCCGGCGTGGCCTTGGGCGCGTACGCGCTATAGGTTTGCCGCTCCTGATCGAGGCAGAAGGCAAACGGCACGTGGCCCTCTGTCACAAACTTCCAGAGGTCGTCGTCGGTGACCTCGCCGCCCCAGGTGACATCCAGGGGCTGATGGACTGCGATGATCTCCAGCCCCCGGCCGGCATACCTCTCCGCCACCTTCTGCATCGTTGTCAGATTCTCCCCGTAGAGGGGCACGAGCACGCCGATCTGCAGCAACACGACCTTCCCGCGAAGCTCCTCCAGGGTCAGCGGCTCGCTGTTGTACCACTTCGCGACGGATAGTGGCGGCGCCTGCTTTCCCAGCAACTCCCAACCCTGCGGGAAGATCTGCATGTCGCCGTCGTCGGTGTCCGCGTAGACGTACTTGTGGCAGTGTCCGTACCCGGCGAGATAGAGGCTGAAATTCAGCCGGACCCCCTGGGGCAGGCCGGTCAGCTTGAAGTGGCCGCTCCGGTCGGTAGTGGCTTCGAAGTGATCGGTGCCTGTGTAAGCCTTGACCTTCACCGCAACGACGGGTTTGTTGTTCTCGTCGGTGATGGTCCCTTCCAGCATACCCGTCCAGTCGGTCTTCTCGTCGATTCCGCCGTAGCCACGCAGGACGATATCCCCCACGTCACGGACCTGCCCCGGCAGCAGATCGTTGACATCTGCCCAGCCCTGCAATCCTTTCCTCTCGGCGCTGACCCGCATCGCGAGGCCCGTTGGAACTCCGGCGACGACAAAGAGACCGTCCCTGTCCACGGTCACGGTCCAGGGCACACGGGAGTAATATACCGTGCCGCCGCCAGGCTTACAGATGCCCAGCTTGGGCGTGACGCCGGGTTGAACCTGGCTCGCCTCGTTCACAATTCGCCCGGCCAGCGTCGCGCAGGGTTCCAGGACGATCACCAGTTCGCCGGCGTAATCGGCCTTTCGGAACAGGAGCGTCTTTCCGATTCGTTGCGCGTTGTCGTACGCCCACAGCCCCTTGTATTCGAACGCGTCGCCAAAGGGCTCTTCGATGGTGAACCTGCCGTTCGGATCGGTCTGGCCCGGGCGGTCGGAATCGATCTGGATAAATCCTTCGACCGGGTTGCCGTTCGTGTCAATGAGTCGGCCGGTGACATTCGCCCGGGCGGTCATGGCGATGACCACGGCCGCATCGGTCTGTTCCCTCGCGAGCGTGAGCTCTTCGGCGAACTCGTTGAACCGGCCGTTCCGCCACCCCTGGGCCACGATTCGATATCGGCCCGGCGGGATGGCCAGCGTGCCGTGGCCTGCCCGGTCCGTTCGCGTCTGGGCGACCGAGCCCTCTGCGCCTTCGGCAAACTCCGCGCGGACCCAGACGTTCTCCAATGGATCGCCCGTGGTTTCGTCCACGACCTGCACCGCCACCGGCTGATCGGCCGGGAGCACCTTCAACACAACCTGAGATGTGCCCGCCGCCAGATCGACTTGCACCTCGACCGGGGCGCACAGAGGTTTGGACTCGTCCTTCATGGCGTTGAGATGATAGAGCCCGGCCGGCAGTCCACAAGATGTGAACGTCCCATTGTCTTCGGTTGCGAAGACCAGTTCGTGGATGCCCAGACCCTCGGCTATGATGACCGCGCGATGCTCATAGGGTGTGCCATCCTCGTACACAATCCGGCCGGCTATCGCGCTGCCCGGCTCTAGCACGATCCGCAGACTCTCTCCGCCGACCTCGACGGGGAAGGCCTCGCCTTCTGAGTTGGGGGGTGTCGTGAAAAGCGCGTACCCAGTGGCTGAGACACGCAAACGCACCGAGGCCGGCGCGGGCAAACGGTCCAGGACGAATTCGCCCTGGTCGTTGGCGTACAGTGCCATATCGGTCAGATCCCACAGGATCAGTTGGTCTGTCTTCCCGTTGGCAGATAGACGCACGTCTGCCTCGATCCGAGCATTGGCGATCGGCTGGCCGTGCGTGTCGACCACGACTCCAGACACGGCGCCGGGCGCGTAGAGAGTCACTTGGACGTTCCCGTCGGCGTCCGAGCCGGCCAGACTGTGCCAACCCAGGCCATAGTCGGCATGGTCGAAGTACAGAACCCGAAAGATTTCGCTGCCTTCCTTCGGGCGAGCATCGCTCAGGCGGAACGTGCCGTCTGCATCGGTCAGTGTTTCCTGCGCGAGAACGGAGTTCCGGAAGGTGTTGCTGAGCGCCTGTCCCCACACATGGACACCCGGCACGGCATGGCCCGTTTCGTCGATGACTCTGCCCGCATACGTGACGAGCTCGCGGCGTGCCGCCGGTGCTGTCAGAGATCGCGGAGACGGTCTCTGGCTGCGGCTGGACGGCGTCCCTCCGGGCTGGCGTTCGGAGACCGCATTGGGTTCGGCCCGCGCGGGCTCCGGCTCGGCGGCGGGTTGCTCCCGCTGCTGAATGGCGTCGATGGCCTTCTGAAAAGGATTGGTATCCGGCGCGCCCTGCCATTGAGCGGCCAGAGGCTCCAGGGCGGGCAGGGCGGAGGAATCGCCGATCTGTCCGAGGTAGCCGGCAATCTTCACCTTGGTTCCATACCGCCCGGTCTCCATGAGCGTCAGCAGGCCGGACACATCGGCCTGATGGAACAGCCCCTCCGCACGGATCAGTTCGGCCCGTGCAACATCGGCCACGATCGCGGTTCGATCGTCCGGCGCTGTCTCCCGGCCGCTCAGGTGCCTGACCAGGATGAACACCGCAACCGCCAGCATAGCGGCCGCAGCCAGTCTCGTAATCGGGCTTCTCATGATTCGTCTCCACACGGCAGCCGAAGGGATCGCCGGACCCGAGTCCAGCAAGGCATAGATCCGCTGGTCCAACCGGTCACTCGGCGCCGTCCGCAGGCTCTTAATCAATTGGTCGAGTTCGTTCGGCTTCATAGATCACCCGCCAACGAGGATCGCAGTTTTTCGAGGCCGTAACGGTAACGGCCCTGAACCGTGCTGATAGAGACGCCTTGGCACTTGGCGATGGCCTTGAAGGGCAGGTCGCCATAGTGCCGCAGGAGAACGACTTCTCGCTGCTCGTAGGGTAGCTGTTGCAGGGCAGCGGTGAGTTTCTCGCATCGCTCGGCCCGCACGGCTGCGCCTTCCGGCGACGGGCTCTCCGGCGTGGTGGCCGGTTCCGCCTGGGCATCTGCGAAGGGGCCGCCGCGACGCTGGCGGTTGGCATTCCGCGCGGTGTTGGCCACTGCTCGCAGCAGGTACCCCCGCAGACTGGTCGTGATCCTGATCCGCGGCGAGCCCTGAAGCAGCCGGGCGAAGACCTCGTGCACCGTATCCTCAGCACGACTCCTGTCAAAGAGCAGGGCGGCTGCCAGGGTCATCAGATCCACCCTGTACAGGTCGTATATCCGGCGCAGGGCCTGCCTGTCGCCCTTGTTGAAACGCTGGACCAAGATCTTCTCCTGCACGATCGAGTCGGCCAACTCACATCTCCTGGCACCGTTCACCAACACCTTAAAGACACAGCGGTCCCGCCGCGTAATATACGGAATCCAGGAGAATCCGTCGAATCGTGCGCAAGCCCGAAGGTTGCTGGCTGACGTGAACAGACGAAAAGGGCCGAGCCCTCCGACTCGGCCCTGGGTGTGCGATGACGCTCCAGGTCAATCGTCCAGGGGGACGACCTCGGCCTGCCGCGTGACTAGGTTGGTCGTAGCCGTCTCGCACGGAAAGGCAGGCTCACAGGTTCTCCTCGCCGTCTGTTTCGAGATCGACGTCCAATTCTGTGTCGCGGTCAACATGTACGGTCCGACGCACATGGAACAGTTGCTCTCTCCGCCATTGGGTGGGTTTCTTGACGAAGCCGGGCTGCCATACGACCCAGAGCGAATAGGTCCCCTCTGTGACGCCGTGGATGCGGAAGCGGCCCTGTGGATCGGTCCTTCTCTGGAATTGCCTTGCTTGTTCGAGGTGGAGTGAGATGCGTGCGTTTTCAACGGGGACACCGCCAATCCGCACGATCCCGGTGACGGCATACCCGCCTTCACTACCAAAGTCTACCTCCTTCGATTCGCCTGGTTCCAGCGCCACGTGCTGGCGCTCCAACTCATAGCCATCGCTGTCGCAGAGAGACAGCGCCACCGATCCGGTCGGGACCTCCGACAACTGGTAGTGTCCATCATTGTCTGTGTGAGTTGTGGGCCCGAGACTTGGCCAGCGTGTCAGGACGTCCACTGCTCGTCCGAGACTCACACTTGCACCGACACGCACACCGCCGATTCCCTCACCATTTTCATCGATGACACGCCCGGTCACAGTGGCCGCGATGTCGAGCACTAGGTTCGCCAGTTGGTTGGCCGGTTCGAGCAGGTCCGCCATGACATGGATACGGGGCGCGAAGCCCGCCGCACTGACGAACAGGCAATACGGCTCCGGCTCCAATCCGGAGAGCACATACGTGCCCATCGCGTCCGTCTCTGCACGCGGCCAGTACTCCCGTTCTGGCTCGCTCTTGTCGGAAAACAGCAGCACGGTTGCTCCCTCGATGGGCTGACCATCGCGGGAAACGACCCGCCCGGCAAAGACGGTCGCCGGTTGAAGGCGGAACACCGTGCGATTGGGATCTGTCGAGATGGGTTGAACCACCACTGGATCGAGCGTCAGGGAATCATAGCCTTGAGCCTGAACCGTCATGCGAACCGCGCCGCCTACGGGCAGCCGGTCGATCCCCGTGTCGAACAGGCCTTCGGGTGATTCGAATGCGTACCCTTCATCCAACCATTGCGCTCTGAAGCCGACCACGTGGCGTCCGATCTGACTGGCAGTCATCTTGACGGTGAACTCTGGAATCGGCTGTCCCGTCGTCTCGGCAAGGACCATTCCATACACGCGTCCCGCCCGGCGGACTCTCAGAACGTACTCCTCGAGTCCAAGGTCGAAGTTGTGCTCCTCGGTGCATATTCCTTTATGCAGACATGCAAGCGTGATGCTGCCCTCGGCCGGGGCGTTCGGAATCACGAATCGACCGTTTGTGTCGCTTGCGTACCGCTCATCGGTGAGATTGGAGACGCCGTTGTAGGCATGAATGATGACCTGAACGCCTGCCACAGGGGCTCCCGTCTCGTCGACGATCCCACCGTGCAGGGGCACCGGCTCCCGGAGTCGGATGTTCATCTCTTTCACAGCCGTGTCCGATTGGATTACCGCCCGCTCGACGTACAGGCCGTGGTTGGAGTCAGCGGCCCAGAGAATCAGCTCTCCGACAGGCACGTTTTCGAGTCGGTATTCTCCCTGCGTATTGGTCCGGGCCGTGATGCAGTCCCACATGGCGCGCGATCCAGTGTTGCCGACGGTCACGCCTTCGAGGGGGTTCCCGTCGCCATCGGTGACTTGCCCGAGGATGGTCGCGCCCGCCTGGAGCACGATGTCTTGATAGCGGGTCTGTCCGGCACGGGCGGGCGGGACGGTGGCCGAGGTCAGAGGAAAGTCGGGGTGCGCGATTGTGATGGCGTACCCGTGGACAACAGGATCGAATCCATCGATCTCAAACCGACCGTCTGCATCGGTTACAACGGTCCGACGCTGGGGTGGCAGGCAGATGCTGCTCAACTCCGCGCCGGGAACGGGGCGGCCCGCCTGATCTGTGACCCGGCCGGCAATCGTCGAGCCTTGCGCCAGTTCAACCGTGATGTCCCGAATGTCTCTCTGCGCGACAGGTGCCATGAATCTCTGAACGGCATATCCTGGTGCGACAACGTAGATATGGGCTTCATAGTCGGGCCTTGCGTAGACCAGGTGAAATTGCCCCTGCGCATCTGCAATAGCGATCTCGTGTGCCGAGAAGGAGACCTCAGCTCCACGGATTGGTGCATGCGTGCTCTTGTCCATCACAACGCCGGTGACCGTGCTGTGCCCGTCGAGGGGGGGCGACTCCCGGAGGGAGATGCTGTTTGGCTTGGTGCGACCTACGTCATCCGGTTCGGTCGTTGGCATGCCTTTCTGAATGGCCTCTGTCGGGGCTGCCGGAGATTGCGGAGACGATCTCTCGCTCCGGCTGGATGGCGTCCCTTCGGGCTGGTGTTCGGAGACCGCATTCGGTTCGGCCCGCGCGGGCTCACGCTCGGCGGCGGGTTGCTCCCGCTGGTGAATGGCGTCGATGGCCTTCTGGAAAGGATTCGTGTCCGGCGCGCCCTGCCAGTGGGCGGCCAGCGGCTCCAGGGCAGAAAGGGCCGATGCGTTGCCGATACGTTCGAGGTAGCCGGCGACCTTCACCTTGGTCCCATACCGCCCAGTCTCCATGAGCGTCAGCAGGCCGGACACATCGTTTTGGCGGAACAGTCCCTCCGCACGGATCAGTTCGGCCCGTGCAACATCGGCCACGATCGCGGTTCGATCGTCCGGCGCTGTCTCCCGGCCGCTCAGGTGCCTGACCAGGATGAATACCGCAACCGCCAGCATGGCGGCCGCAGCCAGTCTTATCATTGGGTTTCTCATGAGTTCTCTCCCGAATGCGATCGCGGCCGGCAGGGGGCCGGAGCGATGCGTTTTCCGCTGTGCTCGCTGAGCCAGGGTTTCCAGAGCGTGAGCGTATCGGTGTCGCCAGGCGTCAAAGTCCGGCTCGGGCGGGCGGCCCGGCGCTGTCCGGGCGATTGCCTCATCCAACCAGTTGGCTCTGTCGGGGCGTACCATGGGCGTTACCTCTCGGGAAACCCGTTTCGTCTGAGTGTCTGTTCGATCTGCTTGCGGGCTCGAAAGAGCCTGCCTCGGACGGTGTGGCCGGCGATGCCCAATGTCGCGGCGATCTGCCGGTAGTCCATCCGCTGGTAGTAGTGCAGCACGACGATCTCGCGATACATCGGCGTCAGCCCGTCGACCGCCGCCTTGACCAGACCCAGGTCCGGGTCTGACGAGGCGGGAGCGGCCTCGTCGTTAACGTCGATCTGCATCGCGGATTGCCCCCGCTTTCGGTCGCGAATGAGCTGGTGGGCTTCGTTCCGGCAGATTTGCGACAGCCAGGGAACGAACCGGTCCGCACGCTTCAGGTCGGGCAGCTTCTCGCAGGCCTTGACGAAGGCCTGCTGGGCTGCGTCTTCCGCCAGGCTGCGGTCCAGAAGGACCGAGTAGGCCAGCCAGACCATCGACGCGTAGTGCCGCGTGTACAGCGCTCCGAAGGACTCCGCGTCACCTCGACGGGCTGCCTCCACGATTTCGTATTCCGCGTTCGGTTGCACCGCTCGATCACCTGTACATGCATCTGCTCGTCGACGACATCATACAGATGAGACGACGCCCGCAGAAGTGCGCGAAAAAACTGCGGGAAGATGCGAAAAAGCCCCGCCGGCGGCGTCACTTCGGATGGATGATCGGCTGTCCGCAACGGAGCGCTTCGGGAGATGAGGGTCAGACGATGCGGCCGGACTTGAGGACGGCCCAGGTTCTCTCGGGTGGCTTGGCGGCGGCGTCTCGCGTGCTCGTGTTCGGGAAGACATCGACCTGAGAAATCGTGTACTCCGGATCGCCGGCCTGGGCCTTCTTCCACGCCTCGTACAGATAGCCCAGATAGACCGAGTCCTCCTCGGCCCGGGCGATCTGGTAGTCCAGCGGATGGTCCGTATCGGCTCTCAGTTCATCGAGCGCCCGCTTCTTGGCCCCCTCGACCTCTGCGCCGGTCGGATGCTCAAGGCTTACGCCGAGCCGGGCCACGTGTGCCGAGAGTCCCTCCATGTACTTGGCCCTCAGATGATCGCGGATCGCCGCGCGTCCGACGTTGGCTACCTCGTCCCACTGCATCTCGCCCAGGTAGTCCTTGCACTGAAAGAACAAACGTGTCACGGCGACATCGGGCAGGGACTGCCGGATCACCTCCTCGGCGGAAACCCCGAACGTGCCCGCCAACGCCGACAGATCCTTGTACCATTCTTCATCGATGCGCAGCGTGATCGACTTGCTCTTCGCCATAGTCGACTCCTTGAACCGGTCTTTGTAGGGATTCTACCGTTGCCACGCGATCCGATCAACAGAAATCAGGGACAAAGACGGTCTTACACTCCACATCGCCGGTGGAAAACCTCGCCTTTTGCTCCCCTTGCCCCGGTTGAATGCAGCCTCGTCCGGCGTTAGAATAGGCGCCATTCGAAACGCATGAGCCTCAGGCTCGTCCTCAGTGTCCTCAATTATGATGAAAGGTGATTCTCATGAGCAAGAGCGTTCGTCTGGCGTTGACCTCTCTGATGGTGGCGATGGGCTGTGTTTGCGTCTCTGGGGCGGGCCAGGCCGATCCGTACGTCGGGCGCTGGGCGCTGACCATTCCCGGCGGGGGCGCCGGCTGGCTCGGTGTCACGCAGGAGGATGGGTACCTCGACGCCAGCGTCCTCTGGGGCGGCGGCAGCGTCGTTCCGGTCGACAGCGTCTTTGTGGTCGAGAACAGTCTGTATGTGGTTCGTCTTCAGAAGGTGGATCGCAAGGATGCATCGGGCACTGTGGTTCGCACACAGACGTTCCCCGAGGTTCTCGTGGCGAAGGTCTACGGCGACACCATGCAACTGACGCAGATGCAGCCTCATCGAAACGGCATCGGCCTCGATCAGCGTGAGTTCACAGGCAAGCGAATCCCCGCTCTGCCGGCCAAGCCGGACCTGTCGAAGGTCAAGTTCGGCCAGCCGATCCCCTTGTTCGATGGGACCAGCCTGGATGGGTGGGAGTTGACCCATCCGGGCCAGACCAACGGCTGGTCGATTGTCGACGGCGTTCTCGTCAACAATCCCGTTCAGAAGGAAGGCGAGCGCCACATTTCATACGGCAACCTTCGTACCAAGGCCCAGTTCGAGGATTTCAATCTCAAGCTCGAGGTCAACGTGGGCCGGCGCGAGAACAGCGGCATCTACCTGCGCGGCATCTACGAGGTCCAGGTCACCGACAGCTTCGGGCGGCCGCTCGATTCGCACAACATGGGCGGCATCTACAGCCGGATCACGCCTCGCGTCAACGCCGAGAAACCCGCCGGCCAGTGGCAGACCATGGACATCACGCTCGTGGACCGTCACGTGACGGTCAAGCTCAACGGCACGGCGATCATCGACAACGAGCCGCTGCTCGGCTGCACGGGTGGCGCGTTGTGGTCCGACGAATTCAAGCCCGGCCCCATCTATCTCCAGGGCGATCACACGGGCGTCAAGTACCGCAATATCGTCTTGACCCCGGTCGTGAAGTAGGAGACGCTGCCTCGCTCATGCTCGCCCGAGCACGAGCCTCCGGTCAGCGGCCCATGCGGAGCAGGCGCTCGATGCGCTCGTTTGTAGGCGGGTGCGTCATGAAGAGCTTGGCCATGCCGCTGCCGGTCAGCGGCGCGACGATGAACATGTTGCTCTGTGCGTCGGGCACGCGCAGCGGAATGCGCCGGCTCATCGCGTCGAGCTTCTGAAGCGCCTGGGCCAGGCCGCGTCCGCTGCCGACCAGTTCGGCGCCACGGCGGTCGGCCTCGAACTCGCGGCTGCGGCTGATCGCCATCTGAAGCAGCCCCGCCGCCAGGGGCGCCAGGATCATCAGGACCAGCGCCACCAGCGGATTGGACCGCCGGTCGCTGCCGCCCCAGAAGACCAGGTAGGTCAGCCACGAGATGGCGCCGGCGATCACGGCCGCAATCGTGCTGATGAGGATGTCTCGGTGTTTGATGTGCGACAGCTCGTGTGCGATGACGCCTTCGAGCTCATCGCGCGAGAGCATCTGTCGCAGGCCCTGTGTGACGCAGACGGCGCTGTGTTTCGGATTGCGGCCCGTGGCGAACGCGTTGGGCGCCGGCGCAGGCGAAATGTAGACTCTGGGCATAGGCAGGCCCGCGCGGCCCGCCAGCGTTTGGGCGATCTGCCAGAGCGCTGGGTCGTCGTGGGGGCCGATCTGGACCGCCCGCATCGTCGCCAGCGCGATCTTGTCGCTGAAGAAGTACGCCAGGAGGTTCATGCCCGCCCCGATGGCGAACGCCGGAAATAGCGCCGCCCGCCCGCCGACCAGGTAACCCACCGCCAGACACAAGCCCATCAGGCCCGACAGCAGCAGTGTCGTCTTGAAGTTGTTCCACATCCTGTACATCTCTTTCATCCTCGGCCAGAGCGATCTGCATCTGCACTGTTCTGTTCTTGTCTACGAACGCCGGCGTCTGTGGTTTGCGCCGACGTCATTCAATGACGTGCAAAGAACGTGCCAGCAATGCCTCATCGCCTGTAACCGACGTCAGGGCAACAAGATAAGCCAGGGTCTCGCCATGCCGCCCCTCGGTGCCTGCCTGCCATCCCGGCAGACGCAGCGACGCACTCGGTTTCTATTTGTCGACAGCGAGGCTGACGATCCTGACGTCGGGGTCGAAGTCCCTGGCGACCGCGACGATCTTGCCGGCCTTGTCGGTGGCGATGCTGTGGCCGGCGTAGGTCATGCCGGTCCAGGGGCCGTGTGTGATCTGTCCGATCAGGTTCGTCCCGATCGCCGGTGCGCCGATGGTCTTTGCGGCATTGGCGACGACCTCCTCGAGGACCTGGCCATGCTCGGGCCAGGATTCCTCACGTGCCGCGTAGCCGTAGGGGACGATCACGAGCTTGGGATGCAGCTCGGTCATACTCGCGAGGATCTCGGCGCTGTGCGTGTCGGCGCAGATCAGCAGACCGATCCTGCCGAACTTTGTCTCCGCGATCGTGACATCGCGACCCGGCGTGTACGGAGGCGTCATCAGCTCCGTCAGGATATTGATCTTGCGATGTTTCGACAGGATCCGCCCGCCGGAGTCGATCAGAAGGGCGCTGTCGTACAGATGCTCACCGTCCTTCTCCGCCAGGCCCGCGCAGAGGAAGACGTCGTGTTTCTTCGCCAGTTCGCAGAGGCGTTCGGAGTCGTCCCCTGGGATCGGGTGAGCCCTCTCATGTGCATCGGGGTTGACCCAACCGTAGATCGCCATCTCGGGCAGACATACGATCTCGGCCTTGCCCGCCGCCGCCTCGGCGACCGCCCGCTCGGCGCGGGCGAGGTTGCCTTTCCGATCCCCGTCGAGGCAGACGGTCTGGCACATGGCGATCCGCACGCTTGGCATCGGCGTCCTCCTTTAGATGGTCCACCCTTCGCGGTAGCCGGGCTGGATGAACGCATTGGCCTCGGGCGCGTTCGTGACGTTCATCTTCTTCCAGTCGAAATCGATCTTCCGGCCGGCTCGCAGCGCGACGTTGCCCATCAGCACGAATTCCGTCATCGGGCCGGCGTAGTCGAAGTGCGTGGTCGTTTTGGCCTTGCCCCGGCAGGCGTCGAGCCAGTTGCTATGATGGCCCGTGACACGAGGCAGAGTCCTGGGCGGACGCTTGTAAGCCCTCATCTTCGATTCGGGAATGATGCGAGGCGACCGGCCCCAGCCTTCGCCGAGGATGGTGCCTTTGGTGCCAACGAAGAGGATGCCGTTCTCGCCCAGGCTGCGGCCCGCCTCCAGCTCGGCCGGACGCGGCGGCATCACGCCGCCTTCATACCAGGTGATCCGCACCGGGCCCATGCCCGCGCGCGCCGGGACGTCGAAGTAGATCAGCGAGGCGGATGGGCAGTTCTCTTCGGTCACGCCGCATGCACTGGCCTCGATGCTGAACCGCTCGCACTGGTCGATCTTCAGCGCCCAGAAGGCCGGGTCGAGGTGGTGACAGGCGAAGTCGCCGATCGTCCCGGAGCCGAACTGCCACCAGGCCCGCCACCGGACCGGCGCATAGTCGGGATGGTATGGCCTCGGCGGCACCGGTTCGAGCCATCGGTCCCAGTCGAAGTCTGCCGGCACGGGAGGCGTCTCTTTCGGACGCGCCTTCAGCGACGTCCAGCGGTTGGCGCCGGTGGTGGTCCACGCGTAAACGTCGTGAACCTCGCCGATTGCGCCGTCCCAGATCCATTCGCATGTCAGGCGGATGTCGTCAGTGGAATGCCCGTAGTTGCCGAGCTGGGTGGCGACGCCGGCCTTGCGGGCGGCCTCAGTGACGACGCGCGTCTCATACACGGTCCGGCACAGCGGCTTCTCGCAGTAGAGATGCTTGCCCTTGGCCATCGCCGCCAGCGAAATGATGGCGTGCGAGTGGTCCGGGGTGGCCAGCAGCACGGCGTCGATGTCTTCCTTGTCCAGCATCTCGTTGTAGTCGCGATAGGTCGGGCAGGGCGCGCCATACTGCCGGCGGACCAGTTCGATAGCGGGTTTGAGCCCGGCGGTGTCGCCGTAATAGAACATGCTGTAGTCGCTCTCGTCGTTGATGTCGCACAGCGACACGACGCGGGCGCCCGGCTCGTTGAACAGTTGCTTCATGTTGACGATGCCCTGGCCGCCTGTGCCGATGATGGCAACGTTGACCTTCTCGCTGGGAGCGGTGTTGCCTGCGCCGCCCAGGACGTGGCGCGGGACGATGGTGCAGGCGGCCACCGTTGCGGCGGCGCCCAGCACGTCCCGGCGCGTCATGGATTCCTGCGTCCTGTTGGAATCGGTTCTTCGAGTTGTCATGAAGGGTCTCCTCTATGCCTGTTTCCGTTCCGCTCTTGCACCCTGTGCCCGCCGCGTCGCAAAGCCCGGCGGGACGCGCACAGGATAACACCTCCCAGCCATGGTTGCGAGCTTTCTGCCCGGCGTACACGACCGTGGATCAGACGACAGGAGGACTATTGGAGGTTCTTCTGGAGTGGGATGGCCGCGTGGGATATGACCGGCGCGCAGGAACTGCGACGGACGGCCGGACCCGGTGCCGATGGCGGCTATGTCCCTGCGAGCAGGAAGCTCAGAATGACGACCACGCCGACGGTCAGGACCACCGCCGCGATTGCCAGTTCCACCCGATTCACGGTCATGCCGCTACTCCTTCGCCCAAGTCCATCGTGGGCTTCCTTCTCCTATCCAAACCATAGGTCATATGTTACCGCGGTCAATTGCGGAAACTACGTATTTCGAAGTCCCGGTCGTCTGACCCATGTCCCGAGGCATGTTCCTCCCGCCCGAAAAGAACCCGGCGGACGCAGGCCATAAGCCCCTTCGTCGGACAGAAAAAGAGCCCCCGCAATTTGATGAGGGAGAGGAAGCGAGACTATGCGGGGGCTTAGAGGCAAATCCACTACTCAAAGATATGATAACACCATGTCCCCTCCGACGCCACAAGGAAAATCCTCCCACCAACGAATTCTTTTCCATAGCCTCCAGTCGCCCACTCGCGGATGGCTCAGGATGGTCCGGATGCCCGAGGTGCGTCTGAAACGCCGTTTTTGGACCAAAAACGTGGTTGTCCGTGGCTTTGCGGGCAGGATGGCCGGGTCTGTCGGTCGGACCGCGGCCTGGGGCGGCACCTGTGCCGGCAGAAATTTTCCGCCTTCGACCGATTTTTCCTGTCCACGTGAAGATTCTGACAGACGCTTGACCTCTGGCCAAGGGTTTGCGGATGCCTCTATTGGGATCTTCCTCCTTCCCGCACCCTTGGCCATATTCGGCTGTTCCTGGCTCAGGCATGGAAACCGCTGTTCACGGCCATCCCGCGTGCGGCGTACAGGTCCTATTGGTCCTATCGGTCCCATAGGACCTGTGGGACCAATCCGCCAAAGAAACCGCAAAAAGCGAAAGGCAAAAATCAAAATAGCGGAATCCGCCTGCGGCGGATTACTTCCTCATTTTTGCATTTTGCTATTTGATCTTTGCTTTGATCCCGGCGGATGACGAATCCCGCGGCTTGGCCGGTTTCTTCGTCGGGCGTGATTCATCTGCGCATCTACTTGTAGTCGGCGCCGTTGAGACTCCGCACCACCGATGCGAGCCACGTTTCGAGCTGCGCCTTCATCGTCTCGACCCGCTCGGACTGCTGCCCGAGAAGGTCGTTGTCTTCCAGGGGGTCGTTGGCGAGGTCGTACAGCTCGATGGTCACGTCGTCGCCCTTCTCGATTCGATGCAGCTTCCAGGGCCAGTCGAGCCACGCCGCGTGGCCGGGGAAGTGGTCTTCCGAATACTGCTCTGTGATCTCGCCCGCGTCCAGCCGCAGACGCGATGGGTCGTCGACCGCCTTGCCCGCCTTCTGCGCTTCGAGCAGGCTCGCCATCCACTCCTTGCTCGGGGTCGATACGCCGCGCGTGGGGTGGTCCCAGAAGCCCATCGGCCTGGGCCTGGACGTCATTCTGCCACCAATCAGCGGAACCAGACTGACGCCGTCCAGCGGCGGCTGGTTGTCCACGGTTACGCCCGCGATCTCCAGCAGCGTCGGATAGATGTCCGACGTGTTGCAGGGGACATCGGTCACGCGGGGCTTCGGGATGGCGGCGGGCCATTCGAGGATCGCCGGGACGCGCAGGCCGCCTTCGTAGATCTGCGCCTTGTTGCCCCGGCCGCCGGTGGCGCCGACGCCGGGCAGGCCCCCGTTGTCGCTGCAATACCACAGGATCGTGTTCTGGTGGATGCCGAGAGTGCGCAGCTCGCTTCGCAGCTTGCCGAACGCGCGGTCCATGCCGGTGATCTCGCCGTAGAAGTGCCGGCGCTTCTCATCCTGATCCTCGTAGAGAGCGCGGTCTTCTTCGATGGCCTCGTGCGGCAGGTGCGGCGAGCCGAACCACACCACCGCCAGGAACGGCCAGGGCGAGTCGGCGTGCTTGCGGATGAATTCGATGGCGGCATCGACCGTGACCATCGAGCTTTCGCCGTGCATCTGAACGGCGGTCCCTTCCCGGCTGAGGATCGGGTCGTTGTCGAAGAAGTTCGGCGCCGACAGCCACTCGTCGAAGCCGCTGGCGCCGGGGTTGACCGGGCTGCCCTTGCACACCGAGCCGAGGTGCCACTTGCCGAAGTGCCCGGTGGTGTAGCCGCCGATCTGGAGCGCCTCGGCGATCGTCACCTCCTGAGGCCGCAGCGAATGGCCCCACTTGAAGCAGCCGAACCGGTTCGGGTGCCGGCCGGTCATCACGCTGCCGCGCGTCGGCGAGCAGACCGGCGCGGCCGCGTAGAAGCGGTCGAACCGCAGGCTCGCGCGGGCCATCTCATCGAAGTGCGGCGTCTTGAGCGCCGGGTGCCCGTTGTAGGCCATGTCGCCCCAGCCCTGGTCGTCGGCCATGACCAGCACGATATTGGGCTTCTTCGGCGCCACGTCGCCCAGCGCCTTCGGACCCTTCACGCCGGCCAGGCACAACCCCGCTCCGGCCGCCTTCAAAAACGAACGACGATTCATCTCCATGCCACCACTCCTTTCGCGATCTGTCCCTTCCCGCCGCATCGAGCGATCATTCCCACGCCCGACCCGGCACCCATAGCATACCGCCGGACTCTCGACTTTGCGACCCCTGGATTAGTGTCGCCCGAAGCCCCCGTATCTCGTGTTTCGTATCTCGTATCTCGTTCCACAAACAGAGCCTGTATGGAAGCGTCCCGCGAACCTCGCCATCTCCAGCAGGTATGTGACTTGACCGGCCCGTTCCGCGACGCTACAATACCGTCGACAGGCGAAGGAGACGCGGAACGTGGAAGCAGTCGTTCGGAGACAGTGGCGGACGCCTTTCCCCGTCGGCCCCCTTTGCATCGTTCAGCTTTTTGGGAGGTCTTCACATGAAGCGCAAGCTGCAGGTTCCGATCGTTGTCGTTTTGTTTCTCCTGGTTTGCCTGATCCCGTTCTCGGGCGCAGGGCAAACTGCTTCCGAGTCGTACTATGCCCAATTGAAGTCTCTGGTGACGGGACGGCATATTCTCAGGGTTCGTCCGAACGCCTCAGCGCAAGACGTCAGCCTGATCGAGGTTGAGAAAGGAGCGGCGGGGGTTCTCTTCGGCGCCACGATGGATGACGTGATTGCCATCTGGGGCAAGCCAAACAGCCTCATGATCGATGGGATCGGCCCGGTGTGGGATCTGGGGATTGGCGCGTGCCGATTCGGCTTCGTCAACAATCGCCTGGTGACCATTTCGGTTCACTCTGCCACAATCGAAAAGGCGTATCTGCCGAACGGCCTGAGCTTTGAATCCTCTTACGAGGAGGTAGAGTCCGCGTTCGGTGAACCCATCGAGGCGGCGGACCTCAGTCTGGAGTTCGCCACGGAGAACGGCTATCTGGTTCGCTTTCACTTTGTCCCGGACCTGCACGCCCTCGGCAAGCGCAAACTCATCAACATCGAGATCTGTCATCCCGATTCGGGAGAATAGGGCACGCATTGACAGACGGGACCGTCATGTTGGAGGAAAGACGCATGAGACCCACCCTCGGTGTTCTGATTCTGCTGGTTGTGTCGGGAATGACCCTCGCCACGGAGCAGGTGCCTGATGTCTTGTATTACGACGGCATCAAGCTGTCGTTGCGCACGGGCTGGGGACATCCTTCACCCTTGGAGACGTATTACTACCAAAACAGATTGGCCTACCCATTTCGGGGGCACTCAACGGCCAACTACCGAGGCCACGTCGCCGTCTGGAAGATACAGGACGCCGGATTCTACCTGTCGGCGATTCAGACAGACTCTGATCCCAATGGCGGGCATGAACGTGTCGTTAAGTATGGCGTAGCGAGCAAGACCATGCCTCCATCTCAGAACGGCGATGTACTCGCAGATTGGTTCAGCGGCATACTCGATTGCCACACCAAGACCGAGGGCGGATATGGGACATACTTCTTCCACGTGCGAGACGGTAGTGTCGTCGATATGCAGGTCATCACGACGGAGGACTACAAAACTCTGTCTGAAACCGGAACGGCGCATCTGTGGACCGAAGACCTCAAGAACAAGAGCAGGATGCGTATCCTCAATAGCAACTACATCACCTACTACTACAGGCTCAACGAGGAGGATGACATCGAATACAAAGGGCAGAACTGTCGGCTGGAAACGGGGTACGACAGACTGAGCCCCCTGTTTGGATTCTATGACGACAGGCATCTCAACTGGCCCTACAATTGGCAGAACCTGGACAAGAGCGGCGCGCCTCACTGTCGATGGCGGATCGAGGACGACAAGCTGCATCTGACGGGTGTGGAGTTATACAGCGGTCTCAGTTTCTATGGCATTGATACGGAGAAACTGGATTTGGCCACGCTGTTCCGTGACAGAGTTACAGACGGTGCTGTTGATGCCAACTGGGTGAGCGGTGTGTATGTGATCAAACACGGATCCGTCGCGCAGGAGGACGCCGGCTGGCCTGGATATACATTTACCGTCTTCAGTGTGACGGGATACACCTATGTTCGAATCGAGCAAGGCCGAGTGACGGAAAGCTACAGCGTGCCGAAGGACTTCAATCCTGCGAACCTGCCCGACGATGCGGATCCGGGACTGATCCGGATCATTGAGGACTACCGATTGCCATCGGTCTTCGGCACATCCTCCGCCGCAACCGACGGAGGCACGGATCAGGCACAGAACTCTCTTTCTTCAGCGCAAGCTGTCATTCGGAGCGAGCACCGGACCCGTTGGGCTCTCGGGATTCACACGAGTTGAGACGGTATTCAATTGGGAGGGAGAAGAATGACGCGCATTGTTTCGATCCTGTTGATCTTGGTATCCTTTTCGCTGGCATTGGCGCAGGAAGAAGGCACGACGAATCCGCCGCAGCGGGAGCGGACGATCGCATTGCCTTTGGAGGAGTACACCGCCGTGCTTTGGGCCCAGTCGGATAGCCTTGAAAAAGAATGGGGAAAGTCCCCGGCCAGCCTGGCCGAGGCCCATGCACGCCTGGAGCGGATGTTGTCCCCGAAAGAGCTGGCGAAGATCGATGCCATGGACTCCGAAGACGGCATGATCCGGTATCATTTCAGTCTCGGCCTGGGCATCCGCAATGCCTGGGGATTGTGGGCAGGTTCCGCGCTGGCTAGGCACATGCAAGAGCTGGGATTCACACATCCCGACGAAATGTCGGGGACGATTCTTGAGACGTTCTGGTGCAAGCGACACGCCAGGGATTTTCGCCTGGAAGAGCGAGCCACCGGGTACAAGAAGCGCCGGGAGGCGGAGGAGAATCGCATCGCAAGAGGCCAAGCGGCGATGCGGGCCGGGATGATGGGGTTGCGTTTCGAGAAGCAGGATGCTCCCAAGGTATCCATTGCCGTCCGTCATTCCGGTGTGCGGGCGCGTTTGGCGTGTCCCTTTCGCAAGGGTGTGTTCCTTACCGTCTACCGCCAGGGGCGTCTGGGAACCAGATCGGTCCGGATGCAAGAATCGTACGTAGATCCGAATGGCGACGGACGTCCTGCGTCGCAATACGATGACTTCGTCCACCGGAGATATGGCTTCGATCCGACGGAACGGGACATCCGCAGGATGAAACCAGGGGAGGACTCTTACACGCAGGGATACTACTTCGACCCGGCGGACGGCAAGCTCCATAGGATTCACGTGCCGGAAGTCAACGAGGTGTATTCGGCGGTTGTTACCGGGGACAGGGCGTGGTTCGCCGGCCTGACCGGTGGCAGGCTCGTCGGCGCAGGCATCGGCAACCAGGATCGCCTCACGGTGCCCTTGCCGCAGGACGATGAGATGCCCGATCTGGGCATAGATGGCCAGTCCTTATTGGCCGTGTATACCAAGACGATCTATCGCCTCGTGGATCGCACCTGGACGGTCGTTCCTTCCGGCGGCATCCTCCTGCCACGGTCCGGATTGCCGCCGCGGTTATGCGGCGATACCATCTTCTTTCGAGAGGAAGATGACCTTTCCAGTAGCAGCCGCAATCGCTTGTGGTGGTTGACCATGAGCGAGCCGCTGCATCTGAGTGTCCTCGATCGCGACGTGGGAGCGCTTGCCGCCGATGGACCGGACTGGCATGATGTAGTCTCTTATTGTGTGACGAGTGACGGTGATCTGTGGGGGTGTGTCGGCGAGCACTATCTTTCGAACTGCCTGTTTCGTCGATCCAGGGACGGGAACTACTCGATTGCCATCCTGCGAAGTTCCGTTCGTTTTCTTGAAGAGGGCTGGCCCAAGAGCCGGCACGCGTATCAAGGCGCGGCCGTCTCGGCGATTGCGCCCTTGTCCGTTGGTGCGTTTGTTCTCGCCGGTCGCACCGGGCTCTATCGGCTCAAGGGCGACGAATTGGTTCAAGAACTGGCCCTCGACCTCGACAGGCCGTTAGTGGAGGTCAAGGAGCGTGACAGGGTCCTTTCTCACGTGACCTGGCGCCGCCAGGGCGACAAGATGGTCAAGGAGGTCACCGAGGTCGTGCAGAAGGCTCCGGAAAAGAGACGCCAAGTCGTCAGTTCCGTGCCCTGGCTCCCGAACAATGTCCTCCTGCTCGATGATGGGTCTTACTTCATCACGGCTGACACCTGGGAGGGCGCCTACTGGCTCCGTAGGAGCGAGGATGGCCAGTGGAGTTGTCTATCCCTGGAAGAGGGCGATCCTGTTGTCTGGTGAGCAGACGCGGAACGTGAGAGTAAACATTTGGATGGTACACATGGCCCCTTTGGTTGTGCTGAGACAAGATGAGATGTCGTTTGGAGGGAGAAGAATGATGCGCATCGTTTCGATCCTGTTGGTCTTGATGTTCTTTTCGCTGGCATTGGCGCAGGAGGCAGGCACGACGAATCCGCCGCAACAGGAGCGCAAGACTCCGCCAAACGCTGAGGAATACCACGCTATGATTCTTGCGCAGATAGAAGAGCTGAAGAAAGAGCAGGAGAATGCCCCAAAGACCTTGGCCGAGGCCCATGCACGCCTGGAGCGCACCTTGTCTGCCGAGACGCTGGCCAAGATCGATGCCATGCCGTCGGAAGACGGCATGATCCAGTATCATTTCAGTCTGGGGCTGAATATCCGCAATGGCTGGGGACTGTGGAAGGGCGGGCCACTGGCGCAGCATATGCGGGAACTGGGATTCACCCACCCCGACGACATGTCGGGCGTGATTCTCGATACGTTCTGGTGCAAACGACACGGCAAAGACTTCCGCCTGGAGGAGCGCGCCGCCCAATACAAGGAATACTGGGACGCCACGAAGAAAGCCGAAGAAGAGAAGGAAAGGCGTGTTGAGGAATCCAAGGCCGCGATACGGAACATGATGATGGGCCTGCGATTCGAAAAGCGGGACGTCCCTGTCGTGCTGATACCGGTCAGAAACGGGGCAAACGTGCGCTTCATGTGTCCCTTTCGTGGTGGCGTCTTCCTTTGCGGCTACTGCCAGGGGAGTATATCCGAAGGTCCCGACACCACAGGAGGGCAATACTTCGATCCGGCGGATAACAGTGTTCATATTGAGCCGCAATACGACGATGGCGTCCGACGAGGGTTCTGCTACGATCGGGCGGAAGGCCGGCGCCGCAAGATGAAACCGGGTGAGGATTTCTATATTCAGGGATGGTACTTCGATCTGGCAGACGGCAAGCTTCACTGGATTCGCCCGCCGGAAGTCAACGATGTCTACGCGGCACTGGTTGTTGGCGGCAGGGCTTGGTTCGCCGGCATGACCGATGGAAAGGCCGTCCTGGTGGGGATCAACGACGCGGACCGCATCGTGGTGCCTCTGCCACAGGAAGATGAGATTCCCGACCTGGGTTTCGATGGCGAATCCCTTCTGGCTATCTACTTCAAGACGATTCATCGGCTTGACAATGAGACATGGACGCTCGTCCATTCGGGGGACATCGTGTTGCCACGGTCGGGATTGCCCCCACAACGGTTTGGCAACCTGGTCTTCTTCCGGGACGAAGGGCAGCGCGAGATGCGCAAGCGTTTGTGGTGGTTGAGCATGGGAGAGAAGTTGCATCTCCACCTGCTCGATCGCAACACAGGGTTGTTCAAGCCCATTGTCTCGAACGATCCGGGCGGGCAGGTGGCTCACCTGATTGGTCCGCCCGGTTGGGAAGAAATGTCGTCTTACTGCGTGACAAGCAAAGGGGATCTCTGGGCATGTGTCGGCGGCGGTTCATATCTGCTTCGTCGCTCGATAAGAGGGGAGTATTCGTTTGCCGTTGCGGGAGGTTCCATCCGGGTCGCCGATGACCAGGCTGATCCCAATGAGACGAATCAGAGCCTATACATCTCGGGCGTGACCGCATTGCCCGACAACACGCTGCTCTTGGTGGGCTACACAGGGCTCTATCGCCTCAAGGGCAATGACCTGATTCAAGAACTCGCTTTCGCCCCCCGCGGTCGCAACGGCAAGCCCGTTGGCCGTGGGAACTGGAGCCCGAACACGGTCATCGCGCTCGATGACGGGTTGTATTGCATCGGCTCCGGCTCCTGGGATGGCATCTACCTGCTTCGCCAGGGCGACGATGGCCAGTGGACTGTCCAGTCCCCGGGCCGAGGCGATCCCGTCGTTTGGTGAGGAGATACGTGACGTGAAAGGCATGACCCAAAAAGGAGTCCTGGCCGCTCTAACTCTGCTGGCCTGCCTTGTGTCGGGTGAGTCCGGCGTGGCGGGGGAGGTTCGGGCGGGGGCGTTCGAGGCGGTGTTCGGCGAGCGGTGGCCTGCGTCGAGCGTGCGAAGCGTTCACGAGCGGATGCAGCAGGGGTCGAGGATGAGGTTCCCGGCCGGCGTCGACTACCGGATCAGCGAGGAGAAGTATGCGGCCTACGTTCCGCCCGACTACAACGGCGAGGCGGCCTACGGGCTTCTGGTCTGGGTCAGTTCCGGCGAGAAGGGGGACATGCCCGAAGGGTGGTCCGCCTTGATGGACAAGCACAAGCTCATCTGGATCGGCGCGCACCGGTCCGGCAACGAGCACAACCTGACGGCACGCAGGATGCCGCTGGCGCTCGATGCCGTCTTCAACATGACGAAGAAGTACAACATTGACCCGAACCGCGTCTACGTTTCCGGCGATTCCGGCGGCGGACGCGTCGCCAGCATCCTAGCCATGCACTATTCGGAGGTCTTCAGCGGCGGGATCTTCGTCGTCGGCGTGGAGTACTGGGACCCGCTCCCGATGAGCGGCCGGCCGGGACAATTCTGGAGGCCCATGCCCAAGCCGCAATTGGCCTACCTGGCCCTCGCCAGAAAACGCGGACGCTATGTCCTGCTGACAGGAGACCATGACGCCAACCGCGCGCAAACCTACGACTACTACGAATACGGCTACAGGAAGAAACTGCGCCACGTGCTCTACATCCAGGTCCCCGGCATGGGGCACGAGATGCCGCCGTTGGAGTGGTATGAGAAAGCTATCGTTTTCCTCGACACCGCGCCGGCGGCGATGGAAAATGCCATGCCTCGGGGCAAATCGGACTGAGTCGCTCAGGATGCTGCCTCGTCGTCGCCTGCAAACGGATGCTTGAAAAAGAATACAAGGAGACAGGATGAGGTTTCCGCCTGATGTGCGTGGGACGCTGCGAAGGCTGGGCCGGTCGAAGGCGGTCCTGGCTCTTCTGTTTGCTGCGCTGCTGGCGCAGCAGGCCCCCAACGTTGTGCGACTGGCCCAAAAGGCGTTGTCCGATGAGCCGGCCCCGCGCCGGCCCGATGTGTCCTACGTGCCCACGCCGCAGAAGGTGGTGGACCGCATGCTCGAGCTGGCGCAGGTGACGCGGGACGATGTGGTTTACGATCTCGGTTGCGGCGATGGACGGATCGTGATCACCGCCGCAAGGCAGTACGGATGCCGGGCCATCGGCTACGACATCGTGGACTGGGTGATCGATATGGCACGCGAGAACGTGGCGCAGGCGGGCGTCGGGCATCTCGTGGCCATCGAGAATGCCGACATCTTCACGCTGGACCTGGGCGGCGCCAGCGTGATCACGCTGTATCTGCTGCCGGACTTGAACGTCCGGCTGATCCCGCAACTGGACAAGCTGCGGCCCGGCGTGCGGATCGTCTCGCACAACTTCGATATGGCTGGCGTCAAGCCCGATCAGGTCGTCACCGTCAAGGATGCCGAGGGCCCTTACGACGATCACACCGTCTTCCTGTGGACCACCCCGCTCAACAAAGAGGTCCCCAGTGGAGAAGTCAGCGGGGTCACCCCACGGTAGGGGCAACCCCCTGTGGTTGCCCGTTTGTAGTGTGTCCGTAGGGGCGAGGCATGCCTCGCCCTCACAAGCAGAGGCTCATTGCGCCCGGCCGATCAACTGCGGCTCTTTGGTTCGGCCGAAGCTGACGTTAGCCTCGCAGTCATACTGGAGCTGCTGGCCGGCGAACTTCAGACGGATCGTGTAGATGTACGGCGTCTCGTAGAGACAGACCTTCGCATTGAAGATGTCGTTTTCGGTCCAGGCGCCGGCGGCCGCGATCGGCTGTGCGGGGAACTGGCTCCAAGCGATGCGGCCTTCCCGCCATTCCTTGCGGCCGCATACGATCCGCCGGTCGGCGCCATCGACTCGGATCGTGACCGTCACGTCGCCGTTGCTGCCGTCGCCTTCGAGCGTGATCGCCTCGACCTTCTGATCGTTGGCCGCAAAGACGTACTTCCTGCCCGACACGGATGCCGCTCTCCCGTTGCCTTCCGGCGTGCGAAGAGCCAGACTCTTGAGCCTCTGTGCGAGCTTCCTGGCGGATGCGTCGTCGGCAGGCAGCGCTGTGTCCTTCATCGCCGGCAGGAGCCGGTCCCAGATCAGGTTCATCACCGCCTGCATGTCACGGATGCCGCTGGTGATGGCGATCACCGCATCCTGCTCAGGCATCACGATGCAGTATTGGCCGAACGCGCCGTCGCCGCGATAGAGGCGGTGACGGCAGCGCCAGAACTGATAGCCATAGCCCTGGTCCCAGTCGCTGTTCGGGTTGCTGCCGTTGGAGGTCTGTAGTCTCGTGGCCGCTTCGATCCACGCGGCGGGCACGAGCTGTTGGCCCTGCCACCGGCCCTTCTGCAAGTAGAGCTGGCCGAAGCGGGCGATGTCCTCGGTGCGGACGCTCAGGCCGTAACCGCCCGTGCTGACGCCTTCGGGGCTGACTTCCCACGTCGGGTTCTCGATGCCCAGCGGCCCGAACAGACGCGGCTGGAGGTAGTCGAGAACAGTCTGCCCGGTTGCCTTCTGGACAATCGCCGAGAGCATGTACGTGCCCGAGGTGTTGTAGAGGAAGTGCGTGCCCGGCTTGAACGGAACCGGATGCGCCAGGAAGGCCCTCGTCCATGGCTGGTCGTCCGGGCGGGGCGGCTCGGTCTGATGGCCCGTGGACATGCGGAGCAGGTCGTGGACCCGCATCTCCTTGAGGTTGTGGCCCGGTTCGGCCGGTGCGGCATCGGGGAAGAACTCCAGCACCTCGTCGTCCAGGCTGAGCTTGCCCTCGGCGATGGCCAGCCCGACCGCGGTCGAGGTGAAGCTCTTGCTCAGTGAGTACAGCATGTGACGCGAGCGGGCGTTGTAGGGCGCCCACCAGCCTTCGGCCACGACGTGGCCATGGCGCAGGAGCATGAAGCTGTGCAGCGCATCGATGTCGCGGTCGGCCGCATCGATGAAGTCGAGAACGACGGACGACGAAATGCCCTGCGCCTCGGGGGCCGTGCGCGGCAGCTCGGCTGCGGTACCGATGGAACTACTCAGAGCGATCAGTGCGATGATGGAGAGAGTCTTCATATTGGTGTCCTCACGAGAACTTGGGATAGGAGATAGGAACTTGCACCGGTTCATTTGGATGTCACCTCTTCGGCGGCGATCGCGCATTCGGCTCGGCCCCGGCTCAGCTCCACGATGAGGATGTCGTCCTCGGGCGGGCCGCTGCGAAAGCGCTGGATGTCGCGCAACAACTGCTCGGAGACCTGATTGTCCCGGGTCCGGGCCGTCTCGTCCAGCAGGGCCCGTTGCAGTCCCTCGATGCCGAGCATCTGGTCGTTGCGGTCGTGGGCCTCGGTGGCGCCGTCGGTGTACATGACGATGCGGTCGCCCTCCGCGAAGGGGCGGCTCTGTGTCGCACATTCGTACAGCGGCTCGTCGAGCACGCCGAGCATGATGGCGTTGGAATCCAGCGCCGTGCAGCCGCCTCGCGTGTCCAGGACAAAGGGCGGCGGATGTCCGGCGTTGGCCCATTCCAGCCGGTCGGCCCTCCCGTCGTGCCGGACGGCTACGGCGGTGGCGTAAATATCGTGTTTGGCGATCGAGACGCAGAAGTAGCGGTTCAGAGCCTCCAGCACATCGCCCGGGCGCAGAGCGGCGTGCTCGCCGAAAAGGCGGTCCAGTTCGCCATGAATACGGTTGACCGTCAGGGCGGCGGTGATGCCGTGGCCGGTGACATCCAGCACGACAACGTTCAGCCGGCCCGCCTCGTCGCGCCGGACATAGACGAAGTCGCCGCCGAGCTGCTGCATTGGCTCGTAGCGATACCGCAACTGGAACGGACCCTCCGTGATCTCGCGGGGAAACAGCATCTCGTGAACCGCGCGGGCCTGCTGCAATTCCTGCTGAAGCTGCCCATAGCGGCCGAGCACATGTTCGAGCGTGAATCGGCTGCGAAACCGGCTGTACCGGAACCAGCAGTGCAGCAGACCCGGAATCCCTGCGGTCGGCAGGATGAACACCTCAAAGATGCGGTGTGCGAGCGTGCCCTCCACGAAGAGGAAGTCGGACAGCAGCGCCAGCCCGCACAAGGCCGCCAGCACGCGGGCCGCCTCGCGCACGGTCCAGGGGATGAACAGGGCTCCGACGAGGTGAATCAGGAGCACGCGCCCGACGAGCGAGGGTTGACTGGCGACCTGCTCGGGCGACAGGTTGCTCACGAGGGTCCTGATGGGAAAGGTGGCGAACAGCGGACGAACCAGGAAGGTTATGACCCCGGCCGCCACCAGCAGCCAGAAGCTGTATCGGATCACGGCCGCGCGGTCGAGCCGTCGGTCCCTGGCGCACCGGTAGCCGAAGAAGAATACGAGCATGGCCACAAGGTCGGGCAGCACGTCGTGGGGGGAGTGGGCCGCGAGATTGCGTACGAAGGGACCTTCTCGCCACAGCAGAGCGACGACGTGGACCACGAGCTCGACACCCGCGACGGCCATCGAGACGAGGCAGAAGACCTCCAGACGCCGGCGCATCCAGCGACTTCGCCTCTCTTCGGATGCCAGCGAGATTTCTTCATCCAGCGGCAATGCCATAGAACCTTCCGTCCAATCGACAGTTCGCCGGGCGTATTGAACCTGGATGCCCGACGCCCGTAGAATACCGCGTCTGCGACCGGATTTCGAGTGTCATGCTCGAATCACCCGGATTTGTCGTACCGAAGCTGGATCAAGGTGGAAAGAAAGGGGGCGGCACTATGGCGGAGCACATTCTGACGAGGCGAGGGTTTCTCCGGAGCACCGCGGCCGGCCTTTGTGCAGGCGGTCTTGTCGCACAGGCACTGGCGGCGTCCGGCGGCAGGGGCGTTCCCACACGCCCGTTCGGCCGCACGGGGGTGAATGTCTCGATGCTCGGCCTGGGCGGCCATCACGCCGGACGAGGGCGGGATGAGAACGCATCGGTCCGGCTGATCCGCAAGGCCATCGACATGGGCGTGACCTTCCTGGACAACGCCTGGGAGTATCACGACGGACGCGCCGAGGAGTATATGGGAAAGGCCCTTCAGGATGGCTACCGCGACAAGGTGTTCCTGATGACCAAGCACCACGGGCGCGACAAGCAGACCGCCATGCAGCATCTCGAAGACAGCCTCCGGCGGTTGCGCACCGACGTGATCGACCTGTGGCAGTTCCACGAGGTCGTCTACGACAAGGACCCCGAGATGATCTTCGCGCCCGCCGGGGGCATCGAGGCGGCCGACTTGGCGAAGAAGCAGGGCAAGGTCCGCTTCATCGGTTTCACCGGTCACCGCGACCCGATGCTGCACCTGAAGATGCTCGCCTATGGCTATCCGTGGGACGCGGTGCAGATGCCGATGAACGTCTTCGATCCGCACTACAAGAGCTTCCAGCAGCACGTGCTGCCGGTGCTCGTGCGGCGCGGGATCGGTGTCATTGCGATGAAGACGATGGCCAGTGGCCACGTGCTGCGCGCGAACGTCGTCGCGCCCGCCGAAGCGTTGAACTACATCTGGAGCCAGCCGGTCTCGACCATCGTCTCGGGCATGGAGTCCGAAGCGCTGATCGAGGCCAACGTCGCCTCGGCGCGGTCGTTCCAGCCGATGAGCGCGCAGGCCCAGGCGGAGCTGCTGGAGCGAACGAAACAAGCGGCCCTGACCGGCCAGTTCGAGCCGTTCAAGACGGCCCCCAACTTCGACGGCGTCATCGGCCGGCGGCTCCACGGTCTCTCGTAGTCTCGCGTTCTGCGGACAGGGTCTTGGCGGGTCCCTCTGTCTCGTGGTATGATCCTCCAGGCCGGCGCCGGGACATCCGTGCATAAGTCCTATGCTTCCTATGTCCTTCTCACTGATACCCGGCCCCGAAGATCGACAACAACACAGGCTTTTGGCGAGGTGCAGACGTGGGCCGCAGGACAGCATTTCTTGGATCGTGGTTAATTCTGGGTGTCGTATTTGTGACCTCCGTGACATGGCCTTCTGCATGCCGAGCGGCCTCGAAGCCCATCACGCTGGAGACGCTTCTGGAGGAGATGGTCGATCGCGACACGATCGCACGGCTGCCCGATCCGGCCTATACCTGCAAGCAGGCCAGCAGCTACGACCGCCACTCGACCGAGCCCGGTTCGCCGACGTGGTGGGCCAACATGGACCGCAGCTACTTCGTCCGCGTCGATCAGAACGACGGCCGCACCGAGCACGTACTGATGGACGCCGAAGGTCCCGGCGCCGTGGTGCGATTCTGGGCGACGTGGCACGGTCCCGGCGGGGGCGAGTTCAGCAACGGCACGATGCGCATCTATCTCGACGGCCAGCCCGAGCCGGCGGTCGCCGGACCGCTGGCTGACCTGATCAGCGGGGGTGTCCTGGTCGCCGAGCCGCTATCACAAGGGGTCTCGCCGCAGACGGCCTACCGCCATCGAGGTCACAACCTCTACCTGCCGATTCCGTATGCCAGGCACTGCAAGATCACATACCAGACCGATGTGCTCATCGACGACGGCGCGCACAAGGGCGAGGCGCTCTACTATCAGATCAACTACCGCACGTATGAGCCGAAGACCGAAGTCGAGTCCTTCTCGTCCGAGGTCCTGCGTCGCGCCCAGGGGACCGTCGCACGCGTACAGGCGCTGCTGAGCCAACCGCGGCCCTTCGGTCTCGATGACCTGGAAGAGGAAGCCCTGGAAGGTCGCCTCTCGCCCGGAAAGGATCGCTCGCTGACGATCAAGGGCGAGAAGGCCATTCGCGGCCTCCAGTTCCAGTTGAAGGCCGATGATCTGGCCCAGGCGCTACGCTCCACGATCATCGAGATCGCCTTCGATGGAACCAGGACCATCTGGTGTCCGATCGGTGACTTCTTCGGGACCGGTTACCACATTCGTCCTCACACGACCTGGTACACGGATGTGTCGGTCAACCGAGTCCTGTCCTGCCGGTGGGTGATGCCGTTCCACAGGAAGGCGAAGATCACGATCCGCAACCTCGGCGCCCAGCGCGTCGAGCTGACGTATGGCCGCATCGAGACGGGGCCGTGGGACTGGGACGACCGCTCGTGCCATTTTCACGCCTCGTGGAAGCAATGGGCGGGCATTGAGACGCAGTCCAACGAAAGCGCCAAAGACCTCGGCGCCCTCGATCTGAACTGGGTCACGGTCCGCGGGCAGGGCACCTACGTCGGCGACACGCTGACGCTGTTCAACACCGCCAATACATGGTGGGGCGAAGGCGATGAGAAGATCTACGTCGACGGCGAGTCCTTCCCCTCCCACATCGGCACGGGCACGGAGGACTACTACGGGTACGCTTGGTGCAGGCCGGAATTCTTCGAGTCGGCGTTCCACGCTCAGCCGTGTGGCGATGGCAACCTGGTTGCCGGTTTCTCGGTCAACTGCCGCTACCGCTCGCTGGATGCCATTCCCTTCCGCAAATCCATCCAGTTCGACATGGAGCTGTGGCACTGGGCCCGGACGAAGGTGAACTACGCTCCGACCACGTTCTGGTATGCCCGGCCCGGCGCCTCGTGCGACGTCGAGCCGAATGCCGAAGAGGCCCGTCGCGCCGTCGCGCAAAAGGTCGAGGACATCGTCAAGCCTCGGCGCGTGGAGAACGCGCTGGAAGGCGAGACGCTGAAGGTCGCTGAATGCACTGGCGGCACCACGGAGATTCAAGACCTCCCGCAGCACAACTGGAGCAACAACCGCCAGCTCTGGTGGCGGCACGCCAGAGAGCAGGATCGCCTCGTGGTGGAATTCCCCATCGGCGAGGAGGGCGACTATGACGTGACGCTCGGCATTACCAAGGCCCGCGATTACGGTATCGTCCGCATCGCCATCAATGGCGAGACGAAGATCGATTCGCTCGACGGCTACAACGGCTCGGTGATTGCGGCGGATGTCAAGCTGCCGACGTGCCGGCTCCACCAAGGCACAAACCGGCTCGAAGTGACGATCCTCGGCTCCAACCCCGAGGCGATCAAGAGCCACATGTTCGGACTGGACTACATCCTCGCGACGAAACGTTCCAGATGAGGACAGGGATTCATCGCAGATTGCGTGAAAGGGACAGACTATGACGCAGCACCCGCTGGATACGAAGAACATACATAACGATTACAGTCGCCGGCGTTTCCTCGGCGCAGCACTGGCCGGGGCAGGAGCGTTGGCGGTTCGCCCGGAATGGCTCTCGCCGGGCGTTTCGGCAGCCGCCATGGGCCGGCGGACCGCGACCGATATCGTGACGCTGGGCAAGACGGGTATCAAGGTCTCGCGCCTCGCCCAGGGCACCGGCTACAACGGCACCGGCCGCTCCTCGGCCCACACGCGGCTGGGCGAGAAGGAGTTCGACAAGCTGATTCACCATAGCCTCGACCGGGGCATCACGTTCCTGGACATGGCCGACCTGTACGGTTCGCACCCCTATGTGCGTCACGCACTGAACGGCCGGTCGCGCGACAAGATCACCTTTCTGAGCAAAATCTGGCCCGAGACGCAGTACTGGAACGCCTTCTCCGGCGGCGCCAAGCCCGAGATCGACCGCTTCCGACGGGAACTGGATACCGATGTGATCGACATCTGTCTGATGCACTGCATGCGAAACGGCCGGTGGCCCGAGGAACACAAGCGAGTCTGTGACGAATTGGACGAGCTGAAGGCCAAAGGCGCGGTCCGGGCGGTGGGGGTTTCGTGCCACGACCTCGGCGCCCTGAAGGTCGCCGCCACACATCCCTGGACGGACGTGATCCTGGCGCGGATCAACAACACGGGCCGCGAGGCCGCCATGGATGCGTCGGTCGAGGAGGTGGTGCCCGTCCTCAAGCAGGCCAGGGCCAACGGCAAAGTGATCATCGGGATGAAGATTTTTGGAGCCGGTGCGCTGACCCGTCCCGAGCAGAAAGACGCCTCGCTGCGGTTCGTCTTCGAGAATGAGCTGGTCGACGCCATCACGGTCGGGATGCTGAGTACCGAGCAGGTCGACGACACCATCGCCCGGATGAACAAGGCCCTGAACGCGTAGCGCACTCGTCAATAATCAATCATCAATTATCGATGAAGACGATGTCTTCGGGAATGGCGACGACGTCGCGGTGGCCGGGGCCCAGCAGGGCCTTGATCTCGGTGCTGTGTTTGCCGGCCAGCGTCCTGAGCTGTGCGCTGCCGAGGCTCGTGACCGCCTTGGCGGCGCCGTTGAGCAGAACGACGTCGCCGGCCTGAAAGTTGCCTTCGACCGCGACGACGCCGGAGGGCAGCAGGCTCTTGTGATTCCGCAGCGCCTTCATCGCGCCGTCGTCGATGCGCACTGTTCCGGCCGGACGGCTGTTGATGATCCACCGCGCTCGATTGCTGAGCTTGCGTTTGGGCAGGAAGATCGTACCGATCTCCTCGCCCGCCACGATCCGGCCGATCACGTCTCTGGCTCGACCGTTGGCCAGGACCATGCGGCAGCCCGCCTGCGAAGCGATTCGCGCTGCCTCGATCTTGGTCTTCATCCCGCCGGTGGCGTGCCGGCTGCCGGAGCCGCCAGCGTTGCGTGCGATCTCCTCGGTAATCTCGAAGACCGAGGAGATTGGCCTGGCGTCGGCGTGATCGTTCGGGTTCTTGTCGTATAGCGCGTCGATGTCGGTCAGCATGATCAGCAGGTCCGCGTCGATCTTGCTGGCGACCAGGGCGCTGAGCCGGTCGTTGTCGCCGAACGCCGTGCCGATCTCGGCGGTGCTGATGCTGTCGTTCTCGTTGAGGACCGGGACGATGTTCAGACTCAGAAGCGTCTCGATCGCGTTGCGCAGGTTCAGGTAGGTCTTGCGGTTGCTCAACACCTCGGCTGTCAACAGGACCTGGCCAACCGTGACACCGTGCCGGAGGAAGGCCTTGCGGTACTCCTGCATCAGCAAGGGTTGGCCGATGGCGGCGCAGGCCTGACGCATCTTCATGTCCTTGGGCCTGGTGGAAAGCGCCAGTTGGCCGGCCCCCATGCCGATGGCGCCGGAGGTGACGATGACCACCTGCCGACCGGCCTGGAGCAGCGAAGTGACCTGCGAGGCGACTCGCCGGAAATACGCCGCATCGATCCCGGTATCTTTAGTCAGCGTGTGCGTGCCGATCTTGATGACGATCCGTCTTGTCTTGCTGAAATCTCTCATATGTTTCCCGTGGGCGTGCTTCGACACCATCAGTCCTGAAATTCGGCCGCCAGTATACGCCTGCCCCAAGGCTCCTTCAAGCCGAATCGACCTTGTCGAGTCTGCGGGGTGTGCATCGCACGCCACCGACCTACGGAGCGTGGTAGCGGTAATTGAACCGGCCGCTGGGAGCGACGTCGCCGTAGAGGTAGAAGTCCAGGATGTCGCCAGAGGCAGGCACGTTGTCGGTCCACTTGAACTCGAAGTCGAGCGGAGCGTTTGCCTCCAGGCCGACGAGTGTTCTTGGTACACGCATCTCCAATCGGCTGCCCTGGACCCGGAACGCGACTTGGCCGATCTCGGACCAGTTCCATCCGCGCTCGCTTCGCTCCAAAGCTGCTTCGTTTCCGTCGGGCCTCTTGTGATTGACCGCGAAATCGTAACCCTCCCATCCGGTGCTCTTGTTGCGGTCGATGTCGACCCACAGCGTCATCCAGCCGTCTCCGGCCGGCTCTGTGACAGGCCCGGCGGTCTCGACGTAGAAGTACAGGTTCTCTGCGTCTCGCGTCACCTTGGCGACGATAAAGTCGTTGCGGCCCGAGTCATTCTCATAGAATGTCTTGCCATAGCCACGGTGGTTTCGGTGCATCGTGCTGCCCTTGTGGTGTCGAAACTCCGGCTGCACCTCGGCCCACGACTCGAAGCGTCCGTCGACGTCGATCGCGAGCGGCGGCGACGGCGGGGCAGGGATTTGCACGCCCTTGTACCTCCGGATGTTCCCAACGAGTTGGTAGTAATAGTTGTCGGCGAAGCCGCCCTTCATCGGCTCGATGTCACGACTGTATTCGTTGTTGAACTCATCGGGGAAGGCGTTCTCCGTGCCTTGCCACTCCTTGTAGCGACCCGCGATCCACTCGTTCCAGCCGGTCACGAAGACCAGCTCGGGATCGATCTTCAGCGCATAGTCCCACTGCTCCTGGAAGTTCAGGCCGCGACCGGCCGCTTCCGGATCGGCATTGAAACCATGGGCCTTGGTATAGCTGCGTCCGTGCGAGCCTTTGGGGTCGTTCATCGCCGCCGGCGCCAGCACGTCGGTGGCGTTCTGCGCGACGCCCACCGTCACCTGCTCGAACTTCCCCGGTGTGGTCTCGACATAGCCGTGCTGGGGACAGACCTCCAGCCAACCCCAATGGTCGGGTCGGGATGGCCCCCTGCGGTAGTCGGGCTGTCCGGGCCGGAACGTGAAGAACGAGCGGATCGGCTCGGGCAGGTTGTCCGGGTAGCCCATCAGCAGCGGTTTGCCCTTCCAGTAGAACCACAGGTCTTTGAAGCGTCCCGGCTTGTAGATGTCCTCGTAGATTTTTGTGATGTTGACACGGCTGTCGTCGTGCGGCGCGAACGGACACAGGAAAGCGAACTGCGGCGTTCGTACGCCGTCCCGCCGGGCCTTGCTCCAGACCTCCCCGAGCACGTCGTAGGCCTCCTTCCACGTGAACGTCCCGTTCGTGCAGTCGAAAACCACGACGTCCACGCCTGCGTCGGCCAGCATCTCGGCGTGCTTGCGGTAGACCCACGCGTCGGTGCCGCGATAGTAGCCGAACAGCGGTTCGTTCCAGTGGTATCCCACGATGTGCCCGACCTCTTTCCAGACGGGATGGTTGAAGTCGTTGATCGCATCGGGATGCCGTGTGATGATCTCGTTGACGTTCGCCGGTCCCAGGTCGGTCTTGCCGTCGACGTGCCAGGTCCAGTAGAATATCGCGACGGTTCGCCCCGGCCGGGGATCGCCCGCCTCCGCATGGCTCGGCAGTCTGCGGCCCAGGGCATCCGTGGCCACCCATGCGTCGCTGATGCTCGGCGCGCTGCCCGAACAGACGCAAAGGCTCCACAGCAGCATGCCCCACAGAGAGATCGTGATATGGCTGGCAGAAAACGCGTGAGGGTTCTTCAGGGTCATGGGTCTTCTCTATACATGGAAGCCGGAAACACATCCGGAATCAGAGTCCGAGGCCATTGTAGAGGTTCGCCCGGCGAAAGCAATCCTGCCGCCGCTTGTCCGGGGTGTGTGTGAAAATATCGTGGCATGTGGGTGGCAGCCTCAAAGCGTAGTGCAACGGAGCTTTGGGGATGGCGAATGGGAGTGGCGCATCCGTACGGAAAGGCCTCTGCGAGGCGATCCATCCCCAAGTCCTGCGGATCCGTTCGGCTTCGCTCAGGACAAGCTTTGAGGCTGCCACCCTTGGCGGTCTGCGCCGGCAAGGGAATGCTGCCCTGAAATCCTGACAGACACGCCGAGCGAGTGTCTGTGAAAATATCCTGGCAGCCGTGTGGCAGCGGCAAGCGCAGGCTTGCCGATGGTGATACGCATGCCGTCGAAGCCATCGGCAAACTCCGCCTTGCTCCGTTTGCCGCTGCCACACAGGGCGCTCCGTGGTGGAAAACGGGCCTTGCCGCGAAATTCGCACAGACACTGTCCGGGACAGAACCGGTATTTCCGTTGCCTCAGATCCGGTTGGACCCTAAGATGGCCCCGTTCAGCGCCCGCTGCGATGCGGGTGTGTCGTGCATGAGGTGGTTTTCGGCCATCACAGGGCCAACGGCGGATTGTCGTGAAGTACAGGCTTGTCATCTTCGATTTTGACGGCACGCTGGCCGACACGTTCGGCTGGTTCGCCCACGCGATCAACCGGATCGCCGACAAGTATCATTTCAAGAAGGTTGAGCCGAGCGAGCACGACACCATCCGGGGATTCGACGCCCGCGCCGTGCTGAAATATCTCGGTGTGCCTCTCTGGAAGACGCCCTTGATCGCCGCCCACATGCGGGTGTTGATGTCGCGTGATATCCACCACATCCGTCTGTTTGCGGGAGTTGATAACCTGCTGCGACGACTGTCCGAAGTCGGGGCAACTCTGGCGGTGGTCAGCTCGAACTCCTTCGAGAACATCCGTCACGTTCTCGGGGCGGAGGTAGCGGCCCTGATCGACTACTACGAGTGCGGCGTCTCCGCGTTCGGCAAGGAGGCGAAGCTGCGGAAGGTCCTTCGCCAGAGCGGCATTCCGCGCCGCGAGGCAATCTACATCGGCGATGAGATTCGCGACAGCGAAGCGGCCCGAGAGGTAGGCATCGCTTTCGGCGGCGCCACCTGGGGCTATACGACGCCCGACGCGCTGCGGGTCCATGCCCCGAGCGACGTCTTGGCCCGCGTCGACGACATCCTCGACCGAGTCATCGGCTGATCCCTGCGGGCGAGGCGTGCCGGCGTGCGTTCCGCAGGGAAAATGTGCGGCCGATCCGGGTCGGATGGTATGATGTCGGCATGCACGACGTCCTGAAAAGCCACATTCTCCAACTCCTGCAAAAGGATGCGACGCCTCGAAACCTCGCCCATCTGGCCGAGGAGCTGGGCGTCAGCGGTTCGCTGCGCCGCGCCTTCCGCGAGGCGATCGAGTCGCTCAGCGCCGAGGGTCGTGTGGTCCTTGGTCCGCGAAATGCGATTGGCCTTCCATCGCTGTCCAGCGAGGTCACGGGCGTCTTCCGGGCCAACCCGCGCGGGTATGGTTTCGTCAGTCCACAACAACTGACCGGCGAGGGGGATGTGTTCATCCCCGCCAAGTCGACCGGCAGCGCCATGACGGGTGATCGTGTCGTCGCGCAGGTCACGCGAGGTTCGAAGAAAGACCCCGACCGCCTAACCGGCAAGATCGTAAAGGTGCTCGATCGCGCCCACACCACTGTCGTCGGGACGCTTCGCCAGGAGCAGGACTGCTGGCGGGTGCGGCCGGATGGAGGCGATTTCCTTCGGCCGGTCGAGATCGAGCACGTCGACACCCGGACCGTTCGGCATGGGGACAAGGTCGCCGTGACGATCCGCACGTATCCCACGCATTCGCAGGCGGCCACCGGCACGATCCGGGAGGTCCTTGGTCGCCCCGGCCGATTCGATGCGGAAATCTCCGCGATCATTCGCCGGCACGGCCTGTGCGAGGAGTTCGAGCCCAGTGCCCTGGTCGAGGCCAGCAACGCACGCGAGAACTTCCGTCCGCAGGACACGCACGGACGCAAGGACCTCACGAAGGCTCTTGTTGTCACGATCGATCCGCCGGATGCGAAGGACTTCGACGACGCGATCAGTCTGACCCGCACCGAGCAGGGCGGCTGGCTTCTGGGCGTCCACATCGCCGACGTGAGCTATTTCGTTCCGGCCGGCTCGGCTCTCGACCGCTGCGCGCGACAGCGTGGCAACAGCGTCTATCTTCCCGGCCGGACCCTGCCCATGCTGCCGGAGATGCTCAGCAACGAAATCTGTTCCCTTCAGCCGGGCAAGCGACGCTATACCAAGAGCGTCTTCCTGACCTACGACAAAGATGGGCGGATGCAGTCGGCTCGCTTTGGCAATACGATGATCGAGTCCAAGTTCCGCCTGAGTTATCAGCAGGCCGATGCAGCGCTCAAAGGCGACGTGGCTGGCCTTGCCGAGGACATGGTGGCGCTGTTGCACGATATGGACGCGCTGGCCCGTGCCATCGAGAAGCGACGCCGGCGGGCGGGCATGCTGCAACTGAATATGCCTGAGACAGAGCTCGTTACCGACGAGTCCGGGCGGGTCGTCGCAGTCTGCCCCGCCGACACAAGCTACCCGCACACGATCATCGAGATGTTCATGGTCGAAGCCAATGTCGCAGTCGCGGCTCTGCTCGATCGCCATTGCATCCCTTTCATGCGGCGCATCCATCCCGAGCCCGACAGCAAGGTCCTTCGCCGGCTCAGCCAGACGTTGCGGTTGTTGGGCGTCACGCTGTCACGCCAGCCCCAGCGAGCCGATTTGCAGGGCTTGCTCGATCAGGTACGCGGCAGCCGGATGCTCGTGCCCGTTCACCTGCTGGTCCTGCGCAGCCTCGCGAAGGCGACCTACGCGCCGGCGAGCGTGGGGCACTATGCTCTGGCGGCGTCGAAGTACTGCCATTTCACCAGCCCTATCCGTCGCTATGCCGACCTGATCGTCCACCGGGCGCTTCAAGCCTACCTCACCGGGCGGCTGCAGCCGGCCCGCCGGCAATACACATTCCCGGAACTGGCGTCCATCGGCGAGCACATCTCGCAGACCGAGCAGACCGCCGAAGAGGCCGAGCAGGAGCTCAAGAAGATCCTCATCCTTCACCTGCTGCGAAACAAGGTCGCGAGCGTTCTGGACGGCGTCGTGGTGAGTCTGACCGCGTTCGGGGCTGCCGTATACCTGCCCGAGTACGGTGTGGAAGGTCTGATTCCGCGCGAGGCGCTCGGCCCGGATCGGTGGCAGTTCGACGAGCAGAGTCAGTGCCTGGTGGGCCGGCATACCGGGGCGATCCTGCGTCTGGCCCAGCCGCTCCGCGTGCGGGTCGTCGCTGTTGCCCCGGCCGCCGGACAGCTCGATCTGGCGCCCGCCGTCGACCTGATTCGCAGCGTTACTCCCTCGCGAGAGCCGCAGCAGAGACCCCGACGCAAGTCCGGCCCCAACCGCAGGCGCAAGAAACGCAAACCACACGCCTGATCTGTTCGCCCGCCAAGGCGTACCTCTGTCCGGGTTGGCATTCAGTATTTAGAATAAGAATATCTGAATTGCCACGGCATGGAGTCTCAAGAATGTATGTATATAAAGCCTTTTCACTCAATAGTTTGTATGCATTCTGCGTTGAACGAAGCCACTTTTTGCGTCTCCAATGTCGTGTGTTAGAATTGGTGGCCGTGATGATTGTATTAGTTTGACTTATTGAATGTATCTGCGTAACTGGGAAACCGGATGGGGCGCGATCGCATACAATCATGGGATGTGGAATCTACGTCTGTCGCAGGGACGCACGGGCGGTGCGATGTCCTGCGAGAGCGGTTCGGTTGCCTGGAGAGTTGATGATCGCCAATCCAGAGAATCAAGGTCTTTACGACAAGCAGTTCGAGCACGACGCTTGCGGGATCGGGGCGGTGGTGGATATCAGCGGCCGGCCGGACCACGCCATTCTCGAGCGTGGTCGGGAGGTGCTGAAGAACCTGCGTCATCGTGGCGCCGCCGGTGCCGACAATGTGACCGGCGACGGGGCGGGCATCCTCCTGCAAATCCCTCACGAGTTGCTCGTGACGGAATGCCAGAAGAGCGGCACAGTCCTGCCTGAACCCGGACGCTATGGGGTCGGCATGGTGTTCACCAGTAAGGACGCCGTGGTCAGAGCGAGGTGGGACGGGCTCCTGGCGCAGGCGGTCCACCACCACGGTCTGCAAGTGATCGGTTGGCGCGACGTGCCGACCCGGCCGGATTGTCTCGGTCCGATCGCTCTGGCGGCTGAGCCTGCGATCCGGCAGGTCTTCATCGGTAGCAACGGCCTGGCCGACGTGGAGTTTGAACGGCGTCTCTATCTGGCCCGCAAGCGTGCCGAACGCCTTGTCCGCGAGGACGCCGGTCCCGAGGCGGAGGATTTCTACGTCGTCAGCATGTCCTGCCGGACCATCTGCTACAAAGGCATGTTCATGGACTGGCAGTTGTTCGCTTACTACCCCGATCTGGAGGACAAGCGAACCACCACGTCGCTGTGCATCATCCACCAGCGGTACAGCACGAACACGTTTCCCAACTGGCGGCTGGCCCAGCCGTTCCGTTGCATCGCTCACAACGGCGAAATCAACACGCTCAGCGGCAACCGCAACTCGATGCGGGGACGCGAGCCCAAGATGGTCAGCAAGACCCTTGGCGACGATCTGACGGACCTGTTCCCGGTTATCGATCCGGCGGGCAGCGACTCGGCGGCCTTCGACAACGCCCTGGAGCTTCTGGTGCAGTCCGGCCGGAGCATGCCCCACGCGCTGATGATGATGATTCCGGAGGCCTTCGGGGCCAAGTATCACATCAGCACCGACAAGCGAGCGTTCTACGAGTATCACGCGGCGGTGATGGAGCCGTGGGACGGTCCGGCGGCGATGGTCTTCACCGATGGACGCATCATCGGGGGGACCCTGGACCGCAACGGTCTGCGGCCGTGCCGCTATCTCGTGACCAAGGACGGCCTGGCGATCATCAGCAGCGAGGCGGGCGTCGTGGAGTTCCCGCCGGAAAGGATCAGCGCCAAAGGCCGCCTGCGGCCGGGCCACTTATTCCTGATCGATACCACGGAAGGACGCATCATTTCGGACAACGAGATCAAGAGCAAGATCGCCCGCCAGAGTCCGTACCGGCGCTGGCTGGAAGAGAACCGGATCGAACTGCGGGGCCTGTTCGATGCGCCGGATCTTGTGGAAACCGACCCGGTCGACACGATCCGCCGGATGCGGGCCTTCGGCTACACCGCCGAAGAGAAACGTGTGATCCTCGCGCCGATGGCGGTCAACGGGCAGGAGCCGGTCGGGTCGATGGGCAACGACACCCCGCTGGCGGTGCTGAGCGACCGCCCGAAGCTGCTGTTCAGCTACTTCCGCCAACTGTTCGCCCAGGTGACCAACCCGCCGATCGACCCGCTCCGCGAGGGGCTGGTCATGAGCCTGATGCTGTTCACCGGCAAGAAGCGCAACGTGCTCGACGAATCGCCGCTGCATTGTCGGCAACTGAAGCTGCCGCATCCGGTCCTGACGAGCGCCGACGTGGCGCGGCTTCGCTCAGTCAAGCGGGCCGACTTCAAGGTCGCGACGGTCCCGATGCTGTTCGATGTGAACCGGCGGACGCCGGGGAAGGCGTTGCGCAAAGGCCTGGACGCCCTGGTCAAGGCCGCCCAGGCGGCGGTCACCGACGGGGCGTCCCTGGTGATCCTCAGCGACAGAGACGTTTCGCCGGCGCAGGCGGCGATCCCCTCGCTGCTGGCGGTTTCGGCGGTGCACCATCATCTGTTGCGCGAAGGGCTTCGCAACGAATGCGGCCTGATCGTCGAGAGCGCCGAGCCACGCGAAGTGATGCACTTCTGCCTGCTGGCCGGCTATGGGGCCAACGCCGTGAATCCCTATCTGGCCTTCGACGTGCTCGGGGAGATGAACCAACGCGGCGATCTGGGCGCGGAGATGGAACCGGTGGCCGTCTCGGATCACTACATCGCCGCGATCAAGAAGGGCATCCTCAAGACGATGAGCAAGATGGGCATCTCGACCCTGCGCAGCTACCTGTACGCGCAGTTGTTCGAGGCCATCGGTCTGAAGAAGGGCTTCGTGGACGAGTACTTCGCGGGTACCGCCTCGCGCATCCAGGGGGTCGGGCTCGACGAGATCGCCCGAGAGACGTTGAGCCGTCACTCATACGCGTACGACAACGACGACTACAGCTACCCGGAAATCGACATGGGCGGCGACTACGCCTACCGCTATCAGGGCGAGCGACACCTGTGGAATCCGATCACGGTCGCAAAACTCCAGGAGGCGGTTCGCAACAACGATGCGCGGGCGTATGCCGCGTTTGCGGAGGCGGTGAACGCCCAGTCCGAGCGGCTCTGCACGCTGCGGGGCCTGTTCGAGTTCCAGGCGGGCAAGCCGATCCCGATCGAGAAGGTCGAGCCGGCCGACGAAATCGTCAAGCGATTCTGCACCGGCGCGATGAGCCACGGGTCGATCAGCAAAGAAGCGCACGAGTGCATGGCGATGGCGATGAATCGCCTCGGAGGCATGAGCAACACGGGCGAGGGGGGGGAAGATCCTGCCCGGTATGTCGCGGAGCCCAATGGCGATTCGAAGAACAGCGCCATCAAGCAGGTTGCCAGTGCGCGGTTCGGCGTGACGATCAACTACCTCGCGCACGCCAGAGAGCTGCAGATCAAGATCGCTCAGGGCGCCAAGCCCGGTGAGGGCGGCCAGTTGCCCGGGCACAAAGTGTCGCAGGAGATCGCGACGCTGCGGTATGCGACGCCCGGCGTGACGCTGATCTCGCCTCCGCCGCACCACGACATCTACTCGATTGAGGACCTGGCCCAGTTGATCTACGATCTCAAGTGCGCCTGCCCGGGCGGCAAGGTGTCGGTCAAGCTGGCTTCCGAGGTCGGCGTCGGGACAATCGCGGCCGGCGTCGTCAAGGGCAACGCCGACGAAGTGCTCATCAGCGGCCACGACGGCGGCACCGGCGCCAGTCCGCTGTCGTCGATCATGCACGCCGGTTGTCCCTGGGAGCTGGGCCTGGCCGAGACGCAGCAGACGCTGGTCCTGAACAACCTGCGAGGCCGCACCCGATTGCAGACCGATGGGCAGATTCGGACTGGTCGCGACGTGATCGTCGCTGCCATGCTCGGGGCCGAGCAATTCGGGTTCGGCACCGCCGCCCTGGTGACATTGGGCTGCACTCTGCTGCGGAAATGTCACGAGGGCGCCTGCATCTATGGAATTGCCACGCAGGACCCGGAACTGCGGAAGCGCTTTGCCGGCAAGCCCGAGTATCTGACGCGCTACCTGACCTTCGTGGCCGAAGAGGTCCGCCAGATCATGGCCGAGCTTGGGTTCGAGAAACTCGAAGACCTGGTGGGACGCGTAGACCTGCTCAAAACCTCCAAGGCGATTCACCACTGGAAGGCCAAGGGGCTGGACCTGTCGGCGATCTTCCATCGGGTGGACACCTCGGACGGCCGGCCGGTGCGGTTCTGCAAACGGCAGCTCGACAAACAACAGGACCACATGGACTGGAAGATCATCGAGCTGGCTCGCGACGCCATTGAGGACAAGACGCCCGTGACGCTGGAACTGCCGATCCGGAACACAGACCGCACCGTCGGCGCAACCCTGAGCAACCGGATCGTGCTCAAACACGGTCCTGGAGGTCTGCCCGACGACACGCTGAACGTGGTCCTGCGAGGCTCGGCTGGCCAGAGCTTCGGCGCCTTCCTGATCGGCGGTGTGACGCTGACGCTGGTCGGCGAATCGAATGACTATCTGGGCAAGAGCCTGTCCGGCGGGCGCATCGTGGTCAAGACGCCGCCGGAGGCGACGTTCCTGCCGCATGAGAACATCATCGTCGGCAACACGCTGCTCTACGGAGCCACCAGCGGCGAGGCGTTCATCAACGGCGTCGCCGGAGAGCGATTCGCGGTGCGCAACAGCGGCGCCGTGGCCGTCGTGGAAGGCGTGGGCGATCACGCCTGTGAATACATGACCGGCGGCTGCATCGTCGTGCTCGGCCGGACCGGGTGCAACTTCGCCGCCGGCATGAGCGGCGGCATCGCCTACGTCCTCGACGAACGCCAGCTCTTCGACACGCTGTGCAACCTGGACATGGTGGACCTCGAGACCGTCTGGCGCGACGAGGACAAGCGCGTTCTCAAGAACCTGATCGAGCGTCACCGGATGTTTACCGACAGCGTGCGAGCGAAGTACATCCTCGACAACTGGCCGGGAATGATCGGACGGTTTGTGAAAGTGATGCCCATTGATTATCGCAAGGCTCTGGAACGGATGAAGGCCGAAGAACGACGCAATACCGAGACCACGCCGGCCACGGAGGAGGTGTTCCATGGGTGATATCCTCAGGGCAGGGGCATCGTGGCGAGGGCGTCCCGCCCTTGCGCGGCGAGAGCGTCTCGCTCTTGTCTGTGTTGTCTCGGAAGAAGCCAGGAGCAGGGGCAAGATGCCCCCGCGACGCAAGGGCGGGACGCCCTCGCCACGAGGTGTATCATGGGGGAACTGAGAGGGTTTCTGAAATACCAGCGTCAGGAGGTGGGCCATCGTCCGGTGGCCGAGCGGGTGCGCGACTTCCACGAGATCGATCTGCCTCTGACGCCGGAGGCGGTCCGACAGCAGGCCGCCCGCTGCATGAACTGCGGGATCCCGTTCTGCCAGGGGGCCGGCTGTCCGGTGGTCAACAGCATCCCGGATTTCAACGATCTGGTCTATCAGGGACGCTGGAAGCAGGCGTGCAGCCTGCTGCACCGCACGAACAGCTTCCCGGAGATCACCGGTCGGGTCTGTCCGGCTCCGTGTGAGAATTCGTGCACGCTGAACGTCAACGACAGTCCTGTTCTCATCAAGCACATCGAATACCAGATCGTGGAGAAGGGGTTCCAGGAAGGCTGGATCGTGCCGCAGCCGCCGAAAGTCCGGACGGGCAAGCGGGTGGGGGTGATTGGCTCCGGTCCGGCGGGTCTGGCGGCGGCGCAGAGATTGGCGCGGGCGGGTCACAGCGTCATGGTCATCGAGAAGGACGAGCGTCCCGGCGGGCTGTTGCGCTACGGCATCCCGGACTTCAAACTCGCCAAGAGCGTCATCGATCGGCGTCTCGAACAGATGCGGGCCGAAGGCGTGGAGTTTCAGTGCGGCGTGACGGCGGGGCAGGACGTCTCCATACGGTATCTCCGCAAACGCTTCGACGCCATCTGCCTGGCCATGGGCGCCGGACAACCCCGCGACCTGACGATTCCGGGCCGGGGGTTCGACAACGTCCTCTATGCCATGGAGTACCTCGCGACGCAGAACAAGATCTGTAACGGCGAATCGCTGGAAGGCTGCCATCCGGTATCCGCCAGGGACAAGGTCGTCATTGTCATTGGCGGGGGCGATACGGGCAGTGACTGTGTGGGCACCGCCCGCCGCCAGGGGGCGAAGAAGATTTACCAGTTGGAGATTCTGCCCAAGCCGCCGGAGCAACGCCCGCCCGATACGCCATGGCCGACGTGGCCCCGGATCATGCGCACGTCGAGTTCGCAGGAAGAGGGTTGCGAGCGACGCTGGTCGGTGATGACGACGAGGCTCACCGGCGCCGACGTCCACGTCAGCCACCTGCATGGCTGTGAGGTGGAGTGGGTCAAGGGCCACCGGGGCTGGGAGGTGGTGGGAGTGCCCGGCACGGAATTCACCCTCCAGGCGGATCTGGTTCTGCTGGCGATGGGCTTCGTCCACGTCACTCATGCCGGACTGGTGGAGGACCTCGGTTTGCAGCTTGATGAACGGGGCAATGTTGTGGTGGACAATCACCAGACCAGCGAGCCGTGGGTCTTCGCGGCCGGTGACACCGTTCGGGGAGCCTCGCTCGTGGTACACGCCATCCGCAGTGGGCAAGATGCCGCGGCGGCCACGGATCGGTGGCTGCGACAGGAATGCCGGGGGCAGTAGCCCACTCTCCCCGCCAATGGAGCCGATTACGAGGACAGTGCAGGTCGATGCCAAAACGCAAGGACATCCATAAGATTCTGATCATCGGTTCGGGGCCGATCATCATCGGTCAGGCCTGCGAGTTCGACTATTCCGGCGCTCAGGCCTGCAAGGTTCTTCGGCGAGAAGGCTTCCAGGTCGTCCTGGTCAACAGCAATCCGGCTACGATCATGACCGACCCGGAGCTGGCGGACCGCACGTATATCGAGCCGATCACGCCGGAGATCGTCGAGATGGTCATTCGCCGCGAGAAGCCCGACAGCCTGCTGCCGACGTTGGGTGGGCAGACCGGCCTGAACACCGCCGTGGCCCTGGCCGAGAGCGGCGTCCTGAAGAAGCACGGCGTCAAGCTGCTCGGCGCCAATCTCCGCTCGATCAAGAAGGCCGAGGAACGCGACCGGTTCAAGAAGACCATCCAGGACATCGGCTTGGAGGTCCCCCGCAGCGGCTACGTCCACAACTGGGAGGAGGCCAAGCGCGTCGTTGAGGAGATCGGCTTCCCGGCCATCATCCGTCCGTCCTACACCCTCGGCGGCACCGGCGGCAACGTCGCCTACAACACCGAAGAGTACGAGAAGTACATCCGATGGGGCCTGGCGCTGAGTCCCAGAGGGCAGGTCCTCGTCGAGGAGTCGGTGGCCGGGTGGAAGGAGTACGAACTCGAGGTCATGCGCGACCGCAAGGACAATGTAGTCATCGTCTGCTCCATCGAGAACCTCGATCCCATGGGCATCCACACGGGCGACAGCATCACCGTCGCGCCCGCCCAGACGCTGACCGACAGAGAATACCAGATCATGCGCGAGGCGTCGCTGAAGATCATCCGGGCCATCGGCGTTGAGACCGGCGGCTCGAACATCCAGTTCGCCGTCAACCCCGCCGACGGCAAGCTCTACGTCATCGAGATGAACCCGCGCGTCTCGCGCAGCTCGGCGCTGGCGTCGAAGGCGACCGGCTTTCCCATCGCCAAGATCGCCTCGCTGCTGGCGGTGGGCTACACGCTGGACGAGATCCCCAACGACATCACGAAGAAGACGCCGGCGTGCTTCGAGCCGACGATCGACTACTGCGTGGTCAAGTGGCCGCGGTTCACGTTCGAGAAGTTCCCGCAGACCTCGCCGGAGCTGACCGTGCAGATGAAATCCGTCGGCGAGGCGATGGCCATCGGCCGTACGTTCAAAGAGGCCTTTCACAAGGCCGTCCGCTCACTGGAGATCGACCGGCACGCGCTGGCCGCCAAGCACATCGACGAGACGATTCCGCCGAACCAGTTGAAGGACAAACTGCGCAGCCACTGCTGGGATAAGCTGTGGTACGTCGCCGAGGCGCTGCGGCGGAAGATGCCGGTGGACGATCTGTTCGCCCTGACGAAGATCGACCCGTGGTTCCTGAACAACATCAAGGACATCGTGACGCTGGAGGGCCGACTGCTGGCCGGCAAGGGCACGCTGCCCGACGCCCGTCTGATGGCCGAGGCCAAGCAGTATGGCTTCAGCGACCGCTACCTCGCGTCGATCTCGAACGTCAAGGAGCCCGAGTTTCGCAAGCACCGCCAGTCGCTGGGCGTCAACGCCGTCTACAAGCGGGTCGACACCTGCGGCGCCGAGTTCGAGGCGACCACGCCTTATCTCTACTCGACGTTCGAAGCCGAGTGCGAAGCGGAGCCGACCGACCGGCGCAAGATCATGATCCTTGGCGGCGGTCCCAACCGGATCGGCCAGGGCATCGAGTTCGACTACTGCTGCTGTCACGCGGCCTTCGCGCTGCACGAGATCGGCGTCGAGTCGATCATGGTCAACTGCAATCCCGAGACGGTCAGCACCGATTACGACACGTCTGACCGATTGTACTTCGAGCCGCTGACGTTCGAGGACGTGATGAGCATCGTCGAGAAGGAAGAGCCCGACGGCGTCATCGTCCAGTTCGGCGGCCAGACGCCGCTGAAGCTGGCGGTTCCCCTGGAGAAGGCCGGCGTCAAGATCATCGGCACCTCGCCCGACAGCATCGACCGCGCCGAGAATCGCGAGCGGTTCAACCGCCTGGTCGAAAACCTCGGCCTGCGACAGCCCGAGAGCGGCACCGCCACCACGTACGACCAGACGCTGGGCATCGCGACGAAGCTGGGCTATCCGCTGCTGATCCGGCCGTCGTTCGTGCTCGGCGGCCGCGCGATGCACATCGTCTACGACGAGGACGGTCTCAAGGCCTGCGTCCAGGAGGCCATCGAGGCATCCGGCGAGCATCCGATCCTGATCGACAAGTTCCTCGACGACGCGACGGAGCTCGACGTCGACGCCATCAGCGACGGTACGCGCGTCGTCATCGGCGGGATCATGGAGCACATCGAAGAGGCCGGCGTACACTCGGGCGACAGCGCCTGCTCGATTCCATCGGTCAATATCAAGAAGCACGTGCTCGATGAGATCGCGCGACAGACCAGACTGCTGGCCCTGGAGCTGAACGTCAAAGGTCTGATCAACATCCAGTTCGCCGTTAAGAACGACGAGGTCTACATCCTCGAAGTGAACCCGCGGGCTTCGCGGACGATTCCGTTCGTCAGCAAGGCGATCGGCGTGCCACTGGCCAAGCTGGCGGCCAAGATCATGGCCGGGATGTCCCTCGACGATCTCGGGTTCACCGAAGAGGTCCATCCGAAGCACTATGCGGTCAAGGAGGCGGTCTTTCCCTTCCTGAAGTTCCCCGGCACCGATGCGCTGCTCGGGCCTGAGATGCTCTCGACGGGCGAGGTGATGGGCCTGTCCGACGATTTCGGCACGGCCTATGCCAAGAGCCAGATCGCCGCCGGCAACAGCCTGCCGGTGACGGGCAGCGTGCTGTTCAGCATCCGCGACGCCGATAAGGCGCGGTCCGTGCCCGTGGCGCGCCGGCTCCACGAGATGGGCTTCAAGATCGTCGCGACCAAGGGCACCTGCATCGAGTTCATCAAGAACAACATCCCTTCGGAATTCGCGCTGAAGATGACCGAGGGCCGGCCGAACATCGTCGACGCGATCATCAACGGCCAGATCGACCTGATCGTCAACACGACGGTGGGCAAGCAGTCCATCACGGACTCATTCGCCATCCGCCGCAACGCCGTCGATCGGCAGATTCCCTACGTGACCACGATCCGCGGAGCCGAGGCGGTCGTCAAGGCGATCGAGTCCCTCAAGGCCAGGCAGATCCGCGTCAAACCGATTCAGCTCTACCACAGGTAACCGAGGAAATCCGAAACACGAAGTTCGAAATCCGAAACAAATCCCAAAGAAGGAATTTCGAATGATCGAAACACATAATGCTGGTCGCAGACCCGTTTGGAGTTTCGGGTTTTGGTCATTTGTGCTTGTTTCGGATTTCGAGATTCGGATTTCGGATTTTGTCATCAGATTGAGGACAGTATTGTGAAAGCGGTTTTGCTCTTAGAGGACGGAACGGTGTTCGAGGGCCGCGCGTTCGGCGCCCGGGGCGCCAAGTGCGGCGAGGTCGTGTTCAACACGTCCATGACGGGCTACCAGGAGATCCTCACCGATCCCTCGTACCACGAGCAGATCATCACCATGACCTATCCGCTCATCGGCAACTACGGGACCAATGCCGACGATTGGGAGTCGCGCCAGGTCTTCGCCAGCGGGTTCGTCGTCAAGGAGAACTGCCCCTATCCGAGCAATTGGCGCAGCAGTGACACGCTCGACGCATACCTGAAGGCCCACGACGTCGTGGGCATCGAGGGGATCGACACACGCAAGCTCGTGCGGCACATCCGCACCGAAGGCGCCATGCGCGGGATCATCTCATCGAGCGAACTGGGCATCAAGAAGCTGACGGCGATGTTGCAGGACTACCCCGGCCTGGTCGGCCGCGACATCGTCAAGAACGTTACTGTGGCCAAGCCCTACGAGTGGAAGGAGGGCGTCCTCGACGTCCTGACCAACACCCGGGACGTGCCGGTGCCGAAGTACAGGGTCGTGGCGATCGACTACGGCATGAAGCGCAACATCCTCCGTCTGTTGGTCTCGCACGGTTGCGAGGTCCTCGCGGTGCCGGCCCAGACTACCGCCGACGAGATCCTGGCGCGCAAGCCCGATGGCGTTTTCCTCAGCAACGGTCCGGGCGATCCGGCTGCGGTGACGTATGCCGTCGAGACGGTCAGGGGCTTGCTGGGCCGGGTTCCGATCTTCGGCATCTGCCTGGGCCATCAGATTCTGGGGCTGGCTCTGGGCGGGACCACGTACAAGCTCAAGTTCGGCCATCGCGGCGCCAACCATCCCGTCAAGAACCTGCGCACCGGCAAGATCGAGATCACCAGCCAGAATCATGGGTTCTGCGTGGACCTCGACTCGTTCAAGGGCAAGGACGTTGAGCTGACGCACCTGAATCTCAACGACCGCACCTGCGAGGGCATCCGCAGCGACAAATTCCGCGCCTTCGCGGTCCAGTACCACCCCGAAGCGTCCCCCGGCCCCCACGACGCCCGCTACCTCTTCGACGATTTTGTCCGCCTGATGGAAGCGAAGTGACGCACGGACCACGTAGAGTGACAGCGGGGCATGGATGATGACGATGGGCGAGGTCCGATAGGAACAGACGCTCTAATTCTGCTTCGAGTATCTCAGGTAGAGATACAACAAAGACAGGAGCGTGACAACGACGATGAGCTCGAGAGGTCCCATACGGTAAAGTATGGCATATGGCGCGCCGGAAACAAGCGCTCTGCACATCATCGATTGTAGTGATCCCGATGCCCATCGAGATCAGGCGCTGACGCGGAAGTGTGAAGTTTCAAGTTTGAAGTACTGCGAGGCATCCTGCTTCACACTTCACACTTCAAACCTGAAACTTCCCCCACCGTCACTCGGTCGGGATGCTCAGGTCGTCGAGCGTGCGGCGCAGCCACGCCAGTGACTTCTCGATCATGGGTCCGCCTTGTCCCTCGCACTCCATGCTCAGGACGCCTTGGTAGTTGTGATCGCGCAGCAGCTTGAGGCACGCGCGGATGTTGTCGGCGTTGACGCCGTCGCCGATGGCGCACTGGCTGACGGCGATGCCCGTCTGGTTGCCGCGCACGGCGGCGGCCAGCGATTCCGAGACGTCCTTGATGTGGACGTGCCGGACCCGGCCGAGGAATCGCTCCAGGAACGCGACCGGGTCCTGCCCGGCGATGAACGTGTTGCCCGTGTCCATGTTCATGCCCAGATAGGGACTGTCGCAGAACGCCAGCATCCGCGCCATCATCTCGGGCTTGGTGGTGAAGTAGCCATGCGGCTCGATGTTGACTGTGATCCGATGCGCCTCGGCCACCTCGGTGATCTGCTCGTAGCTGCGCTTCATCAGGTCCATCGCCTCGGCGTCGCTGAGTCCCTCGGGCGGCGCCATCCCGTCGGTGGTGTCCACGCAGGGGCAGCCGATCAGGTGGGCCCACTGGATGGACTTCATCACGTAAGGGACGCCGCGCAAGGGACCGTCCTTGCCGGACAGCGGATAGGCGGCGTCGATCTGCGAGAATTGCACGCCGTGCGCATCCATCCTCTTCTTGAGCAGGAGCGGATCTTCATACAACGCCACGTGCGGCTGATAGCCCAGCCCGTGAATCCAACTGACCCCGTCGATCACGCCGCACTCGATGTAGTGGACGCCATGCTCCTGCGCCCAGCCCAGGCACTTCGCGAAGCTCCAGTAGGCCGTATTGAACGCATCCGTATGAAATCCGATCTTCATCGCCGTTCGTCCCTTCGTTTTCCCCCACGTTTCCAAAACGCTCTGTCCCCATCTCCCCGCATGCATCACCCTATCACAGGTGCGCACGCGCGGCAATAGGCAGATTGGACGACCGCAGGCGCGGCGTTGCCGTGCTGGTCTCTTGACTCTGGCTTGAATTACGCGCATAATGCAGACGGAGATTGGTTTGTACCCTCGACTCGCGGCGTGAGAATGCGTGGAGTGCCCCCATCGGGGTGGGAAGGGAGGATTCGTCATGGTCCGTGTCGTCAAATTCGTCTGCGTTATCGTCTTGTGTATCCTTGCTTGGCTTCCGCCGTGGTCTGCTGCCTCTTCCGGTACCAGCCGGGTGGTTATTGCGCCTGCCGAACTCCGGCCGGAGGACTTGGCAGCCTTCCACCGGATTCACTGGCACGCGTTCGACTGCGTCCTGCCGGAGGCCCCGGAGGCCATCGGATACGATCTCCTCCTATATGCGGACGGTGAGAAGACGGTTATACCGGGGCTGTGGGACCGCTCCGCCTCAGCACGGACGGCCCGCCATCGTTTCACGGTCCTTTACCGGGAGAGTCCCGACCGGGTGAAGCTGGACTTGATGGTGACCCTCGACGGATTGTGTTCGCATGAGACCGTCGACAACCCCTTCGCCGGTCTCGACCCGATCATCCTGAAGTCAACCACGGTCGGCCAGGAGGGGACGGTTGTGCTGGCTGTAGTGCCCGGACGGGATGACGAGCGCGTTGACCTGGCTAACATTGTCCCCGAGGCGGCCTATCGTTGTTTGGCGATTCGCATTCGGACTGAGAGGGGAGACGCCACCATGGATTTCAAGACGCGCCAGAAGCAGTTGTTCTACGAGATCGACCACAAGGCTGTGTATGATGCCTGTCAGGAACTCATGCGTCTGCGTCGGGAGGGCAAACTTGCCGCCTCAGCATTCCATTGCGACGACCCTGCGGAGAAGCTGGTCCAAGTGCCCCAGGCCATCCGTGTCATAGAGCCGACGTCCATCGCCGTTGACGAGTCCATGGTGACCCTGATGTTCCTCAGCGGTGGCAGGACACAGCACCTGCAGTGCTATTCCAACGAATTCGGTGAGCCCAGAGTGGACGAGGGTACGAAGGGTTCCGGCTTCCGCGTGAATCCGTATGCGATGGACAAGTTGACAGGCGATGAATCGCTGGACAGCCTCAATGAGACGTATGTGCGTTTTGGGATGAACCTCATTCCCGGCCTTCGGTACGAGTTCTACGCCGAAGAGACGCCGGACACACTGGAAGCGGTCAAGCAAGGCGCCGAGAGTCTTGCCGGCGTGTCGGATATGGTGCGGCGGATGGCTACAGTACTGGCTGTCAAGAGACAGCGTTTACTCCATCGAGTCGATCATCAGAAGTTGCTTGAAGCTTGTCGCGAGACCATCAGACGCTACAACCAGGGGGTATTCAGCGCGGCCGAAATCTTTCCTGTCCGAGAAGAATTCAAGGAAGAGACAGACACGCTGGAATACGAAAGATCCGAGAAGGACACCAAGCATGTCCCCGAGCTCATCCTGAGTCTCGAGCCGGGCTATCTATGGTTTACCGACAACAGCGTCATGGTGGCCATCGCGGGCGGTCTGGACCACGCCGGAGTCATCGCATATGCCGAGGGGGTAGAGGAGGAAGAGCTCAGGGACGACGCCATGAGACTCATCGACGGTCTGGTGTATTACGACGACGGTCTCAAGGAGGCGGGCGAAGACTACCGGGAGTATCTCCAGAGCCTTCGCGACGAAGTCCTCTTGTACCACGACTGGAGTCGCAAGCAGATGAACCTGCCCATTCCCAAGAGAAGCAGCACGCCGTGAGCGAAACCTGGGCCGCTCTACGCCCGCAGCCGAATCCGCCCTCGATCTACGGGCCACCGCATACCTCCTTTTCATGCCTGCTGGGCGCATCCGCGCGCAGGAAATCTGCTTTTCCTGCTCAACCGGGGCGATCTTTCAACCGATAACTTGCGAGAGACCATTGGTGGATGGGTCCATAGCGAGAGCTGTCTCCCGTAGCGACAAGGCTGTCTGGATGGAGGAGGCTGCCTCGAACACGAAGGCCGGTTCCCGGCGGCGGAGTCGCCACGGGCACCTCTCTGATGAAAGGGGTTATTCCCGGACGGAACGGAAGACGCGTGGAAGCGGCGCCTGGCCCGGATCGCTACAGGCGATGCAAGGCAGGCGGAACGTCCGAGGATGTGTGATGAACAGACCGCTGATCAGCACGTGTATTGTGACGCAGAACAACGCGGCGTATCTGAGCCGTGCGATCGCCAGCGTGGCGCGTTTCGCCGATGAGATCGTCGTCGTGGACGGCGGCAGCGCCGACGGCACCGAGGCGCTCGTGCGATCCGTCCCCAAGTGCGTCTATCTGCATCGTCCGTTCGACGGCAATTTCGCCGCCCAGAAGAACTTCGCCTTCGACCACGCCTGCGGCACGTGGATCCTCGAATTGGACCAGGATGAGGTGGTCTGCGACGAATTCGGGCGGGCGATTCGCCCGTTGCTGGAGCGGACCGGCGAGTTCGGCTTCGCCTTGCGGCGGTGGTGGCTCTGTGCGACCGATCCGTTGCGCTACGTCAGCACGCCTCTGTTCGAGACGACGTGGATTCCGCGTCTGTTCCGCAACGATCCCCGGCTGCGGTACGTCTTTCCCCTGTCCGGCGCCAACAGCGGCCTGATCCACCACGAATTCAGTCCGGCTCTCCAGTCTCGGTTTGTCCGAATTGTCGCTTGGCGCCTGCTGCATTTCCATTATATGATCCACGACCGGGCCCGCCGCGAGGCGCGTTTCGCCTGGTTCAGCCGGGTCGATCCGTATTGCGTCGAGACGAATGCCCGCTGTTACCTGTACGAGGACTTCTCGCATCGCATTCTGCCATGCCCCGCCGGGTGGCGGGATACCGCATCGGCGGGGAAGCTCGGCCCCGCGTGTGCGAAAGACGACATGGATACGGACCTATTGCCATGCAAGAGCCACCCGCTTCTCGAAGGAATGGCCCGGTGCAAAGCTCCTCTGTGAGTCGCTACTGCCGATCGGCCAAAGACTGGTTCAAGGCAACCGTGTATCTGCCGGTCAGACACCGCACGGGCTTGGAGGTTGCCCGATGCTATCGAACGCTGCTGGGCTACACGACCACCATATCCTTCGTCGCTGTCACGGGAAGCTGTGGCAAGACCACCACGACGGAGCTGACCACCGCGATTCTGGCGCGTGAGGGACGTGCCCGAACGGGGAACCACGAGAATGAGATCGGGTATATCGCCGGCCTGATTCGAAGGCTTTCGCCGCGGGACCGCTTCTGCGTCGTTGAGGTGAGCGGACACCTGAAGGGCGCCATGGAACGGTCGGCCCGATTGCTGCGACCGCATATCGGCGCAGTCACCAACGTTGGGCAGGATCACTATTCGAGCTTCCGCAGTCTGGAGGCCACGGCGGCCGAGAAAGGGAAACTCGTCGAGATCCTGCCGCCCGACGGCGCCGCGGTGCTCAACGCGGATGATCCGCACGTCTACGCGATGCGCACGCGAACGCGGGCCCGTGTGCTCACCTACGGAGAATCGGCCGAGGCGGTGGTCCGAGCCGAGAATGTCCGGTGCGATTGGCCCGAGCGGTTGTCATTCGACGTCTGTTATGAAGGGACGCGATGTCACGTGCAGACGCGGCTGGTCGGCGCGCACTGGGTTCACACGGTGCTGGCATCCCTGTCGGCCGCGTTGGCGGCGGGCGTTTCCCTGCCGCGGGCGGTCGAGGCAGTAGAGGCCTTCGAGCCGATCCTCGGCCGCATGAGTCCGCACGAGACCCTAGGCGGCGTGACCTTCGTCAGTGACGCGTGGAAAGCGCCGTTCTGGACGATCCCTGCCTCTCTGGAGTTCCTGCGGACCGCGCGGGCTCAGCGCAAGATCGTCGTGGTCGGAACTGTTTCGGATACGCCCAAAGGATTTGAGCAACGGTACAAGACGATTGCGAAACAGGCGCTCGATGTGGCGGACAAGGTCCTGTTCGTGGGGGATCATGCCCATGCCGCCTTGAAGGCCAGGACGAATCCGCAGGATGACCGCGTTATGGCGTTTGGGATGCTCTACCAGCTCGAGTGCTACCTGCGCACCTACCTCAAGAGCGGGGATCTGGTCCTGCTCAAAGGGACCACGAGAACCGACCACCTGCAGCGAATCGTCATGGCGCGGACCGATGACAAGATGGCCTGCTGGCGCGAGAAATGCAACCGTCCGTGTTTCTGCGCCGCCTGCGAGCTGCGATACAGTCGCTTCGTTCCCACCGAGGAAGAGCCAAGCCCCTACTAAAGGAGCCTGCCGGAGCATGTTCCCCCGGCAGGCCCTACAGGCAGGTATTTCTACTGAGTGCGTCGGCGGAACGTGCGGACCACCTTGGTCCCCGTGATCTTCTGGCTGCCCATGCCGGTGGTCATCTCGCCGCTGAGCTTGCCGTCCTGGATCTTGCCCGCAAAGTCCATCTCGAAATCCCGGTCGCCGAACGTCATGGCGATCTTGAAGCTGACCTTGTCGCCCTCGAGCGTGACCTTCTTAACCGGCGTGGCGTTGTAGCGGGCGGTCATATCGGGATAGACTACCAGCCGCTGTTTGCGGGTGCCTCGCTCGCTCGTCGCGTCGAGGTTCCAGGTCCCGATCAGTGCGTCGCCCAGACGCTTGCCCGTGGCCTGGATCTCGCCTCGCTCACTCTTGAGGGCGCCCGAGAGCCCGTCCTGCTGGAGCTGGCCTTCGAAGGTCGCCTCCCACGGCCGGTCGGGATTGTCGCTCTTGAGCGCCATCGTCAGGGTGTTTCGCTCGAGTTGGACGCCGCTGACCTTCATCTCGCCTCGCTCGCCCTTCCACGTCGCCGTCAACTGGCCCTCGTTGTCGGCCTTGATCTCCAGCGTGGCAGGGAACTGGCGGTCTTCCCTCTTGAGAGTCATCTCCCATATCCCGGCCGCACGCGGTGTACGCGGGGCCCGCTGGCCTTCGAGGGCGTAATCACCCCGGCCGCCGGAAACCGTTCCGGTGAGCTTGCCGTCTGCGATCCTGCCTTTGAAGGTCGAGGTCATGGTCTGGCCATCGCGGCCCGGCGTCTCGCGCGTGAAGCTGATCTGGCCGTCCTCGAACGTGACGTTCTTCAGGTCGCTGACGCCCATGAAGCCGATCCACTGGCCGGTCTGGTTGCCCTCCTGGTCGCGAGAGAACGACAGGATCGACTCCATCGTCCGCCCGTTGAACTCGCTCTTGACGAGCCAGTCGCCGAAGAGGCCGCCTCGGCCCCCACCGGCCGGCTGGGCCCAGACCGGAGCGGACAGGACGAGAACCGCGCCGAGCGCGACGACCTTGAGAAGTCTCTGATCTCTCATGCGATAAGCCTCCAAAAGAAAGGTTGTTGGGATAGCTGCATCCGACCTTGGCGCCGGCACGCACCCTGCCGTTGCCTGCTCCGGAACGGACATCCGCGCCGCCAGCGCGGAAGTGCTTGCCCGGTTGCCGTGATGCGGGTAAGACGCCGTTGGAATCGGAACGATTTCAACAATCTGCCGAATTTCCCGTTCGGGTGTTCGCCGGGCCTTTCCGTGGCACGGCTCGCTCTACTCCGTCGCCCGCACTTGCCCGGAAACGGCAGCGCTATGCCGACGCCGGGGGGGGGGGCGTCGAAGAACTTCTGGACGCGGCCCAGGAAGCTCAGCGTATAGTTGACGGCAATCGAGTACGTGACGGCCCAGTGCAGTCGGAAGAAATGCCGGCACACAGCCGTGAGGACCGCTATCGTTGCGACGGCCACGACGATCTGCCGAGCCGTCGCGCGCCGGTCCGTGATGCAGTCCGTATCGAGGATGCCCGTCGAGGCCAGCAACAACAGGAGCACGGCATTGAACTGGTTCCAGATGGGAAAGACGGCCAGCCAGCCGAGGGCCCCGGCGCCCGGCGTCCGCCACGTGGACACTCCGGCGCCGATCGTGATGAGGATCGCGAAGAACAGCATCATCACCTTCTCGAACTCGGACTTTTCTCTCGGCCAGACGACACCAATCAGCGACAGGGTCAGGCCAAGCCCGGCGAATCCCAGCAGGAGGGTCTCCGTCTCGCTGTGCGGGTCTGTGCCGATGGCGGCCATCGCACCGCGCAGGCCTGGATCGAGAAGGACCGGCAGCACGAACGCGATCCCGAAAGCAAACAGCGTCAGGTCGTCATATCGCGGCAGGACGAAAGCAAAGGCGCGCTTGAGATTGACCCGGAGCTTCTCGGCTCTGGGCAGGGCCTCGTACAGCACCGTGTCTCGAATCTCCTGGTTGCTGAGGTGCTCCCATGCGGCGGCGTCCTTCCTCACCGCCGAGCTGCGCCGGTCGGCTTGCGGGGGCGAGGCACTCGGACTCGATGGCCACATCCAGGGCACACGATGAGCGTGCCGATTTGTTCGGCCTCGGTTGAGATTTCCGCGCCGCAGTAATAGCACGTCAGCCGCATCGCAAGCCGCCCGCACAAAGTCATCCCCCGAATCTCATCATCCTCCATCAGAATGCCAAGCTGCTTCGCTGTTGCCAAGGCCCGACGATTTCCGCGAGGGTATGCGACCGTTCCTGTGATCCGGCTTGCTCCGACCCTTTCTGCCGGGCCTCCATTCATGGGCGGCCAGGACAAACTCGAAATCCGAAACACGAAACTCGAAACAAATCCAAAGCACGAAATCCAAATGCCGTAAACTCGCCACGGTTTGCACGGATCGAGTGGCAGGCGATGGCCTCCGTGTTTCGAGCTTGGATTTTGGGTCATTCGGGCTTGTTTCGATCCCGGCGCGCCGGGACGGATCGGTACGGGCGAATAATCATTCGCCCCTACGTTATCCGTGCTTCTGCCGTGTGCCTGACCGAGTAGCGCAGAAACGGTCATGCGCCCTTCCTGCGATCGCTGATTGAAACTGCCGGCCCGCGTCCATAGAATGTCACCGGTCAGAGTTGGCGGCTTGAGATACTGCAGGCCGGCCCCATCGTTCGGAGTGCCCTGATGAAACGACTGTCGCCCGAAGAGCGAAGACATATTCTGTACCAGACCCTGGTCCGTCTCCAGAAGGACTGGGTTTGCCGGTACGGGCAGTGGAACACCGCCAAGATGCTGCGCGAGATGCGCCGGCTGCTGCGCACGGCGAGTGAGCCGGGCGGCCTCGAAGCACTGGGCGTGACCGAGCCGGCCGCAACGGCCTCTGACGAGGACCTACCCCTCTTCGACGGCCTGTAGACGCACCGTGTGCAGGTGCCGGGTTGCTCGCGCGCAAACAAAAAGGGCTGTGGAACACGTCCACAGCCCTGCACAAAAAACGCAGATCGTGAGCCTGGGCTTACGACATCATCTTTCGCCTTCGCAGCCACCCGGCAAACGCCAACCCCAAGCTGCCCAGCGCCACCGCCCCCGGCGCCATCCGAAACCAGCACGTAGGCGTTGTCAATATCAGGTGGCGCGGGACGCCACTCTCCAACACTCGGCCGCCTGCCAAGATCACCAAGCCTAAATGCCTAAGTTGCCTGGAACTGGGTTTGCTCAACATCCCAATATACCTTGATCTCCTGGTGTTAGCAATGAGCTTCTTGCTAATCCGTTCTTCCGAACGCCTGATTTGTGCCAGCAGGGAATCGAAAGGCTGTAAAGCTTTATTAAGAATGGACTTCTGGTTGATACGTGGTTGTACGTAGATTTGGTGCCTGGTCGCCTGGATTGCGGCTGTCTTCGGAGGAAATGCGAAGCGATCGGGCCTCCATCGTGAGGTGCGGAAGATCAAGCGGATTACAGGTGGGGCACTGCGATCAAACGGCTTGTGTCTTCACTTGCCTTTTGGGACGGGGGGCAGGCCGGCGGTCCAGGCGCAGCCTCGTCGGAACAGCTCGGCGGCAGGAGGGTTCTCGATCGCGACGACGTCGTGGCCCAGGGCGCAGTGGAAGACCTTGCCTTTGCCATATTCGAGCACGAAGGCCATCGGGTAGTCCAGGTTGTCCACCTTGGAGCGGGCGGTCGCCAGCATGCGTACGGGCGTTTCACCCGCCAGGCAGGTGTACAGCTCGTCGGTCGTCTCGAACGATGTCAGGCCCCTGGTGATGGGGTGCTCGCCGTCGGTGATGGTCACGGTGAAGGCGCCGTGCGGGTCGTGGGCCCGCATGTTCGGGTCCCAGACGCGGCCGGCCATGTGCACGAAATCGTCCCACTCCTCGAACGCGCCGCAGCCGAAATGGACGATCATCAGGCCATTGCCCGCCCGGACGAACCGTTGGAGGGCCAGCCGGGCCTGGGGTCCGGGATCGGGAACCTGCCAGTCCATGAAGTGAATGACCACGGCGTCGTACTGTCGTAACTGCGGCGAGGCCAGGAAGTTAGGGTCCTCTGTGACCGTCACGTCCAGCCGCCTGTCCGCCCGCAGGGCCTTGGCCAATGCCGGGGCGGTCTGTCGCCAGTTGTGGGCGGGGTGGTCAACCCCGGTGACGAGAAGGATGCGCTTGACGCCGGCCTTCTGTGCGTCGCCGGTCGCTTGGGAGCCGTCCTGGTTGGTTCTGCAGCCTGCGATGAGGATGCACGCAGCCATCAGCGTGATGAGGGTCTTCATGATCTGTCTCCATTCGTCCGTGAATGCCCGTTGCAGGACCGCGCGCCGTGGCGGCCGGTCAAGGGCGGGCCTCGATACGCCGATAGCCTATCACAGAGCCTCTCGTTCGGCAAGCAGCAGACCGGGCCGGGAACGGTGTTTTCGGACCATCGGGCTTGACCGGGCCGGGGCAAATAAGATAAGATAGACAGCGCGGATATGGATGCGGGTGCCGCGGCCGGGCCGCCAGGCGGTCTGGAGCAGCACCAGGCCATCCCTCGTAGAACGATACTGAGCATGGAAGAGGACAGGCGTGACCCTATCGCAGCGATTCCCGATTCTGGCGGCTGTGCTCTGGTCGCTCTGTGTCCATGTGCCCTGCGGCCGGGCGACGGCGGCGGTGGTCATCAACGAGCTGCACACAGACCCGGACATGAAGACGGAACTGCTGGAGTTCGTCGAACTCCACAACGCCGGCTCCGAGCCGGTGAACCTGTCCGGATGGTCGCTGACGAGCGGGATCTCGTACACGTTTGGGGCCGGGACCGTCCTGCCGGCCGGCGGCCACATCATCGTGGCGCAGAGTCCCGCCGCCATTCTTGGCGGCAGGGGCGCAGCGCGTTTTCCCCTCGCCTCGGCCCTGGTCTTCGGCCCCTACCTTGGCAAACTCGGCAATGATGGCGACCGCGTGGTCCTGCGCGATGCCGATGGAACGGTCGTGGACGAGGTGGACTATCAGCTCGGCTTTCCCTGGCCGACGGTGGGCGATCCGGTCGCGACCGATCGGCTCAACGAAGGCGACTCGATGCAGTTGATCGATCCGGCGCTCGACAATGACCTGGGCGGCAGTTGGCGGTCGGCGTCGCCGACGCCAGCGGCCGCCAATCAGGCCGTGCTGACCGGCAATGCGCCGCCGCAGGTCCGCCAGGTCCGGCACACGCCGAAGCAGCCGGGTTCCGGCCAGGCCGTGACGATCTCCGCCAAGATCACGGACCCCGACGGTGTAGCGGCGGTGGTCCTGCAATATCAGCTCGTCGATCCGGGCCGCTACATCCGCTATCAGTACTCCGACGGCAACAACCGGCGTTTCCTGGACCCGGAATACGGCAGGGGCTGGGTCGATGTCCCGATGGTGGACGATGGGACCGACGGCGACGAGCAGGCCGCCGACGATGTGTACACCGTCCGGATGCCGGGCGACGTGCAGACGAACCGCCGTCTGGTGCGCTATCGCATCAGTGCCTGGGACCGGAATGGGGCTTCTGTCAAGGCGCCTTACGACGACGATCCACAGCCCAACTTCGCCTACTTTTGCTACGACGAGGTGCCCGCCTGGAGCGGCGCGATCCGACCCGGCAGCTCCAATGCCTCTCAGGCCCGGGTGGTTACCTACCCGGCGGAAGTGATGCAGTCGCTGCCGGTCTATCACCTGATTGCCAAACACGAGGACATCGAGGATTGCCAGTTCAATGCCATCCCGGACGCGCGCTGCAACGAGGAGGCCGGCTGGTATCAGTGGACCGGCGCCCTCGTCTACGATGGCGTCGTCTACGATCACATCTGGTATCGCCCGCGCGGCGGCTGGGCGACCTACGCCTTCGGGAAGAACCGCTGGAAATTCGACTTCCATCGCGGGCACTACTTCCAGGGCCATGACGACGAGGGCCGGCCCTACAAGACCAAGTGGGACAAGCTGAACTTCTCGGCATGCTTCCAGTTCGACAACACCCACAACCGGGGCGAACACGGGATGTACGAGGCGGTGACCACCCGGCTGATGCAGTTGGCGGGCGTGCCCTCGTGTCACATGAACTGGCTGCACTTTCGGGTCATCGACGATGCCGCCCAAACGGGTGCAAGCCAGTACGACGGCGATTTCTGGGGATTGTACCTGGCGATCGAGCAGCCCGACGGCCGCTTCCTCGACGCCCGCGACCTGCCCGACGGCAACCTGTACAAGATGTACTTCGCCTGCACCGGCAGCACGGGCAACAAGAACAACCAGGGCCCGACCCAGGTCACCGACCACAGCGACGTCGTCGGCTTCTGCAACGCCTACCAGCGTCATCCCTCCGACCGCCAGTGGTGGCAGGACAACACGAACCTCGACGTCTACTACAGCTACCGCATCATCTGCGACGCCGTGCATCATTACGACCTGACAGATCGATGGAACTGCCTGTACTATGCCCATCCTGAAACCGGCCAGTGGTGGATGATCCCGTGGGATTTCGACCACTCCTGGGACACCGATATCTACACGGACGACGACGAGTACTGGAAACAGGTGCTCGCCCGGCGGTTCTTCCAGGGCCACAGCGTCGGGACCCCGAACATCTACCACGAGTTTCCCGACTGCATCATCGCCTTTCAGAACCGCGTGCGCGAGCTGACGGACCTGCTGCTCAACGCCGACCAGTGCGGCCAGATCATCGACGAGTGTGCGGCGGTGATCTCCGACCCGGCGGGGGGGCCGTCCTTCGTGCAGGCCGACCGGGCCATGTGGGACTATCATCCGCGCACCGCCAGCCGGGGCACGTTCTATGAGAGTTCGCCAACCGGGGACTTCGCCGGTATGGTTCAGCGGATGAAGGAATTCATCAGTCCCGGCGGCTGGGGCGCCCAGAACCTCGCGCGCATCGACGACGATACGGACATTCCCGAGACGCCAGTGGTGACCTCGATCGGTCCGGCCGGATTCCCCGCCGACGCCTTGGCGTTCCGCGTGTCGCATTTCGAAGATCCGCAGGGCCGCAACACATTCGGCGCGATGCAGTGGCGCTTGGCGGAGGTCTCGCCCGATGCGCGGGTGGTCCATACGGACTCGCGCGTGGTGCTGGTCCCCGAGGAGGCCCAATGGAGGTACTTCAAGGGTCGGCAGGAGCCTTCGTCGCCGCGGAGTCTGTGGCGCCAGCTCGCGTTCGATGACTCCGCCTGGTCGGTGGGCCGCACGCCGCTGGGCTACGGCGAGACCTTCATCGCCACCGAACTGAGCGACATGCGCGGCGGCTATACCACGGTTTATCTGCGCAAGACCTTCGACGCCGTCGACCTGGCGGCTCTGGATCGCCTGACTCTCGACGTCAAGTACGATGATGGAGTCAACGTCTGGATCAACGGGCAATTGGCGTACCGGGACAACGTTTCGTCGGCCGAACTGCCGTACAACGGCACCGCCGACAGCGCGATCGAGAACGCCAGTTTTGTCAGTTCCGATCTGGGCGATCCCGCCGCGTGGCTGGTCGAGGGGAGCAACGTCATCGCCGTACAGGTGCTGAATTCGGCCATCAGCGGCAGTTCCGATTGTTTCATCGACGTCCGGCTGGCGGCGTGGCAACGGCAGGAGACCTCGGACGAGACACCGGCCACCGCCGGCGGCGGGCGGGGCAAGTATGAGATCAACGCGATCTGGGAAAGCGACGAGCTGACCGGATTCAGCGACAGCATGGGCGTTCCCCCTTCGGTCGTCACGCCGGGCCGGGCCTATCGCGTGCGCTGCCGCATGAAGGACACCACGGGACGTTGGAGTCACTGGTCGGCGCCGGTCCAGTTCCTCGCCGGCGAACGGATCGCGCCCAGCATCGCGATGGACCTGCGGATCACGGAGCTGATGTACAATCCCCCGCAACTGGCGGGCGACACATTCGCCGACAACGACGAGTACGAGTTCATCGAGCTCAAGAACGTCGGCCGCCACGCGCTCGATCTGAGCGGCGTGTCGCTGACCGAAGGGGTGACGTTCGACTTCGCGAGCGGCCGCGTCACGAGCCTCGACCCTGGTCAGTTCGTCCTGGTGGTCCGGAACCAGACCGCGTTCCTCGCCCGTTACGGGGCGGACCTGGCGCCGCTGATCGCGGGCGAATACGCCGGCAAGCTGGCCAACGAGGGCGAGACTGTCACGCTGGTGGATGGTTCGGCCGGGACTGTGGCGGAATTTCGGTATAATGACAGGGGCGGCTGGCCGATAGAAGCCGATGGCGCCGGCCATTCGCTGGTGGCCGTTGCCGAGGCGGGTTCGCCGAACGACAAGGACTACTGGCGCGCCAGCGCGTACGTCGGCGGTTCCCCCGGGGCCGATGACCCCGACGTCGAGGCGGCTCTGGCGTTTTGAGCAGGCCGATCCCCGGAGCGGAGGGGCGGACCACGAACGCGCGGCCGCCGACATGGGCAACCACATGATTCGAGAACGGATGAGGATATGATGGGCAACTGGGTATCGAGATTGGGCACGACGGTTTTGATCCTGACGCTGCTGGCTTCGGCCCACGTCAACGGGGCCATTGTCATCAACGAGTTGCACACAAATCCTGATGTGAAGACGGAACTGCTCGAGTTCGTTGAGCTGCACAACGCCGGCCCCGAGCCGATGAGCCTGTCCGGGTGGTCTCTGGCGGGCGGAATCCTGTACACGTTTCCCGCCGGGACGGTCCTGCCGGCCGGCGGCTACCTGGTCGTCGGGCAAAGCCCCACCGACATTCTTGGCGGCAGGGGCGTGTCCCGCTTTCACGTCGCGCCGTCTCTGGTCTACGGGCCTTACGTCGGCAAACTCGCCAATGAAGGGGACCGGGTCATCCTGCGCGACGCCGCCGGGACCATTGTCGACGAGGTGAACTACCGGCTCGGGTTCCCCTGGCCGACCGTGGGCGATCCGATCTCGGACAACCAGCCGGGAACCGGACGGTCGATGCAACTGATCCATCCATCGCTCGACAACGACCTGGGCGGCAGTTGGCGGTCGGCGGCGCCCACGCCGGCCGAGCAGAACAGCACGGTGTCTTTGCAGAATCTTCCGCCGCACGTCCGCCAGGTTGCGCACACGCCCAGGCAACCCAGATCCGGGCAGGTCGTGACGATCACCGCCAAGGTCACAGACTCGGACGGGGTGGCGTTCGTCAAGCTGCTGTATCAGATCGTCGATCCGGGCAACTACATCGCGATCGATATGCCCTCCTACGCCAATGGCTGGCAGACGGTCGATATGCACGACGACGGCCTCGATGACGACCTGTTCGCGCATGACGACATCTATACCGCACAGATTCCCGCGTTGCGGCAGAAGCACCGGCGTCTGGTTCGCTATCGCCTGTTTGTAGTGGACGGTCTGGGAAACAACCTTACGGTGCCGTACAGCGACGATCCGCAACCCAACTTCGCCTATTTCGTCTATGACGGCGTCCCGGCCTGGAGCGGGGCCATCCGACCCGGAAGCGGCGGCGCGACGGGTGAGGTCGTCGAATACAGCCCCGAGGTGCTCACCAGCCTGCCCGTGTACCATCTGGTCGCCAACCACCAGGACGTGGTTGACGCCCTGTATATGCCCGGCGCCAAAGCGGGTCAGTACGGCGGCAGCGACTATCGCTGGCGCGGAACCATCGTCTACGACGGCGTCGTCTACGACCACATCCGTTTCCGCGCCCGTGGCGGCGTCTGGCGATATGCCATGGGCAAGAACATGCTCAAGGCCGATTTCCTCCGAGGCCACTATTTCCAGGCCCGCGACGACTACGGGCGGCCCTATGACACACAGTGGGACAAGCTCAATTTCTCTGCCTGTATCCAGCAGGGCGACTACCAGCATCGCGGCGAGCAGGGTATGTTCGAGGCCGCGGGCTTCAAGCTGTTCAACCTGATGGGCTGTCCGGCGTCGAAGACGAACTGGGTGCATTTTCGCGTGATCGACGACGCCGACGAATTCGGCGCCACGCAGTACGACGGTGACTTCTGGGGCCTGTACATGACCATCGAGCAGATGGACGGCCGTTTCCTCGACGAGCACGGTCTGCCCGACGGCAACCTCTACAAGATGGATCGCGGGTCCGGAGACGCCGGCCCCGGCGGCGGCGCCCTGAACAACCAGGGACCGACCCAGCCGACCGACCACTCCGACCTGGTGGCGTTCGTCAATGGCTACCACAGTCGCCCCCAGGAGCCCTGGTGGCGGCAGAACGTCGATCTGGCTTCCTACTATGGCTTCCGCTGCACGGTTGAGGCCATCCACCACGGCGACATGGAAGGCGGCAAGAACTGGTTCTTCTATCACGATCCGACGACCGAGCGATGGACCATCCTGCCGTGGGACCTGGACCTGACCTGGGCCAACAACATGTATGGCGGCGGCGCCGACGAATTCACGAGGAATGGCATCTTTTCCAACGCCAACCTCCGCATCGAGTTCCAGAACCGCCTGCGCGAGTTTTTCGACCTGCTGTACAACGCCGACCAGGGCTGGCAGATGCTCGATGAGCTGGCCAACGTCATCGACCCGCCCACCGGCGGGCCCACCTTCGTTGACGCCGACCGGGCCATGTGGGACTACAACCCGATCATGACCAGCAGTTACGTCAACCCGAGCAAGTCAGGCCAGGGCCGCTTCTACCAGCGGGCGTCCACCAAAGACTTCCGGGGCATGGTCCAGATCATGAAGGACTACGTCGTCTCGAACAACCGCGCGTTCAACACCTACGCCGAAGACAACGCGATTCCACAGACCCCCCTCATCACAGCCACCGGTCCGGCCGATTTCCCTGCCAACGCCCTGACCTTTCGCACCAGCGCGTTCGCCGATCCCCAGGGGGCCGGCACGTTCGCCGCATTGAAATGGCGTATCGGCGAGGTCGCCCTGGGCTCGCAGGTGGTGCAGCCGGACGAGTCGTCCGGGTTCCTTTTCGTGCCCGACGGGTCGCAGTGGAAGTACTTCAAAGGAACGGCCGAGCCGTCGGCGACCGCCGGCGCATGGCGCACGCTCCAGTTCAATGACGCCGCCTGGCTCGTCGGCCGTGCGCCCATCGGATTCGGAGAGGCCTTCCTCCAGACCAGCCTGCCCGATATGCGGGGCAACTACTCTACGATCTATCTGCGCAAGACCTTCGACGCGACCAACGTCGCCGCTTTCGACACGCTCGTGCTCGAGGCGATGTACGACGACGGGATCAACGTCTGGATCAACAACCACCTGGTCTTCCAGGACAACGTCGATTCCGACGAGATGACGCACGACGCCACCGCCGTCTCGGCGATCGAAGTACAGGAATTCGTTCGGTACGATGTCGGTGTGCCGAGCGATTTCCTCATCGAGGGGACCAACGTCATCACCGTCCAAGTGCTCAACTCCGACATCAGCGGCAGCTCGGACTGTTTCATTGATCTGAAGCTCAGCGCCGAGACGACGGAGGAACCCGACGACGAGACACCGGCTCCGGTCCAGGTCTATCGGGGCGAGCCGGGCCGCTACGAGATCGAGGCGCTCTGGGAATCGGCGGAGTTGACCCAGTTCGACCCCGACGTTCGCGTTCCCGCCTCGGCGGTCAAGCCGGGGCGGACCTATCGCGTCCGCTGCCGGATGAAGGACAACACCGGTCGCTGGAGCCACTGGTCCAGCCCGGTCCAGTTCACCGCCGGCGACCCGGTTGCCGCCAGCATCCTGGCGGACCTGCGCATCACCGAGTTGATGTACCATCCTGCTGCGGCCGCCGACGCGATGACGGATGCCGACGAGTTCGAATTCATCGAGCTCAAGAACATCGGCGATGAGACGCTGGACCTGTCGAGCGTTTCACTGACCAAGGGTGTGACGTTCGACTTTGTCGCCAGTAATGTCACGACCCTTGGCCCGGGACGGTTCGTGCTGGTGGTCAAGAACAGGCAGGCGTTCCTGTCTCGCTACGGCGCGGCCCTGTCGAGTCTCATCGCGGGTCAGTACGAGGGCAAGCTGGCCAACGGCGGCGAGACCGTCGCGCTGGAGGATTTCTGGAACGGGACGATCGCCGAGTTCACCTACGGCGACAGCGCAAGCTGGCCGGTTGCGGCCGACGGCGCGGGCCACTCGATGGTTCCGCTGGCCTCGGCGATTCTCGATGAGCCTGCCGGCTCGCTCGACTACGCGGGCAACTGGCGGGCCAGCGCTTACGTCGGCGGCTCGCCCGGCGCCGACGATCCCGATCTCGGAGCGACCGTCGTGATCAATGAGTTTCTTGCCGCCGGTGGTGACGACTGGGTCGAGCTGTACAACCCGACGAATGCGAACGTGGCTCTGGCCGATTTCTATCTCAGCGACGACGCCGGCAATCTGAAGAAGTGGCCCGTCGCGGCGCCCGCCATCGGGTCCGGCGACTTCCTCACGTTCGAGGAATCGGGCGACGATTTCGGTTTCGGCCTGAGCCGCTCGGGCGAGGACCTGCTCCTATCGTACCTGCCCGGCACGGCGCAGGACCGCGTGGTCGACAGCGTGCGCTTCAAGGCGCAGGAAAGCGGGATTTCTCGCGGCCGCTGTCCCGACGGCGATGCCTTTTGGTTCCGGCTTCAGCCCACTCGCGACGTCGCCAACGCCGGGGCGGTCCTCGACTTGATGGTCAGCGAGATCATGTATCATCCGGTCGACGTCAACGACGAGTTCATCGAGTTGTTCAATCCGACCGATGCGGCGGTCATTCTGGAGAGCGAAGCCGGACCGTGGCGGCTCGACGGCGGCGTGCACTACACCTTCGATGCGGGTCTGTCGATCGCGTCCGGCGGTTGCGTGGTCGTCGTCGGGTTCGATCCCTTCGTCGAGACCGCGCGCCTGGCCGCCTTCATCGCGGCCTATGGCGCTGGGCCGCTCACGCCGGGCGCTGACATCGTCGGGCCTTGGGAGGGTGGCCTCAACAACGGCGCCGAGCGCATCGCACTGGAGAAACCCCAGGCAACCGGCGATCTCCAGGATCCGATTGCGTGGGTCGTTGTAGACGAAGTGGTCTACGCCGACGCCGCCCCCTGGCCCGCCACCGCCGACGGCCAGGGCGACAGCCTCCAGCGGATTGATGTGGCCCCCGACGTCTCCAGCAACGACCCCGCCGCTTGGCACGCCGCACTCCCCACCCCCGGCACCGGTCTGTAGCGAAGAGCGCTGGGAGTGCAGCATGGGTGGCAGCCTCAAGCCCAACAGGCTTGGGGATGGTTCGGATAGGAACGGGGAAACTCATCAATATGGGCACAAGGCCCTCGTCGCAGGACGGTCATTGTCGCTGTAGGGCCTTGGCTCTCTTCACTTTGTTTCGCTTTCTCCAGACGACCAGACCGACGGGGAAGATCCCCAGTGCGGCGGCGCCGGCCTTGGCCTGTGTGGGAACGAACTTGAGAATGTCGGTGAGAGTCAGTTCCGTATAGTCTTCAGGGGGCGTGGTGTCGAAGACAGCTTCGTCGAGTTCGATGTTGTAGTCACTGAACGTGTTGACTTCGTGGAGGTTCAGATCGCGGAACATGGTCATGAAGCTCTTGCCGATGGTGAGGTCGCCTTCCACCCGAACCGGGAGTTGCTCATCGATTCCGATCCAGACCTTGCCTTTGAAGGCCTGGAGATCAAAAACGGTTTTGGGCAGAAGCTCTTTGATGGGCGCGAAAGGCTCTGTGTCCTGGAACGCAAAGACCTCAGCCTCGATGCCATCGATCTCCTCTCGTCCCAGCCTCTCATGGTTGCCGCCAAGAAGCAGACTAACGATGCTGTTGGGAGTTCCAAAGATCTCCATGGCCTTCGCCAGAGCATCCATGGAAGCGAATTTCAAGTACTTCCTATACTTCGGAAACAGAATAAGCGTCTGCTTCTGAGGGATATTGAGGGTGATTCGATAGAACAATTGGCCCTCGACGTATCCCTCCTCGACCAGGCCGTGCCGAGTCGAATGATATTTCAGGAGGTCGAATTTGCATTTTGTCCCGTCGAATTCGAAAACGCGGTCGGGCTCGCCCGGATAGGTGAATGTTTTTGTTCCTCGCAGTATCATTGTCTCGATAGCAGCGACTTTCTTCTGGACATCCGCGAGCACAACGCCGCCGTTTCCTGATCCCCCGAAGGGATTGAGAAGAACCAATGTCAAAGCCAATAGAACAACCGCGACCGCTGAATATCTTGTCACTTTGCTTTCCATGAGGATTCTCCAGACTACAAGGGTTCTTGTTTTTGTGTTGCGGCCTGTGTGTTCATAGCCACGATGCAACAGGCGGGCTTCGTCCGGGTGGTCCCGTGTCCATGCGGCGAAATCGAACTCGCCCGGTTCACGGCCAATGTGCTGTTCCAGCAGCGGATTCAACCAGCGATTGTCGTCGTTCTGCCTCATAGGATAGATTACCTCCCGAAACCCGCGTTCTTCAGAAGGATGGCCAGCTTCTTCTTGGCCCGGCGGATGCGGCCATCGATTACTTGCTCGGTGGCGCCGAGAACCTGGGCCATTTGCCGGTAGCTCATCTCGTTGTAGAACCGCAGGAACAGGACCTCTCGAAGCGGTTCCGGCAGGCGCGCCAGCGCTTCGGCCAGGACGACCCTCCGCTCGTCGTCCCGCTCGCCACGCCAGTGGTCGTCCGGTTCGCCAGGGCCGTCGTCGGCCAGGCTTCGCTCCACACATCGTCGCTGCTTCTGCGAATCCCGCCGCATGTCCCTGGCGACGTTCCGACAGATGGATGCGATCCAGGGTCCAAACCGCTCCGGGGTCTTGAGCCGATCGAGTTCTCTGCACGCCGCAGCGAGGGTTTCCTGGGCGGCATCCTCCGCCAGATGATGATCCAGCAGGACAGAATCCGCTATGGCGACCAGCGAATGGTAGTAACGCCGGCACAGCTCGCCGAAGCTCTCCGGATCCGCCTGCAAGGCCCGCCGTACCAGCGTGCTATCGTCGAGGTCTTTCATCCGCCTAATCTTATACTGAACAGAGCCGCTCTGCACTTCTGTAGATAAGTCTCGATTCGACACCAAAATCGGCGCAGAATCTGCTGAAAATGTACGATGGAGCCTTGCCGGTCCCGCCGGGCCAGAAGGCCCTTGGTCAAGATCGTTTGGAAGCTGACGCCGCTCACGTCACAATGGCACACTTTTCTGGGAGCAGCTCACCGGACTGGCAGAGTCGTGGCGGGATGTTGCCGTCTTCCGGATGTGCGCTCTTTCCAGGGGCTCAGGAACCTCTGTGTTCGCTGGCTTTCAATTCGTCCGTCTCTATAGACCTCTGGCGGCCTCGAACGGCAGCCATCCGCCAGCGGGTAGTCGCGTCCGGCTGGGCGCTTGATGGTGAACCGGGGGGTTGTTACACTGTATAGCTTTAGGGTATCTTTCTGCGCGGATTTGACGGCCGAATGAAGCTGGTTCTGGACAACCTGACGTATCACGACTGCCCGGTGGAACTGCGGGAGAAGGTCACCTTTGCGCCCGAGCAGCGGCAGGGGATGCTCAAGGCCCTGCACCACAGCGGGGGCGTCAGCGAGGCGGTGATCCTCCAGACGTGTAACCGGCTCGAATTCTACCTGTACGCGAGGAAGGACTGCGATTGCCGGGCGCTGCTCGGCGAGTTGCTCGCTTCGCAGGGGGCCGAGGCGGCCGGCGTGTGGGCCCAGCACAGCCGCCAGACGACGGGAATGGACGTCGCCCGGCACCTGTTCGAGGTTGCGGCCGGTCTGGACTCGCAGATGGTCGGCGAGAACCAGATCCTCGCCCAGGTCAAGGCCGCCTACACCGATTCGCTCGAATCGCACATGAGCAAGCTGATCTTCCACCGGCTCTTCCACCACGCCTTCCGCGCGGGCAAGGCGGTCCGGACGCAGACGGACATCAACTGCGGCGCCGTCTCGATCGGTCTGGCGGCCGTCGAGCTGGCCCGCGACAAGGTGAACCTGCGCCACGCCCGCGCGCTGGTGATCGGGGCCGGCGAGAACGCCGAGCTGGTGGTCCGCTACCTGACCAAGGCGGGCCTGGCGAACCTGGTGATTGCCAACCGGGACGTGGAGAAGGCGCGGGCGATGGCCCGGCGTTTCGGTACAGCCAGGGGGATCGGTCTGCCCGAGATCGTCGACCAGCTTCGCGACGTCGATCTGATCGTCAGCTCGACGGGCGCAACCGAGCCGGTCCTGACCTACAACAACTCCGCATGGCATCTGTCCGGCCGGACCAAGCCGTTGCTGATCATCGACATCGCCGTGCCGCGCGACGTGGATCCGACGATGACGCGATTCGATTTCGTGACGCTGTACAACATCGACGACCTCAACGAGCAGATCGGCGCCAACCGCGACCGGCGCAACCGCGAGGTGCCCAAGGCCCGCGCCATCGTCGAGGAGTTCGTCGGCGTGTTCTCGCAGTGGTACGAGTCGCTCGACCTGGTTCCCGTGATCGCGCGGTTGACGCAGGCCGGACTCGATCTGGCGCGCGCCGAGGCGAAGCGCTATGCCGGCGACTTCGGCGACGGCAACGGCGAGAAGCTCCAGGCGTTCGCCGAGTCGCTGATCAAGAAAATGCTGCACGGGCCGATCAGCATCATCAAGGATGGCGCCGGCGAGCCGACCGTCGAGCAGCTCCAGGCGGTCGACCTGATCAACCGGATGTTCCTGTCGCAAGACAAGGGCGGCCAATGAGCCGGGCGCTGACCGTCGCGACGCGCCGGGGCGATCTGGCCCTCGTGCAGACGCAGAGCGTCATTGCCGCGATCCAGCGCCGCTGTCCCGACGTCGAAATTCGCATCCGGGAAGTGACCAGCGAGGGCGACCGCGACCGTCAGACGGTTCTCTGGCAACTCAAGGACACCGGCTTCTTCACCTCGCGTCTGGAGGACGTGCTGCTGGCGGGCGAGGCGGATTTTGCCGTGCACAGCTTCAAGGACCTGCCCACGCGCCCGCGCGAAGGGTTGATCGTGGCGGCGGTCTGCCAGCGGCGCTGGCCCGAGGACTGTCTGCTGGCGCGGAGGAAGATCGGTTCGCTGGACGAGCTGGACGCCGGCGCGAGGGTGGGCACATCCAGCCTGCGGCGTGCGGCCCAGTTGCGGCACTTGCGGCCCGACCTCGAACTGGTCCCCGTCCGGGGCAACGTCCCGACCCGCATCCGCAAGCTGCGCGACGCAGACTTCGACGCGATCGTCCTGGCGCGGGCCGGACTGGAGCGACTCGGATTGACCGACGCGATTTCGTTTGTGTTCGATCCGCACCAGTTCCTTCCCGCTCCGGCCCAGGGCGCCCTGGCGGCTGAGACCCGCAGCGCCGATGCGACGACGAACGAGATCGTCGCGACGATCGACGATGCCGATGCGCGGGCCGCCACCGATGCGGAACGCGAGGTGCTGACAGCGATGAAGTGCGGCTGCCACGCCCCGGTCGGCGCCTATGCGGAAGTGGCTGGCGACGAAATCGTGCTGGAGGCATTCGTCGCGGACCCGAGCGGACGCCGTCTGCTGCGGTCGCGAATGGCCGGACCGAAGGCGCATCCGCATGAGCTGGGCCGGAACGTGGCGCAAAATCTGCTCGACGCCGGCGGAAGACAGATTGTCGACGACCTGGAGAAGGACAGGGACAAAGGCGATGTCACAGGCTAAGAAAGGTTTCGTGTACCTGGTCGGCGCCGGTCCCGGTCGGGCGGACCTGATCACCCTGCGCGGGGCCGAGCGGATTCGAATCGCCGACTGCATCCTCTGCGACAAGCTGGCCAACCCCGCTCTGCTGGCGCACGCGCGGCCCGGCGCCCAGATCGTCCACGTCCCCAAGCGGATCGGCGCCGGCTCGTTCACGCAGGACCAGATCAACCAGCTTCTCGTCGCGAAGGCCCTCGAAGGCAAGATCGTCGTGCGGCTCAAAGGGGGCGATCCGTGCATCTTCGGACGCGCTACGGAGGAGGCAATCGCGCTGAACGAGGCGGGCGTGGGTTTCGAGATCGTGCCCGGCGTTACGGCGGCGATTGCGGCGTCGGAGTACACCGGGATCATGCTGACCGACCGGCGGTACAGCTCACAGGTGGCGTTTGTCACCGGCCGCGAGGCCGACGGCAAGGAAGACACCAACATCGACTGGGACGTGCTGGCCCGTTTTCCCGGAACGCTCGTCTTCTACATGGGAATCGGCTCGCTGAGCCTGATCGTCGAGCGACTGACCGCGCACGGCCGGGCGGCCGATATGCCCGTGGCGCTCGTCGCCGACGCGACGCTGCCCAGCCAGCGGGTCGTGCGAGCGCCGCTGTGCGAGATCGTCGAAGCGTCTCAGAAGGCGGAGATCGAGCCACCTGCACTGATTATCGTCGGCGCTGCGGCCGGCGGCGACGAAGAGCTGAACTGGTTCATGCGGCAGCCCCTGTTCGGCAAGACCATCGTCACGACGCGCGATGCGGCGGGCAACGCAGAATTCGCGAAGAAGATCGTCGATCGCGGCGCCCGGCCCGTCGAGTTTGCCACCATCGCGATCCAGCCGCTGACAGACAGCAACGAATTCCTCCGGACCCTGACGCACCTGGCCGACTACCACTGGGTGATCTTCACCAGCCCCAACGGCGTGAAGGTCTTCTTCGACGCGATGGCGGCCCTGGGCAAAGACGCCCGCGTGTTCGCCTCGAACAAGCTGGCGACGCTCGGCGCCAAGACCGCGGCGGCCCTCGCACAGTACGGGATCAAGGCCGATTTCGTGCCGACGGTGTTCACCGGACGCGAGCTGGGCTGGCAGCTCGTCGCCTTCGCCAATCTGAACGGCAAGAAGGTCCTGTCGCTGCGCTCGGAACTGGCGACAGACGATCTGGTGGACGTTCTGGAGAAGGGCGGCGCGATCGTGGAAGACGTTCCGCTGTACACGGTGGTTCCGAAGACGGGCGATGCCGAGGCGCTGCGCCGGCAGATCGAAGACGGACAGATCGACTGGCTGACGTTTGCCAGCCCGTCCGCGGCCCGCAACTTCTTCGACGCGATCGGGCCGGAAGCGGTCAATGCCGGCCTTGCGAAAGTCGCCTCGATCGGCCCGGTGACTTCGGAGCAGTTGAAGAAGCTTGGCGTTCGCGTCGATCTGACGGCCGCCGAGTACACCACCGATGGGCTGCTGGACGCCATCGAAGCGGCCGAGCGGCCCGCCTGACCTCGCGAAGCAGGTGGAAAGGGGGTTACATCCGGTGACGAAATACGCCGTGCTGCTGCTTGCGTTGGCGGTGGTCCCGTTCGTCCGCGCCGAAGATCTTCGCAACATTCGCACCGGCTGGGAGATTCCCACCGAGAACTACGCCGACCAGCCGTACATCGTCCGGACCAACGACGGCGCATGGCTCTGCATCCTGACGACCGGTTCGGGCCACGAGGGCGCCAGCGGTCAGCACGTGGTGGCGCTGCGCAGCAGCGACCGGGGCCGGACCTGGTCGCCGCCGGTCGACGTCGAGCCGGCCGATGGGCCTGAGGCGTCGTACGCGGTGCTGCTGAAGGCGCCGAGCGGACGGGTCTTCGCTTTCTACAACCACAACAGCGACGACCTGCGGCGCGTCAAGGCCGACGACCCACCTTACAAGGGCGGCTGGTGCACGCGCGTCGACACGCTTGGCTACTACGTTTTCAAGTACAGCGACGATCATGGCCGCACGTGGTCGAAGCAGCGGTTCGCCATCCCCGTGCGCGAGTTCGAGATCGACCGCGAGAACCCTTACGCCGGTGCGGTCCGCTTCTTCTGGAACGTCGGCAGGCCCTTCATCCACAACGGCGCCGCCTATGTCCCTCTGCACAAGGTCGGCCGGTTCGGGCAGGGCTTTCTCGCCCGCACCGAGGGTGTGCTGCTCCGCAGCGAGAACCTCCTGACAGAGGCCGACCCGCAGCGCGTGACATGGCAGACGCTCCCCGATGGCGACGTCGGCCTGCGTGCTCCGGCCGGGGGCGGGTCTGTTGCCGAGGAGCAGAGCTTCAGCGTGCTCAGCGACGGTTCGTTCTTCTGCGTGTACCGGACGACCGACGGCCATCCGGCCTGCACGTACAGCCGCGACGGCGGACGCACCTGGAGCCCCCCGCACTACATGCGATATGCCGATGGCCGGCCCATCAAGCACCCGCGCGCCGCCAACTTCGCCTGGAAGTGCTCGAACGGCAGATATCTCTACTGGTTCCACAATCACGGCGGCCGATCCTACGAAGGCCGCAATCCCGCCTGGCTCTGCGGGGGCATCGAGGCCGATTCACCCGAGGGCAAGGTCATCCGCTGGTCGCAGCCGGAGATCGTGCTCTACGACGACGATCCGCGCGTCCGCATGAGCTATCCCGATCTGATCGAAGACGGTGGACAGTTCTATCTCACCGAGACGCAGAAGACCATCGCCCGCGTCCACCCGGTCGACCGTATTCTGCTCGAAGGGCTCTGGAGCCAGTTCGAAAACACAACGGTCGCGCTCGATGAGCCAATCGCCGGTCTTGCAGGGTTTGCCATCGATCTGTGGATCGAGTTCCAGACGCTCGCGCCCGGCCAGACGATCCTGGACAGCCGCAATGAGCAGGGGCAGGGGATCTGCGTGCGGACGGCGCCAGGCGGCGCCGTCGAGATCGTCTTGAACGATGGGAATGTCGAAAGCCGCTGGAGCTGCGACAGCGGACTTCTCAAGGCGGCTCAACTGCACCATATCGTCGCAAACGTTGATGCCGGCCCGAAGATTGTGACATTCGTCGTCGACGGCAGGCTCTGCGATGGCGGTCCGGCTTGCCAGTTCGGGTGGGGACGCTTCGACGCCGATCTGGAGCGGGCCGGCGCCGGCAAACCGCTCGGCGTCGCTGCGAGTTTCAGCGGACGCATCCATCGCTTGCGTGTCTACGGCCGCCCCTTGCGCACCAGCGAAGCCGTCGGCAACTACCGCGCCGGTCTGAATCCTCGCTGAATGTTGACCGGGCGACGCCGAACAGGTATATGGAATCCGTTGGCAGAAGGCATAACAGCGTCAGCTTGCGTCCACAGGAGTATGTACGATGGGGTTTCCGGAAATCCGAATGCGGCGGCTTCGCACGAGCGCCACGATGCGGCGGATGGTGCGCCAGACGAGGCTTTGCGTCGACGACCTGGTCTATCCGCTCTTCGCTTGTCCCGGTCGCAACGTCAGAGAGCCGATTGCATCGATGACGGACTGCTTCCATCTCTCGGCCGATTGCATCGCCGACGAGGCCGCGCAGGTCGCCGATTTGCGCATCCCGGCGGTGCTGCTGTTCGGTCTGCCCGAGACGAAGGACGAGAAGGGTTCTGAGGCCTGGTCAGAGAACGGGGCGGTTCAGCAGGCGATTCGGGCCATCAAGAAGCGGGTTCCTGATCTGCTCGTGATCACCGACGTGTGCCTGTGCGCCTACACGACCACGGGACATTGCGGCGTGATCAAGGACCGCCGGCTCGACAACGACGCCACGTGCGAGTTGCTGGCGAAGATGGCGCTGTCGCATGCCCAGGCGGGCGCCGACATCGTGGCGCCGTCGGACATGATGGACGGCCGCATCGGCGCGATGCGCCAGGCTCTGGAAAAGAACGGGTTCGACCACGTCGCAATCCTGTCATATGCCGCCAAGTTCGCGTCGGCCTTCTACGGCCCATTTCGCGACGCGGCCGAGTCGGCGCCGTCGGCGGAGATGGCCGCCGACGGTCTGGGCGACCGCAAGACGTATCAGATGGACCCGGCCAACGCCCGCGAGGCGCTCCGCGAGATCGCCCTGGACATCGAAGAAGGCGCCGACATGGTGATGGTCAAGCCGGCCCTGAGCTTCCTCGACGTGATCCATCGCGCGCGAGAGCGGTTCGATTGCCCCATCGCCGCGTACAACGTCAGCGGCGAGTACATGATGCTGCACGCCGCGGCCGAAAGGGGACTGCTCGACCACGACGCCGCCATGATGGAGATCCTCACCTCGATCAAACGCGCCGGCGCCGACATCGTGATCACCTACTCGGCCAAAGCCGCCGCCGCGTTGCTGTAGAAGAACACCGTGACATCGCCGGCGGCGGGACCGCGTGTCCAGGCGGTAGTGCGCCCGCAAGGGCATAACGCCCTAGGGGCGCGCCGCAGCCCCAGACGCGGAGTGTTTGCGAGTGGCAGATCTGGCCGTCGCGCCGATGGCAGAGGGTCGCCCATGCTACGGGCCATCCCCACGTCCTGCGGACTTGAGGCTGCTACACATGGCCCTCTGCGCTGGAAACGCGTGTTGCCCCGAAAACGTGCACACGCACGGCGCTCGGCACGCGGCGAGTTTTGTGTTTTCGAGTCGGGGGTCCTCTGTTAGCATGTCTGGCGGTCACTTCAAGTAGGTGCTGCTGCGCCGTCTTTGCATACGATAGCGGCCGCAACGGTACCGCGTAAGGTGAAACTGTGGAGTTGAGAGAAGAAGGAGCGAACCATGAGAGCATTGTGGCTTCTATGCGTGGCGGGATCGATGTCGGTTCTGGGCTGTTCGAGTGCGGAGAAGGCGTCGCCGAAGAAGGCGGACGCCCTGATCGAGGCCAAGGTCCGCCAGTTGATGGCGAAAATGACGCTCGAAGAAAAGGTCGGGCAGATGACGCAGATCACGCTGGAGTCGTTCGCCAAGTCGGGCCAGGACGGCTACCTCGTCCTCGACCCGGAGAAGCTGCGCGACGGCATCGTCAACCATCACATCGGCTCGATCCTCAACTGCGGCGGTCAGGCCCGCACGCCCGAGAACTGGCAGGAGATGATCGCGCAGATGCAGGACGTCGCCACGAAGCAGACGCGCCTCGGCATCCCGATCCTCTACGGCATCGACTCGATCCACGGCACCAACTACGTGCTGGGCGCGACGATCTTTCCGCAGAACATCGCGATGGCCGCCACCGGTAACGTCGGGCTGATGGAGAAGGCCGCGGAGATCACCGCAATGGAGACGCGCGCGGTGGGCATCCCGTGGAACTTCAATCCCGTCCTGGACCTGGCTCGCCAGCCGATGTGGCCGCGCGTCTTCGAGACGTTCGGCGAGGACGCGTACATCGCCTCGGTCATGGGCGCCGCCTACATCCGCGCCCAGCAGGGCGACGACCTGACCCGCTCGGACAAGGTGGCGACGTGCATGAAGCACTACCTGGGCTACAGCATGCCGCGTTCGGGTCGGGACCGCACGCCGGCCTACATCCCCGACCGGGAACTGCGGCAGCACTATGTCAAGCCGTTCGCGGCCGCCGTTCGCGCCGGTACGGTCACCTGCATGGTCAACTCCTCCGAGATCAACGGCGTGCCCGTCCATTCGAGCGAGTTCTACCTGACCGACCTGCTCCGGGGCGAACTGGGCTTCGAGGGGTTCGTGGTCAGCGACTGGGCCGACATTGAGAATCTGTACACCCGCGAGAAGGTGGCGAAGGACCGTCGCGAGGCGGTCAAGATGGCGGTGCTGGCCGGCGTGGACATGAGCATGGTCCCGTACGACTACAGCTTCTACGATACGCTGGTGGAGCTGGTCCGTGACGGCGAAGTGCCCATGTCGCGGATCGACCAGGCGGTAGCCGACATCCTCCGCGTCAAGTTCAAGCTGGGCCTGTTCGACAAGCCCTATCCCAACAAGAACCTTCTCGGCAACGTCGGCCTGGAGACAAGCCGTAAGGTCAATCTGCAGGCCGCTCAGGAGGCGATCACGCTGTTGAAGAACGAGCCGAAGACCCTGCCTCTGGCCAAAAGCGCCAGGGTGCTCGTCACCGGCCCGACGGCCAATCTGCTGTCGGTGCTCAACAGTGGCTGGACCCTCACCTGGCAGGGCGACAACGAGGCCCTGTATCCGCAGGAGAAATACACCATTCTCGAAGCGATCCGCGCCAAGATCGGCGAGGACAACGTCACGTACGTCAACTCCGTGACGTTCGACGAGGAGAAGGACATCGCCGGCGCGGTGGCGGCGGCGCAGAACGTCGACGCGATCGTCGCCTGCATCGGCGAGCCGGCGTACTGCGAGACGCCCGGCAACATCGACGACCTGACGATGAGCGAGCCGCAGTTGAAGCTCGTCAAAGAACTGGCCACGACGGGCAAGCCCATCGTGCTGGTGCTGGTCGAGGGCCGGCCCCGCGTGATCCGCACCATCGTGGATGATGCGCAGGCGATCCTGACGGCGTATTGTCCCGGCATGGAAGGGGGCCAGGCGGTGGCGGACGTCCTGTTCGGCGACGTCAATCCGAGCGGCAGGCTGCCGTACACCTATCCGCGGTTTGCTGCCGGCTTCACGACCTACGACCACAAGCCCAGTGAAGAGACTCGTGAGAACCCGTTCCATCCGCAGTGGCCGTTTGGACATGGCCTGTCGTATACGTCCCTGGTCTATCGCGCCCTCCAGGCCGACCGGAGCGAGTTGCGGCCGGGGCAGACCGTGGCGGTGACGGTCGAAGTGATCAACACCGGCGACATCGCGGCCAAGGAGACGGTGCAGTTGTATCTGTCGGACCTGGTCGCGTCGGTGACGCCGGTGGTCCGCCAGCTCAAGCGTTTCGAGAAGGTGGACGTTCCGGCTGGGCAGACGCGCACCGTTCGGTTCGAGCTGGGCTGGGACGACCTGGCCTTCATCGGTCGCGACAACGTGCCGGTCGTCGAGCCAGGCCAGTTCAAGATCAGCGTCGGCGAGCTGTCGGTTCTGCTGACCGTGCCCGAGTTCGCCAAGTGAGCCGCCGGTCCAGCAGTGCTGCCGCGTCCCTTCGGTCTCTTGGGTCCTTTGGGTCCTTCAAGTCCTCAGGGACCTAAGGGACCACAAGGACCTCAAGGACGGACCCGCGCGCTGCGAGCGAGCCGATTCCGGGGAAGACCATTTCCTTTTCTCTGTGGATCGCGCATAATGCTCGTCTGAAGTTGTGAAGAGTTCCGTACGGATGTGAGGTGCTATGAGAACGTATTTTGACTGTATTCCCTGCGCGATCCGGCAGGTTCTCGATTCGGTGCGGATGATCACCGACGATGAAGCGATGCAGGAGAAGGTGCTGCGCGAAGCGCTGGGGCTCTGGCATGACATGGACATGCGCGAAAGCCCGCCGGCGATGGCCCGCAAGGTGCATCGCATGGTTCGCGAGATGACGGGCGTCGCCGACCCGTACCTGCAAGTGAAGCAGCGATACAACCGGTTGGCGATGGAGATGGTGGACGACCTTGAAGAGACGGTGGCGGGTTCGGCCGATCGCATGGAGACGGCGGTCCGCCTGGCGATTGCGGGCAACGTCATCGACTTCGGCGTCAACTCGACGGTCGACGAGAGCGTGGTCGAGGGCGTCATTGCCCGGTCGCTGACCGATCCGCTGGACCTCGACGCCCTGACCGAGTTCAGAGTGGCGATCGCCGAGGCGACGGACATTCTCTATCTGGGCGACAACGCTGGAGAGATCGTCTTCGACCGCCTGTTGATCGAGCAGATGCCTCGTCAGAAGGTGACCTTCGTCGTGCGAGGCGGGCCGATCCTCAACGACGTGCTGCTGGCGGACGCCGAGATGGTGGGCTTGACCGATCTGGTCGAGGTGATTGACAACGGCGCCGATGCGCCCGGCACGATCCTCGAAATCTGCTCGAAGATGTTTCGCAAGCGTTTCGAGAAGGCCGACCTGATCATCTCCAAGGGCCAGGGCAACTTCGAGACGCTCAACGACTGCGAGCGGGACATCTTCTTCCTGCTGCGTCCGAAGTGCGCGGTCCTGGCGCGCCACTTGGATTGCGAGCTGGGCCGCCAGGTCCTGATTCGCAGCGACGCGGTGCTCTCGCAGACCGCCGGAGAGAGGGTGAAAAAGCGGACCGTTGCCTGACTTCTCGGGGGGCAGCGTCCTGTGACGGAATGAACGCCGAAAGGGAAAGAACAGAGCCATGCCGATCTTCGAATACCGATGCGAACAATGCGGGCACGTGATGGAGGTGCTTCAGACCAGCCGCAAGGCCACCAAGCAGACCTGCGCCAAGTGCGGTTCAACCAACATGAAGAAGCTGCTGTCGGCCTTTGCGGTCGGCCAGAGCAAGGCATCGAGCGGTCCGGCCTGTGACTCGTGCGCGGCCGGCCCGGCCTGCGGCATGGGCAGTTGCCCCGGCGGCACGTGCCCGATGGCATAGGAGCCCGTTGTCGATGGACTTCGGGGCTCGACGCTCGTGACACACTATGTGCGTGGAGGATACGCTGATGTCCCATTCCATCTCACTGACCGGCAAATCGATCCGTAGCATTCGCGCCATGGTCCTGCCCCTTTTGCTCTGTCTGGCCTCGTCGCCGGCGTCGCCGGCGGCGGCGCAGCGGCCCGCCCTCGAGCCGCTGAACCGGTTCCCCCACATGGTGCAGGAGTACTTCGTCGCCCAGGTCCGGCAGATCGAGCGGCAGAGCGAGCAGCGCCGGGCTGCCCTGAGCACGCGCCAGGAGGCCGAGGCGTTCGTGCGGGACGTGCAGGAGAGAATCGATCGCTGTTTCGGTCCCTGGCCCCAGAAGACGCCTCTGAAGCCGCGCATCGCCAGCGTCGTCGAGCGGGACGCCTACACCATCGAGAACGTCATCTTCGAGAGCCGCCCGGACTTCCTCGTCACCGCCAACCTCTACATCCCCAAGGGCCGCGATTTCCCGCTGCCGGGTGTCGTGGGCACCTGCGGCCATTCCGCCACGGGCAAGGCCATCGATGCGTATCAGTCGTTCGCCCAGGGTCTGGCCCGACAGGGCTACGTCGTGCTGCTCTATGATCCCCTCGGTCAGGGCGAGCGGCTGCAATACCCCAACGCGCAGCTCAAGAGCGAGATCGGCGTCGGCGTGCGCGAGCACCTCCACGCGGGCAACCAGCAGTTCCTCGTCGGGGAGTTCATCGGCTCGTGGCGGGCGTGGGACGGCATCCGCGCCCTCGACTATCTGCTGACGCGAAAGGAAGTGGACCCGCGGCAGATCGGCGTGACCGGCAACAGCGGGGGCGGCACGATGACGACGTGGCTGTGCGGCGTCGAGCGCCGCTGGACGATGGGGGCGCCGGCGTGCTTCGTCACGACGTTTCGCCGCAACCTCGAAAACGAGCTGCCCGCCGACACGGAGCAGTGTCCGCCGCGAGCGCTGGCCTGTGGCCTGGACCACGAGGACTTTCTGGCGGCAATGGCCCCGAAGCCCGTCATCATCTTAGCCAAGGAGAAAGACTTCTTCGACGTGCGCGGTGCTGAGTCGGCCTACCGAAGCCTGCGGCGTCTGTATCGTCTGTTCGACGCCGAGGACAACATCGGCCTGTTCACCGGGCCGACCGGGCATGGCTACTCGCAGGAGAACCGCGAGGCCATGTATCGCTGGTTCAACGCGGTCACGCGCATCAGCGATGCGACCGGCGAGCCGAACCTGACGATCGAGAAGGACGAGACGCTCTGGTGTACGCCTCGCGGGCAGGTCTGCGAGCTGGATTCGCGGCCGATGTACGAGTTCACGAAAGACAAATCGAAGGCGCTGGCGAGACAGCGGCCGAGCACGTTCTCGCTGTCGGCGCTACAGCAGCGAATCCGGGATGCACTGCACCTGCCGGCGTCGGACCCCGATTCGGCTCCCGAGTATCGCATCCTGCGGAACTGGCGGTCGCGGGGCTATCCGAAGCCGCGATGGACGGCCTACCTCGTCGAGACCGAGCCCGGCATCCATGCGGTGGTCTGTCGCCTTGGCAACGAGCAACTGCTGTCGCGGCCGCGTGCGACGACGAAGCGGGCGATTCTGTACGTTGCACATCTTTCGAGCGATGCGGAGCTGCGGGATGAGCCGCTGACCGCCGGGCTGATTGCGGCCGATCCGAATACGGATTTCTACACGGTGGACGTCCGAGGCATCGGCGAGTCGCGGCCCGACACGTGCGACGAGAATTCCTACTTCGATCCGTACGGCAGCGACTATTTCTACGCGATTCACTCGATCATGCTGGACCGGCCGTACATCGGGCAGCGAACGCATGATGTCCTTCGCGTGGTGGACTGGCTCGCCGACGCGGGGTACGACGAGGTCCATCTGGCGGGCAAGGGCTCCGGAGCGATTCCCGCGACGTTTGCCGCCGTGCTGAGCGACCGGGTCACCCAGGTGACGCTCAAGAACGCGCTCACTTCATACTCGGAGATCGCCGAGTCGAAGATCTATGCGTGGCCTCTCTCGACGTTCGTGCCGAACATCCTGGCGTCGTTCGATCTGCCCGACTGCTACGACGCCCTCGCGTCCAAACAGTTGCGCCGGATCGAGCCGTGGGGCGCGGACGCCAAGCCGGTTGAGGAGGCCCCGTCCGGGAACTGACGGCGCGGGCCTGTAAGACGTCGGGCCGCATCAGAAGTCTCTCGTGTCGAGGTAGAGTCGTTCCGGATTGACAGTGCATCCTCTGACGAACGGCTTGAACAACAGCAGCGACGGAACGGTACTGTCTGCTCGCAGAAGACGAGCGAGCCTGCCGGCTGAGAAGGCGTCGCGGATCAGTTGCCGCCGGGGATCCGACGAACGGATCGGCATCATCAGCCAGTGCACGCCTTCCTCCACGGCCTTGTTGTGGATGTGGCGGAACACTTCGTGCAGCAGCCCGAGCGCCTCGGGACCCTCCAGGACCGGTTCGCCGATCCATCGCGTGGAGACCGTGCGGCCTCGCACGGGAATGTGAGGCAGTGTGACGAGAGGGCGTATCGTATCCCAGAAGCAGCGAAGAGGACGCAGGCAGGCGGGCACGAACTCGACCAGGTCTTGAAAGGCGGCACTGTGACTGGACACTGTCACGGCGGCAGAAGATGAACCCCGCTCCGCACAGTGCAGGACGAACTGGCCGGCGGCCGGATATCGTTCCGATCCCCGGACGAACAGATCATGCTTCTCAAAGAACGGATCGATACGTTGCGCAATGGCCTCCGGCAAGTGTTCGGTCCGCACGTTTGTCCGATCGGAGCGCTGCCGTGTAACCGGCGCGACCAGGGTCTCCACGCGATCGGTCTGTGCAAGAGCGAACTTGGAAGTCAGGGGCATCACAGAAGCGTTGTCGGCCATGACGATGGCGTACGTGGCCGCCACACCGTCGTCCTTCGTTGCCTGCTCCGCTCTGGCGTGTAGCGCCGATGCGACACCGTGACGCCTCGCCTGCGGCGCGACCCGCAGGCCGAACAGATAGCCGGCTCTTGTGGATTGGCCCGCCAGACGCACGTCTTTGATGGCGGCGGAGATGACGCCGACGATCCGGCCCTCGTGCTCGGCCACGAACGTGTGACAGCGGCCGTACATCCGCGCGTGGGCGTCCAGGTGCGTGTACCTCCGACAAATGCGAACGCCCGGACTCACAGTGACGTGCAGGTCCAGATCGCTCTTGCGTTCCTCGTCTTGCGACTCGTAGGGTCTTATATCCATCCCGGCGCTTTCCGTTGGCGTCTTCACGGAAAGCAGCTACGCGGTTTGAGGCGAGCCGGTTCAGAAGTCTTCCAGAGGCAAGGGGGGCCGCATCGGCGGTGTGGATGTCTGCGCGGTGTCGTCCTGCTCGCTCGGGGAGCACTCGGCAATAGATTGGGACTTCTCGAAAAGACGGTCGATGGCCTCCTGGGTGGCTTGATCGGCCGGTTCGAAGCGGGCCACGCGGTGGACCAGGTCGCAGCACCAGGCCATGCAGGCGATGTTGGCCTTCTGGTCCTGCCGGCTGAAGCCCAGTGTGCTGAGCATCTTGTGTTGAGCCAGCGGGCTGAGCGTGATCACCAGCGCGGCAAAGCTCAACACGAGGAATCCGGCCACAAATCCCAGCACGCCTGCGACGAGGACGTCCAGGACCTTGGGAAAGGGGATGGTGAACTGGCCCGTCAGGAACACATATGACAGACCGTAAAGGATGGCGAAACACCCGCCGGCCAGGGCCATCAGGCTCAGCGTCAGGCCGTAACCCGATGCGCCCCCGCTGGCAGGGGCCCAGTCGGCCACCGCCGGCGCCAGGAAGACCGCCAGGTAGATGGATACGACGACATTGAACAGAAGGCCCCAGCTCTGGTAGAAGCCGGTGCGCACCGCCAGCCACACGAACGCGGCCCCCGCCAGGATGGCGATCCAGAATACCATGGCGATTACCCCACCACCCGTTTGAGTTCTTCCAGGCTGGTCACGCCGGTGACCACCTTCTTAAGTCCCTGCTTGCGCAGATTCGACCGGCCCTGCCGGCTGCCTTCGGTCCGCATCTGGGCCGGGAACGAATCGCCGTTGGCGATCTGGGCCTTCAGCTCTTCGTCGACCGTCATGATGTCACAGATGGCGGTCCGTCCGAAGTAGCCGGTCCTGTCGCACCGGCGGCACTGGCCCGCCTCATAGATGCCGCTATAGTCGATGCCCTTCTTGTTGAATTCGGCGATCTGCGTGTCACTGAGCGAGGCGCGTTTGCGGCAGTGCGCGCACAGACACCGCAGCAGCCGCTGCGACAGGATGAGATTCAGGCCCAGCGACAGCAGCAGGCGCGAGACGCCCAGATCCATCAGCCGAGCGATCGCGCTGGCGTTGCTGTCGCAGTGCAGGGTCGCCAGGACCAGGTGCCCGGTCTGCGCCGCGCGAAGGGCGATCTCGGCGGTCTCCTCGTCGCGGATCTCGCCGACGCAGATGACGTTCGGGTCCTGGCGAAGGACGCTGCGCAGCGTGTTGGCGAAGGTGATCTCCGCCTTGGGATTGATCTCGATCTGGCTGGTCTGCGGCAGCATCGCCTCGATCGGGTCCTCGACGGTGATCACGTTCCGCGTGAGGCGGTCGATGCTGTTGAGCATGGCGTACATGGTGGTGGTCTTGCCGCTGCCCGTCGGGCCGCAGATCAGGATCATCCCGGAGGGTGTGTGCAGGGCCTTGCGGATGATGTTGTTCTGCTTGGCGCTGAGGCCGAGGTCCTTCAGCATGTACCCCGCCGCGTCGCGGTTCAGGACCCGGATCGAGAGCTTCTCTCCGTTGACGGTTCCACTGCTGGCCACGCGAAACGACGCCGCCTGCTCGCCGCGCCGGGCGGTGAATGCGCCGTCCTGCGGACGCCGCCGCTCGGAGATGTCCATGGCGGCGACGGCCTTGATGCTGTTGATCACCGCCTGACAGGTCGCAGCGTCCAGTTGCTGGGTGTTCCGCAGCACGCCGTCGATGCGCAGGCGAATGTTGTACGTGGACGCGTCCTGCGGGTCGATCAGGATGTCGCTGGCCCGCCGTTCGAGCGCGTCGGCGACGATGGACTCGGTCTGTTCGAGGATGTGGGCGTCTGCCTGCTTGCCCTGGCCGTGCCCGCAGACCTCGTCGATCGTCCGGCCGGACGAGTCGAGCAGGCGGAACGCCGCCTCTTCTTCCGGGGCAGCGGCATGCATCGACCGGAGGCCGGTCAGGGCATTCCCGAGCTGCTGCTTCAACAGGTCGAAGAACCGGCTCTGGCCCGACCGGCTCTTCCTGACCGTCTCGGCGACGACCAGGCTCAGCAGCAGGATCGGACCGGCGAACAGAGACACCAGATTCGCAACCGTCTTGTACTTCTCGGGAACGAGCGGCCCGAACTGGACCTGCTGGACGCAGTACATGCAAAGGTACACCCACCCGACGAGCAGCAGCAGCTTCAGAGGATGGAACGGCAGGGCCGGCCCGAGCGAATCGGCGAGTACCTCGCTGCCGCAGGCTTCCACAAACGCCGCTCCGAGAGCCGAAAACGATCCAAGCATCGATCCACTACCTCGCTATTTCCGCTCGCACAGCATAGACCACCGATCTGCTTGAAAAGTGTACTCAAATCGACCGGTTTCGGCAAGTCTCGCTTCTGAAAATCCCACCGGCGATCCCCGGGCCGGCGCGCCAGTTCGCCTCAGACGTTATCGAGGTCTTCGAGGTCGGAACCCAGCTCGTCGAACTCGATCGCGCTGCCGGAGGCGTCCAGGTCGGCGAAGCTGTCGTCGAGTCCGTCGGCCGGCTTGCTCTTGGCGGGCGCCGGCGGTGCTTTCTTCGGTTGCGCCGGCGGCGCCTTCTTGGGTGGCACGATCTTCTCCGGCTTGCCGTCGATCTGGCAGACGAAGGTCAGCGGACCGATGCGGATGTAATCGCCGGCCCTGACCGGGCTGTCGCCGTTGACGCGCTTCTCGTTGACGAACGTCCCGCAGGTCGAATCGAGATCGCGGATCTTCAGGGCCTCGCCGTTCTGCTGGATCTCGCAGTGCCGACGGCTGATGGTGGGCAGAGGAATCCGCAGGTCGCAGTCGTGCCGGCGTCCCAGGACCGTCACGGCGTTGCGAAGTGAGAATGTCTTGTGTGCTCCGCCTTTCCTGAGCAGCACCAAGTCGGCGTTCATCCGGCCTGCCTCCACAGTGAGCCTATCGAACCGTCCAACACGTCTATTATACCACGAATGTCGTCCCATAACAACCCCCCAAATTATACAAATGCGCCCGCCCGCAGCCCGCCGGCCGCCGCAATCACATAAGTGGCTACCGCGCCAATGGTTACGCCCGAGTCGGCCGAGCGTCTCTTTCGCGAGGGCAGGGCGTTGTTCTGCCGGCCGGCAAGTCGCCTGCTCGGCCGCCACGCTCCGCCAGGAAGCGCGAAACGCGCGAGAAATCGTCCCAAACACGCAACACCCAAACGACAAAATGCCCGTGACATTCAGATTTTTTTTACTCGTTTTCTCATGGGGATTTAGCGTCGCCGGACCGCGAAAATCGGCCGTTTTCTTCGTCCCAAACGTGCAACACCGCCCCATTGTAGAGGCGCGTCTTTTCTGGCGCCTCCACAAAGGACGCACTGATGCACGATGCGGCGAGACCCGGACAGTGCGCCCGCTGCCGTTATTGTCGCGACGTGGCGGGCGCGCTCTGTTGCGTGCGGAACCCGCCGGTGGCCGACCCCGCCACCGGACGGGCCCGCTGGCCGCACATCCAGCCGACCGACGTCTGCGCCTGCTTTCGCGACGCCGCCGAGCCGCCCGCCGCGTGCGACGCCCGGCCCGAACCGTGTCCGGACCTGCCCGTCCACACCGACCGCCACGGCCCGTACTGCAAGATCCCGCTGACCCAGGGCCGTTTCGCGAAGGTCGATCCGGCGTACTACCCCTGGCTCGCCCAGTTCCGATGGCACGCCAAGGTCAACCGCGACGCCGTCTACGCCGTCCGCACCGTCCAGCACAACGGCCGCTCCCAGCGCATCCTCATGCACCGCATGATCATGGACACGCCCGACCACCTCGTCTGCGACCACGCCAATCACGACGGCCTCGACAACCGCGTCGCCAACCTGCGCAACTGCACCGTCGAGCAGAACAACGCCAACCGCCGCAGCGCCCGCCACGCCACCAGCCGCTTCCTCGGCGTCGCCTGGGACCGCCGCCGGCAAAAGTGGGTCGCCTATATCAAGAAACACGGCCGCCAGAAGAACCTCGGCCTCTTCGACGTCGAAGAAAACGCCGCCCGAGCCCACGACACCGCCGCCCGCCGCCTCCACGGCCCCTACGCCCACCTGAACTTCCCGAACGACTGACGCGTCGCTCCTGTTTCGTATCTCGTATCTTGTATCTCGCGTCTCATGTTTCGTCGCTCGTCTCTCGTGGCCCGGCTTCGCCCTGCGAGATACGAGCAACGAGATACGAGATCCGGGTTTGCGGCCCCGGCCGCGAGCCGAAACGGCAGTGGCATCTCCCGCCGGGACTCGGTTACAATGGCCGCCGGAAGGACACAAACAGGATGGTCCTCGGCACGGACCGGAGATTCGGATAAGGAGTCGAGCGATGCGAATTGCCGTTGTCGGCGCCGGCGCGATGGCGGGGCTCTACGGCGCGTTCCTGGCCCGCGCGGGCTACGATGTTCACTTCCTGATGCGGCGGGACTACGACGCCGTCCGCTCCTCCGGCCTGGCCGTCCAGAGCTGGCAGGGCGATTTCCATCTCGACCGCGTGAACTGCTACCGCCGGCCCGAAGAGATCGGCGCCGTGGACCTCGTCTTCATCGGCCTCAAGGCCACCGCCAACGCGCACTATCAGGAGCTGGTCGCCCCGCTGGTGGGCCCGGCCACGCGGGTCCTCACCGCCCAGAACGGCCTGGGCAACGAAGAGCGTCTGGCCGAGCTGTTCGGCGCCGAGCGCATCGCCGGAGGGCTGGCTTTCCTATGCTCGAATCGCGCTGCGCCCGGCGTGATCCACCACCTCGACTATGGTTTCTTCCAGACCGGCAACTTCCAGCGCCCGCCCGATGACACGCTGCGCACGTTCGCGGCCATGATGCAGGACGCCGGCGTCGAGTGCACCATCGCCGACGATCTGGCCCTGGCCCGGTGGAAGAAGCTCATCTGGAATGTCCCCTTCAACGGCCTGTCGGCCCTGCTGGACCTGACCGTCGACAAGATCATGGCGAATCCCGACCTGCACGGGCGGGCCTGGCGACTGATGAAGGAGGTCCAGGCCGCCGCCGGGGCCGATGGCCTGCACATCGACGACGCCTTCCTCGACCACATGATGGACCTGACGGTGAAGATGAAGCCGTACTATACGTCGATGCACCTCGACCGCCGCAGCGGCAACCCCATGGAGACCGAAGCCATCATCGGCGAACCCCTCCGCCGCGGCCGCCGCCACGCCCTGCCCCTGCCCGAAATGCACTCCCTCTACGCCGCCCTGCGGCAGATCGACGAAGATCGTCGCTCGTCGCCCGTCCCCCGTCGCTCGTAGTGACGCCGTAAGGCGTTACCCCCCCGTGCGTATAAGAGTAGAAGCGTGGGAGCGTAGAAGCGCAAAAGCATATACGGGAAACTACGTATATCCGCGCTCCGGCCTGGCACACGCCGTGTCTCGAATCTCGTATCTCGTCGCTCGTATCTCGCCTCTTCCGCCAAATCATCAATAATCATCCATCAATAATCAATTTTCCAGGAATTCGCGTCCACATCCGCCCACCCACAGACGCTGTCTATACGCGAGACCAGCGGAGCACAGGGTATGTCTGCGCGCAAACGCCCTCCAGCCTATTCCCGCCGCATCTCGTATCTGGTATCTCGTCGCTCGCCTTGCTTCCCTCCGGCCTACAGCCTCCAGCCTTCGGCCTGCCGTTCTTGCGTAGATGCGTGCCCCGTCGCCCGTGACCCGTGGCCCGAGACACGAACAATGAGATACGCTTGCGTGCCGCCGCACCATCGATTGTATCCAATACAGGACCCCAAAAGGCGCTACCTGCGATTCGCAGGTACTGGTCATCGCGGCCAAAACGCTTTCCACCAGAAGAGCGCTGCACGCCATCTGAGGGCAGGAGTCTCGATTCAGAGCAAGACAAGTGCGGTGTCCTCGAAACCCTCTCCGTAGGTCCAGCAACGATCAGATTTCTCTTGCAGTGCCCACTTGTTTGCGGGTAGAATGATACTCGAAAGTCGAGGGAGCGGTTCTCCCGTGATCCAAGGGATTCAAGCGGGCCATTGGTCTGCGGTGCGGTGGTGGCGACCCATCCAGGGGGAGGGGTCTCAGCCCTTTGCGCCCTTAACGACTTGAGGAGGTACGTAGATGACACGTTCAATGATCACTCGGCATGTCGATCAAACCGAAATCAAACGTGTTCGCTCGGAGTTGCTCAGAAGACGAGACAAACTGATAGAACTTGCCCGAGATCAGAAAACGGACATGGACAGGCAGGATAGAGAACACATACTCGCATTCTTTGAAAAGCGGGAAAGTCCTAAACCGCCCGCGAACATCCCTGATCTGATGAAGTCCTTCTTCGCCTCGTGCTTTTCGTATGCCCCGCTCAGGAGGTACCTGACATCGATTCTGGGTTGTCTTCCGGATCCAGGCAATCTGGCAGATTGTCTCTCAGAAGTCTATTCGGAAGATGGATTCCGTATAGACGAGAATTGGCTCCCGCGAAGACTCCATGAAATTGCCGTACGAATACAGCAAAGAGAGAACTTCGATCTGAGTTCCAACAGATTTCGACCCAGAATGATCTGTGTGATCTTAGACGGCACCGCCGAGATGGAAAGCCGCCTTGAATCGGGTCTTGAAGAGTTTTATCGAGAGCTCGATGCGATAAACAGAGGGCCGGCGGAAGAGATGTGGAAATACGTATCCCAATTCTCAGGGCACATCTACAACGTGGGTACAGCGCTCGTCTGTGATTTCCTCAAAAACACAGGATGCGACCGTTTTGTCAAAGTGGACCATCACTTCAAAAACGAATTCCCAAGGCTACTTGGGCTTGAGGACTGCAAGAAACTGAGTTCCAAGGAACATTTTATCTTATCACAGGAGATTGCCGACATAGTTGAGATGCGGCCTTTTCATCTGGATCACCTGCTGTACCAATGGGGCCGCTACAAGAAGTATGATAATTGACATCGACTTGGCGGACGCCGGCGACAGACCCATTCTTGAGGACAATCGGTATGGCAGATGAGATTATGGAACTGTTGAAGAATGAGAAGCTCCGTGCAAAGGTAATCAACGGGATCGATAACGTATACGATGTGGCATATGAGACGGCCCATTGGATGACCGATGATTGCCTGGATGAGCTGCCGGATGAGGCGAGAGAGCTCCTACGGCAGGCACGCGATCTTATACAGAAGGTAAACGAGGACACGCATGCGCGGGGGGAACTGACGCTGGACGAGAGATGGCCACCATGGGAACAAGCGTTGTTCGACGCAGGTTCCGGTATTGAACAAGCCTTTCATGAACATGTCATTAGCCGGATGTCACGGCCTGCACGGATTACCCTTGATGACATCAACAATGGCTTTGTCCTGTTGGCCAAGCCAATACAATGTAGGTCGGCATTTCCAGATCGATCGCAAGTGCCGGACTGGGAGAGTGTGTACAAGGTGTTCCTAAGCTATGTGGAGTACCACCTCTTGTCCCACAAGCGGTTGCCTGCGTTCGAGGTGTGTCGGTCGCCGACGAAAGGTCCATTGGCGGCAGCGTTGTTCCACGTATTATGGCGTGCAAGGCGTCGTAGCAAGGACGAAATCGCGAAACTTGCTCAAGAGTTGACTGGAAGAACCGACATTTCGCCGGAGTCGCAGCGACTACTCCCGCTGCTACCGAAAGTCTTCGAAGAGCCGTTCTGGTGGTTATCGGCGAATGGTATAGAAGTCCGCTTCTCGTGGGGGAGGGCAGAGGGCAGGTGGCGTTATGTCGTCGCCGAAGTCGAAGGGTGCATGAGTGCGGCCGCATCCGAGGTATTGCAGTCTGAGATGACGCATCTGCTGAAGTCTATAGTCAAATCCGTATCGTTGTTGGAGCCCTGCTCTGACGGGTGGGAGCCCGGTGAGCCTTTGGATGGTGGGCTAACGGCACTTGATGAGGATACGCTGGGCGACCAGGAGTCATTCGTTCGAGCCTGTCTGGATGCGTTCTACAGCAAGCCTGCAGAGAAGGACGCCATAGATGGCCACATCCGTAACGCAGTTCACTTGCTGATGGAGTCGGATACTAAGTCCAATGACGCCCTTGGGCTCGCCCTATCGGTCACCGCAATGGAGGCTTTGTTGTGCAGCGGGAGTGAAAGCATTGTCAAGAGCCTTTCCGAAAACATTGCATCGCTACTGGAGCCGGACTTAGGTAGGCGGTTCGGAGCTGAAGAGTTCGTAAAAGACGTCTATAACGCGCGTTCGAAAGCCCTTCACGGGAAGGAGCTCAAGAAGGACGAGCCTAAACGTGAACAAGCCCGTCTCTTGGCAGCAGGGATTCTCAGGGCTATGATAAGACGGTGTGATTTCATGCGAAAGGCAGGGTACAAATGCGAGACGCTTGAGGGCTTTCTAAAGGAACTGCGTAAGGGGAAGTATCAGGCTGGCCAGACTGTCGGGGTTGACGACGAACCGAATGTCCGAAAACTTTGGGCGGCAAGCAGGGCCAGCTAGCATGAAAGGCAGGATCTCCTGGCGGCTATAATAGCTGCGACAGAGGTTCAGACGAAAGGAGGTTCTGCCATGTACTACGCAGGGATTGATTACCACAAACGCTATTCGGTGATCAGCATCCAGGACGAGAAGGGTCTGACGGTTCAGGAGCAACGGGTGGACCATGCCTTCGCCGAGTTGTTTGAGAGGCTGTTCAGGGAGTATCGCGAGCCGGTGGCCGTGGTCTATGAATCCACGGTGAACTGGAGTTGGCTCTACGACATCCTCGGGCCGCTCGAGAACGTCTCGTCGATCACGCTGGCCAATCCCTTCAAGGTGCGGCTGATCGCCGAGGCCCAGATCAAGACCGACAAGATCAGCGCCCGCGCCCTGGCGACGCTGCTGCGACTGAACGTCGTGCCGGCCTGTCATATTCCCGATCCCGAAACGCGGCGTCGCAAGGAGGTGCTCCGTCAGCGGTCGTACTGGGTCAAGACACGAACCGCCCTACGATGTCGCGTGCACAAGATTCTCGGCAATCAACACGATCTGTCGATGCCGCAAGTGACGGACCTGTTCGGTCGAAAGGGAAAGACCGCCCTGGAGAAGGCCCTCCTGCCTGAACCCGACCAGAGCCTGCTTCAGCAGAACCTCAAGGTCCTGGACGCCCTCGACGAGCAGATTGCCGGCGACGAGGGTAGTGTAAAGGATGTTTCGCACATTTTCTGGTAGTCGTCACTCTGGTCGAGGGATAGAGGTCAGTCTGCCTGCCCCTGCCCCCTATAGGGGGCCGCGAGTTATCGGGCGTTCACGCACTCACTCG
>Ga0208040_1000047_pt1 | contig 163053 bp, 150 predicted proteins | sample AD_UKC083_MetaG_FD_184431 | JGI IMG/M metagenome (GOLD analysis project Ga0208040, IMG submission 184431) | Active sludge microbial communities of municipal wastewater-treating anaerobic digesters from USA - AD_UKC083_MetaG (SPAdes) (version 2) | ecosystem: Engineered > Bioreactor > Anaerobic...
CCGCTTCGCTTCCCGGCTCGCCCGCAGGCACGCCTCCCCCTTCCCCATCAAATAATGATCAGGCACCCCGCCCTCAGCCAGGGCGGGATGCCTGCGTCCGTCTTACTCGAAAATCCTTATTTGCCCAAAACCCCGTTGAAGAGATCCTGGAGGGGATTGGGTGCGCCCTTCTGCCCGGATCCACTGTCCTGCTGGGATGATCCGCTGTCGCCGCCCGGTATGTTGAGCTTCTTCTTGAGCTTCTCGAGGCCCTTCTCCACCCCTTTCTTGGTGTAGTAGTTCGCCACGGCCTTGGTGATCTCTGCGGTCTGGAGGAAGAGCACCGGCTTCGTCACGGTCCCGGTGATCTGAATGGGGAGGTCGATCCTGCGCTGCTCGTTCGCAAGCGCGTTCAGGGCGGGCGTTTGCTTGGCAAGCCTGGCCGAGTACTCCTGGGAGAAGACCACGTTGCCCTTGAGCCCGAGCTTCCGGGTGGTCAGGTCCACCGTGCCCTGCATGGTGGCAAGGGAGTTCGTCTCCTTGCCGGTGCGGATGTTGCTGAGCTTCATGGACTGGACGTTCAGCACCTTCCTGGCCATCGCAAAATCCGTGGTGAGCGAGTCGAACTGGGTCTGGCGGTTTCTCTGGACCGCGCTTTTCTCGGCCACCAGCCCGGTCAGGCCGGGCACGCCGGTCAGGCCGTCGACGACCGAGCTCACGATGTCGATGTTGTTCATGCTCCCCTTGTCGATGGTTATGGTGCCGTTGGTCGCCAGCGAGTCGAGCCCTTTCTTGGCCGTGCTTCCCCGGATCTGCATCTTCCCGGAGAGCGTGCCCGCAAAGACGTCGTTGAACGACGTCAGGGTGTTCATGGCCTGGGCCGCGTTGATGCCCTTGATGGTCGGGTTGAAGGTCCAGTCCTTGGCCGTGGTCATGTAGGCGGCCGAGCCATTCACCGTGCCGCCGAAGACGCCCAGCGACAAGGACGGCACATCGATCCTGCCCGGCGCCATGTTGAAGGAGCCCGAGACGTTGCTCAGGGCGATCTGGCCGTACGTGCCGCTCTTGACCCCATACGTGCCGTTGGCGAGGAGCTTCTTCTCAGCGGTCCTGCCCTGCACGGCGAGGTTCATGCCCTGCAGGCTCACGGGGGTGGGCTTCGAGCCGGGCTTGTCCTTGCTTGCCGGGACCGTGAGCGCGAGCTGCGATGACACGGCCTCCAGCGAGAACTGCGGGTTCTTGGTGGTGCCCGTGATCGCGGCCTTCACGGCCATGTCGCCGCCCAGCCCGTAGTTGCTCATGGCCGGGATCATGGCGTCCCACCCCTTGAGCGAGGCGGGCTTCGAGGCGAGCCGGATGTTCATGGTCGGGGGCTTCTCCTTCATGGCCACCTCGCCGTTTCCGGACAGCGCGAGGTTGTGCAGCACGAGGCTCAGCGAGCGGATGGTGAGCAGGCCATCCTGGATGCCCGCCTGGGAGCCCAGGGTCAGGGTCACGCCCGGGGCCTTGCGGAACGTTCCGCCCTTGGCGATCTCCGCCGAGCTCAGCTCGACGCCCGTGTCGAAGGCCATGTTCTTGGGCGTGCCCGTGGTGGTGAGCTGGAGCCTGGCCGGACCCTTCACCACGAGGTCGGCAGGCAGAGCCACCCCGAAGGCGGACGCCGCTGCGGCCAGGGAGCCGGTGTCCATCCTGGTGCTGCGCACGACGATGTTCCACGCCGGGCCGCCCGCCGGGAGCTGGGCCTTGCCCGTGATGGCGAAGGTGCTGTCGTTGACCCCGAGGTTGGCGGACTGGATGACGACGTCCTTCGATACCCCCTCGTAGACGACCCTGCCGTCGAAGGCGATGGCCGCGGGCTGCACCGATTTCAGCGCCGGTGCGCCCGGCTTGCGCGCCATGACGAAATCGCTGACCGTGATCTTCGATACCGTCTCGAGCTTGCCCTTCACGCTCCCCTTGGCCTCGATATTGCCGCTCAGGCTGCCCGAGGCAGCCCTGGTGGCGAGCCCGAGACCCTCGGTGAGGCCCTTGAGCGAAAGGGCGTCGAGGGCGAGCGCGACATCGACCGGGATCTGGCTGTCCTTGACGTCGAGCCCGATGGGTCCCACCCGGCCCTTGAGGCTGAAGTTCTCCTTATGGCCGCCCAGGAGGCTTCCACTGATGTTGATGGAGATGGGGTCGGTCACAGAGATGTCCTCGATGGACGCGTCGAGGTTCGATACCGTGAGGCTCTTCACGGCAGGGGGCGCGCCCTCGGGCTGCGGGGCCGCGGGGGGTTTCCGGTCCTCGTAGGTGATCGTGCCGTTCCTCACGGTGAGGTCGCTGATGCCGAAGGATGCGAGGATGGCAGGCAGCTTCGACTCCTTTTCCTCCTCCTTCTTGGGCGGCATCATGTCGGCATAGTTGAACACGCCCTGGGCGTTCCTTTTCACGTGCACCACAGGCGACTTGAACACGAGCCTGGCCACCCTCACCTGCCCCTTGAGGAGCGGCAGGATGCGTATGCGCACCTTGACGCTGTCCATAGTCACGAAGGTGTCCCCGGCAAAGGACGGGTTCTCGGGGACCCTCAGGCCTTCCAGCTCTGCGCCCAGGCCCGTGAGGATGGTGAGGTTGATGCTGTCGAAATCCACGTCCCGGTGGACGGCCGGCCGGACGCGGGAGAGGATCTGGCCCTTGTACCGGTTCAGGTCCACGGCAAAGGGCAGGATGGCCGCCACCACGATGAGCACGGCCAGGACTGCGACAGCACCGATGACGACCTTCTTCACCAGGGGGTTCGCCTTCGCTGCGCCCCCGGGTGCCTGCCCCCTGTCTGGTATCCTCAACAGATCGCGTATCTTTTTCATATGGTTTTCCGCGGCACGGCCGGATCCGGCGGATCCACAGGTCCGGGCACGCCCTTCCTCCCTTCGAGAAGTGGTCTTCGTACAGATATATTATACTGCATTCCCTCGAAGATGGCATGGGGGAAAAGGACTCGGGCCGGAAAGACAGGGGGAGAGCCCCGTCAGTCCCGGCGGATCACGAACACGTTCCTTGTGATATTTCCCCTTCCGGCCGCCCTGAATACCTGCTAGAGCTTCTATCCGTAAAAGGAGGAGACATGCATATCGTCCATGCAGTCGTGTACGAAAACGTGTTCCCGGGCGACGGGGGGTGGAGGTAACATGGAGTTCCAGTTCGCCACCGCCTCGCGCATCGTGTTCGGGCCCGGGACCTCCCTCGAGGTCCCTTCGCTGGCTGCGGCCATGGGCAGGCACGCCCTCGTCCTCTCCGGCAAGGACGCCGGAAGGGTGGAAGGGCTCGCGGCCGGGCTCAGGGCTTCAGGGATCAGCGTGACCCATTACAGCATCACGAGGGAGCCCACCACGGACATGGTCGCCGAGGGGACCGCACTGGCCCGAGACAAGGGCTGCGACCTGGTGGTGGCCCAGGGCGGGGGCAGCGTCATCGACGCAGGGAAGGCCATTGCCGCCCTCCTCACCAACGAAGGCGGGCTCTTCGACTACCTCGAGGTGATCGGAAAGGCCGGGAAGATCGCGAACCCTCCCGCCCCCTGCATCGCCATCTCCACCACCGCCGGGACAGGCACCGAGGTCACCAGGAACGCCGTGATCATCTCACCCGAGCACCAGGTGAAGGTGAGCATGAGGTCGGACATGATGCTGCCAGGCTCGTGGTGGTGGACCCTGAGCTCACCTACACCATGCCCCGGGAAGTCACCGCGAGCACGGGCCTCGACGCGCTGACCCAGCTCATCGAGGCCTACGTTACCCTGAAGGCCAACCCCATAACCGACGGGATCTGCAGCGAAGGCCTGCGCCGGGCCTCCCGCGCCCTGCCCCGCGTATACGACAACGGCGACGACCGTGAAGCCCGCGAGGACATGGCGCTCGCCAGCCTCTTCTCCGGCCTGGCCCTTGCCAACGCCGGTCTCGGCGCGGTGCACGGGTTCGCGGCGCCCATCGGCGGCCGGTTCGACGTCCCCCACGGCGTCGTCTGCGCCCGGCTCCTGCCCTTCGTCATGAGCGCCAACATCCTCGCCCTGACCAGGAGCAGGCCGTTCTCCCCCGTGCTGAAGCGCTACGACGAGATGGCGAAGATCCTCACCGACGACCCGTACGCCACCGGTACCCAGGGGGTCGACTGGGTGAAGCGCCTCTGCAGGAAGCTCGACATCCCCGCCCTCTCCTCACTGGGCATGACCGCAAGCGATGTCCCCGCTCTCGTCGAAAAGGCGATGCGCGCGAGCAGCATGAAGGGCAACCCCATCGCGCTCACGGAAGAGGAGCTCACCCACATCCTGAAAAAGGCGATAGCGTAAAAGGCGGGGCGCACCGGGAGCAGGCTACTCGAGCTTCGGCCCCCGCTCGACGCCCGTCAGCTCTCCGGGAACCTCGAGGAGTTGGCTCAGGACCTTGACCCTTTCCTCCAGTTTGTCGATCTTGATCTGCTGCTTGTAGACGACATCGTTCAGCTTCTGGATGGTGTCCTCGTGGAACGCCACCATGGTTTCCAGATTGGCGAATCTATCGTCGTTCATATTCCCCCCGAAATCGTGCGTACCATCTGTGGTCCGGTCTTTCATAACATACTATAGAAACCCGGCAGGCAGGAATCAAACGCGCTCCTCCCGGACCGCTGGCTGGGGAAGCCGCATGCGGGCCTCCTGTGGACATCCGGCCCGCCCTCGAGCGGCACGGGCATCCTATGGTGCACCCCAGGGTCGACCTCAGGAAGGTTAAGGGGGTTTCGTAAGGCGCCCGCGCATCGTCGGCACGCGGCCAGAAAATGATAACCCCCCGACCAGGGCCCGTGGTATAGGAAAACCATGAGCATACAAAACAGAATATACGTGGAGAAACGGTTCTGCGGACCGCCTGATTCCGGCAACGGCGGGTACGTGTGCGGCCGGCTGGCAAAGTACGTGACCGGCATCGCCGAGGTCAGGCTCATGAAGCCGCCCCCTCTGGAGAAAGACCTCGCCGTGAGCGTCCAAGACGACGGCTCGGTCCTCCTCATTGACGGGGACATCGTCATCGCTAAAGCCACGCCCTCGTCGCTGGACCTCGAGGTCCCGGCCCCCCCTGCCCTCGACGAGGCGGCGGACGCCTCGACCCGCTACATCTGCGCCGAAGACCACTTCTTTCCCACCTGCTTCGTGTGCGGGCCGAAGCGGAAGCTAAGGGACGGTCTGCGCATCTTTCCCGGCCCCCTGGAGGGAAGGGGCGTGGTCGCCTCCCCCTGGACCCCTGACGACACCCTCCTGGACGAGGGAGGCGAGATCGGCTCGGAGTTCATCTGGGCCTCGCTGGACTGCCCCGGCGCGTTCGCGGTGATCGGCTCGTGCGTGCGGCCCGTGGTCCTGGGCTCGCTCACGGCTGTGATCATGAAGAAACCCTCGTCCGGCCAGCCCTGCATAACCATGGGCTGGGAGATCGAGTCCCAGGGGAGGAAGCGCTTCGCCGGCACGGCCCTGTGCACCCGTGAAGGGGAGATCCTCGCGAAGGCAAAGGCGGTCTGGATCGAGATCTGATGGAGTGGATCGCCTGCTCGCTCCTGGCCGCCTTCAGCGTGGCAACGGCGGATGCGCTCACGAAAAGGAACCTGGGCGACCTCGACCCCTACGAGATGGGCGTTGTCAGGCTGGTGTTCATGGCGCCATGGCTCCTCCTCGTCCTGGCCTTTATCCCCCGGCCCGGCCTCGACCGGACCTTCTTCGTCAGCATGATGGCCGCCCTGCCCTTCGAGCTGGCCGCCTTCGTGCTCTACATGAAGGCCATCAAGGTTTCGCCCCTGTCGCTCACCCTGCCCTTCCTCGCCTTCACCCCCGCGTTCATCATCCTCACGGGCCGAGTCCTGCTGGGGGAACGCATCACCCCGGCAGGACTGCTGGGCATCCTCTGCATCGTCGCCGGCGCCTACTCCCTGAACCTCTCCCACGCCAGGGAGGGCGTCTTCGCCCCCTTCAAGGCCATCTTCAGGGAAAAGGGGTCCCGGTACATGCTCGCCGTATCCCTCATCTTCTCGCTCACCGGGGTGCTGGGCAAGATCGCAGTCCTCCACTCGGACCCGTACTTCTTCGGCGTGGCGTACTATCTGGCCTTCACCCTGCTCATGCTCGCTGCCATGCCTTTCGTGAAAGGGGCGAAGCCGGGCAGCCTGCTGAAGAAGCCCGCTGCCGGGGCAGTCATCGGGGCGGTCGGGGCCGTGGAGGTGTTCGCGCATATGGTGGCCATCTCCCTGGTGCAGGCCGCGTACATGATCTCGCTCAAACGCACGAGCATCATCTTCGGCGTGCTCTACGGTGTCTGGCTGTTCAAGGATGATAAGCCGGCGGAGAGGCTCGCCGGGGCCTCCATCATGGTCGCCGGGGTCTTCCTCATCACGTGGTTCGGCTGATTTGAACGAACTAAGAGCTTGATTCACGTGGCGTTACCGTATAAGTAAGATCCAGCTTTGTTTCATACATTTCGATGAGAGGTCCGTATGAAAATCTGCATGATCGGTGCTGGTTACGTTGGCCTGGTGACGGGTGCGTGCTTCGCGGAGATGGGCAACGACGTCATCTGCGTGGATGACAACGAACAGAAGGTCGAGCTGCTCAGGCAGGGCGTTGTCCCCATCTACGAGCCGGGGCTCAAGGAGATCATCGACCGGAACGTGGCGGGCGGCCGCATGGTCTTCACCACGAACCTCGAAGAGGGGGTCAGGTGCCAGATCTGCTTCATCGCCGTGGGCACCCCCCAGGACACCGACGGCTCAGCCGACCTGAAGTACGTGCTCCAGGTGGCCCGGCAGATCGGCGCCCTCATGACCGACTACAAGGTCATCGTGGACAAGTCCACGGTCCCGGTGGGCACCGCGGACAAGGTCAGGGCCGTGGTGCAGGAGGAGCTCGACAGGCGCGGCCTCAAGGATATCGAGTTCGACGTGGTGTCGAACCCCGAGTTCCTCAAGGAGGGCAACGCCATCCAGGACTTCATGCGGCCGGAGCGGGTCGTGGTGGGCACGGACAACGTCCGCACCGCCGCCCTGTTCAGGGAGCTCTACGACCCCTTCGTGCGGACCACCAACAACCCGGTCCTGGTCATGGACATCAAGAGCGCGGAGCTCACCAAGTACGCCTCCAACGCGTTCCTGGCCACCAAGGTCTCGTTCATCAACGAGCTCGCCATCCTCTGCGACATGGTGGGCGCGGACATCTCCCAGGTCAGGGAGGGCATGGGCACGGACTCGCGCATCGGGCCCCGGTTCCTGCTCGCAGGCCCCGGATATGGTGGATCCTGCTTCCCCAAGGACGTCCAGGCCCTCATCCATACGGCGAAGACCCTGGGGCACGACCTCCAGATCTGCCAGGCCACCCACCGGGCGAACCAGCGGCAGATGGGCTACTTCGCGGACAAGATCGTCTCGTACTACGAAGGGTTGGGAGCCGACCTCTCGAAGCTCAAAATCGCGGTGTGGGGGCTGACCTTCAAGCCCAAGACCGACGACATCAGGGAGGCCCCGGCGCTGACCATCATCAACGCCCTCCTCGAGAAGGGCATGTCCGTCCACGTCTTCGACCCCATCGGCATGGATAACGCCCGCCAGGTCCTGGGCGGGAGGGTCTGCTACGCTGCGGACGGCAAGGACAGCTACGGGGTGCTCGAAGGCGCGGACGGCCTGGCCATCATCACCGAGTGGAACATGTTCAAGAGCCCGGACATCGAGAAGATGAAGTCCCTCATGAAGTCCCCGGTGATATTCGACGGCAGGAATATCCTCCAACCCCAGGAGATGAGGTCCCGCGGCTTCACCTATTTCGGCATCGGGAGATAAGCCTCCCTTATTGAGCGCACTGTGTTCGGAGTCGGGGTCGATCCCGATATCTTATTCGACCCCGATACCGATACCGACCCCGACCCCGATGAAGGTGGGAGAAAATCGTAAGCCAACCATAACCCCCATCCTGAGCCCATAAAACCACCCTGTTGCCGGGCCTGTTTTTTCCCGCTGCCGTGTTTAGTTCTATTCTATATGGTTCATGAGCAGGCAGGACCCAGGGAGCGGCGGGCCATCTGCGGCATCTGCCCGGCCGGATGCTGGGTGGTCGTCTCCTTCGACCATACGGGGAGGATGAGCTCGGTCAGGGCTGACGAGTCCTCACCGCTGGGGGCCATCTGCAGGCTCGGCGAGCACTCGCCCGAGATCGTCTACTCGGAGCACCGGCTCCGCTCCCCCCTGAGGAGGACCGGGCCCAAGGGCACCTTTTCCTTCGAGGAGATCACCTGGGACCAGGCCTTCGAGATCGTCACTGAAAGGCTCCAGACGATCAAGGCCCAGTCCGGGCCGGAAGCTGCCGCCATCTACACCGGCAGGGGGAGCTTCGAGCTCGCCATGTGCGACGTGTTCCAGCCCGCGGGCGTGGCCGTGTCCTCCGCGTCGAGCGTGCTCTTTCCCTTCGGGTCTCCGAACACCATGGGCGTGGGCGCCCTGTGCTACGTGTCCTACGCCATGATCGCACCCCACACGACCATGGGCGCCATGCACCTCGAGATGTTCTCGGACATCGAGCAGGCCGACCTCATCGTGGTGTGGGGCGCGAACCCCGCCACTGACAGCCCTCCGGTCGACCTCCACCGCATCCTTCAGGCCCGCGGGCGCGGCGCCCACGTGATCGTCATCGACCCGAGACGCACCAGGACCGCGAAGCTCTCGGACGCGAGGTGGATCCCGGTCAGGCCGGGCACGGACGGCGCCCTTGCCCTGGGGCTCTGCCACGTGATCATCGACGAGGAGCTTTACGACCAGTCCTTTGTCCGGGACTGGACGCACGGGTTCGAGGATTTCGCCCTGTACGTCAGGCACTTCCGGCCCGAGGTGGTGGAGGGGATCACGGGAGTGCCGGCCGGCACGGTGCGCTGGCTCGCGGAGAGGCTGGCCACGGCCAGAGGCGCTTCCCCGGTCATGTACACCGGGCTCGAGTACAGCGACAGCGGCGTCCAGGCCATCCGGGCGTGCTTCACCCTCTGGGCCCTGGCCGGCCAGCTCGACGTGCCCGGGGGCAGGTGCTTCTCCATGCCCGGGAGCTCCTTCCCGGTCAACCGTGCCGGGCTCGTGGCCAACCCGGACCTGAAGAAGGCCCTGGGCTCGGAGACCTTCCCGGTGTACACGGCCTACCGGGGCGAGTCCCACGCCAACTCGCTGCCGGAGTCGGTGCTCGGGGGGCGGCCCTACCGGATACGGTCCCTGATCATCCTGGGCTCCTCCATCATCACCTCCTGGCCCAGGCCCGAGGTCTGGCGCAGGACCCTCGAGGGACTCGACTTCCTCGCCTGCATCGACGTCAACCTCACGGCCGACTGCGCCTATGCGGACATCGTGCTCCCCGCGGCCACCTGGTTCGAGATCGAGTCGTACATGCGCTACGGCCCCGTATTCCGCATCCGGGAAAGGGTGATCGAGCCCGTGGGCGACTCCCGGAACGCCTTCCTCATCCTCTCGGAGCTGGCTGACCGGCTCGGCTACGGGCACCTGTATCCCCAAAGCGAGGAGGAGCTCCTGCGCCACGCCCTGGCGGGCTCCCCCTATTCCCTGGAGGAGGTGCGCGCCGCGGGAGGCACCGTGCAGGTGGAGACGAGGATGATGGAGTACCGGAAATGGGAGAAGGGCCTGCTCAGGCCCGACGGGAAACCGGGATTCGCCACCCCCACGGGCAGGTTCGAGATCGCCTCCACCATCCTCGAGGAGCACGGGTACGACCCCCTGCCCGTGTACACCGAGCCCCGGGAGGGCCCGCAGGGGAACCCGTCCCTGGCCCGGTCGTTCCCCCTGGTGCTGGGCTCGGGCTCCCGGGTGACGACGGACTTCAGGAGCCAGTTCCACCACATCCCGGGCCTGGCGAAAGACCGCCCTGAGCCCACGGTCATGATGAACACCTTCGACGCCCGGGAACGGGGGATCGGGGACGGGGACCTGGTCCTCGTGGAGAGCCCCCGGGGCGAGGTGAAGATGCGGGCCATCGTCACGGACGACATCGTCAGGGGGGCCGTGGACGCCAACATGGGCGGCGGAGGGCCCCTGGGGCCTCAGGCCTGGCAGTCGTGCAACATAAACGAGCTCACCGACCTGCGCTTCGACCCCATCTCCGGCTTCCCCATCTACAAGTCCCTGCTCTGCGAGGTGAGGAAGGCCGTGCAGACCGGCAGGGCCAGGAGCATGGGCACTGGAGAGGATCTTCTGATCCCGGAGCCAAAGGAGGCTTTCAGGATGACGAGCTCACGGATCTATCTCGATCACAACGCCACCACCCCCCTCCATCCCGACGTGCGTGCGGAGATGGAAGCGGCCATGAGAACCCTGTTCGGCAACGCCTCGTCCATTCACCTCGACGGCCGCGCTTCCCGCGTCGCCGTGGAGAACGCCAGGAGAAGAGTGGCAAAGCTCCTGGGCACCACGGCCCGGCGCGTCGTCTTCACGGGCTGCGGAAGCGAGGCCAACAACCAGGTCATCAAGGGCGTCGCCCTGGCCATTGGGAACAGAAAACGCCACCTAATCACCTCGCAGGTAGAGCACCCGTCGGTCCTCATGGCCTGCTGGTGGCTCGAGAGGCTCGGGTTCACGGTCACCTTCCTGCCCGTCGATGCCTGTGGAATCGTCGACCCCGGCGACCTCGAGCGGGAGATGACCGACGACACCTTCCTGGTGAGCGTCATGGCGGCCAACAACGAGACCGGGACCCTGCAGCCCGTTGCCGAGCTCGCCCGGATCGCCCGCGGGCGGGGCGCCCTCTTCCACACCGACGCGGTCCAAGCCGTGGGCAAGATCCCCGTCAATGTCGTATCCCTGGGCGTGGACTTCCTGAGCCTGTCGGCGCACAAGCTCTGCGGGCCCAAGGGGATCGGCGCGCTCTACGTGAGGGACGAGGCGGCCATCGAGCCCCTCATCCACGGCGGGGGCCAGGAGCACGGGCTCAGGGCGGGCACGGAGAACATCCTGGGCATCGCGGGCTTCGGCAAGGCGGCGGAGCTGGCCGAGCAGGGGCTTCCCGACATGGCCGGGCGGGTGGCGCGCCTGCGGGACGCCCTGGAGCAGGGCATACTCGAGTCCATCCCCGGGGCAGCCGTCAACGGCCACCCCACACAGCGGCTGCCCAACACCCTGAACATCTCCCTGCCCGGGATCCGGGGGGAATCCATGGTCATCGCCCTGGACGCCAGGGGGGTGTCCCTGTCCTCGGGGTCGGCCTGCAGAGCCGGGTCGCCTAAGCCCTCGCACGCGCTCACGTCCATGGGGCTCACCGAGGAGCAGGCCCACTGCGCGCTGCGCTGCTCCCTGGGCGTGGGCAACACTGAAGACCAGGTCCACGAGGTCCTCCAGGCGATACGGGAGATCCTGCGGGACTCCCTGCACATGGTCCGTTTTGCCGCCTGCCGCTGAATCCCAGCTCTTAAAGAGGTGAACAGATGGAAAGACCGGAACCGGGATCGATCCTCAGGCGAACCGGCACTGCCGATGGGCGCCTGGCCTTCATCGACAGCCTCGACGGCGACTTCCTCCCCGAGATGCGAAGGCGCGTCAGGGAGGGTATGCTTCTCCCCCAGAAGGTGATCCCCTGCACCTACCTCTACGACGCCGTCGGGTCCGACCTGTTCGACCGGATCTGCCACCTGCCCGAGTACTACCTGACCCGCACCGAGCTGGCCATCCTCGACGAGCACGCCGGCCGCATCATGGAGTTCTTCCGCAGCGAAGGCGGGAGCCTGGTGGACCTGGGCAGCGGGTCCGACCTGAAGATCAGGAAGCTCCTCGATGCGGCGCCCCCGGGGGCTGTTGGCCGCATACGCTACATACCCGTGGACATCAGCCCCTCGGGGCTCATGCGGACGGCGTGGGACCTGCTCGATGATTTCGATGGCCTCGAGGTCCTGGGGGTCATCGGTGATTTCGCCCGCTGCCTGGGCTGCCTGCCCCAGGGCCGCAAGCTCATCTGCTTCTTCGGCTCTACCATCGGCAACTTCGGCGACCCCCAGGCAGTGGAGCTTCTCGCGGGCGTAGCCTCGTTCATGAGCCCGGAGGACGCCCTGCTCGTGGGCATGGACATGCTCAAGCCCGCCGGGGTCATCGAAGCTGCCTACAACGACCGCGCAGGCATCACGGCGCGGTTCAACCTCAACATCCTCAGGCACGTCAACGAGAGGCTCGGTTCGGACTTCTGCCTCGCCGACTTCCGGCACCGCGCCTTCTTCGACCACGAGCTGAGCCGGATCGAGATGCATCTGGAGGCCATCAGGTCGGTGACGGCGGACATCCCGGACATCGGCCTGAAGGTGCGTCTCGCCCGGGGCGAGACGATCCGCACCGAGATCAGCCGGAAGTTCGCCAGGCCAAAGGCAAGGAAGCTCTTTTCGCTGGCAGGGCTCGAGGTCGTGCAGTGGTACACGGACGCGAGGGGGTGGTTTTCCCTGGTTGAGCTCAGGCTCGCGTGAGGAGAGGCCCCCTTACCTGAGGTAGGTGCGCGCCCCCATGAAACGGTCGCTGAAGTAGGAGCGGGACATGGAGTCCTCGCACACGGTCTTGCCCGTTCCCGGGGCGTGGATGAATCTGCCCTCCCCGGTGTAGATGCCCACGTGGCTCACGCGTCCGCCACCGTTCGTGTCGAAGAAGACCAGGTCGCCCTTCTGGAGGTTATTCTTCTCGATAGGGATGCCGCCCAGGAACTGCTCTTCCGAGGTCCTGGGCATGAAGAGGCCGTTGAGCTGGTAGACCGCCATGACGAGCCCGCTGCAGTCGACCGGCCCGTTCGGGTCAGACCCGCCCCACTGGTAGGGCAGACCGAGGTAGGTGGCGGCCGTGGATACGAGCGCCTTCCTGAGCTCCTCGCCCCCCTTGGCGTACATCCCTCCTTTGGAGATGGTGTATTCGCTCGGGCTCACGATGTAGTAGCTGCCGATCACGCCCTTCTCGCTCAGCCTCAGGGCGTCCACCTGGGCCTTGGCCAGCGTCGGGTAGTTGCCGAAGCGCACCCGGTACAGGCCCGGTTTGCCGGCATAGTAGAAAGCCTCGAGTTCCTGGGCTTCCAGGGCCCTGGTGAGCCTGGCCGCGTTCTCCACCTTTGAGAAGGCCCCCACCTGGATGGTGTAGCCCATCTTCTTGACGACCGTGACGGCCTGCTGACTGTAGCCCGGCTTTCCCCGGTAGGGCTGGACGGACTTCCACTTCGGGGCGCAGCCCTCAACAAGGAGCAGTGCCGCAATCACAGCTGTCAGAACGATGATGAGCGGTCTTCCCCTTTTCATGCCCTGCCCGCCCGGGTGCCTGGGGTGCCCCTTGGAGTTCCTCATGGACAGTCTATCGGCCTGATCGGGCCGGTCCTTTATGGTCTTTACCGGGCTATATCTCGATCTCGAGGTCCTCCAGGGGATAGGCCACGCAGGGGTGGATATACCCGAAGCGGATGTCGGACTTCCTGAGCTTAGCCGAGCGAGGGTGGAACACCGTGCCGGACACCAGCCTGGTCCGGCACAGACTGCATTCGCCTGACCGGCAGGACGATGCAACGGTCAGGCCCGCCTTTTCCAGCGACACCATGAGCGGCTCCCCGGCAACGGCGGGGATGGTCGGCCCGTTCCCCAGAGAAACCCTGAACACTGCCCCGGGGTCGACGTGAGGCGGCCAGTCGGGATCGGCCGCAACGTGGGCGGGCGGCCCGAACATCTCGGTCCTGATCTTCCTGCGGGGGACGCCGAGGTCGTGCAGCTCCCGGAGACAGTGTGCGGACATCACCCCGGGGCCGCACAGGTAGAAGGTCAGAGACGGGATATCGTCGAGGATGTCCTCCAGGAGCTCCTTCGAAATGAAGCCGCATCGTCCGGTGTACCAGGGGGCCGGCTCCGAGATGACGTGCGTCACCCGGAACCGGGGATGGCGGGCAGCCCTGTCTTCGAGCTCATCGAGAAAGATGATGTCGTCCATGCTCCTGCTCCCGTACACGAGGTGGATGCTGCGGTGGAGCCCCCGGTCCGTCGCCTCCCTGATCATGCTCATGAAGGGCGTTATGCCGCTGCCCCCGGCGAGGAAGACCAGACGATCGCCGTGGAAGAGCGGGTTGTGGATGAAGCTGCCCGCGGGAGACGAACTCTCGATCGCGTCTCCGACCTGAAGCTTGTCGAGCAGGAAGGGAGACACGAACCCCGGTTCCGCCCTCCTCACCGTTATGTCGTAGAACCCTCTCTGGTGGGGTGCTGATGACAGGCTGTACGGCCTGCTGGTCCGCGTCTCGCCGATCCGGACAAAGAGGGTGATGTACTGGCCGGCCTGAAAGGAGGGGAGCATCCCGCTTTCGGAAACGAGCCGGATGGTCTTCGCGGTCTGTGTCTCCTGCCTGATCTCGGAGACTGTGAGGCGAAGCCGCGACGGGTGGAGGCTGTCGATGGTGCGCGCGACATTCCCCCTCATGGCGGTAAAACCCATTCCGTACTTTTCGAGGGTTTCCATCTCACGGCGGATCTGCTCGTACCCTTCGATTTCCTGCCTGTAGTCTTTCATGGTCAGCGTCCTCCTTCTTCACCGGTTCAGCGACTTCAGCACGGAGCGCGCCGCTGCCTGTCCCGAGACGAGGGTGGGCTGGAAGCCGCCCGCTCCCGCCCAGGCGCCGGCGAAAAACAGCCCCTGTATCGGGGAGACCGGGGATATGAACAGGTTGGTGTCCTTGGCGTACTGGTCGAAGCCGTAGATGGCCCCGCCGGGATGCCCGAGGAAGCGCATGTGGGTGAGCGGGGTCGAGACCTCCAGCTCCTCGATGCGGCCCCGGCATCCGGGGTAGACCAGGTCCATCATGTCGAGCAGGTGCTCGGCATATGCGTACTTCCTCTCGGCATAGCAGTCCGCGGGCAGGGAAAGCCAGGGGTCCGCGTACTGCAGGGTCAAAAGCGCCGCCTGGGAGCAGCCGGCGGGCGAGAACTCGGGGTCCGCCGCGTCATAGCAGGAGAACAGCGCCCATTCGGGCCTTTCGAGGGTCCTGCCCAGGCTGTGCATCCGGCTGTAGTCGTCCGAGAGGTAGATGAACGTGGTGGCGTCCGTGATCCCCATGTCCTGAGGCTCACGGTCGAACCCGATGTAGAGCGTGAACGCCGAGGTGCCGACGGTGCGGGAGGAGAACGACCGCATGGCCCCTTCCGGGAGGCTGTCCCTGTCCATCATGTCCAGGTACGTGGTCAGCGTGCTCGCATTCGACACCACGTGGCCGGTGCGGATCTCCCGGCCGTCTTCGGTGAGCACGCCCTGCACCCGGCCGTCCGAGACGAGGATCTTCGAGGCCCCGCACGAGAGCCGGGCGTGTCCGCCCGCTTCGAGGAAGGAGTCCAGGAGGGCGCAGGACAGGGCCTGCGAGCCGCCCTTGATGTGGAACGGCTTGAGCTCGATATAGGAAAAGAGCATGATGGCGTAATCCAGAAACGGCAGCCTGTCCGGGGGGAGCCCCAGATACGACCAGTAGGAGCCCACCACCATCTTCAGGATCGGATCCGAAAAGAACATGTCCATGACCGTCCGGCAGTCCTTGACCGCGTATGTGAAGAACTCCGGGTACTTGGCCCGGGACAGCTCCGGGTCCCGGCCGTACACGCCGAAGATGAGCTGGGTGCAGAACGTGTAGAGGAGGTCGAAGAACCGGTCGATGCCGGCGGACTCCGCAGGGAAACGGTCTTTCAGGGCCCTCGTGATCTCCTCCCTGTCCGCCTTCAGCAGGATGTCGAGCCTGCCGGGCAAGACCATGCGGAACAGGTTATCCATCTGAACGAACTCGACCTTTTCGAGCACCCCCAGCCTCTGGAGCAGAGACCGCAAGGGACCCGGGCTGTCCTGCGTGCCGAGCCCGCTCAGCTGGTGCAGGGCCACCTCGAACTCGAACCTTCCCCTGACGAAGCTGGTGGCGCATCCGCCGGGCACGTTGTGCCTTTCCAGCAGCAGAACCCTGCAACCCTTTTTCGCAAGGGCAAGCGCGGAGGTGAGTCCTCCGTTGCCCGCCCCGATGACGACGACATCGTAATCGTTCATGGCGCTTCTCCTGTACGGGTGTCGGCAGTGGGCCAGCAGCCGGAATCGCCCGGCTGCTGGCCGGGAGCGCAGGACCTTCCGTCCCGGCCCGAGCCTCGTTTCCTGCCTGTGCAGATGGGCAAGCTGGCTACAAAAGACCCCGTGCCTTGAGGATCCCCTTGAAGCCCTTGTTGATCATGGCGATATATTCATCCCTCGGGAGGATCTCCCGGGATACCGCATCCAGAAGCTCCTGCGGCATCTTCCCCGACCGGGCGAGCTCCCTGCCCGCGGACCTCGCCGATTGAAACACGGGGCCGAGCGCGTCGGCCGGCACCATCCTCATGGCCGGGCCGTGAGGCCTCAGAAGAGCGCCGGCAAAGTCGCGCCGCACGTTCCTGCTGAAGGCCTTCACCAGGGCCAGGAGCGGTTCGAAGTTGTCCGCTTCCCATAAACCGCAGTTCGAGACGAGGACGATCTTTCCGTCCGGGACGGTCTTCCTCATGAGGTGGTAGTTGTGGTTGTCGAACACCTCCATGAAGGGCTCGGCGAGCGGCTGCATCCGGTCCATGAGGGTCTTCAGGGGGCCGGCCATCCCGTCCATGTAGATGGGGGTCGCGAACACCCAGAGCTCGGCGTCGCTCAGCTTCGGGAGGAGCGTGCGCATGTCGTCGTCCTGGAAGCAGGCGCCGGGGGTTTTCACCCAGCACCTGATATCCCCCTGGCAGGGTTTGATGTTCAACTTTGCCGTATGAAAGATCTCCACATCGGCCCCGCCATCCCTCAATCCCTCCATGAAAGGGTTCAGGATCAGCGAGGTGTTCCCTTTTTCCATCAATGGGCTTGCCTGCAATACGATGGCCTTCATGGCTGCTTCACCTCCGGTCTGTGTCGGGCTGTAAGGCTGCTTCTCATTTCCACACCACGTCGATCTTCATGAAGGGAAATGCCTCGATGATGCTCTTCACCTCTTTTTCAATGCCCTCTCTCGGCTCCCCGTCCAGGCCCGAAAGGATGATGCGTGCAAGGGTGCCGAAGCGCTTATCCTCGCCCACCTCGATTTCGACCTTCAGCCCCTTGGCTTCGAGTGGGGAAAGCATTCTGGCGAACTCGCGCTTTGCCAGGTCCCAGCGGAGCTGCGGCTTGAAGATCTTCCCGATGGCGGTCAGCGGCATCCTGGTGGTTACGATGACCTCCTTGGGCAACGCCGGACGCTCGGAGATGCGCCCTTCGAGGAAGGCCAGGAGCTCTTCCGGGGTGGCGGTCGCTTCCGGCTTGAGCTGGACGAACAGCACCGGGAGCTCACCGGCATAGGAATCGGGCTTCCCGACGGCTGCCGACAGGGCCACCGACGGGTGCTCGGACGCAGCCTCCTCGATGATGGAAGGATCGATGTTGTGCCCGCTCCTGATGATGAGGTCCTTGGAGCGGCCGGTCAGGTAGATGCGCTCTTCCTCGTCGAGGTACCCCAGGTCCCCGGTGACGAGCCAGCCGTCTTCCGTCAGGGTGCCCCTGTTCTGCCTGGCATCCTTGTAGCCGGGGAACACGTTCGGCCCTTTCAGGAGGACCACGCCCGTTTCCTGAACGCCGCACTCATCCCCCGGGGAGCCGTCCTGGTTGAGCTTCGAGACCCTGACCCGTTCATGGGGAAGGCGAAGACCCACCGAGCCTATTTTCGCCTTGCCGAACGCGGGGGTCATGGCGACCACGGAGCCTGCCTCGGTCATGCCGTACATCTGGGACACCTGGATGTTGAAGGCGGCCTCGAAGGCCCTCTGCACTTCCGTTGGCAACGGCGCCCCACCGGTGAGGCAGACCTTGACCGAGGAGATATCCGCATCGCCCACGGGCACATTCAGCAGGGACACGAGGCTCGTGGGCATCCCTCCCATGTGGGTTACGCGGTACTTCTCTATGATCTTCCAGTGGTTCTGCACGAACAGCGGGTTCCTGAAGCCTGCCGGCGTCGGGATGATGACCTGGGTCCCCACGCAGAAGGGGGACAGGGAGCAGATGATTGAGCCGGCCACGTGAAAAAGGGGAAGCCCGTTCACGAGGATGGCCGAGTCGGTGAACCCCCAGAGATGGGCCACGGACCACACCGCGTAGATCGTGTTCTCCTGGGTGTGGGGGGCGAGCTTCGGAGATCCGGTGGTGCCTCCCGTGTGGAAATAGGTCGCGATGTCGCTGCGGGAGAAGGTCCTGTCGAAGGTCAGCCTGTCGGCAGGGTAGCGGGCGATGGTCTGGTCGAAGTTGTACACCCCCTCCGGCTCGTCTCCGGGCTTGCCGACCCTGATTATGGCCTTCAGGGTCGGGACCCTGTCGCGGACGGCCTCCACCTTCTGCCATATGTCGAGCGCGGGATGGGGTCCGAGTGCCACCAGCACCCTGGTCTGAGCCGCGTTCAGGAGATCCGCTATCTGGTCGGGGTTGAGCAGGAAGTTGATGGGGTTGGCTATGCCCACCGTCTGCGCCCCCCAGAACGTGAAATGAGACTGGGGCAGGCTCGGCAGGAGAAACGACACGCAGTCCCCCACCGCGGCGCCCAGGTCGTGGAACATGTTGGCCGCCTGGGTGATCCTGCCGATCAGCTGGCCGTAGGTGACGCATACCGGCTCCTCCTCCGACGCACCGGTCGGGAGAAAGAGGATCGCGTTCTTGTCAGGCCTCTTGGCAGCCGACGATCGGAGCAGCTCATAGACGCTCGTTTCCTTGATGATGTCCCCCCAGGGCCTCTTTTCCAGATCTCTCACATCCTCGATCCCGACAACGGGCTTCACGGAGAAAGCCATGGCGTATCCTCCCTCGATAGTTTATTTGTTGCTGCTTTTCTTTATCGCGTCCGCAATGACAACGGACCCGACCTGGTCGATCATGTCGATGATGTACCGGTCCGACTGCTCTTCGTTGAGCCCCACGCAGATCACCGAGGCGAGCCCGTGGGTGAAGACCCACATCTTGTTCAGGAGGGTGTCCCTTTCCTCCTGGGTCATTCCGGTGAAACGCGGGTCTTTTTTCATTTCATCACGCAGCGAGAGCATGAATTCTGCCACGAGGTCCTTGTACTCGTCACTTTCCAGGAAGAGGTTGCGGAAGAGCTGCCTGTGGTCCCGGGCGAAGAGGACAATGCCTATGCCCATGTTGAGGAAGACCCTTTCCGTGTAGGGGACCGTAGTGTACTCGCGCAGGAGGTCGACCGCCTTTTTCAGCACCTCTTTCTGCAACTCCTCCATGGAGGAAAAATAGAAATACACCGGCCTCGTCGACAGCCCCGTCTCCTTGGCCACGCTCCGCGCAGTGAGGCAGAGCATGCCCCCCTCATCGACGATTGTGAATGCGGCCTGTATGATCTCTTCCCTCGTGACCGTTGCCTTTGGCGGCATTGGACCTCCTCTTTTCAGGAACGTTTTGTAACGCTTGTTACATTATGATAGTCATGTAACAGTTGTTACCTATCAGTGTCAAGCCTTTTTCTGCAATTTTTTTTGAAGGCACGGGTACCGTGCGGTTGCGGCCCGTCAACCTGTGCACCCGCGGGAAACAGGGCGTGGCTTGAGTTGTCCGCAGCCACGCTTACCTTACATGGTAGGAGTTTTCCCCTTCTTTCTGCACCGTGCGCACAAGCTGCAGCAAGCGCTGCCACGCATGAGGAGGAAGGTCCCGAAGGAGGACGAGATGCTCGACTTCAGCCTGAGCCCGGAGCAGGTCGAGATCCAGAGGGTTGCCCGCGAATTCGCGGTCAGGGAGATCCTGCCCGTCGCCTGGTACTATGACGATCTCGACGAGATCCCCCTGTTCATCATCAAAAAGGCCTTCGAGGCCGGCCTCATCGGCGGTGACATCCCCCGGAAGTATGGCGGCATGGGGTTCGGGCTCGTGGAAGGGGCCATCGCCGTGGAGGAGGTCTCTGCCGGGTGCGCCGGGCTCGCCACTTCCATCTTCGACAACTCGCTGGGCATGACACCCGTCATGCTCTCGGACAGGGAGCACGCCAAGGAGCGCTACCTGGGGGAGATCGCGAGGGACCGCAAGCTCATCTGCTTCGGCACCTCCGAGCCCACCATGGGCTCCGACGTGGCCGGCATGAGGTGCCGGGCCACCAAGGACGGGGACGGCTACCTCCTCGACGGCACCAAGTACTGGATCACCAACGGCGGCATCGCCGACTACATGAGCGTGTTTGCGACGATCGATCCCAAGCAGGCCCACGAGGGTATCTGCGCCTTCGTGGTGGACATGCGCCAGGAGGGAGTGACCGTGGGCAGGCCCATCCCCAAGGTGGGCCAGCGGTGTTCCAACACCACGGGCGTACACTTCTCGAAGGTCAGGGTGCCCCCGGAGAATGTCCTAGCCGAGCCCGGTCAGGGCTTTCTCCTGGCCATGAAGACCTTCGACCGGACGCGGCCCACCATCGGCTCGTGCGGTGTGGGCGCCGGCCGGTCGGCCATGGAGATGGCCCTCGACTACACGAAGAAGCGCCGCACCTTCGGCTCCGCCATCGCGAACTACCAGGCCATCCAGTTCAAGCTGGCCGAGATGTTCATGAAGATCGAGGCAGCCAGGCTGCTGACCTGGAAGGCAGCCCGCGAGGTCGACCTGGGCATGGCGTCGAACGTGACGTCCTCCATCGCGAAGCTCTACGCCACGGAGAGCGCCTTCGAGGTGGCCAACGACGCCCTCCAGATCTTCGCCGGCTACGGCTACACCCGCATGTACCCCATCGAGAAGATCTTCCGGGACATCAGGCTGCTCAGGATCTATGAAGGGACCTCGGAGATCCAGCACCTCATCCTCGCCGGCCACCTCTACAGCGCGTACCAGCCCGCCATGCCGCCCTTGAGCGAGCTCCCGGTCCTGAGGACCCACGGCGGCACCAACGGGTTCGAGGCTGCACAGAAGGGAAAGGCATGGAGGTGCCCCATGTGCGGGTTCGTGCATTTCGGCGACGAGCCGCCGGATGAGTGCCCTTTCTGCTTCGTCCAGGGGAGCGCCTTCAGGGAGCTCCCCCGGAGGGCCTAGGTCCGGGAGGAAACCTCATGTCACCGCCGTGTGTCCCGGCATACGCGAACCGGCTCAGGGGCCTGGCGGCCCTGGTCACCGGCGGCTCCACCGGCATCGGCCGGGGGATCGCCCTGGCCTTGGCGGCCGAAGGTGCCTCCGTTGCGGTGAACTACCTCGACGACGAGCTCCCCGCCTTGGAGACGGTGCGGGCGATTCAGGCATTGGGTGCGTATGCGGTTGCCCTCAAAGCGGACGTGAGCAGCGAGTCCCAGTGCCGGGCCATGTTCGACCAGGCAATAGAGGAGCTGGGCACCCTCGACATCCTCGTGAACAACGCAGGCATCCAGATGGACAACGAATTCGACCGGATGAGCCTGGAGGAATGGCAGCAGGTCATCGACACCAACCTCACCGGCGCCTTTCTCTGCTCAAGGTCGGCAGTCAGGGAGTTCAAGCGCAGGGGGATCGTGCCGGAGCGGTCCGTGGCTGCTGGCAAGATCATCTTTATCAGCTCGGTGCACCAGGTCATACCCTGGGCGCGCCACGCAAACTACGCGGCGTCGAAGGGAGGGATGATGCTCCTCATGGAAAGCCTGGCCCAGGAGGTGGCCAGGGACAGGATCCGGGTGAACGCCATCGCCCCCGGGGCCATCAGGACCGGGATCAACCGGCCTTCCTGGGAAACCCCGGAAGCCCTCGAGAAGCTCCTGAGGCTCATCCCCTGGGGCCGCATCGGCGAGCCGGAAGACATCGGGTCTGCCGCGGTCTGGCTTGCCTCGGACGAGTCGGACTATGTCCACGGCACCACCCTGTATGTAGACGGCGGCATGACCCTCTACCCGGGCTTCGCCACGGGCGGGTGACTAGCGCCTCAGCCAGCGCGTCAGGAAGAACCCTTTTTCTGCCTGCTTCCGCTCGATGTCGTCGCGTAGCGTCTTCGCGAACTTCAGGAAGTACCGGTTCTCGGGTATCCGCGGCTCCTCGTTCGGGTCCCGGGCCAGCAGCCGGTCGAGGATCTCGAGGGCCTCCCTGTACTGCCCCTGGTAGGCGAGGATGTCTGCACGGCAGTAGGGTATGTAGTAGTAGCAAGGGTTCAGGATCTCCGCCAGCTCGAGCGCGTTCATGTCCAGCTCGAGGCTGACGCCCGCCAGGCCCATCCCCTTCTCCGTGACCCACCCGCCGTTGGTGATCATGGTGCCGAGCGTGACCATGGGCCCGTCGAAGTAGTACTGGCTGTTTTCGCGGCAGCAGTAGAGGAGCGGGGTCAGCAGGTCCATGAGGTAGCGCGCCTTGACGAAGAGCCACTTGTGCTGGATGGTCCGGGCGAGGCTGATCTGGTACCAGTAATTTGCCGGGATGCTCTTCGGCTCGAGCGCCCGCGCACGCTTCGCGTACAGGACGCCTTTCCGGTAGTAGGGCATGGCCGTGCTTTTGTGCTCGCCGCAGGCCGAGTAGTATTCCCCCACGTAGTAGTTCGCCCGGGCCGCCCAGGTCTGGACCAGGGCATCTGTCGGGTTGACCCGTGCCATGGCCTCGGCCAGATCAGCGGCCTGCTTCGCCTTCTCGATGTCCGCCCGCGCCTCCCAGAGGCTCTTGAACACGCCCCATCCCTCGACGTCCTTCATTTCCGGGAGCGCCTCGCCCACGGGCAGCGGGGCGCAGGACATGATGAGGTCGCCGTAGTTGGCGTGGATGTACGCCCTGTCCCGGCTGTGGAACAGGGTGTCCACGAGCGCCCTCACCGCCAGGGTGTTCTTTGTGTCCATGGCGCAGGCCTTTGCCGCGTAGTTTTCCGCCTTCTCGTAATGATACACCCGGTCCCTGCGGTGGTACCTGGCATGGAGGTGGTGCACGCGGGAAAGCCAGAGGTACGGCTCGATCCTGTCCGGGCACCTGTCCCTGAGCGGATTCAGCAGGGAAATGAGCTCGTCGAGGTTCCTGCCGCCGTGGTGGTCGGCCCAGAGCGTGCTCACCCGCTCCCACCGGGGGTCATCGTCCGGGACCGGCGGGTCCATGTCCCACGCCCCCGCCCGCAGGTCCGCCGCCAGGAGCAGCATCCCCGCGTACACCAGCAGCACAGCAAAACCCTGCTTCACACCATGGCCACACCCCCGCAACCTCTCCCGAATACCATTGACCAGGACCATAGCACGCCTCCCGGGGGCGTGGGCACGTTCGACATGCCCACGCTCGGATTCGAAATACTACCTGAGCTCCTTGCTGGAGAGCCCGAATATCTGCCGGGCGACCACAAGGGTGTTGATCTGGCCCGTGCCTTCGAAGATGTCGTTGATCTTGGCGTCCCGGAGCCACTTCTCCAGGAGCTCGTTTTTCGAGTAGCCCAGGGGCCCGGCGATCTCGACGGCCTTGTTGGAGACCCAGGTCACGGCCTTTCCTGTCTTGGCCTTGGCCACCGACGCCTCCAGGTTGTTGTGCACCCCCGCGTCGGCCATCCAGGCGGCCTTCCAGGTGAGGAGCCGGGAGACCTTTATCTGGGCCTCCATGAGCATGAGGTCACGCTCGGCCGCACCCAGCGTGTTGGGGTTGGCCCCATAGCGCAGCTCGCCGCCGTTCTCCTCGTAGAGCTCCTTGGCCCGTTCGAGGGACGCCTGGCCGATGCCGATGGCGGAGGCGGCCACCATGGGCCGCGTGGCGTCGAAGGTGGCCATGGCCCCTTTGAACCCGGTCTTGACCTCCGGGTCTCCCAGGACGTGGTCGAAGGGGATGCGGCAGTCCTCGAACACGATGGAGGCGGTGTCCGAGGCCCGTATGCCCAGCTTGTGCTCCACCTTGGTGACTGTCATACCGGGCGTGCCGCCCTCGACGACAAAACTCTTCATCCCTGCCCTGCCCGCCGAGCGGTCCCGCGTAGCCCACACCACCACCACGCCGTTCGAGTCCTCGGCAGCGCTCTTGCCCTGGGTGACGAAGATCTTCTCGCCGTTGATGACCCATTCGTTCGTCGCCTCGTCGAGCTCTGCCGTGGCCCTGATGGCCGCAGAGTCCGACCCCGCCCCGGGCTCGGTGATGGCCATGGCTCCCCACACCGGGGTCTCGGAGGTGGAGAACCGGGTGAGGAAGCGCTGCTTCTGCTCGTCCGTGCCCACGGCGGCGATGGCGGCACCGCCCAGGCCCATGAAGGGCATGGAGAGGTACAGGCCCGCGTCGCCCCAGGACATCTGCTCAACCGCGGCGGCCATGACCAGGTTCTGATACTTGACCCGGTGCTTGTCCTTCTGCTCGCCTTCCTTTTTCTTCCGCGACATGCCGCTCGCCATGGGACCCATCATGCCGTTCTTCGCGAATACCCACATGAAGTCCACCCACTCGGTGCAACGCTCGTGCTCGTGGTCGTCGGCCCAGCGCGCCCACTTGCGCATGTACTCCATGGCCAGATTCCTGAACATCTGAGAAACGTTCTCGACCCCGCTCGGGATCTCGAAGCTGATCATATCAACCTCCTTGCCTTGTCACACGATGGACAGGCCTTCGAAACAACAGAACCCGCGCCCGTTCCTCAGCCACCTCTCCACCGGGTGCTCCCGGATGTAGCCGTGACCGCCCAGGGTCTGCACTGCATCGTCCGTGACCTTCACCACCACCTGGTCGATGTAGAGCTTGGCCAGGTAGGCTTCCTTGAACGCATCCAGGCCGGCGTCGATCCGCCATGCCGACTCCCAGGTCAGGAGCCTGGAGCCTTCGATCTCCATGTAGTCTTCAGCGAGCATGAAGCTGATGGCCTGGCGGTGGGCAATGGGCTCGCCGAATGCGTTCCTCTCGAGGGCGTACTGCCGGGCATATTCGTTCGCCGCCCGCGCCGTGCCCACAGCCAGAGCGCACAGGGCGACCCGGGAGGCGCTCACAAGGGCCTTGAAATCCATGCCCTCTTCTCCCCCGAGCACCGCGTCGCCCCCCACGGTCACGTCCTCGAGCTCGAGCTCAACGGTATCCAGGGCGCTGATGCCCATGTTGCGCTCGCGGCCGCCGATGGTGAGGCCCGGCTGAGCGCGGTCCACGACCAACCCCAGGACGTTCTCGTATCCCTTCTGCCCGTCCCGGGCGGCATAGACGATGAACTTCTCCGCAGTGCCCCCCAGGGGGACGAGGCACTTCCTGCCGTTGAGCACGTACGAGCCGTTCGCCCGGACCGCTGCGGTGCGCATCCCTGCAGGGTCGAACAGCATGAAAGGCTCCATCACCGCTGCGGTCAGGTGCGGGTGGCTATCCCCGCACGCCAGCGGAAGCAGGGCCTTCTTCTGCTCGGGGGTGCCCCACTTCAGGACCGGGATCGTGAATAGCGCCGGCGACAGCATGGCCAGGGCCAGGGAGAGATCGCCCCATGAAAGCTCCTCGGCCGCGAGCGCGCCGGCGACCGCGGATCTCTCGAAGCCGGTCCCGCCGTACTCGGCAGGAACGGCCGCACTCACGAGCCCCAGCGCCCAGGCCCTGTCGAGGAAACCGGATGCGAGCATGCAGGCCTCGTCGCACTCGTGCGCCACGGTCCGCATCTGCTCGGACGCGAAGCTCCTGGTCATGTCCTGCAGCATCTTCTGTTCTTCGCTTGGTTCGAGATTGAACATACGGGTCTACCTCCATTTCAGGAAATGTCTCCCCCTGCAGGGACGTGTGTCACGAGCAGGGGGAGGGGCAGAAAAGGCCTGCACCCCCGTCACGGAGGAGACGGGTGCAGGCCGTGCACCTGGACTAGATGAGGCTCTGGAGCTTCATCAGAAAGACCATGTCACCCGTGAACTTGAGCTTGCCGCTCATGAACAGGGCCTGGCCCGTGGTTTCCTTGTTCTGCATGGCGATCCAGTCGTTCAGATCGAGGTTGATGGTGACAGCCGGTTTTTCCTCTCCGTTGAATACCATGTTGATGGGGAAGCCCTTGCCGTCGGCCGTCTTCAGATCCACCGTGAGCGCGCCCTTGGTGGCCATGAGGGTGTTGAGTCTGGCCACGTCGGCGATCTCCACCGGGTCCGTGAACCGGTCGATCACCCCCTGGAGCTTGCCTGTGACCGCGTCACGCCAGTTCCGCTCGTCAATGGCCAGATGCATCAGGGGCTTGTCGACCCCACCCTCGATGACATCCAGGCTCTTGCCGTCCGTGATCTTGAGACAGTACTTCTGGCCGTCAACATCATACTGCAGGGTGAGCTCCTTGCCCTTGAGGGCGGAAAGGTCCGCACCGGCCGTCATCTCCTCAAACTGGGAAGGGACATACTCCTTGAAAAACGCACTGACACTAACGTCATCGGGTACTTGAAACTTTGCCATACGACCTCCTGATTAGATTAAAAAGTTTGCAATGGTGTTTACCATATGGTAAATACAAAATCCCATGATCCCTTGTCAAGAAGAAATTTTCATGCCCGTGCACCACTGGACATGCTTGTGCGAAATAGAAGCCGTTTTGAGCCTTTTCCCGTCTCCCGCCGAATCCCTGATGCAGGGTTGTCATGACAACCTTTACTCCGTTTACCATATGGTATATATGTTTCTCTGCAGTTTGGGGCTTTCCTCCACAGGGGAGAAACCCGCTGAGTGGCACGTGCCGATCATGACCATCCCATACCGGGAGAAGTGAGGGCTTCACCATGAAGAGACGCTCGGGCGAGGGTGAGGTGAACGCGCGGGAGAGGATCCTGAAGGCTGCGCGCGAGGTGTTCTCCCAGCATTCCTACAAGGCGGCGAGCACGCGCCTGGTGGCAAGGCAGGCCGGGGTCGAGCACCCCCTCATCCACTACTACTTCGGGTCCAAGGAAAAGCTGTTCGAAGCCATGACCGAGTCCATCTACGGGGACGTCATCAGGGACCAGGAGTCCTGGCTCAAGGGGCTCGAGCGCATGACGCCCCGGGAGGGTCTCTCCCTCTTCCTCGACCGCATGCTCGACTACACCTTCGCCAACTCGGACGTGCTGCGGATCTCCGCCCTGAACATGGTGCACATCGGCAGGATCGAGGAGATCCCGGGCTACCGGTTCGTCATCCTCAACATGGCCCGCATGAGGCGCGCCCTCGAGGAGAAGCTGCCCCTGCAGGGCTCCAGCCGAGAGATCGAGATGTTCATCTACACCTTCTACAGCCTCATGGTCTCCCTCATCGGCACCAAGTCCTGCCACTCCCAGCTCCTGAACATGGATCCCGACGGCCCCGAGTACCGGGCCTGGGTCAAGGACGCCTGCATGACCCTCTTCCTGCCCTGGCTCGAAAAGCTGCTCCCTTCCCGCACGCGTTCCGCCGGGTGACCGGCGGGGGCACAGCGAGCCGGGACCCTGCCTCGAAGCTCAAGGCCGATGTGCAGACCCGGGTCACCCCAGGATCGATGCCTGGGCCCTCAGGAGGTCGTGCAGGGTTATGATCCCGGCGATCCTGCCCGTGCCCCGATCGAGCACCACAATGCACCCGTGGGGCGACTCGATGAACTTGTTGCCCACCTCCCGGACTGCCTGGTCCGGGTAGCTGGTCACGGCCAGGGGGATCTCGGGTACGTCCTTGCCGGCAAGGATGGCTTCGATCTGAGCGCGGGTGATCAGCCCGATGGGCTCACCGTCCAGGGACACCGGGAAGCACTGGTACGGGTGGTTATCGAGGACCTCCCTGAGGTGATCCCCGGACAGGCTCCCCACCACCACCGGACGGGGGTTGGCAATGGCCGACACGGGAAGGTTCTGCCAGCTCATGAGGTCCAGCGGCGGCCTGATCTTCATGAGCTCGTGCCCTTCCTGCAGGAGCACCGAGTCGTAGAAGTTCGTCCGGGACGCGGCATGGGAAACGATCACGGAGATGATGGTCCCCACCATGAGCCCGGGGACAAAGGAGAACTGGTGCGTCATCTCGAACACGATGAGCAGTGAGGTGAGCGGCTCCCGGACGACAACGCCCAGGCAGGTGCTCATCCCCACCGCGGAGAGCAGCACCCTGTCCGAGGGCGTCAGCGGCACCCAGAACCCGGCAATCCCGCCGATGAAATATCCGCACATGCCCCCGATGAAGAGCAGCGGGGAAAACACCCCTCCCGACCCGCCGAAAGCCATGGAGATGGCGGTTGCGGCGATCTTGGCCACCATGAGGATCCCCGCGACCCACCAGATGAAGTTGTTGCCCAGGGCGCTCGAGAGGTCTTCATAGCCCAAGCCGAATATCCCCACCTTGCCGGTGAAATAGAAGCACCCCGCCCCGATCACCCAGACCAGGAACCCTCCGCAGCAGGGCTTCAGCCATGCGGGCACTCTGGCATGTCTTTTCACCTGCGCGCGGAGGAAGAGGGTCGACCGCTGGAACACCACGCCCAGGAGGGAGGCAACCAGAGCGACCACCGGGACGATGAGATAGGTCAGGATGGACACGGATTCGAGCAGGGGGAGCCTGAAGGCCGGCTGGCTGCCGACGAGCGCGAAGACGACGAAGGCGCCGATCACGGATGAGAGCACGATCCGGCCCACGAACCGGCTGTTGATGTCGCCCACGATCTCCTCGAGGATGAAGGCGATGGCAGCCAGCGGGGCGTTGAAGGCCGCGGCAATGCCTGCGGATGCGCCCACCACCACCGCGCTTCGCCGCTGGCGCACGGGCGTGCCGAAGTATCCGGACACGTTCGAGCCCACCCCGCCGCCGATGTGGATCGTGGGCCCCTCACGGCCCAGGCTCGCCCCGCCTCCGATGCTCAGGACACCGGCGATGAACCTGACGACCACGGAGCGCCAGGGCACATACCCCACCTCTTTCCAGTAGGCTGCCTTGAGCTGGGGCACGCCGCTGCCCGCTGCGTCCGGCGCGTACTTCGAGATCAGGATGCCCACCGCAAGGGAGGACCCCATTACCATGGCAAAGCTTGCGGCCAGGAAGAAGCCCGTCGAGCGGGCGGAGAAGGAGATGAAGGTGCTCGAGAAGAGTACGTCGATGCAGATCATGAACAGGACCGCGGCGCCTCCTGCGGCTGCGGCGTACACGATGGTCTGAACGAGGACGCGGGTGTTCTCGGGAAGGCTTTTCAGCTTTGAGAGGGCAAGGTCAAGCCTGCGGTTTCCGCTCATGTGCCCACCCCCGGCCGCAGGAGACGGGCGGAATACGCTGATGCGGCTGCATGCACGACCAGAGGACGGTTCTTCATCTCTCCTTGCTGGCCTTGACCCTGGCTGTTTTCTTTCTCGCCGTGTTGTCTTCGGGTGACAGCATGAACTGCGGCGGCAGCTTCTGGGCGCCCAGTATCCTCACGAGCTGGCCCAGCCCCGACGCAATGCTCTGGAGCTCCGCGCCGGTCAGGACCTCCAGCCCCTCCACGAGCAGACCCTGCGCGACCTGGGGCGCATCCGTCAGGAGCCGCCTCCCCGAGTCGGTGAGATCGACGTGGACGACCCGGCGGTCTTCCCTGGAACGCTCCCTCCCGACCAGGCCATGGCCTTCCAGCCGGTCGATGATGCCCACCACCGTGGCGGGATGGACGAACATCCTGCCCGCGAGCTCGGAAACGCTTAAGGGGCCTGCATCGGCGATCACCTTGATGGCCCAGAGCTGGGGGCCTGTGAGCCCGGTGGTGAACTCCGCCCGCTTGGACTGCTCGTTGACGACCTGGATCACCCTGCGCAGATTGTTTATGATGTCCGCAACCGCCTCCGTCTTCCTGCTCATGCCGCACTCTTCCCAGAGATGATCCGCCTTATTGTATTTATTCCAATTACTTGAACAAAAACAGTCTGCCCGGCTCACATCACTACACCCTCGCCTGCCAATTTACAACGACAATATCGCCACAGGGATCAGGCGTTGCCGAGCTCCCTGAGGCCGCTGCCAGGATGGGGGCTATGCGCAGCGGCCAGCCCGTCAGCACGTCGAAAAGGACCCTGCCGGCGAGATGCCGCAGCATGCCCATGGCGAGTGTCAACCCTGACGTGGCCCCCCCTACTGGTTGTCCAGCTCCACGGCTTCCTCGATCCTCTCCTGGAAATCGGGTACGGCCGCGCTGATCCTCACCCAGGCGCTCATCAGGGGGATGCCCACCGGGTCGGTGGTGAATTTCCGGGAAGCGTCCTTGAGGGAGCACACGAAGGCCTCGGTGGCCTCGATCTCGCTGTGGCGGTCGTAGGCCAGCCCGTTCAGCAGCGAGATCGCGTTGTACTTCTCGATGGCGAGCCGCGACTCCTCGATATAGGAGGTGACCATGGTCCGCAGGAAGGACTCGCTCAGCACCATGCCGTCCTGGCTCAGGATCCTGAGCAGGGCCTCGGCGATGTCGGTGGCCATGCGGTTGAGCCCACCGTCGGCGTCGTTCTTCTGCAGGGCCTGGTGCTTGTGCTCGTAGTTCTCGGCGATCTCCACCTGGCAGATCCGGTTGGGCGAGGTCCGGTGGTACACCTCGTTGAGCATGGAGACCTCGAGCCCCCAGGTGGGGGAGATCCTGATGCCCCGGGCGATGGTGGAGAGCATGGCGAATTCGCCCGAGAGCGCGTACCTGAACGACCCGAGGTACTCGAGGAAGGGGGTGTGCCCCACGATGCGCGTCAGGGTGTTGATGATGGGGAGGTAGAAGAGCCTCGTGACCCTGCCGTAGAGCCTGTCCGTCACCCGGGCATAGTAGCCCTTGCTGAAGTCGTACACCAGGGCCGGGTGCACCACGGGGTAGATGAGCCGTGCGAGGATCTCCCGAGAGTAATTCACGATGTCCGTGTCGTGCAGGGCGATGGCGTCGACGTCCTTGTTCGCCAGGATGTACCCGAGGGTCATCCATACCGATCGCCCCTTGCCCGGGACCTCCAGCTTGAAGTCGTTGCCCCTGAGCTCCTTGTAGAGCGCCTGCATGCGGGGGCCGTCGTGCCAGACGATCCTCACCGGGACCGCAAGGCCGGACATGGTCTTCTTCACCTTCCTGAACTGCTTCTCGTCCGCCCGGTCGAGGGAGAGCACGATCTTCTCGAGGTAGGTGACCTTCTTGAGCTCGGAGAGGATCTGCGGCATGGCCGGGGTGTCGAACTCGGACACCAGGGCAGGCAGCAGCAAAACCATTTTACTCTTTTTCGATATCTCGACCAGCTCGCTCTCCAGGTCCTCCACGGGCCTCTGCCGCAGCTTCTGCAGGGTGGCGATGGTACCGTGCTGATAGAAATCCGCCATAGCGCTCCTCCTTACTTCCAGAGTTTTATCAGATAATCCTTCATGTCCCCGAAGGACTTCGCCTGCTCGTCGAAGATGGCTTCCGCCTGCAGGCAGTCCTTGTCCCTGAGCTCGTTCACCAGGGAGGCGACCCGGGCATAGTACAGGGGGATCATGGTGTTCAGCAGCTTCATGCGCTGGCGGGGCGTGATGTGGAAGGAATTGGCGTAGCGGTAGACGGTGCGCACCCAGGTTTTCAGGGGCAGGAGGAAATCCTCCCGCCGCCCGTCGTGGGCAAGGGCCTTGATGACCGCCATGTCCTTCTTCTCGAGGATCTGCTGCCACACGCCGTTGAAATTCCAGAACCCCATCTTGAAGTACTCGATGAGGTCCTCCTGGTTGATCTCGAAGGGGGCCGGCTCATCCGCCGGGTATTCCCCGAGCACGGGCACGTCCTTGAGGCCCCTGGTCCCCTTCCAGTGGTCCTCGTGCATTTCCATGAGCTGGAAGATGGTGCCCACCACCTGCCGGTACATGGGGCCGAGGTCTTCCGTGGGGTCCTTGTGGTCGTGCACCTTGACCCCCAGCCTGGCCTGACAGATGTTGAACCCGCCCACCACGGCGGTGGCGGTCATCCAGATGTCGATGCCAAACCGGGAGACGTCCGTGCCCCAGACCTCATCCTGGGCGAGGTAGTGCTTCACGAGCCTGAGCGAGAGCCCGAAATCCCCGCCGATGGGCTGCCGGATGCGCACTCCGTACAGGGAGCAGACGAGGTTGTAGGCGATGGTGTTGGTGATGGTGGCGTCGAACTTGTACCGGAGATAGTCGGGGGCCACGAAGTCATGGCCCTCCATCACCGGCTCGATGAGGTTTTTGATCCACTGCGGGGTGATGGAGACCAGGTCCGAATCGAATACCGCAACGGCCTTCGGCCTGAGAATGGAGGCCACCTCGAACACGGCGCGCAGGGCAGACCCCTTGCCCGGCAGGCCCCGGTAGATGGCCACGATCTTTTCGATATTGAACGACTTCTCATCCACCGAGCCGGCCGCCTCCCGGGTGTCGTCCGTGGAGCCCCCGTCGGAGATCATGATCACTGCCCGGGCGTCGTGGTAATAGGTGTCGAGCCCGGTCCTCACCGTCTCGATGACATGCCGGATGGTCCCGTCGGAATGGTAGGAAGGGATGCCGATCACGATGTCGGCGTGCCCCAGACGCTCGATCTTCTCCCGGACCGCATCCCTGAGACCTGTCGAAAATACCCGTGTGCTCCCCATATGTATGCCTCCTTTCAGACACTCTTCGCAATAGCGTCGAGGTCTGCAAAAACAAGTTCATGCAAATTTTTCGAGGTTGCTGAGGAAGGCGTGGACCACCTGGTTCCACCCCCTGCTCCCGGGCATGGTCGCCCGGATAAGGTTCGGCAGGGCCGCATCCTCGCAGCGTCCGTCGGGGTGCGGGATCAGGATCTGGACATCGACCGCCTGCAGCATGGGCAGATCGTTCAGGCTGTCTCCGATGCCCACGGACACGCACCGGTATCCCAGGTTTCCCTCGAAGATCTCCTGGACCAGCCTCACCGCGGCCCCCTTGTCCTGCCTGTTCCCGACCAGGCACCCGAACCTTCCGCCTGAGGTGATGTCGAACCCTGCCTCCCGAGCCGCCTGCTCGAACTCGGAGTACTTCCCTTCGCCGTCCATGACGAACGGTTCCGAGAACTCCCTCATCCTGGCAAGGGCGGCCTTTTCAGCGGGCAGGCCGGTCAGCTCGGCGAGCTCCCTGACAGACATGTCGCCGAAACCCCTGACCCCGTACCTTCCACCGGTCTCCTTCACGAAGGCCCTGATCGCCTCGTACGGGGCACCGAGCCCGATGCGGGTCATGCCTTCCTCCACCGTGCCCTTTTCGATCCTGAATTTCCGGTACCTTTCGGGGAAGTAGACCCCTCCCCCGTTTTCCACGATGAACGGTTCCCTGAGACGGAGCTCCGCCATGAGGGGCTCGACCTCTTTCCTGGTCTTGCTGGTACACATCACCAGGGGCACGTTTCCCGAACGGATCTTTTCCAGTGCCGGAAGCGCGGACTCGTAGGAGTAGTCCGCATGATCGAGCAGGCTTCCGTCAAGGTCGGTAAAGATCATCATGCCCTTCTTCCTTTTCCCGAGCAGAAATTGGCGCTGAAATGTCTTCATGCTCAGTGACCGGTGTGAGAAAGAATGAAAGTCTTATCCCTGTGAGACTCGACAGCTTCGAGATGAATGAAGCCGCCACCCGTCTCTCACGTATGGCGGCCCGACCATCTTGTTCCTTCGGCATGCCTGCCGAACCCTTTTCAATATTCAGATGTTCTTTTGTTATGCCAGAACAGGTCAGCCAGGTCAAGCCAGATAAACCAGAGCGGCCAGCCAACCATTTCATTAGATAAGATGTTTTAATTATTGATCAAACCTTTTGTGCTCCAATGACCTACCGTGATAAGCGATGTATATCTCTTTCTGCTGATACGCCTATGCTGTCATGTCGAGGTCGTCCAGCAGGCAAAGCGCCCTGTCGATCACCCGGTTCAGGAGGCCCTTCTCATAGCGGCTGCCATGGTCGTGCAGGGCTCCGGCCTCTCCCGCTTCGGTTATATAGCCTGCTGCGGCGTCCGCGAGCAGACCGTAAAATTCAAACTTATTCAGATAATCGATATGCCAGCAGAAATACTCTTTGAGCATTTCGAACAGCCAGCTCAGTTCCCTCCAACACTGCGTCACCACAACAGTCTTGGGTGTCCCGGGGACAGGGGCGTCGGATATGATCACATCCGCCCCGCCCCACGGGCGGATGTTCGTGCACAGCTTCTTGTAGTCGTCCGAATCGATCGTGTCCCTGAGGTGGACAAGGTCGTTCATGGTCGCCCAAATGCACCAGACCATCCTGTCCATGCTGATCCCCGATGCGCTGACAGGCGAACAGTTCCTTGCCCCCCTCTCCTTCCAGTTTCCCCCCGGGACAACCCTGTTGCTGCCAGGCTGGTTGTACAGGTACACCCATGCAGGGTGAACCAGACCACCTGCGGTGGTTACACTGACGATCGCCCTTCTGAAGAGGGAACCGTCTTTTCCGTAACCAACGAACCCTTCCACCCTGTCGAGACACCCGAGTGTCTCGGCCGGTGATACCAGCTCGCACAATTCGCCCAGCACCTGGGAGGCATCGTCCTCAGCAACGACCATCCCTGGATAGCTTCCAAGATCCAGGAGCATGCCCTTTGCCACGGCAGACCTCGCCAGCCTTGCCTTGTCCGGGAAGAGATGCCTGCTCCGGCACTCGCCTCTCATGAGCGTCCCATACGTGAAGAGCTGTTGAATGAGGAAAGACCGGGGCTCGTTCCTGGCCGCGTCGAGGAGGTTGTTTTCCCTCAGCATGTGTGCAAGATAGCCTTTCCTCACCACCTTGACGTAGTCCTCGTGGGGGGCGACGGAATCGACGGTATTGAGGGGGTTTGCCTGGTAGGTGACCGCATCGATCACTCCCCCATCCTCGGTCAGCACCGTGACCTCCCTCCGCACATACTGTCCTCTCCCGTCCGCCTTCGCCCCTTCCTTCATGTCGAGCACTGCCAGGCCGTCCTCATCCACTTCAAAAACAATCCCTTGTACGACCTGCCCGATGGAGCCGTCCAGGTAGCTCAGCACCCCTCCCTGCCTGGCCGTCGAGCTGCAGTTGAACACAAGCTAACTGTCCGGCAGGTAGCCCACTGCCAGCTTCCCGCCCAAGGGGTACTGCCTGCCCCGCTTCGCGCACCATGCCCGCAGATCATCCTCGTTGAGATTGGATCCGTATGCGAAATAATTCTGCTTGCCCATTCTCTGTCCACCTCTCTCATCTTGTCTGTTAATCCGGCAGCTGACATGAGACGCGCTGAAAGGGTGGAAGATGCATCTGCCTCCCATATTTCACGGACTCGTCCCGGGCACGGCGCACCACCATGGCCTTGCAGGAACGGGAGTCGTATATCCCCGGGATGCCGCATCGCCTGCTTTCTTCAAAAAACGTCTCATCCATGCCAGAAAAAACGGCACCAGCTACCGGAAAACCCATTCATACAACGGCCTCTCAGATTTTTCGACCCCATGACGACAGATGCATGTCGCAAAATTTCGGGATCTTTCGGGATCGCTTCGGGATCGGGTCCTGTCGGGATCGGGTCTCGTTTCGGGATCTTCGGGATCGGGTCGGACCTGGGCAATATCGTGTAATGCTTGGAGATATGTTGCGTAAGTGGGTAGTATAGAGGCTTAGAAGGCCTTTTCCAGGGGCAAAATCGTTGGCACAGGTTTGCCTGATCCATGCGGCTCAAGCGGTATCATTGTCTTCCCCTCATATTTGCATCCGATCCTCGGCTCTTGTCCCTCAACCATCCTGCTCCCACTTCCTTAAAACTGCTTTTCCAACATCAAAAAAGGCTATCCAAGGGAAAAAATGATGTCAGTAATCGCATAATAATTAGTAATTACAGTTACCTGTCTTGGTCCGACCTCTCAATCCGGCTCATGGAGACCCTCGACCGGATCAGCGCCCGCTTCGGTAAGGGCACGCTGAGCTTCGCATCCTCGGGCTTCGAGCGCCCCTGGTGGATGCGGCAGGCGAGGAAGTCGAAGCTTTTCACCACCTCGTGGGCTGACCTGCCGCTTGTCAGGTGAATCCGAGAATGGACCTTCGCGCCGTCCGGCTGTAGTGTTCCGGGCGGACGGTGCTACTTTTAATGATATGTGGTTGCAGGCTTGCTGGTCAGGGGATGGTCGGTACGGCTTCTCGCACACCTTCGGAACGTCAGTGACGGGCAAATCCATTGCCGGTGCAACCCATGGGGGACGATGCATGGATTCACGTGAGCATGGACTGAAGGCAGGGTGTTTCTTGTTCCTTGCGGGCCTGGTGTTCCTCCTTCTGGGGGCCGGGTGCTCGTCCGGCAGCGACAGCGACTCGTCCCCGCCGGCCGGAACGCCCACCGGCGAAGGTCGGGTCCAGCGTCTCGGCTTCGACCTGGACGGTTATGAGCGCACCTACGACCTGTACGTGCCCGCCGGCTACACCGGGTCGTCCCCCGTGCCGCTGGTCCTCGATTTCCACGGCATCTACCAGAACGCGGAGGTCGAACGGGAAACCAGCGGTTTCCAGGCCAAGGCGGACGAGGAAGGTTTTGCAGTGGCCTATCCCCAGGGCATACTCGGGCCGGGAGGGCGGACCTGGAACGCGGACCCTTCGGACCGGCAGTGGTTCAGCTGGGCCAGCATCGTGGACGTCGACGACGTGGCCTTTGCCGTGGAGGTGGTGGAGGATGTCAAGAGACGGCTGAACATCGACGCGAGCCGGGTCTACGTGACCGGGCTCTCCCAGGGGGGCGCCATGGCCCTCCTCGCCGCCCACGACCGGGGAGACGTCTTTGCCGCCGTTTCAGGGGTCTCCACCGCCCTGCTGAAGGATCTGGACGACTACGCCCCCGTGCGGCCCATCCCGGTCGTCCAGTTTCACAGCTATGATGACCAGATCGTGCCCTACCGGGGAAGCGAACTCGCCGGGCTTCCCCCCATAGAAGACGCGGTGCGCCAGTGGGCGATCGCCAACGGCTGCAACGCCGCTCCCCAGGTCACCGGCCTGGGGTTCACGGACCCCGACCACCCCGACGTGGAGGAGAAGCTCACCGTCTACGGCGGCTGCACCGACGGGGTCGAGGTCAGGCTGTACAGCCTCCACGGCACGCACACGCTCTACGAGACCAACTTCCACGGCGACACGGAGGCCCGGAAGGAGCAGTACGTCACGGACCTTGCGTGGGACTTCCTTTCGCGGTTCACGCTGTGACATGGGAGGGCGGAGAGAAGCGAGAAGAGAGAACGCGCCGCCCATGTCCTGACCCGTTCCCGAGCCTTCCTCCTGTCTCTTCTCTTTTCTCCTCCCTTCTTCCATCCGATTACAGTTCAGGGCGCATATATCCGATTACTATGACATGGAAACTTTACACGACAGCACGTCAGCCGGGGCAGCGCCGTCGAAGGAAGCCAACGAAGGGGCCAGAAAGGTCGTTTCGAGCCTCCTCCTCGTGAGGAAGCACCTCTCCCTGTATCCCGAAGGGCACACCATCCCGGAAAAGGCGCTCGTCGGGTTCCACGAGCTTCTGGCAGCACACCTGAAAAAGCATGGGGAGCTGAAGATCGACGTGGAGCGGGACCGCCTCCTGTTCCAGGGCGAGGTGGTCCACTCGGGCGATGGGGAAGAAGGGGCCCTCCCCTTCATCCTCTTCCGCGACGGGATCAGGTGGATCGGGTTTGCCGACGGCATAGAGGTTCAGGAGCTCCGCGAGCTCCTGCGCATCGTCATCAGGTACGGCATCCTTTCGGACGAGGCTGAGGGCGATATCGTCACCTCCCTCTGGGAGGCCGGTTTCCCCCACGTGAAGTACGAGGTCTCCGATTTCGCCTGGGAGGACAGCGACGACCTGCAGGGAGGGCCTGCCGCGTCGGAGAGCACGGGGCGTCGCATACCGAAGGAAAGCCGTCCGGCCGACCGGCCGACCCTGAACGCCCCGCCCATCGACGAGGCCGAGCTTGCCTTCACCCCGGAGGACGAGGTCGCCGCCCGGGAGCTCAATCGCCTCGAACAGGAACGGCCGCACGGCGTCTACCTGGATTCGCTTTTCGACAGCCTCATCTACTACCGGGAAAAGGCGAACTACGAGCTCATCCTGGGCGTCCTCGCCGAGGAGGTCAAAGGGTCCTTCTCGGTCATGGACTTCGAAGGCGTGCTGAAGATCCTCTCGAGGCTCAAGCTCGTGGGCGACGCCTGCAGGACCGATTCCATGCCCGCCGGCGCCCAGCTCGTCGATGAGTTCTTCAGCTCCCTGTCCACGCCCCAGTTCCTGGGCCCGCTGCAGGAGGTGTGGTCCCGGGTGGACCCGGCCCGCATCAAGTACGTCAGGCAGATCCTCTCCTTCCTTCAGCCAGAGGCCATCGTCACGCTCTGCCACATGCTGGCGCAGGAGCAGCCCCCGGAGGTCCACCAGATGCTCGTCCAGACGGTCGTCACCCTCGCCTCCCGGGACTTCGGCCCCCTGGAAGCGCTGCTCAAGAGCCCCGACGAGAAGCTCGTGCAGTCGCTCGTCCAGGTGATGGCGGGCCTCGAGGGGGAGCAGCCCGTGAAGATCCTGCTCACCATGGTCCGCCACCCCTCCGAACGTGTGCGTCAGGAGGCTTTGCGGGGGATCTTCCAGAAGCACCCCGACCGCATCAAGGAAGTCCTCGGTCTCATCGACGACCCGGACGAGTCCATCAGGCGGGTCATCCTCAAGCACATAAGCCTTTCCCGCGACCGGAACGCGGAGCGCTTCCTCCTGAACTACCTCGAGCTGAACAAGGCCAGCCAAAGGGACGACGAGCACATCATCGCCTGCTTCACGGCCCTGGGGCAGTGCGGGTCCTCCCGCTCCCTGCCCTTCCTGCGCAAGACCCTGTACCAGTGGGCGTGGATGCCCCTCTTCTGGAAGCGCGCCTACCGCCTGGGGGCGGCAGCCGCTCTGTCCAGGCTGGGGACGAGCGAGGCCCAGCAGGTCCTGAACCGGGCCGCCAGGAGCCTATCCCCCTTCCTGAGGGCCATCGCCCGCAGGTCCGGAAACTGACAGGAGGCCGCACATGTCGTACATGAGAACCGAGCTCCCTGGGGAAAAGCTGATCAAGTGCCTGTACTACGTCACCAGCTCCGTGCGCATCCACCAGGACAACAACCAGCTCATCAAGGACGGCATCTCGAACCTCATGTCCGCCGTGGGGGAGCTGTCGAAAAACGGGGACGTGGCCATCCAGGTCTGGCGGGGAAGGTTCCACATCCAGGGGGAAAAGCTGGTATACCGCAGGGACACCTACAACATCATCAACGAGATGCTCGAGTATCTCTCCGCCAGGGAGCTCGGGGGCCTGTCCTTCCTCCCCTCGTCGGTGAACGCGCCCCACGAGTCCATCGTCGCCTTCATCCGCCTCCTCAACGAGTGCCCCAAGCACGAGGACCCTGCCGGCTGGCTCGACATGCAGCTCGAAAGGAACGGCCTGTCCTGGGTGGAGGTCTACCGGAAGCCCGACGAGAGCAAGGAGGCAGCCAAGAGAGGAGAAGAAGACGGCGCCGGGATGGGGCGCGAGGAAAAGGCTCAGCTCACCTACTTCCACGCCCTTGACCTGGTCACGGCCGCCGGGCGTTCGGGGACCGTAGGCGGCATCCGCAAGGCCAGACGCCTCGCACAGAACATCGTGGACCTCGCGATGGGGGGCACCACCCTGCTGCTGGGCCTGGCGACCACCAAGGACCTCGAGGATCACGTCCACGTCCACTCGGTCAACGTCGCGTTCATAGCCACCTGCCTGGGCAGGCGCCTCGGCCTGTCCCGGGTGCTGCTCGAGCACCTTGCCCTGAGCGCCCTGTACCACGACCTCGGCAGGTCGGAAAGGGTGAAGGAGGAGTTCTTCAAGCAGGGAGGCAAGGCCGTCGAGTCGTGGGACAGGACGAAGAGGCACTCACTCGTGGGCATCAGGGAGATCGTCAGGCTCAACGCCCCTGCCCCCGTGAGGTCGAGGATCCTGCCCGGGGTCTTCGAGCACCACCTCAACTGCGACCTGACGGGACATCCGAAGACGCACTTCGTGAAGTCCCTGACCCTGTACGGGAAGATCCTGCGCATCGCCGACGTGTACGAGGTGCTGACCTCCGAGCGGGGCAGCTCACCCCAGGCCCTCACCCCGGACGAGGCGCTCAGGCACATGTGGAGCGATCGGGGAAAGCGTTTCGATCCCCTGCTCATGAAGCTCTTCGTCGCCATGATGGGGATCTACCCCATCGGCTCCATCGTGGAGCTGAGCACCGGAGAGAGGGGCATCGTCATGGACTACCTGAGCGAATCCGACCTGACGCAGCCGTACGTGCTGCTCCTGGAGGACGACGGCCGCGGCGGCCTCGCGCCGGGCAAAAAGATCGACCTCGCTTCCCCGGACGCGTTCGTCGACGGGAGGGCGAGGGTCGTGAAGAGGACCCTCCACTTCTCAGAGCTGGGAATCCAGCCCTCGGAGTACTTCCAGAAGGGGCTGGACCTGGGGTAGAGGCCCTCGAATCCGGCCGCGTTTTCCTTTCCCCGCTCCCCTGGCGTGCTATGCCGCCTCTTCCGCACTATGCCCCGCCACCCCTTCCGCACGATGCTCCGCTGCTAAAAAGAGATACATGGCAGGGACCACGAAGAGGGTGAAGAGGGTGCCGATGGCGATGCCCGTGGTGATCACGAGGCCCATGTTGTAGCGGCCCGCCGCGCCTGCGCCAGAGGCGAAAACCAGGGGCATCACGCCCAGGACCATGGCCGCGGTGGTCATGAGGATGGGCCTCAGCCGAATGGTGGCGGCCTCCTCGATGGCCTCGCGCTTCGACCTCCCCTCCCGCTGCAGGTCGTTGGCGAACTGCACGATGAGGATGCCGTGCTTGGAGATGAGCCCTATGAGGGTCACCAGGCCCACCTGGGTGTAGATGTTCAGGCTGGCCCCTCCGACGCCGAGGCTGATGAAGATGAGCGCCCCGCAGATGGACATGGGCACGGACACGAGCACGATGACCGGGTCGCGGAAGCTCTCGAAGAGGGCTGCCAGGGCCAGGAAGATGATGACGAGGGCAAAGGCGAAGGTGACCAGGAGCGCGCTCGACTCCTGGACGTACTGCCTGGACTCTCCCCCGTAGTCGATGCTGTAGCCCTGGGGCAGCACCTCCCTGGCGATCTTCTCGAGCGTATCGAGGGCCTGGCCCTGGGTGACACCCGCCGCCGGCACGCCCGAGACGGTGGCAGAGTTGAGCTGCTGGAAGTGGTTGAGCGAGCCGGGCGCCACCGTGGTCTTCAGGTGCGCGATGGTGGACAGGGGCACGGACTCCCCGCTCCCCGTGGTGATGTAGTAATTCTTGAGCTGTTCCGGGGTGAGCCGATCGCTCTGCTTCACCTGGGGGATCACCTTGTAGGAGCGCCCGGACAGGCTGAAGTAGTTCACGTACCCGCCCCCGAGCATGGAGGAGAGCGCGTTGCCCACCTGCGCCATGGTGAGGCCGAGCTGGGCCGCCTTGTCCCGGTCGAACCTGACTTCCACCTGGGGCTTGTCGATCTTGAGGTCCGTGTCCACGAACATGAATATGCCGCTTGCGTTCGCCTTGTCCTTCACGGCCTGGGACACCTGGTCGAGGCGCTCGAACGAGTCCGTGGTGCCGATGACGAACTGCACCGGCAGGCCATGGCCGGACCCGGGCAGGGACGGCGGCGGGAACACCACGCCCTGGGCCCCGGCGACGCCGCTGATCTTGGCCTGGATCTCGGGCTGGATGTCGTTGGCGGAGCGCTCCCGCTCTTCCCAGGGTTTGAGCACCAGGCCGGCAAAGGCCGAGTTCAGCCCGCCGAAGCCTTCCACCTGGAACAGGTGGTCGATCTCGGGGGTGGGCGCCAGGATTTCGTGGAGCTGGTTCGAGTAGAGCTGGGTCTGCTGCAGGCTCGCGTCGGGCGCGGCGGAGAGCATGACTATGAAGAACCCCTGGTCCTCCTGGGGTGCGAGCTCGCTCCGGGAGCTCGTGAACAGGAAGTAGTTGCTCGCGAGGACGAGGACCGCGAATACCCCAACCACCGGGAGCGAATCCAGCGAGCCCTTCAGCAGGCCGGCATAGCCCGTCCTGATGCGGTTGAACACGCGGTCGATGAACTCGGCCAGGCGGTGCCTCTCGCCCGGTACTGAAGGCTTGAAGAACTTCGAGCACATCATGGGCGAGAGCGTCAGCGCGATGATGGCGGACACGAGCACCGCGCCCGCCAGGGTGTAGGCGAACTCGGTGAACAGGGTGCCGGTGAGGCCTCCCATGAAGCCGATGGGCACGTACACCGCGATGAGCACCACGGTCATGGCCACGATGGGCCCGCCCAGCTCCCGGGCGCCCCTCAGGGAAGCCTCCAGGACGGGCACCCCCTCCTCCATGTGACGGTGCACGTTCTCCACCACGATGATGGCGTCGTCCACCACGAGGCCGATGGCCAGCACGAGAGCCAGCAGGGTCATGAGGTTGATGGTGTAGCCCAGGACGAGCATGATGAAGAAGGCACCCACGAGGGACAGCGGGATGGCCACCGTGGGGATGACGACGGACCGCACCGAGCCCAGGGAGAAGAAGATCACGAGGGTCACGATGAGCAGGGCCTCGATGAGGGTGGTGACCACCTCGTTGATGGACGAGTTCACGTAGTCCGTGGCGTCGTAGACAATGCGCCCCGTAAGGCCCTGGGGCAGCCCCTCCTGCACGGCCGGGAAGGCCTTCTTCACCCGCTCGGCCACCTCGAGGAGGTTCGCGTTGGGCGCCACCTTGATGCCCATGAACACGGCGCTCTTGCCGTCGAAGTGCACGGCCGTGTCGTAGCTGTCCGCACCCAGGGTCACGTTGGCCACGTCCCCCAGGCGCACGATGGCGCCGTCGGCCGATGAGATGACCAGGTTGCGGAACTCCTCCACCGTGTGCAGCCCGGTGGCTGCGGTGAGGTTCACGGTCACCATCTGCCCCTGGGTCCGGCCCAGGGCGGAGATAAAGTCGTTGGCCGCCAGCGCCTCGCTCACCTGGCTGGCGGTCAGGCCGTAGGCGGCCATCCTGTCCGGGTCGAGCCAGGCCCTGAGCGCGAACTCCTGCCTGCCGAAGATCTCCGCAGTCTGCACGCCCTCCACCGCCTGGAGCTTGGGCTGCACGACCCTGATGAGGTAGTCTGTGATCTTGTTCGTGGGCAGGTCCTCGCTGTAGAACCCTATGATCATGGAGCCGATGTCCTCGCCGGTGGAAAGGCTGAGCACGGGCTGCTGGGCCTCCCTGGGGAGCTGGTTGAGGACCGCGTTCACCTTGGTGTTGATCTCGGTGAGCGCCTTGTTGGCGTCGTAGTTCAGCCTCAGGTTCGCCGTGATGGTGCTCACGCCCTGGGTGCTCGACGAGGTGAGGTAGTCGATGCCGTTCGCCTGGGCGATGGAGTTCTCCAGCGGGGTGGTGATGAAGCCGGACACCAGCTCGGCGTCGGCACCGGTGTACACGGTGGTGACCGTGACCACCGCGTTCTGGGTTTCCGGATATTCCCGCACGGGCAGGAGGTTGATGGAGCGCAGGCCCAGCACCAGGATGAGCAGGCTCAGCACCGTGGAGAGCACGGGCCGGCGTATGAAGAGGTCGGTGAACTTCATGCGGCCCTCCTCACCCGTCTGCGGGCCTGGGGTCGGGGTCGCTTAAGGGCTGCACCCGGTTGTCGACCACCACCGGGCTGCCGCTCCTGAGCTTGAGCTGCCCGCTCGTGACCACCAGGTCCCCTTCCCTGACACCCTTGAGGACAGCCACCTGGTCGCCCCGGGAAGGCCCTACGGTGACGAAGGTCTGCCTGGCCGTGAGGGCGGGCTTTTCTTCGGTTCCCTTGTTTTCCACGATATACACGGTCTCGCCGTAGGGGTTGAAGACCACGGCGGTCCTGGGCAGCGTGAGGTAGCGCCGGGGCTCGCCCGCCTCCACCTCCACGGTCACGAACATGCCCGGCAGGAGCACGCGGCCCGGGTTGTCTATCCTCGCCTCCACCCTGACGTTGCGCGTCTTGTCCTCCACCCGGGGGTTGATGGCGGTTATGACGCCCGTGAAGGATTTCTCCGGGTAGGCGTCGGCCGTGGCCATCACCCTGAGCCCTTTCGAGATCCGGGAGAGCTCCTGCTGGGGCAGCAGGAAGTCCACGAGCAGGGAGTCCAGGGACTGGAGCGTGACGATCCTGTCGCCCGGGTTCACGTACTGGCCCGGGTTGACCGAGGCGATGCCCAGCCTGCCGGCGAAGGGCGCCCTGATGGTCTTTTTCGCCACGAGGGCAGCCTGCTGGGACACTTGGGCCTGCTTGGCCCTGAGGTCCGCCTCGTCGGCCTCGAGGGTCGAGAGGCTGATGGCCTGCGCCTCGAGCTGCTTCTTGTCGCGCTCGTAGGTGCTCTTCGCAAGGTCGGCGGCGGCCTGCATGGCCTGGAGCTGGGCTGTGTCGGTGTCCGCGTTGAGCTGGAGGAGGACCTGGCCCGCCTTTGCCTCGTCGCCGGAGGTGAAATGCACGCTCTCCACGAGGCCCGCGATCTCGCTCGCCACGTCGACCCCGCGTACCGCCCTCAGGCTTCCCACCGCCTTGATCTGCGGCTGCCAGGAATCGAAGGCCGCCTTCACGGCGGACACCGTCACCGGGGGCATGCCGGCCGCAGCCATGTACTTCTTCATCATGTGGTCCATGAAGGCCTTGTAGCCGAATATGCCGCCGAACACGACGAGGACGGCTGCCAGCATAATCACCATGCGTTTGGTCATGAAAGCTCTCTCCATGTCACGAAAGATAGCCCCGGGCTCTCCGGGGTCGTACGGTCATTCACCGGGCCTCCCCTCGGCCCGGTTCCACCAGCCGCCGCCGAGTGCCTGGAACAGGGCTGCGGTGTCGGCGTAGCGGACGGCCCGCGCTTCGACCAGGGCGATCCTGGCCTGCTGCTCCTGGCGCTGGGCATTGAGCAGGGTCAGGTAGCTCGCCGACCCGAGGGCGAACTGCTTCCGGGCGAGCTCGAGGGATTCCGCAGCGGCCGCCTGGGCCTCGGCCTGGGCCTTCAGGGTCCGGGCGTCCGCGTCGAGCGCCCTGAGCACGTTCGAGACGTCCTCGAACGCCCTGAGCACGGTCTCCCGGTACAGGGAGGCGGACTGGTCGTAGGCGGCAACGGCTGCGCGCCTCAATGCGGTGAGCTGCCCTCCCCGGAACACGGGCTGCAGCAGGCCCGCCCCGAGGCTCCAGAAGGCGGAGCCCGCCCCGAACAGGTCCCCGGACCGGATGGCCTGGGACCCGATGGAGCCGCTTATGGTGATGTCCGGGTACAGGTTTGCCGTGGCCACCCCCACCTGGGCGCTGGCGCTGTGCAGGAGCGCCTCGGAGGCGCGGATGTCCGGGCGCTGGCGCACGAGCTCCGAAGGGAGGGTCACCGGCAGTTCGTCCGGCAGCGCGAGCGCATCGAGGGTGAACTCGGGCAGGTCCGCCTGCCCGGGAAGCTGACCGGTGAGCACGGCGAGCCGGTTCCGGGTCAGGTCGAGGGCCTTTTCGAGGTCCGGGAGCATGGCCTTTGTCTGGGCGAGCTGGGCCCTCTGGGCGAGCACGTCGGCACGCGACACGGCCCCGAGCCCGAACTGGCGCTCCACCACGGCGAGGCCCTCCTCCTGGATGCGCACGATCTCCCGGATGGCAGCGATCTGCCCGCGGATCGACGCCTCCGACACGGCGGTGGTGACGATGTTCGAGGCAAGCGACAGGCGGGCGCCCTCGAGCTGGAAGGCCTGGTAGTCGACCAGCGCCTGCAGCGACTCCAGCTCCCGCCTCATGCCTCCGAAGAGGTCGAGGGAGTACGTCACGTTCACCGAAGCGCTGTACAGGGTGAAGGGGCTCGTGCTCGCCCCGGGCTGCAGCGACGCCGCCCCGGAGGCCTTCTGCCGCAGGACCGACGCGCCTGCGTCCACCCAGGGGAAGTACGCCCCCCGCCCGGCGGCGTAGTACTCCCGGGACTCCCTCAGGGCAGCCTGGGCTGCGGCAAGGGTCGGGCTGTTCTGCAGGGCCCGGCGGATGAGCTCGTCCAGGGGGCGCGAGCGGTAGAGCTCCCACCACTCACCTGGGATGTCCCTGGTGAAGCCGATCTTCTGCTCCTCGCCCCCCGGTGTGGGCGTGCTGACGGTCCTTTGTGGCAGGGGCTCGGCGGTATAGCCTTGGGCCTCAGGTGCGGCCGGCGGCGTAAAGTCCGGACCCACGGCGCACCCGGCGAGCAGCAGCGCCGCGATCGCCGCTGCGGCGACGAGGGCGGGCAGCCTGCGGGGGGGGGTGCCCGGGTATGGCCGATGTGGTGTGTCACTGTGCATGAACGATCATTCCTCGTGTAACGACCGGGCGCCTGCCGGGTAGCAGCGGCGTATGGCCTCTTCTTTGAGCCCCATGCCGCGCAGCAGGAACCAGACCGCGCTGCAGGCCAGCCTGTCCCTGGATACGCTGTACTCCATGATCGGCGCAGCGGGCAGGTGCTCGGCCATGAGCATGAAGGCCAGGCGCTCCGTGAACCATGCCCTGAGGCTGTGCGCCACAGGGCTGTCGACGACGTCGCCCGATGCGATCGCCGCCCTGATGCATTCCTCGAGCTTCGGGATGAGCACCTCGTAGGGCCTCTTGAGCAGGACCCGGGCAAACTCGCCGTCGCCGGCCAGGCTCCTGAGGTACATGCGCGTCACGTCGTCCATACCGTCCGAATGCTCGAACAGGAACATGGTGGCCAGCGCGTGGACGATGGCTACCAGGGTCTCGGTGGAGGGCTCGAGCTTCATGATCTCGTGGATCTCGTCGGGCAGGTCTTTCTCGATGGAGTCCAGCATGGCCTGAAAGAGTGCCTGCTTGGTGGGGAAGTGCTTGTACAGCAGCCCCTCGGAAACCCCTGCGACCCGGGCGAGCTCCTTCGTGGTGACCCCCTCGAGCCCCTTGTGCGCGAACACCTCGCGGACCCGCTCGACGATGAGCCTCTGCCTCTGGTCGAATGACAGCCTCTTCCTGGTCTCCATGTGCGCAGTTCTTTAGCAAGCACTTACTTACTTGTCAAGGTCGATAAAAAGACCCGTGTATTGACCAGGTTATTTCTTCCTGTACCACAGGGGGCAGATCTCGGAGGCTCCCGGCTGGTAGTTCCTGCACACGCCCGGCCTGGTGGAGTGGATGCTGCAGGAGGTCACCCTCCCCTCCATCTCCAGGAAGGGACAGCCGTGGATGGGCCTGCCGGTCCTGCAGGAGATGAAGTGGTCGCCCAGCCAGACCGCCTGTTCGTTCTCGATGATGTGCAGGATGTCCTTCCGGTCTTCGCGGACCCAGCGTTCCATGTCGTCGGGCGTGACGTAGGCGATCATGTCGGCGAGACAGCACTTCCCGCACCGGGCGCATTCCTGATGCTCTTGCGGGTTCATCACCAGCACCATACACCCTTCCGGCGTGTTTTTCAATGAATCTTCAAGAGCTTTTTCCTTTACTTGTACCCGCTTTTCGGATACATGAATCAGTATTCATTTTTGCTGATGCGGGATGAAACGTTCTGCCATCGACAAGATTACGAACCAGAAAAGGGGGATCTCATGAAGGATGTGGTCATCGTTTCTGCTTGCAGAACCGCCATCGGCTCTTTCGGGGGCAGCCTGAAGGACGTCGGCGGTTGGAACATCGGGAAGGCAGCCATGAAGGGCGCCGTCGACCGGGCCGGCATCGACCCTGCCATGATCGACGACGTACGTTTCGGATGCTGCATGGAGCCCGTGGACACCCTGAACGTCACCCGCGTCGCCGCCCTGCTGGCCGGCATTCCCGAGACGGTCACCGCGGTCACCATCAACAGGGTCTGCATCTCGGGCATGGAAGCGGTCCTGAGCGGCACCGCCATGATAAAGGCCGGGATGGCCGACATCATCCTGGCGGGCGGCGTGGAGCACATGTCCGGCACGCCCTTTGTCTCGCTCGACGCCAGGTGGGGCTGCAGGCTCAACGACAAGGTCTTCGTGGACGGCATGACCAGGGGCCTCCACTGCGGCTCGCACGTTCAGCCCCTCGGAGAGGACAGCCCGGTGAAGGGGCTTCCCATCTACGAGATGTTCAAGGGCAAGCCCTACATCATGGGCCAGACCGCCGAGTTCCTGGCCGACCTCCACGGCATCACCAGGGAAGAGATGGACGAGGTGGCGCTCAAGAGCCACAACAGCGCGGAGCGCGCAACGATCGAGGGCGACTTCAAAGAGGAGATCGTGCCCGTTGAGATCCCCCAGAAGAAGGGCAAGCCCCCGAAGATCTTCGACAAGGACGAGCACTTCAGGCCGGGCCTCACCATGGACGACCTGGCGAAGCTGCCCGCGGCCTTCCTGCCCAAGGGCGGCAGGGTGACCGCCGGAAACGCCTCGGGCCTCAACGACGGTGCGTCCGCAGTGATCATCATGTCCGCCGAGAAGGCCAAAGAGCTCGGGCTGAAGCCCATTGCCAGGATCGTGGCGTCTTCCCGCGGCGGGTGCCACCCCTCCATCATGGGCTACTCGCCGGTGCCTGCGGTGCGGAACCTCCTCAAGGCCAACCCTCAGTTCACGGTGGACAGCTTCGACCTCATCGAGGTCAACGAGGCCTTCGCGTCCCAGTACATCGCCTGCGAGCGCGACCTCAAGCTCAACCGGGACAAGGTGAACGTGAACGGCTCGGGCATCGGCCTGGGGCATCCCGTGGGCAGCACGGGCTGCCGCGTCATCGTCACCCTGCTCCATGCCCTCAAGAAGCGCGGCAAGACCCTGGGCATGGCAACGCTCTGCGGCGGCGGCGGCGTGTCCATGACCACGGTCGTCGAGATGCTTTAGGAAGAACCGTACACACCAGGCCCGCACCCTGCATCGAGAACGGGCTGCGGGCCTTTTCCCTTCACCCCGACAGCATCGGGGCCACAATGATCCCCAGGACGTCCTGGAGAAAGTGAATGACCACCGGCGCGATGATGTTCCTGCGCCACAGGTACACCACGCCGAACACCACCCCCATGATCCCCACCGTCCCCACCCCGGCCGAGCCCTCGTACCCGTGTCCCAGGGCGAAGATGACCGCCGAGACGAGGACCGCCCAGGTGCTGCTCTTCGTGATGTGCAGGAAGCGCAGGATGAGGTAGCCGCGGAAGATGGTCTCCTCCACCACGGCCACCACCACCACGAGCAGGAGGGCCGTCGCCATGTGGGTGAGGCTCGCATCTGCGACGAACTTTCCGTCTCCTGCGGTGGGGATGCTGAACCCGATGCCCTGGAGGAGGTAGGCCACCAGCCCCAGCGTGATGAAGAACAGCGGGAAGAGCGCGATGCCGATGAGCGCCTCCCTGACCCAGTGCTCCCTCTTCCAGCCGATAAAGGACAAAGGCTCGGCGTTGCGCCACAGAAAGAACAGGACGAGGCACATGAGCGCCAGGTCGCGGGCGATGATGGCCGAGGCCGTGATGAGGAAGCCCGTCTCCCCCTCTTCCGGGGCAAAGTACGACAGGATCATGGAGGGCACGATGAGAAAGAGAAAGACCACGACCTCCAGGAACTGCTCGGTCTCGCTGGAAAACCGTGCCCGCCTGCCTTCGAGGGTAGTGGTATATCCTTCGTCATCCATGCGCTTCTCCCCACTGCTCACGGCGGATGCTTGACTGATCCGGCAAACACGTCACGTAAAGCGGGTCCCCGGCATGGGGCTGCATGCCGTTCGCGGCCACAGGTGCCGGGTCAATAAGAATGAGGATAAGCCGCGCGCCCTTGAACACAAGCGGACGTGGCGGTGGGGAAGACGTGACGCCAGGGCCTCATGCCGCACGCGGCCGGGCAGAGGGGCAGACCCTGGGCGGGGCGCACGCAGGCCTTGAGCGGACGGCGCAGCGTTCAGCCCCGCGGCCCGCTCAAGCGGCTGTCAGCCTTTTGCCCCGCTCAGCCACGCCGGGTCGGGCATGCCGTCCCAGATCTCCCAGTCATCGATCTGGCGGGAGAAGATCCGCCGCTCCTCGCCCTCGAAGCACGGGGCGGAGATGTAGTCGATGTCCTTTGTCCAGACGCCCGTGCCGAAGGTGTCGTCGACCTTGAGCACGCCGTCGTACCAGAACCTGGCCGTGCCCGTGGCGAAGTTCACGTAGAACTCGTAGTGGTGCCACTTGCCGTCCGTCTGGCCGGGGCAGGCGATCCAGTTGCCCATCGTGAGCATCCTGCCGGCAGCGCTTGCGGAATAGTAGACCGTGTCGGCGCCGGTCATGGCGAAGTGCACGTAGCTCCTCGCCTTGCCCCAGTGGGGATAGAAGAGCTTGATGTTCTCGTTGGGGTCGGTTGGCGTGAAGGTCGGGTAGCGCATCCAGAACGACACGTACATCTCGTCCGTGGGCCAGGGGTTCGGCACGCCCTCTTTCCAGCACAGGTACGCAGCCCGTTCGGTACCCGACGTGAAGGAGCGGCCGCCACCTTTCCTTCCCGGCGCGTTGAGGTTGTATGCAGGCGGGCTCAGCTCGTTCCAGCTGTTGCCGTACACCGTGAGCTCCCTGTTGACGGCGCCGCTGTCGAAATCCTCCAGGATCAACCGTGTCGCCGATGGTTCTGTATGGCCGGGTACCGGTGCTAACGCCAGCAGCAGGGCACCCATGATCACGAATCTCAGTGCTTTTGACATTGCTTGCTCCTCGGATGGTCTCATGCTGAATGTGATGAAGGGGGACGAGGGGACGTCGGCCCTTCCCCACCGCGCACGGGCCCTGGTCATACCGGCCCCGACGCGGCCCCTGAGCCCTCGGGGATGGCTGACGGCCCTTCCGGCGCGTTACGGCCACCAGTACCATCCGAACCCGCACAGTGCAACCGGAAATCTCGTAGAATGGCACCGGAAGCGCTTCTGCAGGCTTGGCCCGGATCTGCTTATTCCCTGCGATGATTGACGAATATGCGATAGTTCCGTTCTGAAATCTTATTCTGGATACGAATCGGGACGGAGGGATTGCACCGGGTGCAGACCCCCCGTCCCGATCCTTGTCCCCTGGCGGCTCGATGGGCCTACTGCAGGGTATACCTCACCCACGGGTCGCTGTAGTGGCCGTAGAGCGCCCAGAGAGTCCTGGTGGACAGGTCCAGCAGGGCCACGTGCTGCTTGACCGGTTGTGCGGGATCGGCGCCGTACCCCTGGTACGCGCCCGTCAGGTACGGGCTCGGCGGGTGCATGAAGTCGATGGCCGCACGGCCGGTCTCCTCGTCGAGGCTCCCGTAGCTCCCCAGGACCAGGCTCGTGAGGATCTCGTAGCGGGTCAGCGAGTTCGCGGGGAACTGGTCTATGGGGAACATCTCGGGCATGAAGGCATGGTTCGAGACCACCACGAGGTCGTCCTCCATCTCGATGGGGTCAGGGGTGTCCGGATGGGTGGGCACCCAGGCAGCGGACCGCTTCGACACCTTGTGGTCGTAGACCTCGAACACCGCGCCTGCGCCGGCGGCATCGCCCACCAGCACGAAGCAGGGGGCGACCTCGTCCGCCTGGCGGATGATCCGCTCCGCCTCGGAGATGGTGGATGCGTACTGCACGACCTTCCTGCCCAGGAACCACATGCCCAGCCCGCTCGGGTAGCTGGGGCTGCCGGTCGCGTTGAAGAAGTCCGTCCCGCAGCCGATGCCCGCGCTGTTCACCCCCGTGATCAGACCCACCATGCCCGGGAAGGTGACGGACACGAACCTCCTGCCGCGCGCGGGGACGTACTCGGCCACACAGGTGATCTCGTGCAGCGGCTCAGCCACCCACATGAAGTGGCGGCCCATGAGGGTCCTCCCGTCGCGGGTGGCGTCGCCGAAGGCCACGAACCCGTGGCACGCGCTCAGGGTGTCCGTGAGCGGGCTCGAGGTCACAACGGCCTGCAGGGCCGGGAACAGGTTCACCACGAGCACGTGGTAGTAGGTTACGGCCCTGTACCTGAGGGCCGCATTGGTCCCGTCCACGATCCCCTTCATCTCGAGCCGGTATTCGTACGGCACGTCCCTGGCCATGGTGTCGAGGACACGCTGCACCCCGGGCATCCTCAGGAGCGCGTCGATGGCCGCTCCCTGGACAGGCCGCAGGCCCTTGTCGAGCACCGGCAGGGCGAGGCTGAGCATGCCCGCCAGGTACTCGCCGCGGACGAGCCTGACCACGTCCCGGGGCCTCATGCGCCCCATGGCATAGCCGATCTGGTAAGGCGTCCCCTCGAGGTGCATGAGATACTTCCCCGGGGCGTCCAGCGGTTTGACGTATGACTTGCCGAACGACGATGTGTCTGCAAAAGCGGGCGGGGCCGCCATGAACATCATCGCCAGAAGCAGGGCAGCCGCGGCGAACGCCCCCGCTCCCGAAGGCCTGTGTACCGGCATCCTGCCGTAAGCCCAATCCCTGACCTCCGTCCCGAACCGATCTCCAGTTGCCTTTTCCTGCTGCATAGACATCTTCACCTCTCAAACCCTTTCTTATCTCTCGTTCCCTGGCCGCCTGCATGAAGCCCTTTCTCCCCATGCGGCAGGCCGCCTGATCTTCGAAGAACATGAATCTCTGGTATTCTTTTGATTTTCTGTGTTTACCCGGGAATTACCATGATACGGCCCCACGGTCCGTGGTGATGGCCCATAACCGCCGGCTGTATGCGTTTGTGCTCGTTATACAGAAATCGCCCTGCAAGGCCAAGAGGAAAAGGAGTGATGAGGCATGGAGACAGGGAGGGGGTCCCGGGGCAGGACCCGGGGCCCCCGTAGAGGCGCCTGGCGCGGCTGGTCCGGTTCAGCGCAGCGTGAACTCCACCCAGGGGTCGTCATAGTTGCCGTACAGCGCCCAGATGGTCCGGGCGTCCAGGTCCATGAAGGCCACGCACTGACGCACGGGCTGGCCGGGGTCGTCCCCGTAGAACTCGCTCGGCGGGTGCATGAAATCGATGATGGCCCGGCCCGAGGTCTGGTCGAGCTTTCCGTAGCTCTCCAGGAGAAGGTTCGTGAGCACCTGGTAGCGCCTCAGGGAGCTCTCCGAGCGCTCCGGGTCAAGGGGGTAGAGCTCCCGGGTGAACGCGTGGTTCGACACCACCACGAGGTCGTCCTCCCGCTCGATCGGGTCCGGGGCGTTCCTGTCGCGCGACACCCAGTCCGCGTACCTCGGCGCCACGATGCGGTTGTAGACCTCGAACACGGCGCCGTCGCCGGCTGCGTCGCCCACGATGAGCAGGCTGGGGGCGATCTCCTTCGCCCTGCGGATGATGGATTCGGCCTCCGAGACGCTCGACGCGTACTGCACGATCTTCCTCCCCAGGAGCCACATGCCCATGCCGCCCGGGTATTTCGGTGCGTTCACGACGTTCAGGTAGTCGCACCCGAAGCCGATGCCTGCGGTGTTCATGCCTGTGTTGATCCCCACCATGCCCGGGCTAGCCACGGACACGAACCTCTTCCCGAGGAGCGGTACATACTCGATGACATAGTTGTGGATGTATCTGGGGTCCCCCACCCACATCAGGTGGCGGCCCATGAGCGCCCTCCCGTCGCAGGTGGCCTTCCCGAACGCGACATAGCCGTTGCAGTCCGAGAACATGAGCTCGAGAAGACCCATGACCTGTTTCGAGGTCGTGAGCGACTGCAGGACCGGGAACACGTTCACCAGCATCACCTGGTGGTAGGTGACCGCCTTGTAGCCCAGGGCATCGTTCGTCCCGTCCATGATGCCCTTCATCTCGAGGCGGTATTCGTAGGGCACGCCCCTTGCCACGGTCTCGAGCAGGAGCTTGACCGCGGGTATGCGCAGGAGCGCATCCACCAGCTCCCCCTGTGCCGGGTCGCTCTCGTCGCTGTAGCCGTCCCCCCGGATGAAGCTGAACATGCTCATGATGTATTCGCCGTGCACGTAGTCGACCACCTCTTTCGGCCGTAAATAACCCATGGCGTAGCCGATCTCGTAAGGTGAGCCCTCGAGGTGCATGAGGTATTTCCCCGGGGTGCCGGCCTCGTCGATGAAAGACTTTTTGTACGTCGCCACGTGCGCAGACAAGGTCAGGGGCGACAGAACGAGAACTGCCGCGAGCACCGCGAGGCATCTTCCGGCCTTCGGCCATGCCGCCCGACTCCCCTCCTGCGATGGCTTCCGCCCCTCTTCCCTCAAGCCGATCGTGGCTGCACCGTGTCTCCATTCAGTGTTTCCGGACATGCGATCCTCCTTCGAACAGATTCATGTGCACAGATGCGCTTCCGAGCAGGGCCTTCCCGCGGCATGGCTGCGTCAGGGAAGCGGTCATGACATCGGATGACGCTCAGGATGACGGGTACGGGACGGAAAAAATCGTGCGGCGGCACCCTCGCTCGGAATGACGATCATTCAGCCTGTGTCGAAAAATAACGCCGGGCTGCCTGAAAGTAAAGGGGACAGGGGCCTCGCTTCCGGGCGGTGTCTGCGCCCCTCTTTGCACGCCTGGGCCGGGGGAAGCGCTCACGTGAAATGGGGTCCGATCCCTTGAGATTTTATCCTGAATTGCTACTGTATGCTTATGCCGGTGAGGATGTGTGCAGGCGGTCGTGACTCGCGTTTATCCGGTTCATGAGCCTGTTCATATATTATTTCTTTTACACTGGGGAGGTTGATATGAGACATCCGCTTTTCGGCGCAGCAGTGGGAGCACTGCTCGCCTTCCTTGGACTGTCCACGCTTTGGGCAGAGCCCTGGCCGATAAAGATCGAGCGCGCCGGCGTGCTGCCCCGCGGGCAGGCAGAGCTGAACGCGGGGCTGGCCCTCGAGCAGGACCGGGAATACCTGGGGCTCGAGTACAACAATCTCCGGCTTGCCCCCCTGGGGGTGCGCTACGGGCTCGACGATTCGGTGGAGCTGGGCGGGTTCATCGCCTACAGCGACAATTCCGACGATGACAACGGCGCGCCCGACGATTCAGGGCTCGAAGGCCTGACGCTCTTCGGCAAGCTGGCCGTGAACGAAAACTTCGCGGTCCAGGCCGGCATCACCATCCTGGGAGATGACGACATCGCCCCCTATGCCAACGACGGCCTGGACCTGTTCATCAACATCCCCATGCAGCGCAAGATCGCCCCCGGCCTGCTCTACGGCCAGTTCGGGTACCGTGTGCAGGGAGGGGATTTCGACAATACGACCTACTTCAACTACGGGGTCGGCTACGGCTTGCCAATAGACGACACCCTGTCGCTCAACGTTGAGCTCGTGGGGGAAGAGGCCCAGAAAGGGACGGCGAACACCCTCGACCTCGTGCTGGGGGGGAACCTGATGCTCGGGGAAAACGCGCGCATGGCGCCCTACGTCTCCTTCGGCATCTATGATGACAGTCCTGACTGGGCGGTGGGTGCCTTCGTGTACGTGTGGTTCTGAGGCCCCCGGCCGTACGCCGGCATCCGGACCGGGCATCCATCCCGAAGAGGACAGAGCCGCGTGCGTTCTCCCTCTGCCCGGGAGACAGGGGATCGCTCTGTGCACCCTGATGTTTTCGGGGTCGGTATCGGTATCGGGGTCGAAAGGGACATATCGGGATCGACTCCGATACCGATGAAGAGGGGGGCCTTAAGCCAGCCAGGTGTAAGGCGATGATCACCATGCGTATGGGAGAATGTAAGCAGCCCTGCCCTGGTGCGTTCGGAGTCAGGGTCGACCACGATTTGACTGTTCGACCCCGATACCGATACCGACCCCGACGCCGATGAAGAGGAGGCGGGGGTACCTTAAGACAGTCAGGTGTATGGAGAGACCGACACCCGTCAGCTTTCGATCCCGCAGCGGGCGGCGACCCCCTTCTGGTAGTAGTGCCTGACCTCCACCATCTCGGTGACCAGGTCAGCCGCCTCGATCAGGCGGGGCGTTGCGCCCCGTCCGGTAAGGACGAGCTCCATGGCTTCAGGCTTCTTCTCCATGAGGCCCAGCAGGTCCTCTTCGCTGATGAAGCCGAACTTCATGGCCGTGACCGCCTCGTCCGCGACGACGATGTCGTACTCGCGGGTGCCCATAAGGGCGCGCAGGCGTTCGAGCGCGGCGCGGGCCCTTGCCACGTCTTCTGGGTCCGGGGAGTCGGTGATGCGGCAGAAGGCGGGGTGCCCGTACTGCTCGATGCGAACGAGGCCCTGGAGCATCTTCACGCTCTCGAGCTCCGAGTAGTGCTGGCCCTTCATGAACTGGACGATGCAGGTCTTCAGGCCGCACCCGGCAGCCCTGAGGGCGAGGCCCATGGCAGCGGTGGTCTTGCCCTTGCCGTTGCCGGTATAGATGTGGATGTAGCCAGGGCCGAGCTTGTCCGTGCGGCTTGACACCTACATGTTCCTCCGGTACTTGCCCCCCACCTCGTAGAGGGCTTTGGTGATCTGGCCAAGGCTGGCCACGCGCACGGTCTCCATGAGCTCGGCAAAGATGTTCCCGCCGGCAAGGGCTGTCTCCTTGAGCCTCGCCAGGGCGGCTTCCGCCTTCTTTTCGTTCTTCTTCTGGAACTTCAGGCAGTTGTCCAATTGTGCCTGCTTTTCCTCATAGGTCGAGCGGGTGAGCGCGATGCAGCTCCCGGCAGGGGTGTACCCCTCGCCGGAGGCCTCCGGGTTCTCGAAGGTGTTCACGCCGATGATGGGGAGCTTGCCCGAGTGCTTGAGGTGCTCGTAGTGCAGGGACTCGTCCTGGATCCTGGAGCGCTGGTACTGGGTCTCCATGGCGCCCAGCACGCCCTTGCGGTCGCTGATGCGCTCGAACTCCTTGAGCACCGCCTCCTCCACCGCGTCCGTGAGCCATTCCATGAAGAACGACCCCTGGGACAGGTTCTCGTTCATGGAGAGCCCGAACTCCCGGTTGATGATCATCTGGATGGCCATGGCCCTGCGCACCGACTCCTCGGTGGGCGTGGTGATGGCCTCGTCGTAGGCGTTGGTGTGCAGCGAGTTGCAGTTGTCGTTCAGAGCGATAAGCGCCTGGAGCGTGGTCCTGATGTCGTTGAACTGGATCTCCATGGAATGGAGCGACCTGCCCGAGGTCTGGATGTGGTATTTCAGGCGCTGGGACGACTCGTCCGCGCCGTAGAGGTCTCGCATGGCGATGGCCCAGATCCTCCGGGCGACCCTGCCCAGCACGCTGTACTCGGGGTCCATGCCGCTGCTGAAGAAGAACGAGAAGTTTTTGGCGAAGTCGTCGATCTTCATGCCCCGGGACAGGTAGTACTCCACGTAGGTGAATCCGTTCGCCAGGGTGAAGGCGAGCTGGGAGATGGGGTTGGCGCCCGCCTCGGCGATGTGGTACCCGCTGATGCTCACCGAATAGAAGTTATCGACCCCGTGCTCGATGAAGTACTCCTGAATGTCGCCCATCATCTTGAGAGCGAACTCTGTGGAGAAGATGCAGGTGTTCTGGCCCTGGTCCTCCTTGAGGATGTCGGCCTGCACCGTGCCCCGCACGGTCCTGAGGACCCTGTCCCTGATGGCCGCGAGCTCGCCGGTGTTCGGCTTCCTGCCCGTGTCCTTCGTGAAGGCCTCGACCTGCTGGTCGATGGCGGTGTTGAAGAACATGGCGGTCATGATGGGCGCAGGGCCGTTGATGGTCATGGAGACGCTCGTTGTGGGGGAGCAGAGGTCGAAGCCCGTATACAGCTTCTTCATGTCATCGAGCGTGCAGATGCTCACCCCGCTCTCGCCGATCTTGCCGAAGATGTCCGGCATCTCGTGGGGGTCCTCGCCGTAGAGCGTCACCGAGTCGAAGGCGGTGCTCAGGCGCTTGGCGTCGTCGTGGCGGCACAGGTAGTGGAACCGCCTGTTGGTCCTCTCTGGCCCGCCCTCGCCCGCGAACTGGCGCTTGGGATCCTCCCAGTCGCGCTTGAAGGGGAACACGCCCGCGGTGTACGGGAACGAGCCCGGCAGGTTCTCCTTCCTGAGCCAGGTGTAGAGGTCGCCCCGGTCCGTGAACCTAGGCAGGGCGATCTTGGGGATGTCCAGGCCGGACAAGGATTCCCGGGTCAGCGACACCTGGATCTTCTTGTCCCGGACCGAGTACGAGTACGATTTCGAGCGGTAGCGCTCGCTGACCTTGTCCCAGGAGGACACGAGCTCCTGGTCTTTCTTCGCCACGCCCTTCTTCAGCGTGGAGAGCCTCCTGCTGAGCCCTGCCGACGTCCCTTCGTCAAGCTCGTCCTTGAGGAGCTCCTCGATGGCGGTGATCTTCCGGATCCGCGCGCTCACCTCGGCCGTGCGGGCGTGGTAGCCCCTGACCGCGGACGCGATCCTGCTCAGGTACTGCTGCCTGGCGGTGGGCACGATGCCCTCGTGCACCTTTTCCTCATCAGCCTCCCGGACCGGGGGCACCTTCCAGGCCAGGGCGCCCTTTTCCCGGAGACCCTTCACCAGGTGGGCGAACGCCCTGTCCATGCCCGCATCGTTGTACCTGCTGGCGACGGTGCCAAAGACGGGCAGGTCCTCGGGGGCGCTGTCGAAGAGCTCGTGGTTGCGCATGTACTGCTTCCTGACGTGCTTGAGCGCGTCGAGGGACTTTTCCTGCTCGAACTTGTTGATGATCACCATGTGGGCGAAGTCGAGCATGTCGATCTTTTCGAGCTGGGTCGGCGCGCCGAACTCCGAGGTCATGACGTAGATGGAGAAGTCGCTCACGCCGGTGATCGCGGTGTCCGCCTGGCCGATGCCGCTCGTCTCCACTATGACGAGGTCGTACCCCGCGGCCTTGAGGACGACCAGCGCGTCCTCCACCGCCTCGGACAGCTCGTGGCTCGAGGCCCGTGTCGCCATGGAGCGCATGAACACCCGCCCGTCGTCGATCTGGTTCATCCTGATGCGGTCTCCCAGGAGCGCGCCTCCGCTCCGGGACCTGGTGGGGTCCACGCAGACCACGGCCACGTGCCTGTCCGGGTAGTGGTGCAGGATCCTGCGCAGGAGCTCGTCTATGATGGAGCTCTTGCCCGAGCCGCCCGTGCCGGTGATGCCCACCACGGGCGTTTTGCTGTCGAAGCCCTTCAGGAAGGCCCGCATGGGATCGAAGGACCGGTCGCCAGAAAACCGCGCCCCCTCTGCCTGGCTGATGAGCCTGCCCACCGTCACCGGGTCCCTGGTGATGGCGGACCGGGACATCTCCACGCCGGGGATCCTCACCGACGCGGCAATGCCCATCATGTGGGAGATCATGCCCTTCAGGCCCATGGCCTTGCCGTCCTCGGGGGAGTAGATCTTCGCCACGCCGTAGGCTTCGAGTTCGGCGATCTCGTCCGGCACGATGACGCCTCCCCCGCCCCCGAAGACCTTCGCGTAAGGGCATCCGCGCTCCTTCAGGAGGTCGACGAGGTATCGGAAGAACTCCATGTGGCCGCCCTGGTAGGAGCTCACGGCGATCCCGTGGGCGCCCTCTTCCACGGCCGCCTTGACGATCTCCGAAACGCTCCTGTTGTGGCCCAGGTGGATCACCTCTGCGCCGGAGTCCTGGAGTATCCTCCGCATGATGTTGATGGATGCGTCGTGACCGTCGAACAGGGAAGTGGCGGTGACGAATCTCAGGGGTTCGTGCGATTTCAGCTTCCTAGCCATGTATTCAAAACCTCCAGATACTTTGTCAAAAACTATGATTATGAAATAATAATGTATTACTAGGCATACAGTAATACGCGAGAAAAATCAATGAGTGAACGCGTTGGAGCCTGCCGGCTAGGCCGCATGCATCTCCCTGAGCTCGAGGATGCCTTCCTGGATGTTGTCCCTGATCATGTTGATCACCTCCATGTGGTTGAGCGGGATGTCGCCCAGCTCCCGGCGGATCTCCCGGGTGTCGAGGGAGTAGACGCTCCCGTTGATGACGTGAGTGTAAAGGAAGTCTTTTTCCGGGTTGCCGAGGATGAGCATGCTCACCACCCCTGCGATGTCGCCCAGGGGCTGCCGGTCGATGTGGGAGTGCCTGAAGCCCGCGTACACCCGGGTGCCAGCGCCCACGACCGACTCGATCTCGAAGCGCCCGCCTGCCCGCTCGCACGCCTGGGCCAGCATGGGGAGCCCGAGGCCCACCCTGCGGACCTTCTTCGTGGTGTAGAAGGGGTCCATGGCCCTCTCGATGGTCTGACTGTCCATGCCGTCGCCGTTGTCCCTGATCTCGAAGGAGAAGACGTCGTTGACAAGATCCTCCGTCACGGTGATCTCGACGAGGGAGGCGTTCGCCCTGGTGGAGTTTTCGGCAATGTCGAGGATGTGCAGGGAAAGCTCTAGCATGCGTCCTCCAGGACGTGCCTGCCCCCTTCTCGCCTCAGGGCCATACGGATCTCCGAAAGGCTCGGCCCTTCAAGCATCATGGCCGTGCACGCCTTGCCCATGTCGTCGATGAAGTGGGCGTCCGACGAGGTGAGGAAGGGATAGCCGGCGAGCTCGGGAAACCTCTCCCTGCCGCCTTTGATGCCCATCCTCCAGGAGATCTCCAGGGCATCGAAGGGCACGTTGGGGGGCACGAAACCAAGCTGGCCGATGATGCCGAACGCCGGGCGGTCGATGTGGGCGGAGATGGCAATCCCGCCCAGCCCGTGGATGCGGGCGACGAGGTCCTCCAGGGATACCTTCGTGGCGCCGATGAGGAGCCGCTCGTTGAAGCCCTCCACGTCGCCCTCCTCGGTGACGATGGGCTGCAGCCCGAAGACCTCCTCGTTGTTCAGGCCTTCGAGCTGGGCATAGACCGTTTCCTGGAGCTCGTAGAGGCGCGACAGGTCGTCGAAGAGGGCAAGGACGTGGACCTCCTCCCGTGTGGTCACCTCCATGCCCGGGATGACGGTGAGCGGCTTGCCGCTCGCGGCCTTGATGACGTAACCCACGTTTTCCGAGGAGTTGTGGTCGCTGATGGCGATGATGTCCAGTCCCGTACGCAGTGCCTGCTCCACGATGGCGCTCGGGTGCATGTCCAGATCTCCGCAGGGGGAAAGACAGGTATGCACGTGGAGATTGCAGCGGAAGACTCTCGGCACCTTCTCACCTCTGTCCTGAAGGATCAGGAAGTGCGCTCACCCGTTCTGGATGAGCTGGTAGATCCTTCCCACCAGCTCGAACTCGGGCAGGTCGCTCACCATGATGGGAATGCCTTCCCGGGTGGCCCGGTCGATGGTGTCCTTCTCAGGGTTGGCGCCCTGGACGATGACGATGCCGGCGTGCTCCTTCAGGGAAGCCACAGCCACGATGTTCACATGGACCTGTCTGGTCACCCAGACGTTCCCCTCCTGGCTGTTTGCCATGACGTCGCTGAGGAGATCGCCGGCATAGCCGCCTTTGATCTCGGTGGTTTTCAGCTTCTCCCAGCAGCATTTGCATTTCAGGTTGAGCTGTTCCACAAGGGTTTCAAGGGTCATTTCCCCTACTCCTTGGTTTTATTGTCCATTGAGCTTGATGATGCTCGTCAGATGAGTCCCACTGCCCGGCTCCGAGGCGAGCTTGAAAATGTCCGAGGACTTCTTGATGTTGGCCAGGCCCATACCGGCGCCAAAGCCCATCTCCCGGATGGCGTCGTCCGCTGTGGAGAACCCCTCCACCAGGGCCTGCTCAATGTCCGGGATCCCCTGCCCGATGTCCACGGCCTCGATGGTGATGGCTTCCGGCTCGATGAACAGCTGGATGGTTCCCTGGTCGGCATAGGAGATGATGTTGACCTCGGCTTCAAAGGCGATGATGGCAACCCTGCGGATGATGTTCTCGGGTATGCCCTTGTCTTTCAGCGTGCGTTTGATCTCGCTGGAAACCACCCCGGCATCGACGAAGTCCCTGCCCTGGATGTAGTAGATCCCTTCGAGGTATTCGTCACTTGGCAAGGTGCTTTTCCTCTGTCCCGCTCGCCTGGCAGATGCAGCCGGTCAGTCCTTCCTGGTAGAGCCTGCCGCATACCTCGAACATGATCAGTCTGGTCCACAGGATGGGGATGCTGAGCTCACGGGCGATCTCGATGAACTTGTCGGCGAGCGGTTTGCCCCTGCACACCAGGATGGCCGCGATGTCCAGCGCATAGGCGGTCCGCACCGACTGCGGGTTCGAGAGGCCGGTGATGAGCAGGCATCCGGACCTGGCAAATGCCAGCACGTCGCTCATCAGGTCAGCGCCGAACGCCGTGGTGATGTCCAGGTCGAGCTTGTCCTCACCCGTGATCACCTTGGCGTCCAATAGGTCCCTGATCTCTGAAAGCCTCAATCTCACCTCACTTTTCAAGGGTTAACACAAGGGCCCGGACGTGTCAACGAAAAGACCCTGCGGCCGCGCCTGACGGCACATGAAAAGGGAGGCAGGATCCCTCCTGCCTCCCGGTGATTCTGAAAAAGGCTCGCATCGACACAGGGGCTTTGAGCCCCGCGATGCTTAAGCCTCGCGTTTCTTGAATGCCAGGGTGATGATAAGACCCGCGATGAGCAGAGCCGCTGCGATCATGAGGGCCTGGTCCTTGAACGTCGCGAAGACGTAGGGGCCCAGTAGGCCTGCAGCCGACCATGCGGTCAGCATGAAGCCGTACACCTTGCCGATGTAGCCGGGCCCGAAGCTGTCTGCCGCGAAGGCGGGCATGGTGGCGAAGCCGCCGCCGTAGCATGCGAGCAGGTAGCAGGACGCCACGAGGAAGAGCCAGTAGCCGGAGATGATGCCCATGGCCACGAGGATGTAGATGACCGCCTGGGAGGCGAACATGGTGACGAACACAGCCTTCCGGCCGATGGTGTCTGACACTCGTGCCCAGAAGAGACGACCGAGGCCGTTGAAGATGGCCGAGATCGAGACCACGGTGCCGCCAGCGGCAGCGAGGACCTTGGTCAGGGTGTCCGGGTCATTGAGCACTGCAGCATCGGTGACCAGAGACTTGTAGAACTCCTGCGCCAGGGGAGAGAGCTGGGAGATGAGGCCGAGGCCCGCGGACACGTTCAGGAAGAGCATGGCCCAGAGCATCCACCACTGGGGCGTCTTCACCGCCTCGCCGAAGGTGAGCGAATTGGCTGCGGACACCCCGCCGCCGGCGGCGGGGTTGAACCCGGCAGGCAGCCAGCCGGCGGGGGGATTCTTGAAGAGAAGCGCAGAGCCGACCACCAGGACCAGGAAGATGACTCCCCAGATGTACCAGGTCTGGGCCACACCCGAGGCGGTCAAGCCGCCTGCGAAGGACGTGATCATGGCAGGAGCGATCTTGCCCATGAAGAACGCGCCGAGGCCGAAGCCCATGACCGCCAGACCCGTCACCAGGCCCCTCTTGTCAGGGAACCAGCGGATCAGGGTCGCGATGGGGGTCACGTAGCAGAAGCCGTTGCCGATGCCGCCGATGAGGCCCCAGGACAGGTACAGGAGCGTCAGGCTGCCGATCTGGTCTGCATACCCGGCAAGCAGGGTGCTCAGGCCGAAGAGGACGCCTCCGATCGTGGCCACGAACTTCGGGCCCTTCTTGTCCACGAGGGTCCCGCCGAACGCAGCGGCGGTGCCGATGCAGAACATGAAGATCATGAAGGTGATCTGTATCTGCGTCTCGCCCCATGGATGGTTCGCCATGAGTGGCTTCTTGAAGACCGACCATGCGTACACCGTGCCAAGGCACAGCTGCATGACGACAGCTGCCATGGCTATGCCCCAGCGTTTGCTTTCCAGGTTTTCATTGCTCATAAAAAAACTCCCTCCTCGATGATTTCTTTTTCGTAAGTATTGATCAAAAGGTTATGAAGCCTTTTGCATCTCCACAATGCCCGCCGTAAGCCCTGGAGAAGCCCCCTCCTGCTCCCCGGCGATGACGATGAACTTTTCAATGTTTACCAGTAGTAGGCGTACCACAAGGGCAGCATGAATGTCAATTAGATGAACAGACTCGAACATTTATCTCTTCCCGTGGGCTGAAGCCTTCACACTGCTGGAAACATATTCGCCTGCACCGATATTCGACAGGCTGGAGGGGCGTCATCAGGGGTGCAGGGCTCTGAGGTACTGATCTCCAGGCCGCCCGGGCATGGAGCTCCATGCAAACGGGGCGGGGAGCCCGATTGACGGACCCCCCGCACGTTCGTCCTTATGAGGCTTTCTTCAAGCTGACGGCGCACACCTTGTACTCGGGTATGTTCGCCACCGGGTCGATGGCAGTGATGGTGAGCCTGTTCACCGCTGCCTCGCTGTAGTGGAAGGGTATGAACACCACCCCTTTGTCGCACCGGTTCGATACTTCGGCAGCGACCGTGATGGAGCCCCTCCTGGAAGAGACCTCCACGGAATCGCCATGGCCGATTCCCAGGGACTGCGCGTCATCAGGGTTGAGCTCGATGAACGCCTCCGGGGTCCGGGACACCAGGCCTTTGGAGCGCCTGCTCATGGTGGCGGTGTGGTACTGGTAGAGGATCCTGCCCGTAGTGAGCACGTACGGGTAGTCCGCATCCGGCTCCTCGGCGGGCGGGATGTGCTCGCACACCGAGAACAGGCCCTTGCCTCGGGTAAACGCCGCGCCGTGGAGGATGGGCGTGCCCGGATGGTCCTTGTTGAGGCAGGGCCACTGCAGGCCCACGTGCTCGATGCGGTCGTAGGTGATGCCGGCATACGACGGCGTCACCCTGCTGATTTCGTCCGCGATCTCACGGGCCGACCCGTAGCTCCAGCCAGACCCGAGCCTGTTCGCCAGCATGGTGAGAATCCGCCAGTCCTCGAGCGCCTCGCCGGGGGCTTCCACTGCCTTGCGCACCCTCTGGACGCGGCGCTCGGTGTTTGAGAAGGTGCCGTCCTTCTCCGCCCAGGCGGCGCTCGGAAGAACCACGTGGGCGAGCTCGCTCGTCTCGGTGGGGAAGATGTCCTGCACCACGAGGAGGTCGAGCTTGCCTAGGTTGTGCTTGACGTGATCGAGATCAGGGTCCGACATCATGGGGTTCTCGCCCATGACCAGGAGGGCCTTCACGGTGCCTTTGCCGGCACCATCCAGGATCTTCGGGATGGTGAGCCCCACCTTGTCGGGTAGAGCGGTACCCCAGGCCTGTTCGAAGGGGCCGCGCTCGGCCGCCTCAACCACCTTCTTGTAGGCGGGCAGGGTCCCGGGCAGGCAGCCCATGTCGCAGGCACCCTGCACGTTGTTCTGCCCTCTCAAGGGGTTGACGCCCGTGCCGGGCCTGCCGATCTGGCCCGTGAGCATGGCCAGGTTGGCCAGGGACTTCACGTTGTCCGTACCCGTGACGTGCTGGGTGATGCCCATGGCGTACACGATGGCGCTGGCCTGCGACGTGGCGTAGAGCCGTGCCGCCTTCCTGAGGTCCTCGGCCGGGATGCCGGCGATCCCCTCCACGTACTCGGGAGTGTACTTCTTCACCGCCTCTTTGACCGCCTCGAAGTTCTCGGTGCGCTCAGCGATGAAGGTCTCGTTCAGGAGCCCCTCGGAGATGATCACGTTCATGAGGCCGTTGATCCAGGCGATGTCCGTGCCCGGCTTCTGGCGGAGCCAGACGGTCGCGAACCGCGCCAGGTCGATGTTCCGGGGATCCGCCAGGATGAGCTTGGCGCCCCGCTGGGTCACGGCGCGCTTGATGAAGGTGGCGATCACCGGGTGGTTCTCCGTGGTGTTGGTGCCGGTGATGAGGAAGCAGTCGGCCTCTTCGAGGTCTGCGATGGAGTTCGTCATGGCGCCGGAACCGAATGCTGTGGCCAGACCGGCCACGGTGGAGGAGTGTCAGAGTCGGGCGCAGTGATCGACGTTGTTGGTCCCGATCACCGCACGCAGGAACTTCTGGAACAGGTAGTTTTCTTCGTTCGTGCACCGGGCCGATGCGAGGCCGGCGATGGCGTCGGGCCCGTGTTTCTTCCTGATGGCGGCAAGCCTGTCAGCCACGTACGTGATGGCCTCTTCCCAGCTCGCCTCTTTCAGCTCGCCGTCTTTCCTGATCATGGGGCTCTTCAGCCTCTCAGGATGCCCGATGAAGTCGTACCCGAACCGGCCCTTGATGCAGAGGCTGCCATGGTTCGGCGCAGGGGCGCCTTCCCGGGGCGTGGTCACCTTCACGATCTTGCCGTCGCGCACGTTGATGTCCATCTGGCAGCCCACGCCGCAGTAGCCGCAGGTGGTTCTGACCTTCTGGAGGTCGCCCGTCCTGCCCTTGAACCGGCCCTGCTTCTCGATCAGGGCGCCCACAGGGCAGACCCGGACGCATTCGCCGCAGAACACGCACTCGGAGTTCTCATAGGTGTTGCCGAAGGCCGGACCCACGGTGGCCGTGGGGCCTCTTCCGCCGTAGTCGAGGACCTGGTTGACCTGCACCTCGTTGCACGCCCTCACGCACAGCCCGCACAGCACGCACTTGTTCATGTCGCGGATGATCATTTCGTTGCCCTGCTCGAGCTCCAGGTACTTGTCGGGTGCGCTGAAGCGCGGCTCCTCGATGCCCAGCGAGTAGACCAGGTCCTGCAGGACGCAGTCCCCGCTGCTCTCGCAGGTGATGCAGTTGTGGTGTCCCTGGGTCAGGAGCAGCTCCACCGAGAGCTTGCGGGCGGCCATGACCCGGTCCGTGCCGGTGTGGACCACCATATTGTTCTCAGCGGGCATGGCACAGGACGCTACGAGCGACCGTGCCCCCTCCACCTCGACGAGACATACCCTGCACGCACCAACGGGCTGGATCTGCTCGTGGTGGCAGAGCACGGGGATGTGGATCCCGTTCTCCTTCGCCACCTCGTAGACCGTCTGCCCGGGCCTGAATTCACACACCTTGCCGTCAATCGTGATCGCCATGGATTCCCCCGTTTTATTTTGTGTACGTTAGCTACGTTTTGGTTTTCTCTTCCGGGCATTGTGGGAGAGTCTCAACGCGTTTGACTGAGTGCCCGCTCTCCCCGGCTGCCTCTGTTCAGTATGATCAGTATAATCGATATTCAGACCATATCGCGTCTGAATTCAAATCACAAGCACATTAAAATATGCTTTGTAATTCTTAATAAACATTTCTCATATGCCGCAAAGCCCTGTAGGAAGGGCTCTGCGCTGCTGAGAGCCTGCAGGCAGCACTTTGCTTATCCGGCAGACAGATCACTTAAAAGAGGGATCCCGGCGGCTTTGAGCTGCATGCCGTTTGCGGCAGCAGGTGCAGGGTCAACTGAGGGGGTCTTCCAGGAGGCTTTTTTCGTAGGGAAACGGAGACAAGGCCCTTTTCAGCACACCGTGCACATACGAGATGGCGATCCCGTAGTTGGTGACGGGCACGCCCCTTCTTTCGGCCTCGGCGAGCCTGCTCATCATCTCGGCGCGGTTGATCATGCAGGCACCGCAGTGCACGATGAGCTTGTACTTCGACATGTCCTTGTCCCGAAACGGCCCCGCGTTGGTGTCGAAGGCGATGTCCCTGCCCGTGTAGTTCCTGATCCAGCGCGGGATCTTGACCCTGCCGATGTCGTCGGGCAGCGGGTGGTGGGTGCAGGCCTCCATGACGAGCACCCGGTCGCCGTCCTCGAGGGTGTCGATGGCCCGCACGCCCTTCACGAAGGTGGCAAGCTCTCCCTTCTGGCGGGAGAACAGGATCGAAAAGGTGGTGAACTTCACATCGGGCGGGATGTCGCCCGAGACCTTGAGCACCACCTGGGAATCGCAGATGACGAGGGCCGGCTTTTCGCTCATGCGCTTCAGCACGTACTCGATCTCCCGCTCCTTGACGGTGATCGCGATGGCGTCGTTGTCGAGGATGTCCCGAATGACCTGAACCTGCGGCAGGATGAGCCTGCCCCTGGGAGCACCCAGGTCGATGGGCACCACAAGGCAGACGATGTCCCCGTGGTTTATGATGTCGCCCAGGATGGTATCCCTCTCCACCGTGATGCCGCTCCCGATGCGGGCGATCGCCTTGCGGGCATCCTCGATGTTCTCGCCCGTGGTGCTGCTCACGTGAAGGTGCGTCACCCCCAGCTCACCGGCCTTTTTCACCGCCTCCCCGGCGAGGGGGTAGAGGTCTGCCTTGTTGAACACCAGGATGACGGGCACCTTCCTGTCGGCAAGCTCCCTGAGGAGCCCCTCGTCGAAGTCGTCGAACTCCGGCTGGGTGGTCACGAGGACGCCGAGGTTGATCTTCTCGATGATGTCCCTGGTCCTCTCGGTCCTCATCCTGCCCAGGTCGCCGGTGTCGTCGAGGCCGGCCGTGTCGTAGAGGTACACGGGTCCGATGCCTGCGATCTCCATGGCCTTGCCCACCGGGTCCGTGGTGGTGCCGGGCACGTCGGACACGATGGAGAGCCTCTGGCCCGTGATGGCATTGATGAACGAGGACTTGCCCACGTTGCGTTTCCCGAAAATCCCTATGTGCAGCCTGTTTGCCACCGGCGTCGTGTTCATGGCCTGTACCCCGCCATGCTGATCCGCTCCGGCGCGGTCAGCTCGTCGAATTTCTCAGGTGTCATGATCCCTTCTCCAACGATGATCTCCCGGGCGCTCTTCCCGCTCGCTTTCATCTTCATGTACACATCGGCGGCAAGGTCGTGCCCGATGTGGGCCGTGAGGTAGGTGAGCAGGGCCACCGAGTTCGTGAGGTGCGCCTTCATCCTATCCTCGTTCACCCCGATCGTCCTGATCACCTTTCGGTCGAGACCGGTCACTGCCCTGGACAGCAGGGTGAAGTTCCGGAGCATAAGGGTGGCCACCAGGGGGGAGAACTGGTTGAGCTCGAGGTTGCCGAGTCCTGCCGCGTGGGTGATGGCCTGATCGTTGGCCATGACCAGGAGGGCGGCCTGGCTCACGAACTCGGGCATCACCGGGTTGACCTTGCCGGGCATGATGGACGATCCCTCCTGGAGGGGCTCGAGCTTGAGCTCGCCGATCCCGCCCGCAGGGCCGGAGGACAGGAGCCGGATGTCCTCGGCGATCTTCAGGAGGTTCACGGCCAGGGTCTTCATGAGCCCGGATACTTCAACCACCGCGTCGAGGTTCTGGGTGGCCTCGAGCATGTTCTCCGCCCGGGTCACACCCAGCCGGGTGATCTCCTTGAGCTTCTCGAGCACCAGGAAGATGTACCTCCGGGGCGCATTGAACCCGGTTCCGATGGCCGTGCCGCCGAGATTGAGCGCCTTGATCCGCTCCCGGGCCTTGAAGATGCGCCACCGATCCCGGGCGATGGCCTCGGCCCACGCCGAGAACTGCATGCCCACGGTCATGGGCAGGGCGTCCTGGAGCTCGGTGCGGCCGAGCCTGACGATGCCCGCGAACTCCTTTTCCTTTGCCTGGAGGGCCTCCTGCAGCGAGGCGAGCTCCCCTTCGAGCCGGTTCAGGTGTACGAGCATGGCGATGCGCAGGGCGCTCGGGTAGGTGTCGTTGGTGGACTGGTGCAGGTTCACGTGGTCCAGGGGGTGGATATGGCCGTAGTCCCCCTTCCCTCTTCCGGAGAGGGCCAAAGCGTGGTTTGCCACCACCTCGTTTATGTTCATGTTGAGGGAGGTGCCTGCGCCCCCGCTCAGGGGGTTCACCACGATGTCCCCGTACGAACCGTCGGCGATGAGGGCGTCGATGGCGGAGACGATGGCCCCCGCCCTCTCGGGGTCGAGAAAGCCCAGCTCCCCGTTGGCCAGGGCCGCGGCCTTCTTCACCTGCAGGTACGCGGTGACGAAGAGCCCGTCGTGCCTGCCCTCCCCGAAGTTGTCGACGGCGCGGGCCGTGTGGATCCCGTAAAAGGCGTCATCCGGGATGTCGAAATATCCGATGGAGTCCTTCTCCTTCCTCATGCAGCGCCTCCCGCACAGCTTCCGGGCTCCCGCGGGCAGGCCTTCTTTTCCCGGTACCCGCAGCCCCTGCCTATGGTCCTGCCCATGCCCTCGAACAGGGCGACATAGCCGCCCTCCGATGCCTTTGCGATGGTTCCGGCCTCCGGGCCCTTGCCCGGGTAGATCTCGTAGAGCTCCATGTACCGGACCGGGGTGAAGTTGGGCATGAACACGTTCGCCCCGGCGAGGAACGCATTTCTCCTGGCACCCGGGTCGAGGACGCCCAGGGCCGTGGTGGCGGGTATGTTCGTGTCCCTGGTCAGGAGCCTGAGCACCGCGAGCATCTTCAGGACCAGGTCCGTGCTTCCGGCGGGAGCATCCCTGAGCGGCGTCCCGGGATGCGGGATGAACGGCCCCACCCCGATCATGTCGATGTCGAGGGCCCTGATGAGGAGCACGTCGTCCGCCAGGTCGTGCACGGTCTGGCCTGGCAGGCCGACGATGCACCCCGACCCCACTTCGTACCCGAGCCCTTTCAGCCATCTCAGGCACTGAATCCGGTCTTCGAGCTCGTAGCCGGGATGGAGCTTCCGGTAGAGCCCTGCATTTGCCGTCTCGTGCCTAAGCAGGTAGCGGTCGGCGCCGGCCTCCTTGAAGGCCCGGTAGTCTTCAAGGCTGCGCTCGCCGATGGACAGGGTGATGGCGAGGTCGGTCTCGGCCTTGATCCTGCGGATCAGCGAGCACATCCGCTCCCTGTCGTAGAAGCGGTCCTCCCCTGACTGGAGGACCACAGTGGTGCACTGCCTTTCCCAGAGGCCGTGAGCCCTGGCCACGATCTCGTCTTCCGGGATCCGGTAGCGGACGACCTCCCGGTTCTGGGCCCTGAGCCCGCAGTAGTGGCAGTTCCTGCTGCAGTAGCCGGAGAACTCGATGATCCCCCTGAGGAAGATCTCGTCCCCCACGCAGGCCTTTCTCATGCGGTCGGCGGCCCTGAACAGGGCGTCTAGCTCTTCGGGTGCATCGAGCTCAAGGAGGCGGACGATCTCCTCCCTGCCCGTCACGTCCCCCTGCGCGGCCTTCTCTATGATGCGGAGAGTCTCAGATGTACAGGTCACGCTCACCCTTCCTGATCTTTTCGAGCCTCTCCTCGAGGAGACGCCGGGTGCCGTTGTCGCCCGTCTCGGACACGAGGCGCCCGATGAGCTCCTCACCCACCCTCCTGGTCTCGGGGGATGCGTAGTCCACGAGGTATTCGAGATAGGTCATGATGGCGTTGGTGCGGCAGAACTTCTGGATGAGCCCGGGCTTCGCCAGGTCCATGAAGTCGCTGCCTGTGCGGCCCAGCCGGTAGCAGGCGGTGCAGAAGCTCGGTATGTGGCCTTCCTTCGAGATGTCGAGGATGACCTCGTCGAGAGAGCGTGTGTCGCCCAGGTTGAACTGGGCGGCATCGTCCATGCCCTCCACGCCGTTGTGGTAGCCGCCGGGGTTGGTGCGGGACCCTGCGCTGATCTGGGATATGCCCACCTTGAAGATTTCGCGCCTGACCTCCGGCCGTTCCCTGGTGGAGAGGATGATCCCGGTGTAGGGCACGGACATCCGGATGATGGCCACGATGCGCTTGAAGTCGTAATCGCTCACCGGGTTCGGCGGCCTGATGGCCGCAGGTGCGTTCAGGGCCGGCTCGAGCCTCGGCACGGACATGGTGTGCGGACCCACCCCGAACTTTTCGTCGAGGTACCGGGCGTGGTGGAGCAGGCCCAGGACGTCGAACCTGTAGTCGCAGAGCCCGAACAGGGCGCCGATGCCCACATCGTCGATGCCGGCCTCCATGGCCCGGTCCATGGCGGACAGGCGCCAGAGGTAGTCGGCCTTGGGCCCGCTCGGGTGCATGGCCTTGTAGGTGGCGTGGTGGTAGGTCTCCTGGAACAGGACGTAGGTGCCGATGTTCGCGGCCTTGAGTCGCCTGAACCCCTCCACGTCCTGGGGCGCCACCTCCACGTTGATCCGCCGGATCTCGCCCCCACCTTCCGTTGTGGTGGCGTACGCCGTTTCGATGGCCTCGATGAAGCGGTCGAGCGTTCTCCCGCCCTTCTGCTCCCCGCAGAGCATGAGGAGGCGCTTGTGGCCCTGGCGCTCGAGGATCCTCACCTCTTCGGCGATCTCGTCCAAGGTGAGCGAAACCCTCTTGAGCTCCCGGTTGTCCCTCCTGAACCCGCAGTAGAGGCAGTTGTTGGAGCAGCGGTTCGAGGTGTACAGGGGCGCGAACATCACGAGCCGGTTGCCGTAGATGGCGTTCTTGATGTCGTGGGCGGCCTCGAAGATGAGGCCGTTGAGCTCCGGATCCCGGACCTGGAGGAGCACAGCCGCCTCTTCGGGGTCCAGGCCCTTGAGCTCCCTGGATTTCGCTATGATCTCCCTGACCCGGGCGTCATGGGGATTGAGGGATCTGTCGAGCAGGTCGATGATCGCTTGATCGTTGATAAAGTCCTTCATGAGCACCTCGGTTTTCATATCCTGGTCAGGGCCGACTTGACCTCCACCCCTCGCAGGGAGCCGAGCTTGCCGGTGAGTGCGCCCACCTCGTCGGTGGTCCCGTTGATGATGAGCGCGATGATGTGGATGTGGCGGGGCTCGTAGGGCAGGCCCATCCTGCCGATGATGATCTCTCCGTGCCTGCTGAGGATGTCGTTCACCTCCCGGGCCGATTCCTTCCGGTCCGTGATGATGATGCTCACGACCCCGATCCTCCGTGTCTTTTCTTCCATGTTCTCCTCCGGGAAGCGGGCACAAAAAAAGGCCCTTGCCATGCGAGGACGGCAAGGGCCTCTGTTCTTTCCCTCATCCTTCCCTAAAGGTCAGCCTCTGGCCTCCCCCGCAGGCAGGTTTCCCTTTTCTTATAGGGGGTTGCCCCCCTGTTTCAAGGGATGTTCTCTAGTGTGCTGCTTTCGTCGCGTGTTCCTCATTCACCTCGAGCTCCGCACCCTTCACATGGGGCAGATCGGTGCCGCGCTTGCAGTAGTGCGTGTGGAGCAGCTCGTGGGACTTGTGTCCGAGGGGCTCCTTGAGGAAGACCTCGTAGATCCTCTTCACGGACGGGTTCTCGTGAGACTGGCGGAACTTCTGCACCGCATTGTCATCCTTGTAGAGGGCTGCGGAGCGCTGGATCCTCTTTTCGTTGCTGGGCGCGATGGGCTGTCCGCCGCCGCTGATGCAGCCGCCGGGGCAGCACATGACCTCGATGAAGGCATAGTCGGCCGTGCCTTCACGGATCCTGTCCATGAGCTTACGTGCATTGCTGAGCCCATGGGCGACGGCAACCTTGACCTTGCCCAGGGGGCCGACCTCGACCGCCGCCTCCTTCACGCCCTCGAGTCCGCGGACCGGGGTGATGTCGAGGCTTTCGAGATTGGTTCCGGTGACCACGGCGTACACCGTGCGAAGGGCCGCTTCCATGACGCCTCCGGTTGCGCCGAAGATGGTGCCGGCGCCGGTGTACTCGCCGAGGGGGTTGTCGTAGTCGCCATCGGGCAGGCTCGCGAAGTCGATGCCCGCCTGCCTGATCATGCGGCTGAGCTCACGGGTGGTGAGCACGTAATCCACGTCCTGATACCCGCTGTCCCGCATCTCATCACGCTGACATTCGAACTTCTTGGCCGTGCAGGGCATGATGGAGACCGACACGATGTCCTTGGGGTCGATGCCCGCCTGCTGGGCGTAGTACGTCTTGATGAGGGCGCCCATCATCTGCTGGGGCGACTTGCAGGTGGAGAGGTGGTCGAGGAGGTCGGGATAGAAGTGCTCGCAGAACTTGATCCAACCGGGCGAGCACGAAGTGATCATGGGGAGCTTCCCGCCGGTTTTCACCCGCTGGAGCAGCTCGTTGCCTTCCTCGATGATGGTGAGGTCCGCCGTGAAGTTGGTGTCGAACACCTTGTCGAAGCCGAGCCTCCTCAAGGCCGTGAGCATCTTGCCCGTGACCAGGGAGCCTATCGGCATGCCGAGGTCCTCGCCCAGGGCCGCGCGGATGGCCGGGGCCTCCTGGACGACCACGTGCTTCGTGGGGTCGTTGAGCGCAGCCCAGACGTGTTCGGTGTCGTCCTTCTCGTACAGGGCGCCCACCGGGCAGGCCAGGATGCACTGTCCGCAGTTGGTGCAGTTGGTTTCGAGCAGCGGCAGGTTGAACGCCGGGCCGATGCGCACGTCGTCGCCCCTGAAGGTGGGGGACAGGACCGAGGCGGTCTGTACCTGGTCGCACACGGTCACGCAGCGGTAACACTTGATGCACTTCCGGGCGTCGCGCACCACGGACGGGCTCGAGTCGTCGATATAGTCTGTTGCAACGTACTGGGGATACGTGAAGCGCACCTCGCGCAGGCCCACGGCCTCGGCCACGACCTGGAGGTCGCAGTTGCCGTTGCGCACGCAGACGTTGCACTCGGTGGGGTGGTTCGAAAGCAGGAGCTCGACGTTGAGCTTCCTTGCCTTGCGCACCCGCTCCGTGGTGGTCTTGACCACCATGCCCTCGTTCACCGGGAACACGCAGGAGGCGACGAGGTTCCTCTGACCGTCAACCTCGACTACGCACACCCTGCATGCGCCGGGTCTGTGATCGATCTCAGGCCATGCGCACAGGGTGGGTATCTTGATGCCGGCGGCCTTGGCCGCATCGAGGATGGTGGATCCCTCTTCGACACTGACTTTTATATTATCAATAGTTACATTGACATTCGCCATAGTTTTACCCCATTTTCAAGAAAACGACCTGCGGGGCCCTTACAGCTCCGCATCGCACCTGAGGCATCTGCACGCCTCTTTGTAGGCCTTTTCTTTCGTGTAGCCCAACTCGACCTCTGCGAAATTGGCCACCCTCGCCGCGATCTCCTTCTCGGGCATGAACTCCTTGGGCGTGACGACAAGCTCCTCGTTCACCTCGAACGGGATGTCGATCTTATCGGCCTCGGGCTCCCTGTAGGCGGGCTCGTTGTTCCAGGCCCTGATGGAGGCGTCCACGTCCTTGGCCACGTCGTGGCCCATGGCGATGGCTTCCACCACCGTGGCCGGCCCGGTGGCCGCGTCGCCGATGATGTACACGCCCTTGGCGAGCGTCCTGTTTTTGCTCTTGGCCACCTTCTCGATGCCGCCCCACTTGTCCTTCTTCACGTCGGACCCGTCGGGGATGAAGGTGGTGTCGGACGACTGGGAGATGGCCGGGATGATGGTGTCGATGGAGATGGTGTACTCGCTGCCGGGGATGGGGACCGGCTTACGCCTGCCGGAGCGGTCGAACTCGCCCAGCTTCATCTTCTGGCAGACCACGCCGGTGAGCTTGCCTTTCTCGCCCACGAGCTTCACGGGGGCCACGAGGTATTCGATCTTCACGCCTTCGTGCTCGGCTGCCACGATCTCATGCTCCCAGGCAGGCATGTCCTTGCGCTCCCTGCGATAGAGAATGGTGACGTCGCCGGCGCCGAGACGCACGGCGGTCCTCGCCGCGTCGATGGCGGAGTTGCCGCCGCCCACGATGGCGACCTTGGAGCCGATCTTCACGTCCTTGCCCAGGTTGACTTCCCTGAGGAACTCGGTTGCGCCCCAGACGCCCTGGAGGTCTTCGCCCTCGATGTCCAGCGTCCAGCTCTTGTGCGCGCCCACTGCGAGAATCACCACGTCATAGTCCTTGCGGAGCTTGTCAAAGGTGATGTCCTTGCCTACCCTGGTGTTGGTCCTGATCTCGACACCCAGGGCTTCGATGTCCTTCACCTCTTCCTCGATGATGTTTCTCGGGAGCCGGTACTCGGGGATGGCGTAGCGCATCATGCCGCCCGCATGGGGAAGCTCTTCGAACACCGTTACCTTGTAGCCGCGCTTCGCCAGGTCCTGTGCAGCGGTGAGACCGGCCGGGCCTGCGCCGATGACCGCGATCTTTTCCTTGCGGGTGACCGGTACGGCTTCGATGACGGGCTTGCGTCCGTTGTCTGCGATGTAGCGCTTGAGCCACGCGATGGCCATGGGCTCGTCGAGCTGCTGCCTGCGGCACTTCGAGGCGCAGAACTGCGGGCACACGCGGCCGCAGACGCCGGGGAACGGGTTGGTCCTGAGCATGACCCTGTAGGCGTCTTCCAGCCTGCCCGCCCTGATCAGCGCGATGTAGGCCGGGACGTCCATCTCGATGGGGCATGCGGACTGGCATGGGGATTTGAACAGCGAGGAGCACACCGCTGCCGGGCACTTCTTGTCGTAGATGTGGGCCTCGTACTCGTCCCTGAAGTAGCGGATGGTGGAGAGCACGGGGTTGGGGGCCGTCTGGCCGAGGCCGCAGAGCGCGGAGTCCTTGATGGTGGCCGCGAGCTCTTCGAGGAGCTCGATGTCCCCATCCTTGCCTTCGCCGTGGCAGATCCGGTGGAGGACCTCAAGCATGCGCTTGGTGCCTTCACGGCACGGGGTGCACTTGCCGCAGGACTCTTCCTGGCAGAACTCCATGAAGAACCGGGCCGTGTCCACCATACAGGTGTCCTCGTCCATGACGATGAGGCCGCCGGAGCCCATGATGGCGCCGAGCTTGATGATTTCTTCATAGTCGGTGAGTGTGTTCAGCGCCGAGGCCGGGATGCAGCCGCCGGAGGGGCCGCCCAGCTGGGCCGCCTTGTACTGCTTGCCGCCCGGGATGCCGCCGCCGATGTCGAAGATGATGTCGCCGATGGGGGTGCCCATGGGGACTTCCACCAGACCCACGTTGTTCACCGCACCGGTGAGCGCGAACACCTTGGTGCCCTTGGAGCGCTCGGTGCCGATGGAGGAGTACCATGCCCCACCCTTCAGGACGATCTGCGGGATGTTGGCAAAGGTTTCGACGTTGTTTAGAACCGAGGGTTTCTTCCACAGGCCCTGGGATGCAGGGAATGGGGGCCTGGGCCTGGGCATGCCGCGCTTGCCTTCGATGGATGCCATGAGCGCGGTCTCTTCGCCGCAGACGAACGCGCCTGCGCCCTGGTAGACCTCGATGTCCAGGGAGTAGTTGGAGCCCAGGATGTTCTCTCCCAGGAGGCCGTACTCCTTGGCCTGCCGGATGGCGATGTCGAGGCGCTTGATGGCCAGCGGATACTCGGCCCGGCAGTAGATGTAGCCCTTGTTGGCGCCGATGGCATAGCCGCCGATGATCATGCCCTCGAGCACTGCATGGGGGTCGGCTTCGAGGACCGAGCGGTCCATGAACGCGCCCGGGTCGCCCTCGTCGGCGTTGCAGAGGATGAACTTGATGTCGCTCTGGGACTTCTTGGCGAACTGCCACTTCATGCCGGTGGGGAAACCGCCGCCGCCTCTGCCGCGGAGACCGGACTTCTTCACCTCCTCGATGACCTCGTCCTGGGTCATCTCGGTGAGCGCCTTGGCAGCGCCCAGGTAGCCGTCGCGGGCGATGTACTCGTCGATCTTCTCGGCGTCGATGAGGCCCCTGTTCTTCAGAGCGATGAGCTGCTGCTTGCCGAAGAAGGGGATGTCGAGCATGTGGGGGATGGCCTTCTCGGTGACGGGCTCCCTGTACATGAGCCTCTGGACCGGGCGGCCCTTGATGATGTGCTCTTCGATGATCTCTTTTACGTCGTCACTCTTGACGTACTGATAGAAGGTGCCCTCGGGGTAGATGACCATGATGGGGCCTGCTGCGCAGAAACCGTTGCAGCCGGTTTCGACGATGGCGACCTCATCTGAGAGCCCTTTTGCCGCTATTTCCCTGACGACTGCCCCATGGACGTCCTCGCTTCCGGACGCCCTGCAGCCGGTACCGCCGCATACCAGTATATGAGCTCGAAAGACCTTCATTTACTTCCCCCCTTCCTGCTCTTTGCCCCGTGCCAGGACGAACTCCGTCTGGATCTCGCCGGCCAGGACGTGCCGCTTGAAGATCTGGCGTGCCTTGTTCTCGGTGAGGTACTCGTAGACGATGGCTTCCTTACCCTGCTCTTCAACCGTCGCAAGGGGTTCGCGGGAGCAGATGCCGATGCAGCCGGACGTGGTGATGAGCACGTCCTCCACATTGGCTTCGCTGATTTCATTCATGAACGTATCGAGGATGCCCTTGGCGCCGGACGCGATTCCGCAGGTGCCCATGTGAACCGTCAGCTTCACGCGCTTGGTGCCTGCCCGGAACTGATCCTCTTTTTCAACCTTTTCCTTGATCTTCTTGAGATCGTTAATAGTCAGCTTCGCCATGTCACCCTCCTATCGGTACTCGGCCAGGATTCTATCGAGCTTTGCCGGCTTCACCTGGCCATGAGTATCTTCATCGATCACAACAACCGGAGCCAGACCGCAGGCGCCGAGACAGCGCACGGTTTCGAGGGAGAAGTTCCTGTCCGCCGTACACTCACCAGGTGCGATGCCCAGCGTGCCGACCAGAGATTCGAGGATCTTCTGGCCGCCCCTCACGTAGCAGGCCGTGCCGAGGCACACCCTGATGACGTGCTTTCCTCTGGGGACCATTGTGAAGAATGAGTAGAAAGTCACCACGCCGTACACGTTGGCCACCGGGATGCCCAGTCCCTTGGCCACGCGAAGCTGAAGACTCATGGGAAGATATCCGCACACATCCTGGACCTCTTCCAGCACCGGGATCAGTGCGCCCGGCTTTGACTTGAACTTGAGAATGATCTCATCGACTTTTGCGAGTTGTTCCGAGGAAAATTCCTCCAACCCCGCGCCCATTTGAGTCGTATCAATACCTGCCACTTGTCCCTCCTTATTATTTCTGCGGACCTCTGATACATGACACCCATGTCGAAACTGACATACCACGAGTAAGGGTTCGTATCAAGTGGAAACTGAACGGTGGTTCACTATTCAGTCACCGATGATTAAACTTTTTTTCCGGTACCTTAGAAGGTACGCCTTCACCCTGTGTGGTAGTAGGGAGGAATTCCACGGACCCTTCCCCCAGGCCGGAATTGTTCGAAACCTTTCCTTGGTAACTCATGGTAATCCGGGGTTTTCTCCAAAGGCCGCCCCTGTCTGCACCCGGTATAGAAGAAGCGTTCTGTATCGTCAAGCTCTATTTATGTTTTGCCGTGCCTACATAATTGCCCTTGACACGCCCTCCCGGGTATTTTTATGTGAAAGCCCACATGACAGGCATCGTACTCATAGGCGGCAGGTCGAGCAGGTTCGGCTCCGACAAGGTCATCTCATCCTTCCAGGGAAAGAGCCTCGTGGACCACGTCGTGGATGTGATCACCCCCCTGTTCGACGAGGTCATCCTCATCGGGAACAGGCGCCCCGGGCTCGAGGCTCACCGGGTGGCCGAGGACATCTTCCCCGGTTACGGTCCCTTGGGCGGGATCTACACCGCGCTCACCGTGGCCGGGACACCGCAGTGCTTCGTGTTCGCCGCAGACATGCCGAGACTGAGCCGCGAATTCATCTCGTACATGATCTCCCGGTCCGGGGAGCACGACGTGGTCATACCTGTCTGGTCGAAAGGCAGGGAACCGCTCCACGCCATCTATCACCGGCGGGTCCTCCCGGTGGTGAAAGACCTCCTGGACAGGGGGGAGCGGAAGATATTCACCCTGCTCGACCGCGTGAACACACTGAGAATTCCCGATGAAACCATCCGCGCCTACACAGACCCCGAAATCACATTCGCCAATATTAACACCATCCTGGACAGAGACCGCTTATCTTGAACCTTTCACACTTTTTTAAATTGCCTTCCCTATGTTACTTGCTGTATATTCATAAATGATACTGAGAAGATATAAAATAGCCCACACAGCAGCCATGAATGATCTTGAGGTAGCGTGGATGATACACCATACCCCGATCAATATCCTGAAGGCATTTCAGGAAAACCAGCTCTCAGCGCACCCCAGACCGAGGAGGATATGATGCTCACCTTAACCATCGACGACAAAATGTGTACAGCGGACAGCACCACGACCATCATCGACGCAGCACGGGCACACGGCATCTCCATCCCGGCACTGGGCTACGACCCGAGGGTCAGCGCCCCGAGCACGGTGGAAGTCGCGTTCGTTGAGGTCATCGAAGGGGGAAAGACCAGGTTCGTCTCCGCCACTTCGACCCGTGTCTCCGAGGGCATGATCGTTAGGACCCAATCGGACGCGCTGACGAGCTACCGCCGGATCTACCTCCAGGGCCTGCTCAAGAACCACTACGGCGACTGCGTGGCCCCCTGCGTGCAGAGGTGCCCGGCCAACATCGACATCCAGAAATACATCTATCACGTATCCTCGGGCAACTTCGCCGAGGCCCTCGAGGTCATCAAGGAGAGCAATCCCCTGCCCGGGGTCTGCGGCCGCGTCTGCCCCCATCCCTGCGAGTCCGAGTGCCGCCGCAACGCGGTGGACGGCGCGGTGAACATCAACGCGATCAAGCGCTTCGTGGCGGACTGGGACCGGTACCAGCTGTCCCCCTACTCGCCCGAGTGCGCACCGGACACCGGCGTGAAGGTTGCCGTGGTGGGCGCCGGCCCGGCAGGCCTCACCGCCGCGTACTTCCTCCGGAGGAAAGGCCACAGCGTGACCATCTTCGAGATGCAGGAGGCAGCAGGCGGCATGCTCCGCTGGGGCATCCCCTACTACCGCCTGCCGGAAAGGCAGCTCGACGAGGAGATCAGGTCCATCCTCGACCTGGGTGTCGAGATACGGTACAACAAGAAGCTCGGCCGTGATTTCACCATCGAGTCCCTGAAGCGCGACGGATTCACGGCCGTGTTCATAGGCCTGGGGGCCCAGAAGGCCACCGCCATCGGCGTCGACGGCGAAGACCTGCCCGGCGTCATGTCCGGCCTCGACTTCCTGGCCAGGCTGGCCAGGGGCGAAAAGCCCGACATCGGGGAGAGGGTCCTCGTCATCGGCGGCGGCAACACCGCCATGGACGCTGCCCGCAGCGCGCTCAGGCTGGGTGCCAGGGACGTGACCATCGCCTACCGCCGCACCCGCCACGAGATGCCCGCCCAGGAGATCGAGATCGAGGAGGCCATCGAGGAGGGGGTGAACATCCAGTACCTCACGGCGCCCGTCTCCATCAGGCAGGCCGGCTCCATGCTCCAGATGACCTGTACCCGCATGGAGCTGGGCGAGCCGGACAAGAGCGGCAGGAGGAGGCCGGTCCCGGTGGCGGGCTCGGACTTCACCATCACCGCCAACACGATCATCTCGGCCATCGGCCAGGCAGTGGACGCTGCCAGCGTGGGCAACGCGAACCTGCTGGACAAATGGGGCAACATCAAGGCAGACCCGGTGACCATGCAGACCGCTGACCCCTGGGTGTTCTCGGGCGGGGACTGCGTCACTGGGCCGGACATCGCCATCGCCGCCATCGGCGCGGGCAGGAGGGCTGCCGAGGCCATCGACTCCCTCATCCGGACCGGTACGGTCGAACTTCCCCCCGAGCCCTACACCTGCTCGAAGGGGAGCTGGAAGGATATCCCGGCGGAGGAATTCAAGGGCGTGAGGCCTGCCGAGCGCCGGGAGATCGCGGTCCTCTCCCCTGAATCGAGGAAGGGGACCTTCGACGAGTCGTCGAAGACCTGGGACATGGACACCACCATGGACGAGGCGGCCCGGTGCCTGGCGTGCGGCTGCACCGAGCGCTACGGGTGCGACCTGCGGGACTGCGCGACTCTCTACGACGTCACGATCGACCACACGCTTCCGGCGACGCCCCTGCCGGTCGACGACAATCACCCCATCATCACCCGGGACCCCGGCAAGTGCATCCTGTGCGGCCTGTGCCTCAAGGTGTGCCGCGAGATGGAGGGCGTGTCCGCCCTGAGCTTCCACGAGACCAAGGGCGTCCTCACCATCGGACCCAACGACCACCGGCCCCTCGATCTGACCACCTGCGTGGCCTGCGGCCACTGCGCCTCCATCTGCCCCACCGGCGCCCTGGTCATGAAGCCGGTGCTCCCCAAGGTGTACAGGGCGCTCCAGAACCCGGAGCTCACGGTGGTGGCCCAGATCGCACCGGCCGTGCGGGCAGCGTTCGCCCAGCACTACGGCATCTCCCCCGAGGATGCCATGGCCGTCCTGAGCGCCGGTCTCAAGCGGCTCGGCTTCAACTTCGTCTTCGACACCTGCTGGGCGGCGGACCTCACCATCATGGAGGAGGGCACCGAGTTCCTGAGCCGCCTCGCCGAGGGCGGGGTGCTGCCGCAGATCACCTCCTGCTGCCCGGCCTGGATCAACTACTGCGAGAAGATGGCACCGGACATCCTGCCACACCTGTCTTCCTGCAAGTCGCCCCAGCAGATGTTCGGCGCGGTCATGAAGCAGTACTTCGCCAGACAGCTCAAGGTGGACCCGGCGCTCCTCTACTTCGTGTCCATCATGCCCTGCAACGCCAAGAAGTACGAGGCCGCGAGGCCGGAGTTCAGCCACGACGGCATAGCGGACGTGGACGTGGTCCTCACCACGAACGACGTCATCGGGATGTTCTCCGAACGCCGTATCGACCCGAAGGCCATCGAACCCATCCCGGTGGACACCTTCTTCGGCAAGGCGAGCGGCTCGGGCGTCATCTTCGGGGCCAGCGGCGGCGTGGCTGAAGCGGCGCTCCGCCTGGCTGCAGAGCGGGTCACGGGCAAGCGCCTCGACAGCTTCACCTACGAAGGCGTGCGCGGCCTGCAGGGGGTGAAGGAGACCAACGTGACCTTAGGTGACGTCACGGTGAGGCTTGCCGTGGTGAGCGGACTGCAGAACGCCCAGAACCTCATCGACCGCATCCGCTCCGGCGACGCCCCCTACGACCTCATCGAGGTCATGGCCTGCCCCGGCGGCTGCATCAACGGCTCAGGCAACCCTGCGCCCGAGATTGCCAGCGACACGGCGGCGCGTCTCGAGGTCCTCTACCGGCTCGACCAGGAGGCGCCCGTGAGGAAGAGCCAGGACAACCCCGCCATCCAGGCCATATACGAAAACTGGCTGGGTCAGCCCGTGAGCGAGACGTCGCACCACGCGCTCCACACCACCTACCGCCGCCGCTCCATGCGGTTCGAGGAAAAGCAGGCCGAGGTGATCCTGAAGGAGCTGCCCGTCATCGACGTGGGGGTCTGCATCGGCACGAACTGCTATGTCAAGGGGTCCTGGAAGCTCCTCGAGGGCCTCGCGGCCGAGCTGAGGCGCAGGGGGCTCTCGGAGCGCTTCCGGATCAAGGCGCGGTTCTGCACCGGCCAGTGCGAAGGCGGGCCAAACGTCGTGGTGGGCCAGAAGATCATCTCCGGCATCGACACGGCCGACGCCGCCGGGTTCATTGACACCCATCTCGCGTCGCTGCTCGACGGGTGAGAGGACGGAAGACATGCTCATCGTGACCATATGCGTCGGCAGCTCATGCAGCATCCGCGGCTCTGACGAGCTTGCAGCCGAGTTCCAGCGCCTCATCGAGAAGGAGAGCCTGACCGGACTGGTGGACATCGTCGGAGCCTTCTGCATGGACACCTGCTCGAAGGGGGTCTCCGTCCGCGTGGGCGATGTCGCGTTCAGCGGCATCCGACCCGAGGATGCGGAGGGGTTCTTCCACCGGGAGATCCTGCCCAGGGCAAACAGCGCCCTGCTCAAGAAGTAGGGCGCCATATGGCCACGGCCAGCAGCACCGAAGGAGGGACCGCATGAACGAACCGGTCATCATGACCAACCCCGCCCGCTGCCGCGACTGCTACCTGTGCGTGCGCAACTGCGGCGTCAAGGCCATCCGGGTCAAGGAGCACCAGGCCAACGTGGTGCCAGAGCTCTGCATCATCTGCGGCACCTGCGTGCGCGTCTGTCCCCAGGAGGCCAAGAGCATCCAGAGCGCCCGCCAGGAGATCGAGGGGGCCAGGGACAGGGGTCTCAAGATCGTGGCCTCGGTGGCGCCGTCGGCGCCGGCCTTCTTCAACATGGGCAGCTTTGCCGAGATGGAAAAGGCCCTCCTCGATCTGGGCTGCCATGCGGCCGAAGAGACGGCCATCGGCGCCGAGATCGTGGGTCTCGCCCATCGCGAATACATGGAGGCTAACCGGGACCGCTGGCCCATCATCACCTCGTCGTGCCCGGTGGTGGTGAACCTCATCGAGCAGTATCACCCCGACCTCATCGGCCACCTGGCGCCCATCGTGTCCCCCATGATCGCCCACGGCCGCCTGCTCAAGAAGAAGTACGGAGAAGACGCATACGTCGTGTTCGTGGGGCCCTGCATAGCGAAGAAGGCGGAGATGCACGCCGAGTCGGTATCGGGGGTGATCGACGCGGTCATCACCTTCCGGGGGCTGCTCGAGCTCTTCATCGAGAACGGCGTGACCCTGCAGCCGGGAGAAGAGCCCTCCAGTGAGGCGACCCCGGAGATGGCGCGCCTCTTCCCCATCGAAGGCGGGCTCGTCGGCACCGCCAGGATGAACACGGACATCCTCGAGGGCTCCATGATCGTGGCCTCCGGGCTCGATTCCATTGGTGACATCCTCTCGGACATCCGGGCCGGCACGCTCAAAGCGGGCATCGTGGAGCTCCTGGCCTGCAAGGGCGGGTGCGTCAACGGGCCTGCCATGGCCGGCCTCTCCGGAAGCCTCTACCTGGCGCGGCAGAAGATCATCGAGTTCAACGCCAGGCGGCAGAACGACCTTCACATCCCCCGTGAGGAATGGCCTGACCTGACCCGGACATACCGGGACCGCAAGGTCTACGTCCCGGAGTTTTCCGAAGAGCAGATCCAGGAGGTGCTCCACAGGGTCAACAAGTACACCAGGGAGGACGAGCTCAACTGCGGGGCGTGCGGCTACTCGAGCTGCCGGGAAAAGGCGGTGGCGACATTGAGGGGCATGGCCGAGGCCACCATGTGCATACCCAACATGCGCAGCCGCTCCGAATCCCTGCGCCAGGTCGTGATGGACCTCATCCCCAACGCCATCATCATCTTCGACAACAACCTCATCATCAACGACATGTCGCCCTCCGCCGAGGCCCTCTTCCAGTGCAAGCTCGCCGACGTCGAGGGCAAGCACCTGTCGACCCTCGTGTCCGTGCTCGACGACTACATCTCGGTGAGGGACACGAAGCAGCCGGTGTACGCCAAGGCCTGCCGCATCAGGGAAGACATCGTCACGAAGCAGACCGTGGTTCCTGTGGAGGGCCAGGGACTCTTGGTGGCCGTCATCCGCGACGTCACCGAGCGGGAGAGGGAGAAGGAGAAGTTCAACGCCATCCGCGAAGAGACGCTCCAGAGGACTCGCGAGGTGGTGAGCAAGCAGATGCGCGTGGCCCACGAGATCGCCCACCTCTTGGGCGAGACCACGGCCGAGAGCAAGACCATCTTTTCCCACCTGGCGAAGCTCCTCGGGGAGGAAGGCGGCAAGTGAGGCAGATCGTCGAATACTCCTGGTCGTACCTGAACAAGGCCAACGAGGAGCTGTGCGGGGATTCGGTCATGGTGCGCAAGACGGCGGACACCTTCGTGGCCGTGCTCTCGGACGGCCTGGGGTCGGGCGTCAAGGCGAGCATCCTCTCCACGCTCACGTCCGAGATCGCCGCCCGAATGTTCGAATCCGGGGCGCCCCTCGAAGACGTGCTCCAGACCCTGGTGGAGACCCTGCCCGAGTGCAGCGTCCGCAAGCTCGCCTATGCCACGTTCGCGGTGCTCACCGTGAAGAACGGCCAGGAAGCCCACCTCGTGGAGTTCGACTGCCCCCCCCTGATCTTCGTGAGGGACCACGCCATCGTGAAGCTGCCCATGGAAGAGCGCATGGTGAAGGACCGGAAGATCCGGGAGGCCCGTTTTACGCTTCAGGAAAACGACTTCATGATCATGATCAGCGACGGGTACGTCCACGCCGGCCTGGGAGGCATCTACCGGCTGGGCTGGGGGTGGGACAACATCGCGCTCGCCGTGCAGCGCTTCCTGAAGGCCGGCATCATCGACACCTACAAGCTCACCCAGGCCCTGACGAACACCTGCAGAAAGCTCTACGACGACAAGCCCGGGGACGACGCCACCGTGGTGGGCATGAAGGTCAGGCCCGCCATCACCGCCACCGTGCTCACGGGGCCGCCTGCCAACAAGGAGCTCGACGAGTTCGCGGTCTCGAGGCTCATGGCCTCCGAGGGCGAGAAGATCATCTGCGGCGGATCCACGGCGCAGCTGGCGGCCCGGGTGCTCAAGGAAGAGCTCGTGGTGAACTGGGTCCCCCCCTCGAAGCGGGGCCAGAACGAGCCGGCACCTAAGAAGGGATCGCCTCCCACGGCGCGCCTGAAGGGGGTCGACCTCGTCACCGAGGGCATCCTCACCCTGGGCCTGGCCGCGGAGATCCTGAGGACGTCGAAGACCATCTACGACCTCCCCCATGACAACGACGCCTCGACCCAGCTCGCCCGCTCCCTGCTCCTGGCCGACGAGATCCGCCTCATCGTGGGCTCCGCCATCAACCCGAACCAGGTGGCGGACATCATCCGGGGGGAGCCCATGCGCATGGTGTACGTCAGGGAGCTCGTGCAGGTCCTCACCGAGCGAGGGAAATACGTCGAGGTGGAAAAGATCTGACCCTCAGGAGATGAAAAGGTTGTTCGTGGCGAAGTTCGGATCGCTCGTCACGTTGACCCCGAGCCTCCTGAGGCCCGCATCGTCGCCCGGCGTCGGGATGTGGGTCATGTGCACCTCGCACCCCTTGAGCTCCTTTATCTTCTCCAGGGCGAGCCTTGCCGCCGGGTTCGATATGGCGCTGATGCTCAGGGACACGAGCGTCTCCTCGAGGTCGAGGCTCACGGACTTCTCCCCCAGGATCTCGGTCTTGAAGTTTCTGATGGACTCGATGATGTTGTCGGGTAGCAGCTCGATCTTTCCCGGGATCTCAGCCAGGTGCTTGATGGCCTTGAGGATGAGGCTCGAGGCGGCATGCATCATGGGGGAGTTGCTGCCCATGACGATGGACCCGTCCTTCAGCTCGATGGCCGCCCCGCAGTAGATCCCCTCGTTGCCCTTTGTCTCGTCCATCTGGGCCTCCCTGGCCGCATCCCTGGACGGCGTCACGACAGAGCGGTACTCGGGCGAGATGCCGAAATCCTTGATGAGCAGCTCCACGCGCTGCACGGTCTCCTTGTCCGCAAAGCCCATGGCGTATTCGCACTGGTAGCGGAAGTAGCGGCGGATCACCTCCTGGCGCGAGGCCTCCCGGACCACCTCGTCGTCCACGATGGCAAAACCGGCTCGGTTCACGCCCATGTCCGTGGGCGACTTGTAGAACGACTCCCCGCCGGTGATCGTCTCGAGGATGCGCCTGAGCACGGGGAAGGCGTCCACGTCGCGGTTGTAGTTCACCACGGTCTTTCCGTAGGCCTCGAGGTGGAACGGGTCGATGAGGTTGAAGTCCCGGATATCCGCGGTGGCCGCCTCGTAGGCGATGTTCACCGGGTGCATCACGGGCAGGTTCCAGATGGGGAAGGTTTCGAACTTGGCATACCCGGCCTTCTTCCCCCTCCGGTAGTCGTGGTAGAGCTGCGAGAGGCTCGTGGCGAGCTTGCCGCTGCCGGGCCCGGGGCCCGTCACGATCACCAGCGGCTTGTCCGACTCGATGTAGGCGTTGGCGCCGTACCCCTCGTCGGAAACGATGAGGTCGATGTCCGTGGGATAGCCCTTCGTGAAGCGATGGGTATAGACCTTGACGCCCCGCCGCTCGAGCTTGTTCTTGAACAGGATGGCGGCGGGCTGGCCTTCGAAGCGCGTGATCACGACGCCCAGGACGTCGATGCCCCAGGTCTTGAGGTCGTCGATGAGCTTCATGGCGTCCGAGTCGTAGGTGATGCCGAAGTCCGCCCTGATCTTCTTGCGCTCGATGTCGCCGGCATAGATGCACAGGATGATGTCCGCCTTGTCCCTGAGCTCGTGCAGGAGCCTCATCTTGACGTTGGGGTCGTACCCCGGCAGGACCCGTGCCGCGTGGTAGTCGTACAGGAGCTTTCCCCCGAACTCGAGATAGAGCTTGTTGTTGAACCGCTCCACCCGCTCGAGGATCTCATGCGTCTGTTCCCTGAGGTATTTCTCGTTGTCGAACCCGATCTTCCCTCTCATGCTTCTCCTCTGTCCTCAGTTTCGTGACATGAATGGTTGCGCAGGTGCTCTGGCACGGTCACGTACACATCTCTGCGGGATAGTGCTGCCGGGCTATATATACTATTGTTCTTACAAGGACAATGCGGAACTCACTCGTCGTCGTGGATGATGAGCCTCGCGGAGTCGAGGTAGATCTGTCTGCCCCTGGGCAGGGCGATCTTGACGCTCGTCCCGGTGGGGCCTGCGTCGGGGTCCGCATTCGACTCGATCTCGAGTTTCCCGGAATGCATCTTCACCGTGGCATAGGCCGTGGCCAGACCCAGGCCCGTCCCTTCGCCCGGGGGCTTGGTGGTGAAGAACGGGATGAGGATGTTGTCCATGTTTTCCTTCGAGATGCCCCTTCCCGTGTCGCTTACGGTGATGATCACCTGGATGCGGTCGCCCTCGATGCCGATGGCCAGCTCGCCGCCTTCGGGCATGGCCTCGACGGCGTTGATCATGAGGTCTGCCAGTGCCTTCCGGACCCGTTCGGCATCGATCCACATGATCGGATCCGCGATGCTCTTCGTCATCGAGACGGTGACGGTCTCGGGTATCGGCACGCCCCTGATGGTTTCTTCCACCAGGTCGAGGATGTTGGCCGCGCGCTTCTTCACCCCCTGGAGCGCGGAAAGGATGCTCTCGTCGGGATGTTCTGATTTCTTGTCCATGGGACCACCCGGATATGTGTGCTGAGAAAATCATTATCACATTTCTCCGGGACATTTCTGCAAAAATGTTGACGCCCCGCACACGCCGGCGTGGATGAAACTTCAAAGCCTCACATGCGGTTACCTTGGAAAATATCAGGCGCTGTGATATAGTCATCCCGATGGAGAAGTCCGCCCTCCTTGCCAGCATGATCTCCCTCGTCGAGAGGACCAGCTCGGTCCTGCCCGATGACGTCCGCGCCGCCCTCTCGTCCGCATACGACAGGGAGCGGGAAGGCTCCATCGCCCGCGATACCCTGCGCATCATCCTCGAGAGCGCTGACCTGTCGCGGGACAGTGTTTTGCCCATCTGCCAGGACACGGGCACGATCCTGGCCATCGTGAGGGGAGAGCCCTCGAAGACATACCAGGATATCGACGACGCTCTGAGGCAGGCGGTGGCGCTTCTCACCGAAAAAGGCATGCTCAGGCAGAACTGCGTCGATCCGGTCACGGGGGAAAACACGGGCACCAACATCGGCGAGCACGTCCCGCAGGTCCACTTCATCCCGTCGAACGGTCCGGTCACGGTCTCGCTCATGCTCAAGGGCGGGGGCTCCGAGAACGTGAGCACCCAGTACTCCCTGCCCTTTGCCGAACTCGACGCGGGCAGGGATCTCGACGGGGTGAGGAAGTGCATGCTCGACGCCCTGTTCAAGGCACAGGGCAAAGGGTGCGCCCCGGGGATCATCGGGGTGTGCATCGGCGGCGACCGGGCTTCAGGCCTTCTCCTCGCAAAGGAGATGCTCTTCCGCAGGCTCGACGAGCCGAACCCGGTGCCTGAGCTTAGGAGGCTCGAAAGCAGGGTCGTGGAGGAGGCAAACCGCCTGGGCATCGGCCCCATGGGGCTCGGTGGGGAGACCACCCTCCTGGGCGCGAGGATCGGCCTGGCGGGCAGGCATCCGGCATGCTTCTTCGTCTCGGTGAGCTACTCGTGCTGGGCAACGAGGCGCATGTCCATAGAGCTCGACCCTGAAGGGAGGATCGCCCGGTGGCTGTGACGAGGATCACCTCCCCCCTGCCGCCCGATGTCTCCCGGTCCTTGAGGACCGGTGATTCCGTGCTCCTGTCCGGGCGGATCGTCACGGCCAGGGACCAGGTCCACAAGTACCTCGCCTCGGGCGGGGCATCCCCGGTGGAGCTCAGGGGCCTCGTGATCTACCACTGCGGGCCGGTGGCGGTCCAGGAGAACGGCTCGTGGGTTATCAGGGCCGCGGGCCCCACCACCTCCATGCGCGAGGAGCCTTACGAGGCGAAGGTCATCAGGACCCACCACCCCGGGGCCATCATGGGCAAGGGGGGCATGGGAGAGACCACGAGGGAGGCCTTGAGGACCGACGGGTGCGTGTATCTGCACCTCACCGGAGGCGCAGCCTCGGCAATCGCACGGACCATCGTGGGCGTGGAGGAGGTCCACCTGACGCAGTTCGGCCAGCCCGAGGCCATGTGGGTGCTCCGGGTGGAGGACCTGCCCGCGCTCGTCACCATGGACTCCCGGGGCGACTCGCTCCACAGGAAGATCGAAAGCAATTCGCTGAAGATCCTGCAGCAGATATTGAAAACCCCCTTTTCATGAGGATCGTTCGGGAAGGGACAAAACGCACAAGGAGGAAGGTTCCATGAAGGTCAATGAGTTGATGAATCTCAAGGGCAAAACGGCTATCGTGACCGGAGGCGGCAGGGGCATCGGCAGGTTCATCGCCGAGGGCCTGGCCGAGGCTGGCGCAGACGTAGTGATCGCATCCCGGAAGATCCAGAAGTGCGAGGAGGCGTGCAACGATCTGAAAGCGCTGGGCGTGAAGACCCTGGCGGTCAAGTGCGACACCTCTTCCGAAGAAGACATCCAGAACCTGGTGGACGCTACCATGAAGGAGTTCGGGAAGATCGATATCCTCGTGAACAACGCGGGCATCACCTGGGGTGCGCCCACCCTCCAGTTCCCCCTGGAGAAGTGGGACAAGATCTTTGCCGTGAACACCCGCGGGGTGTGGATCCTCTCCCAGAAGGCGGCGAACATCATGAAGGACCAGGGCGGCGGCAAGATCATCAACATCTCGTCCATCATGGCCTCCCGGGGCTCCATCGAGGAAGGCCACCCGGCGCTGCCGTACAACCCCTCCAAGGCGGCCGTGGAGATCCTCACCAAGAACCTGGCCGTGAAGCTCGCCCGCTACAAGATCTACGTCAACTGCATCGCACCCGGCTTCTTCCGCACGGACATGATGGAGTATGTCTTCAAGGACGACATGAAGCCCATCCTCGACATCATGCTGGGCGGGATTCCGCTGCACATGTTCGGCGAAGCCGACCACGTCAAGGGCCTTGCCGTGTATCTCGCCTCCAAGGCCTCCGATTTCATGACCGGAGCCATCATCCCCCTCGACGGCGGCCAGGGGGCGATGTGATTCTTCAGGGGGCTCGGCACGGAAGAAGAAGTTAGAGCCGGAAGCAGAAAAGCCGGAACAGGGAGGCCCTGGACGGAACACCCGTCCGGGGCTTTTCACTTATTCAAGCATTGATTCAGCACCAGGCGCCGGATCAGTGGACATTACCAGTCCACCCAGAAAATCTTCTTCCTGATGTCGGCCATCCTTGCCTTGGCCGCCTTGTAGCCTTCCTCGACGTAGTGGTCGAAGAACTTGAAGTCCGACCAGTCGCTGGAGCCGATCTGGGGGCGGATCACGACGTCGAGCTCCCTGCTCGTGTAGACGTTGATGAAGTCGCGGGTGAGCTCGTAGCTCCGGAAGACTACATCGAGGCTGTGGTGGATCTGCCCCTGCTCGCTGATGGGCTCGATCTCCCGGGACACGTCCACGCCGATGATGAAATCCGGCCTGAAGGTCTTTGCCAGGAACACGGGCACTATCTCCGCCACGCCTCCGTCCACGAGGAGCATGCCGTGGAGGCTCACGGGGGGGAAGAAGCCGGGGGTGGCGCAGCTCGCCTGGAGCGCGGTCACCAGGGGTCCGTCGGAGAAGATGATGGGGCCTCCGGTGATGAGGTCCACGGACGAGCAGTGAAAGGGGATGTTCAGGTCTGTGAAGACGTGGTCGCCCACCAGCTCCCTCATGTGGAGCACGAAGGCCTCGGGGGTTATCACGGAGGTGCGGCTTAAGGCCCTCGTGTAGAAGTAGCCCTTCTTGATGGTGGACTGGAGCCGCTCGAGGAAGCCCAGCGCCCGATCCGGGTCCGGCACCTCCATCTCCCGCTCGGTCTCCTGGAACAGGGGCGATTTCAGGTATTCCCGGAGCTTCTCCTGCACCGTGCCGATATCGAGGTGCAGACTGTAGAGCGCGCCCACGATGGCGCCGAAGGAGATGCCCGCGATGCCGTCGATGGGGATGCCCTCCTCCGCCAGCGCACGGATCACCCCGATGTGGGCGAGCCCCCGGGCGCCTCCCGCCCCCAGGGCAAGTACGACCTTGTCCTTTCTCCTGATCCTCATGTGACCTTTACGCAGTACTCGTCATTGTCCATGTCCTGGAGATATACGGCGTAATACCGGTCGGCGTCGGCATCCTCGAACCACGAGAGGCCCTGCTCCCTGCACCTCGAACACGCGCCCCAGGGGATGTGGACGCCCAGGATGCGGTACCCGGTGTCCGCGTTGGAGTCGATCCTGAACGCACCGGGGCACAGGGTGCAGACCCTGATGACCTCGTTCTGGTTCTCGGTGATGCCGTCCGTGTCGTAGAAGATGTTCCTGCGCCTCTGCTGGAGCCCCGGCTCGGGCACGTCGATGGTGCCGCGGGCGTTCCACATGTCGAGGAGCTTGTCGCAGAGGTTCTTGATGTAGTCGATGATTCGCGGGTCTTCCCTGATGCGGTCGGGGTTGAGGTCGGGCTCCCGGATGTAGGAGTAGTCGACCCCTGCCAGGGCCAGGATGATGCCCGTGTTCACGTACGGGAGCGCGGCCTCGATGGAGTAGCCGCCTTCGAGGACGGCTATGTGGGGGGAAAGCAGCTCGTTGAGCCTGGCGTACCCGCCCGCGGTAAAGGACATGTTGGTGATGGGGTCCGAGTAGTGGTTGTCCTGGCCCGCGGAGTTGATGATGAGGTCGGGCTTGAAGTCGTCGATCACCGGCAGGACGAAGTTCTCGATCACGTGCAGGATGCCTGCGTCGCTCGTCCTTGGGGGGAGCGGGACGTTGAGCGTCATGCCCCGGGCGTTGGGGCCGCCGAACTCCTCGGGGAAGCCGGAGCCGGGATACAGGGTCCGGCCGTCCTGGTGGAGCGAGATGTAGAGCACGTTCGGGTCGTGCCAGTAGATGTCCTGGGTCCCGTCGCCGTGGTGGCAGTCCGTGTCCACCACCGCGATCTTTTTGATGCGGGGGTAGTGCTTCCGCACCCACTCGATCATGACGGCCTCGATGTTGATGTTGCAGAAGCCCCTGGCGCCCTGGACGACCCGCATGGCATGGTGGCCCGGGGGACGCACCAGGGCGAAGGCCCGCTCCACCGTCCCCTCGAGCACGAGACGGGCCGCCTCGATGCAGCCTCCGGCCGAGACGTTGTGCGACGGCGTGATGCGGGAGTCCACGTCCGGCACGCAGAAGTGCGGCCTGCAGATGTCCTTGTCCGTGGCCAGGCCGGCCTTGAACTCCTTGATGCCCTCGATGTCGAGCACGCCTTCCTCGAGCACCTGGTCCTGGGTGTACAGGAGCCTCTCCTGGCGTTCCGGATGGGTGGGGCTGATCTCCCAGTCATAGGCCGGGAAGAAGATCAGGCCGGTCTTTCTCTTCGCAGTCAGCATGTGACACTCCATTGGTCGAGGATGCCGGGCTTGGTCTGGAGCTTGAGCCTGAAGTTCCTGCCAGCCGAGCTGAACCCCCGCACGATGTTGAAGGTCTGCTCCTCGAGGATGCTGATCTCGAGGTTGCCCGTGATGCCCTGGAGCGCCAGATGCTCGGTCAGGATGCCTTTCCCCTGCTTCTTGAGGTCTTCCATGGTCAGGGAGGAACCCACCTTCTCATCGATCCCCATCTCGGGGCAGACCATGCGGCCCAGCTGGGTGTCCGCCACCATGGTGATCTGGGTGGTGGTCCTGGCCAGGGCGGCTCCCAGGGCATTGGCCACCATGGCGTGCCCGGGCACCACGCACTTCATGCCGAAGGCGTCCTCCAGGAAAGGCCTGAGCTGTGCGGCGGGCCCGCCGATGGCCAGGACCTGTCTGGGCTCCACGAGTTCGGGGTGGAGCATCTCGTAGATGGTATAGACCGGGTACCTGTTCACCTCGTCGATGAACTCCCGGGCCTTGTCCCGCATATTCCTGACCAGGGCCGAGACGATCTGCCGGGACACGTCCTCGATCCCGACGCCCAGTACTCCGGCAATGGGCGCGATGGCGCTTCTGGCCTTGTCGATGTTGCCCGAGGGGAAGCTCCCCAGGACTGCCAGCGCATCCATGGGCGTCGGCATCGGGCCCCCGAGGCAAACGGGCGGGCCTTCACGATGAGGCCCCACCCGGAGCTCGCCTCCCACGAGAGAAACGCAGGAATCTCCTCCGGCACCGACGGACACAACCTTGAGCCCCCTCACGAGGGTTTTCAGCCCGTCGATGCTCACCCCCTTGGGCTCCAGGATGGGCACCCCCTGGATGAGGATCCCGATGTCGGTGGTGGTCCCCCCGATATCCATGACCAGGGTCGTGATGCCCGGGTCGGTGCTCAGGGCAAGCCCGCCCATCATGCTCGCCGCCGGCCCGGATAGGATGGTCTCGACGGGGTAGAGCTCGGTGGCGGAGGCCGGATAGGTGCCGCCGTCCGCCTTGAGGAAGAGCAGCTGCGACTCGATGCCCAGCTCGGCGAGCGCCTGCCGGACCGAGAGCATGAAACGCTTCTGGACGGGCATGACCGAGGTGTTGAAAAAGGTGGTGTGGATCCTCCGGGGAAAGTTCAGGCTGCCGCTCAAGGTATGCCCCATTGAGACGTGCTCGAAGTCACCCTTGATGAGGGAATGGATGCCCTGCTCATGGGCGGGGTTGCGGGCCGAAAACTTCGACACGATGCCCACGCCTGACACGCCCTTTGCCTTCAGCTTCGAGGACACGCCCCTGATCTCGTCAGGTCGGATGGGGATGTACTCCCTTCCCCGGTGGTCAATGGCCCCGGACACGAGGTGGAAGTCGTCGGTGAGGAAGTAGTTCCTCGGGTCGATGCCCGGGCCGGCGGATATGATCATGCCAGCAGGCGCAAAGGTCTTCTCGATGATCGCGTTGGTGGACAGGGTGGTTGAGAGGATGGTGCGCTCCACCTTCCGGCAGTCTATGTCCAGTGCACGGATCACCTCCCGGATGGAGTGCACGAGATCGCCCACGGTCAGGGTCTTTGCTGTTGCCCGGACGGCACCCCCATCGATGCAGACCGCATCGGTATGGGTCCCACCCACATCAATTCCCAGTATCATCAGCTTCACCTCTGCATGATGAGTTGTGCCACGGTCCTTCGGTAAGTTAATATCAGCATGGGAAAAAAATCGCAATGAGTATGGATCGGGACCGTCAGGCTTTAAGCACAGGGGCACGGCAAAGCGTGCTTGCCTGTTTTGCGGTGATCTGCTAGGAAAAAGCTGACAACTGTTCGGAGGGGCATTTGAAAAAGATCATTCTCGCATGTCTTGCACTCTGGCTCTTATGCGCCTGCTCTTCATCCGACCCGGCCATCCTGGACGCCACCGCCTCCGACAACAACCCCACGGTGGGACAGAAGATCCTGTTCCAGGTGCGCAGCGTCGCCGACCACTTCCCCATGACCTATTCCTGGAGCGCGGACGGGGGAACGTTCGACCCGGGAACGTCCACCGACAACTTCGCCTACTGGACAGCCCCGGACGAGCCGGGCACCTACCGTGTCAGGTGCACCGTGACCGACGACGACGGCAACACCGACACCCATACCTTTGTCCTGCCGGTGAGCGCCCGGACCGTGGAGGTGCTCTACCCCGCCTCGTCGACCCTCACCATGGAGAAACAGGACGACTCCATCATTGGCGGCATCTGGGTATCGCTCCAGAACGGGCAGATCCGCTACATCACCTCCACCTCGGATGCGGACACGGGGTGGGTGGGGGCCTTCGGAACCATTCACGTCGCCTACAGTCCTCTTGCCTTCGCTCATGCCCTCTGGGGAGCTCTTCCCACGGGCAAGACCATTTCCCAGCAGTCCGGGAGCGGGACCTCCTCCATTGCCTATACGACCGGACCCGAGGACGACGTGATCAACGCCATGATCGTGAGCCTCGCTGAGTCTGAGGTTTATTACCTGCTGGTGGGCTCTGATTCGGGCCTTCACTTTTACAATGCCACGGGTGAAACAGGGACCTGGACCGACGATGACGAAGATTTCGAAAAAGTATACGCGTTCGCTGAAAGCTCTGACGGACAAACCATCCATGCGGCAACCGACCAGGGAATCTACTCCCTTCCCTATCCGCATTACAGCCCCACCAAGATTCTCGATGGGGATTCGTGCGCTCTGGCGCTCGATGCCGGGGATGCTGTCTGGCACGTCACCGGGGGCCAGGTGTGCAAGGACGGCGTCGCCCTGGGTTCCCAGCCCGCTGTGGCAAGCTGTACGCTGGACATCGACCCCAAGGGCAACGTCTGGTGCGGGAAATACTTCTGGAACGGGACAGCCTGGAGCACCCCCGACGCGCTCGCCGGCTACACGGTGGAAAAGGTGGTGGCGAGCACCGAGGGGCTCGTGTACTTCATCACCGACTCAGGGGCACTTCTTCGCTACTGAGACGGTCCTTAAGGAAATGTCCTCGGCGATGTGCGCGAGCATCGCGTTCAGGAGCTCCTCGGGATAGGGCGAGGGAACGTAGACCCTGCTCAGCCAGTTCACGTGGAACGCGTCCTTGCCCGAAGACATCCGTGAGACCCGCATGAACCGCGTCTTTCCGTCACGGGTATCGGTGATCTTCACGCTCACACACACCTTCGAGGGCGAGTGCGTGCCGCCGTAGTAGATGTACTCGATGTCGCCCGTGACCACGTACTGCGTATCGGCGTTATCCCCATCGGAGAGGACGACCCGCCTGAACGCACTGCTCTCGAGGAGGTGCTGCTGGAGCTGGCGTGCGGCATACACGCCCCACTTTTCATCCTGTGCTTCGAAGGGCAGGACCGCGATGGAGCTTTCGAACGCGCTCTCGAGCCCCCAGTCGATGGGGGTCACCTCGTCGAAACGGCGGTCCGGCTTCACCAGCGCGCAGCCTGCGAGCAGAAAAATACAGAGGCCGAGGAAGGCGCTCTTCCTCATTGTCGGGTATCCCACACCTCCACCTCCCTGTGTCATTTGTCGTACAGCTTGAACTGATCCCTGTTTCTCAGAAGGCCCTCGATGTTCGGGGTCCTCGTGAGCGTCGTTGTTGCCGATGTTATGACCTCGTTGGTCGTGTAGTCGATGGCGCGGGCCGTGACCACGATGTCGTCGCGCACGGCCAGATACGTGCTCACCACGATCACGTCGGCCTTGAAGTCCGGGCGGAGTCTGCTGGCATCCCTGCTCAGGCTGATCAGCCCGTCCTCACAGTTCACGTACGGCTCCTTCCTGAGCTGAATATCCACCACGTTGGCGTTCCTCTGCGCCAGCGAGCTGATGATCATTTCCTGCAGGGCGAGCCCGAAATCGCTCGAATGGAACGTGACCGCGTCCACCGGTGTGCTCACGAGGAGGTTCATGCCCATGTGGGACTCTTCGAGGCCCTTCGCGATGCCCTCGGCGAGCCGGTCCGCGCAGGTGTCGATGGCGTCGGTGCGGTACGGGTGCAGACCAAGGCTCGTACAGCCTGCAAGAACAAGGGCGAGGATCATCGCAGCGAGCGCTCTCATGGCCTGCTCCCCAGGGTGATCCTGGTCTTGGTCCGGTACCGGTAGGAGCCCAGGGTCCTGTTCCAGTTCTCCGAGCCGTGGGTGAAGAGGGACTCCCGGGTGGCCACCACCGTGTCCCCGGTCCTCATGGAAGCCAGGATGAGCAGGGTTTTCCGGGACGGGGTCATGGTGAGCATGAGCCGGTACCTGGCGCCATCCTCGTCGGAGATGATGGAAAAGCCCCGGCGTATGAGGCTGCGCTCGTACATGGACACGATGTAGGCCTCTGAAAGCAGCGGAGCGTTGGGGTGCAGGTTGTCCACCCAGGAGATGAATACGCTGCCCGGGTCGATGCCCTTCACCAGCGCGTCACATGACTCCTGCACATCCTGCTCCAGCCGTGTCATATGCCTGTCGTCGGACCAGAGGCTTCCGGGCGTGACCGTGGCCTGGGTCGTGCAACCCGCCATGAGGAGGAACGCAAATATGGATACAACCCGCCCTTTTGTTTTCACTTTCCCCGATATCGGGCATCCTTCAGGAAATCTTGAATGGTTCTTGGACTTGTTTTTTCGGTGAAGCCGGAAACGGATGACGTTTCCGGCTCGTAAGGCGTCGTGCTTCCCGGTGCTACTTCCTCAGTGAGCTCCACAGCTCGGGATTGGGTATGAGTGTACCCCCCACTGTGGCAGAGGTGCCTCCCACGCCGTCCTGGTTGATGGCGAGGATGATGTCCCCGGCCTGTGCGCCTCTCGGCTGTGCATAAGCGACGAAGGTGTCGGCTGTCGGAGCAGGCACGGTAACGAGATAGTATTCACTCTGGGTGAAGCACAGGACCCCTCCCACGGTCTGGACCGGCCGCAGCCCGTACGTCCCGCTCAGGGTAGCTATATCCCTGTATGCTCCGCTCTCGGCCCTGGCCTTTTCTTCGCAGAGGGCAATCGTCTGGAGGGCGGTTACAGCATCGGCCCTCCTGGTCCTGGTGATATATCCGTTGTAGGATGGGATCGCGACGGCGGCAAGGATCCCGACGATGACCACGACGAGCATGACTTCGATAAGGCTGAACCCTTTTTTACCCATAATTTTTCTCCCGTATATCGATAGAGGTTACATACCTTATCGGCAATCACCTTGTTAAGAAAAAGATTTTTTTCTCCTGTCTGCATACAGGGAGTTGACTCCGGAGAGAAAGAAGGGATATGGGAATGACCCATGAACGGGTACGTGCACATATTCACCTACGGCTGCCAGATGAACGACCTCGATACGCAGAAGATGTACTCGCTCCTCGCCCGGGACGGATGGGAACGCACCGAGTCCCTGAGCCGGGCAGGGCTCATCATCCTCAACACCTGCTCGGTCCGGCAGAAGGCCTACGAGAAGGCCTTGAGCAACATCGGGAGGCTGAAAGCCTACAAGAGGAGGAACCCGTCGCTCATCATCGCGGTCACGGGCTGCATCGCTCAGCAGAAGGGGGCCGACATCATCGAGCGCATGCCCCACGTGGACGTCGTGCTGGGCACCCACCAGCTCCACCGCATCAGGGAGATCGTGGGCGAACGGCGTGCCGGCCAGGGCCCTCAGGTCGACACCAGCCTGAGCGACTGCATCCCTTCCATGGACATTATCCCCGATCAGGACTGCGTCTCCCCTCCCCACCGGGCCTACATCAACATCATGCAGGGGTGCGACAACTTCTGCTCCTACTGCATCGTGCCTTACGTACGGGGACGGGAGGTGAGCAGGGACCATGCGGGCATCCTCGACGAGGTGAGGGTCCATGCCTTTAGGGGGGTCAGCGAGGTCTTCCTCCTGGGACAGAACGTGAATTCGTACGCGGGAGGGGTGAGCTTCCCCGGCCTCCTGCGGGAGATCAGCGGGGTGGATGGCATCAGGCGGATCCGCTTCACCACCTCCCACCCCAAGGACATGAGCCATGACCTCATGGACTGCTTCGCTCACCTCGAGAAGCTCTGCAGCCACATCCACCTCCCCTTCCAGTCGGGCTCCGACGAGGTGCTCAGGCTCATGAACCGCAGCTACACCAGGTGGGAATACCTGAACCTCATCCGCGGACTCCGTGCGGCCCGGCCCGACATCGCGTTCAGCGCCGACGTCATCGTGGGCTTTCCCGGGGAAACACAAGCCGCATACCAGGACACCCTGGACCTCATCGAGGAGGTGAGGTTCGACCTCCTGTACTCCTTCAAGTATTCCCCGCGCCCCGGCACCCGGGCCGCGCTCCTGGACGACGACGTCCCCCTCGAAGAGAAAAGCCGCAGGCTCAGGGAGCTCCAGGCGCTCCAGCGCCGGATCACCCTCGAGAACTACCGCTCCCGGGTGGGCGGGACCTTCGAGGTCCTCGTGGACGGCGAGAGCGTGCGCAACCCGGACCAGGTGCACGGGAGGACATCCCAGAACACCATCGTCAATTTCACTGGCACGCGTGCCCTCATCGGCACCTTCCGGCAGGTCAGGGTAACAAAGGCGAACCCAAACTCCCTCACCGGAGAGCTCGTCGACGAGGGGCCGACACCCTGAACCGGTCGGGAAGGTGCGGCCACAACACGTATTGACCCGGCACCTGTCGCCCCGAACGGCACACAACACCATGCCGGGATCCCGCTTCTTTGTTTCCCTGATCAGCAAAACCCCGATAAAACCGCTGGCGCTCGCCCCGAGCCGGTGCTATTACGGGATGCATGAAAAATCCCAGAAGGTGGCCCGCGTTTACTGTCTTCATCTCACTGCAGATCGCGTGGATCTCCATCGTCATCATCTGGGTCATCGGCTACATCAAGTACAACGCCATCCGGATCAATCCCATCGGGACCTGGGACATCGTGGTCATCATCGAGGCGTCGACGCTCCTCCTGCTCATCCTCGCCGGCATCTATTTCCTCTTTATACTCTACCAGCGGCAGCTCACCCTCATGCGCACGCAGATGCACTTCGTCTCCTCCATCACCCACGCCTTCAAGACGCCGCTGGCCACCATGCAGCTCTACCTGGAGACCATCAGGAAGAGGGACCTGCCGGAAGAGACCAAGCTCAAGCTCTTAAACGGCATGATCGGGGAGAACCAGCGCCTGAAGTCCCTCGTGGACAACTTCCTTGCCAGCGCGCGCCTGAGCTACTCGCACAAGCCCTATGTGAAGTCCAGGACCACCGTTGCCCAGTTCGTGAGCGATTTCCTCAAGCGCCACGAGTCGCTCCTCACGGAGGTCACGCTCACCACGAAGATCCACGGGGATGCCCCCATCTCCATCGATATCGAGGCCATGCATTTGGTATTTTCCAACCTTGCTGAAAATGCTATACATTATTCGAATGATGCCCCGAAAGTGGCCATCGAGGCATGGCATGAAAGGGGCTGGGCATACATTCAGTTCTCGGATTCGGGCATCGGGATACCCAGGGAAAAATACCGGGACATCTTCAAGATGTTTCAGAGGCTTCCCGAGGCCAGGGTGATGTGGGGCTCGGGGACCGGCATAGGGCTCTATGTGGTGAAAATGATCATCAAGGCTCACGGGGGGAACATCAAGGTGACGTCCGGATCGGATGTTGCGGGCACGTCTTTTCTCATCCGCCTGCCGGTGCTGAAGCAATGAGCATTAAGTGGAGGCTGCTCATCATCGAGGACGACCAGCCGCTGGCGCTCGGCCTGCACATCAACCTCGAAGCCGAGGGCTACGAGGTCCTCCATGCTGCGAGCGCGGAACGGGGGATCTCGCTGCTTGCCGACTCCAGCATCGACCTGGTGATCCTCGACCTCATGCTGCCGGGCATGGACGGGATTGAGGCGCTGAGAAACATCCGGAAGGATGACCCGAAGCTTCCCGTGCTCATCCTCACGGCCAAATCCCAGACAGAAGACAAGCTCGAGGGTTTCCGCGCGGGCGCGGACGACTACCTCACCAAACCCTTCCATCTCGAGGAATTCCTGCTGCGCATCAAGCGGATGCTCGACCGGTACGAGTGGTACAGATCCGGAGACATCCTCAGGATCGGCGATACCAGGCTCGATTTCAGCACCCTGGAGATCACACGGGGGGACGGGACCGTGTCCCGCATCACCCCGCACGAGGCGAACCTCATCCAGTACCTCACCAGCCACCAGGGGCGCATCGTGACCCGCTCCGAGCTCCTGAAAAACGTCTGGGCCTGGATCCGGACATCGAGACGCGCACCGTCGACACCTTCATCTCCCGCATACGCCGATACATCGAGAAAGACTCCTCGAGCCCGGAGCACATCATCAGCATCCGGGGCAAGGGTTACCGTTTCATGCCCTAGGGCATTCTCATTTCCGGATCTCACTCGTATCTTTAATATATAGGGATGTATCGATATCCTCTTTACAAAATCACCGGCAGGGTGAATAAGAAGGCTGCACGGTGAGGACGCTCGCCGCTGCAGAGAAGCACATGCATGGAGGGATAGGACCTATGGATCTCACGTTTGAGAGTAGCGTTCGCAAGGGTGCGTACCCGGTGGCCGCCTGGGCGCTTTCACTGTTCCTTTTCCTGGCAGCCTTCTCAGGCTGCACGACCGTGCCTATCACCGGCAGGTCACAGCTTCTGCTCGTGCCCGAGGATCAGGAGATCGAGCTGGGCAATCAGGCATACCAGCAGGTCCTCGCCAAGGACCAGGCCAAGGTTTCGAAAGACCCGCAGCTGAACACCATGGTGAACACCATCGGCAGGCGGATAGCGGCCGTTGCCGACAAGCCCGACTACAACTGGCAGTTCACGGTGATCGATGACGACAAGACTGTCAATGCCTTTGCCCTTCCGGGCGGAAAGGTCGCCATCTATACCGGGATCCTCCCTTACACCAAGGATGAAGCGGGCCTCGCCTTCGTCATGGCCCACGAGATAGCCCATGCCCTGGCACGGCACGGCGGCGAACGGATGAGCCAGCAGCTCCTGGTCCAGCTCGGCCAGCAGGGGCTGAACCTCGCCATAGCGAACAAGAGCCCGGCGGCTGTCCAGGCCATCAACACAGGCTATGGGCTGGCAAGCCAGGTGGGGGTCGTTCTCCCCTTCAGCAGGACCCAGGAGTACGAGGCCGACCGTCTGGGCCTGATCCTCATGGCAAAGGCAGGGTACGACCCGAGGCAGGCGCCGGCCTTCTTCGAGCGGATGATGAACCAGGCGGACAAGCAGTCCCCGCCCGAGTTCCTTTCCACTCACCCTGCTGACCAGGCGCGCATCCAGAATCTCAAGGAGCTCATGCCCGAGGCGCTGTCCTACTACCGCAAGTAGGTTTTCCAGGGAGGAGCCCCGGCGGCCTCCGGTTCTCCCGTCAGGGGAGCGTGCGCTTCAGGTTTCCTGGTACCGGTGCGATGAAGGAACCAGGGGCTATGCCTTACGTCCAGCCCTGCATGCCGATCTTTTCCCGTCCTGGCGAAGGGATCCCAGCGTTGGCGCGTTTGACACAAGGATAGCGATGGTTTATAGAGAGCCCTTATAGTATTACTTCATGCTTAAAAGGAGCGCCAGATGGAACTGAAGATCGGAGAGATCGCACGCAAGAGCGGCGTGCCGCCATCAACCATCCGGTACTATGTCAGGCAGGGCCTGCTCCCCGAACCGACGAAGGTGAACAAGAGCATGGCCTACTACGACGAGGGATGCATCGAGAAGATCCAGGCAATCCGCCACCTCCAGGAGACGCGGTACTTCCCGCTTTCCGTGATCAGGAACATCCTGCGGAGGATGGACGACGGCCTCACCCTCGAGGAGGCGCAGGCCATCGAGGACGCGGTCTTCGGCGACCAGGCAAACATCCCCGCCACCCTCATCGACAAACATGAATTCCTCAAGCTCACCGGTCTGAAGGAAGACGATCTGAACCAGGCGCTCAAGAGCAGCCTCATCATGCCCTTTATCCACGAGAAGAACGAGACCCTCTACAATCAGGAAGATGTCCGCTTTGCCCGTGACGTCCTGAAAAAGATCATCGACTACGGCCAGGACATCAAGGGCCTGAGCTTCTATGTGGAACTCGGCGAGGCGATCGTCGACAGGGAGATGGCGCTCAGGAAAAAAGCGGTCCAGGGAAAGTCCACCAAGGAGAACATCAAGATAACCACCGAGATATCGAAGATGGCCGACTTCCTGAGAACCTACATCATCCGGAGGATATTCCAGAGGAGGATCCAGGACACCATCCAGAAGAGCCTGAGCAGGTAGGGATCCGGGCGTGCGCTCTCGCCGCCCGGAGTGCAAGTCCCTTCCATCCTTGAGCAAAAATTTTACCCTTCTTTCGTGATGTAGCCCCTGGTCAAAAAGCTAATCGGTTGATATCTTTAGCTCAACCGCAGTGCATGGTTTTTGCTAAGTATTTCATGATTCAAAGAGGATATTCAAGCGCAGCTCGATGACGAATCTCCCCGGTTTCGGATATTGATCGGTCCTGTTCGATACAGGGGATTCGAGATATTTGAATCACATGCTTTTTCCTTCTCCATTCAGGGCATATGGAGAAGGATGTTTTTTTGCAGTAACTGAGAAGGTATCAGGGGGGTGGTCGTGCACATCAAAACATCGTTCATAAAGCTAGTTGGCGTCTTTTTCATCCTTTCACTCATGAGCTGCAGCGACGGCGGGGGTGAAGGAGACATCGTAACACCGGATCATCCGACCGGGAGCTTCCTCAATGGGAAGGTGACCGGACTCGAGTACAACAGCCATACCTGGCGGGACGGAGTGACCGACGAAAAGGGGGAATTCATCTATGCGCCGGGGGAAAGCATCTCGTTCTCGGTGGGGAACATCGACCTCGGTTCAACCCAGGGAAAGGCGAACATCACCCCGGCCGATCTCGCGCCCCGCAAGTCGGACGGCTCGCTCAGCCCTGAGGCGGTCAACATGACCCGCTTCCTCATGTCCATAGATCATGATGGGAACGTGAACAACGGGATACTCATAACACCGGAAACCTCCGAAGCCCTGCTCGACGCGTCACTGGATTTCGGCAGCCCGGAGTTCGATGTCGAGGCCCAGGCAATCATCGAATCCCTGGATGACAACCCGGACGAGATCTTCCCTGAAGGGGACGAACCGCGGGGTCTCGTCTCCGAGGTGGAGGCAGCGGTCTTCCTCGAGGAGACCATTGCCGAGATCGAGGACGAGGAGGCTGCGGCTGAGGCGGAAGCAGCCCAGTTCGGCTGCGGGATTCTGAGACCCAACTGGAACGCCGTCCTCGTCCAGGGTCAGTCGATTCCCGTACAAGGGTTTGTAAAGGGGGGCTCGGGGCAGTATACCTACGAATGGACCCTGGACGGCCAGGTGACCTCCACTGCGCTGAATCCCGGAATCTCCACTTCCACCTTGACTCCCGGGACCTACACGCTCCAGTTCAAGGTCAAGGACTCCGACGGCGTTCAGGGTTCGGACCAGAGGCTCGTCACCGTGCTGGACAAGGCAGCCTATGGCAAGATACCTACGACGGATGTAGGAATGGAATTTTATCTCACACATACAGGCAGCACTACCATCAGGGTAAATGAAAGCCTCAGCCTCCAGCCGGTCATCTCAAAGGGCAACCCGCCCTTCTATTATTCATGGACCTATCCTCAAGGGGTAAATTACTCCCCTGGCCCGAGTCCGCTGGAAGCGGTGTTCACCTTCCCCTCGCCAGGACATTACTGGTTGTCGATTTTCATGAAGGACACCATGTACGACAACGGCGGGCCGGATACCTGGAGTGGAAGCGTGAATGTTGAAGTTCTCCCCTAGGGTGAGCATGCCACGTCAATCCCGTCAACCGGGGATCAGGGCTGAAACCTACCCCGGGTACGGGCTTGCTGATCCGGCAAACAAATCACAAAAAGCGGGATCCCGGCATGGTGCTGTGTACCGTTCACGGCAACAGATGCCGGGTCAATAAAAAGGCTGTATTCGGAAGAGCGTTGTTTACCTTGAAAAGTATCCCATATCCCTGGCCCGCTGACCGGGTTCGACCGAAAACATCCCTTGACAACATCGGGCCGTTCGCATATACAACCTTGCAGTTTCACTTCAATCTTTATCCCACACTCTGGGCTCTCGGGAAATGGATCGTAAAGGAAAATACAATCCGAAAAGGAGTCAGGTATGAAAACACGGCTTACTGAAATGTTGGGCATTCAGCATCCCATTGTCCTCTCTGGAATGAGCTGGATCAGCGTGCCGAAGATGGTGGCTGCGGTTTCCAATGCCGGCGGGCTCGGCATCCTCGCCACGGGGCCCCTTGATGCCGATCAGACGAGAAAGGCCATCAGGGAGATCAAGAGCCTCACCAACAAGCCTTTTGGAACGAATGCCACGCTGCTCTTCCCGGGCGCTGCCGAGAATGCCCAGGTAGCCCTCGACGAGAAGGTGCCGGTCATCAATTTCTCCCTGGGGAAAGGCGACTGGATCGTCAAGGCCGCCCATGCCTACGGCGGCAAGGTCATCGCGACCGTCGTGAATCACAAGCACGCGAAGCGCGCCCAGGACTACGGGTGCGACGGGCTCCTGGTGACCGGCCACGAGGCCGCTGCCCACGGCGGCGATGCAACCACGTTCTGCCTGATTCCGACCATTGCCTCGGCAGTGGACATCCCGATCATTGCTGCCGGCGGCGTTGCCGACGGCCGCGGCCTGGCAGCGGCCATCGCCCTCGGGGCTGACGGGGCCGCCATGGGGACCCGCCTGATGACCACCCAGGAAAGCCCGCTCCATGACACCTACAAAAAACTCTCCATCGAGAAGGACGTATACGACACCATCTATTCCACGCGCTTCGACGGTCTCGGCTGCCGGGTGCTGGATACGAAGGCCGCCAGGAAGGCGGTACGCGAGAGCCTCAACCTCAAGAAGATGATCGAGGCGCTCCCCAACTCAGTGGATATCGCAAAACAGCTTCACCTCCCCTACATCAAGCTCTTCATCGGCGTCCTGGCTTCCGGCTGGAAGAACGCCAAGCAGCTCGCCTTCATGGCCAACGCATTCAAGGCCATCAGGGTCGCCACCGAATACGGCGACCTCTCCTCCGGCGTGCTTCCCGTGGGCCAGTGCACAGGCCTCATCAAGGACAACCCCACGGTTGCAGAGGTGATCGAGCGTACCGTGCGCGAGGCTGAAGAGGTCGCGAAGGAGCTCGCCAAGAAGGCCAGGATCGAGATTGCCGCCCCTGCTGCCCCGGTAAAGGCGGTAAAGGCCAAGGCAGCAGCCAAGGCGGCAGCCAAGCCCAAGGCGAAACCGAAGAAAAAGGCGGCAACCACTGCCGAAGGCTGACCCCTCACTGTCGGATCGAGAAAAAAGGACGGCATGACTCGCTCATGCCGTCCTTTTTCATTTCCTTGAAACGATCCGAGCTCCCCGTGATGAGCTGCTTGTGCCATCCAACAGGATGGGATGAGGAAGGACTGGCGGCGCAGGCCCTTTTGCCTGCACCGCCGGGATACTGTCGGTTCTTTCCTACTGCACCAGGCTCATGGTCTTCTTCAGCTGCGCGACCGCGTCGTCGTGCATCTTCTCCAGTAGCTCCTTGCAGCTCATGATCTCCCTGATGTGGCCGATGGACTGCCCCACCATGAGGGGTGCGTTGTCCACCTGCCCCTGCTCCCAGGCATCCTTGATCCGCTGGCCCGAGATGAGGGGGATGAGCTGTTCCAGACCGCCTCCGGTCTTTTCCACCTCGAGGACGTCGGCGACGACCTTGTTCTTCAGCGCCCTGCCCTGGAGGCCCAGGGACTTGCAGAACATGGTGGTCTCATATTCCTGCCTGCTGATGAGCTCGTTCTTGATGTTATCGTGGACATCGCAGTCGGTGGTGGCGATGAACCTGCTCGCCATCATGACGCCCTGGGCCCCGAGGGTCAGCGCAGCCGCCAGGGACCTGCCGTCTGCAATGCCTCCCACCGTGACCACCGGGAGATCGACCGAATCGACTATCCTCGGGGTCAGCACCATGGTGGTGACGTCGTCGTCCAGAGGGTGCCCGCCTTCCTCGAAACCGGCGGCATACACGCCGTCATACCCCGCCTTCTTGGCGTGGAGCGCGTGGCGGACCGACCCCACCTTGTGGAAGAGCCTGACCCCGGCGTCCTTGAGCATGGCCATGCCTTCCTTGCCAGCCACCCTGTCGATGGGCGTGCCGGACACCTCGATGCCGTCGACCTTTTCTTCAGCACACACCCTGACGTACATCTTGTGGTGCTCTGCCGTGATCCGTATGGAGGGAAGCAGCGTCAGCCCGATCATGAAGGGCTTGTCCGTGAGCTCCCGGACCTCGCGGATCGCGTTTCTGAAATCCTCTTCCGATTCGTAGTTGCCAGCCGTCAGGTTGCCCATGCCTCCGGCATTGGAGATGGCGGCGCAGAGCTTCGGCTTGCACAGCCACATCATGGCCCCGCAGATAACGGGATACTTGATTCCGAACATCTCGGTAATAGCGGTCTTGATCATTGTCTCCTCCTGCATTTCGTCTGGTCACAACTCAGATGTTAAAGTTGAACTTTAAGCTTTATATTTTGAATACCCGTTCCCCTCGGCGGTGTCAAGGGATATTTACCGAATCCACGCAGTCCCTCATGCCACTGTTCACCCGGAGTGAAGCACTGCATGCAGCGGGGATTTCAACCGAGGATATCCTTTGGTTTTTCCCTGCATCGACCTTGTTCTTTTGACATGCCTGTGATAGGACATAGCCGTCATACCGAACGCAAGGGAGGAAAAGTTTTGAAGTACCGTTTTCGTGCCTATGATTATCTCGTTTATCTTTCGAGCTATGTTTTCTTTTATCTCTTCGTTGCAGATATCCAGGGCATCATACCCGAGCTTGCAGCCCTTCCCTCCTGGGTCTACCTCGTTGCGGCCATAGTCTGCAATGCCTGGGTCCTGCCCATTCCCGGCATCCACCCCAGGAGGCTCCCCGAGATCGAGCAGGCCCCCGAGGCCGAAGAGATAGAAGCCCCCCCGAAGCGGGAGGCACTCCCCGAACCGGCGGTGAAGCCCGTTGAGAAGAAGCCCGTCCCCTCGTCCAAGGAGAAGCTCGAAAAGGGGCTCTCCAAGACCCACAAAGGGTTCATCGACCGGATCTCGTCGGTCTTCAGGAAGTCGAACACCATCGACGCCAGCCTGCTCAACGAGCTGGAAGAGACCCTGGTGGGAACCGACATCGGCGTGAGGACCGCCTACACCATCTTCGAATACGTCCAGAAGAACTCCGACAGGATCAGCTCCCCCGAGCAGGCCATGGATGCCATCAAGACAGAGGTGGGATCGATCCTCAAGAACCGGGAAGCCCCCCTGGCCATTCCGGAGGGGACGAAACCCTTCGTCATCATGGTCACCGGCGTCAACGGCTCCGGCAAGACGACCACCATCGCCAAGATCGCCCATCTGCTGAAGAGTCAGGGCAAGTCCGTGATCATCGCTTCCGGGGACACCTTCCGGGCGGCAGCCATCGAGCAGCTGGAGCACTGGGCCCAGAAGGTGGGTGCGGACTTCGTCAAGTCCCAGGAGGGCGCCGACCCCTCCGCCGTTGCTTTTGACGGCCTCCAGGCGGCCATTGCCCGGAATCACGACGTCCTCATCATCGACACGGCCGGAAGGCTCCACACCAAGGAAAACCTCATGGAGGAGCTGAAAAAGACCAAGCGGGTGCTCGACAAGAAAATGGAGGGAGCGCCCCACGAGATCCTCCTGGTGCTGGACGCCACCATCGGCCAGAACGCCATCGAACAGACCAGGCAGTTCAACAACGCCCTGCAGATCACCGGGATCGCCATGACAAAGCTCGACGGCTCTTCGAAGGGAGGCGTGATCGTCGGCATCGCCAACGAATTCGAGATTCCCATTCGATATATCGGGGTCGGAGAAGATATGGATGATCTCCAGCCGTTCGTTGCCGAAAATTTCGTAAATGCTCTTTTTCTTGACAATTAATGGTTTTCTTCTGATAGTGGGCCCATGCTGAAAATCGAGGAAGAGAAGCTCCAGGCCATCTTTGAGGGCATGCAGTCGAAGACCATCCTGGTCATCGGCGATCTCATGCTCGACCACTACATCTGGGGAAATGTGGAGAGGATCTCCCCCGAGGCGCCCGTGCCCGTGGTGGATGTGCAGGAAGAGAAGTACCGGCTGGGTGGTGCCGGCAACGTCGCCAGCAACCTCCTGAGCCTCGGCGCCTCCGTCATCATCAGCGGGATCAGGGGCAGCGACCTCCAGGGAGACACCCTCGCGGGCATCCTCGGGGACCTGGGGATTCCTTCGGACAGGATCATCATCGATCCCGGCAAGGGGACCATCGTCAAAACCAGGATCATCGCGCACACCCAGCAGATCGTGCGCCTCGACCGTGAAGACAGGACCCTCGTCTCGGGCGAGATCAGGGACAGGCTCCTCGACAGCGTCCGTGAGGCCGCCCCGTCCATCCATGCGGTCATTGTCTCTGACTACGCCAAGGGCGTGGTGAGCCGGGAGCTCCTCGAGGGGATCGTCCGGATCGCGCGTGAGCACGGGATTCCCGTGTGCGTGGACCCCAAGGAGAGGAATTTCGCCTTCTACAGGGACGTTGATCTCATCACCCCCAACACCAAGGAGCTGAGCTTCGGGGCGGGCATCAAGATAGAGACGGACGAGGACATCCTCCAGGCGGCGCGGAAGATCAAGAGCACCCTTCAGTGCAAAACCCTTCTGGTGACCCGGGGCGAGCACGGCATGAGCCTCTTCCATCAGGAGAGCGAGGTGGTCGACATCCCGGCAATGGCCAGGGCGGTGTACGACGTGACCGGCGCAGGGGACACGGTCATCGCCTGCTTCACCCTTGCTCTGGTCTCCGGCGCAACCCCCAGGGAGGCGGCCATCATTGCCAACACGGCAGCCGGCCTCGTGGTGGCGGAGGTCGGAGCGGCCAGCGTGCCGTGGGAGAGGCTCTACCGCATCTGCAGGGAGGAAGTGAGTGGGTACTCCAGCAGCGCCCTGTGAGGTCCTGCTTTTCTGCAGCATCCTCTACAGCTCTGCAGAGCGTGCCGACCGTGCCGTCCAGGAGCTCGAGGGGACCTATGGGAGCACCCTCTTCCGGTCCGACCCCCTCCCCTTCACCTTTACCTCCTACTACGAGGGCGAGATGGGCTCCCCCCTCCACCGCATCGTGCTGGCCTTCGATTCCCTGGTGCCCAGAAACTCCCTCCCCTCGGTGAAGATCAGGACCAACGGCATCGAGGAGAGGCTCACGGACGGGGGCAGGAGGCTCGTCAATCTCGATCCCGGGATCTTGAGCCTCGAAAATGTCTGTCTTGCGACAACGAAACCCTACAGCCACCGCATCTACCTGGACGCAGGCATATGGGCGGAAGTCACCCTCATCTACAGGAAGGACTCGTATCATCCCCTCGAGTGGACATATCCCGACTATGCTTCACAGGAGCTCATCGTGATATTCAACCATTTGCGAAAACTGTATAAGGAGAGATCCAGATGCCACGAAGCATGACCGGGTTCGGCCAGGCCGATGAAAACGGGTATCATATCGAGATCAAGGGGGTGAACCACCGCTATCGGGACATCCGGGTCAAGCTCCCCAAGGACCTCTCGGCCCTCGAGATCCCGGTGCGCGATCTCGTGGCCGAGCACGTGACCAGGGGCAAAGTGGAGCTCACCGTCACGAAGCTGGCAACCTCGGATGTCCAGGAAAGGCTCTCCATCAACTGGGAGCTGGCAAGGGCGTATCACCAGGACCTGGTCCAGATGGTTCAGCTCTTCGGCGGCGAGGTCAACTTCAGGGACATCCTCGCCCTGCCCGGTATCATGGAGGAAAGCATGGGCGATGCCGAGGAGCAGCTGCCGGTCCTGACGGCGGGCGTCAGGAAGGCCCTCAACGCGTTCATCGCATCGAAGCGAGACGAGGGCAAGCGGCTCAAGGAGGACATGTGCTCCCGGCTGGACTACCTCACCACCCTGCAGGAGAAGATGAGCGCCGAGGCAAAGGGAATGGTGGCGTACTACCGGGACAAGCTCTCGAACCGCCTGAACGAGCTCCTGGAAAACAGGGTCGACAAGGTGGACGAGGCACGCATCGAGCAGGAGGTGGCCATCATCGCCGACAGGTCGGACATCACGGAAGAGCTCGTCAGGCTGCTCAGCCACATCACCTCCTTCAAGGATGTCATCGCGGATCCGGACCCGTCCATCGGAAGGCGCCTGGATTTCATCCTCCAGGAGATCAACCGGGAGCTCAACACCATCGGATCGAAGAGCCAGCTCACGTCATTGAGCCGCACCGTCATCGAGGGCAAGGCGGAAGTGGAAAAAATACGAGAACAGGTTCAAAACATCGAGTAAATGGGATATAATTTGTTCACGAAAAAATAAGGAGTGTCTGATGGGCAAGCATGAAACCAAATTATTGAATATTGGATTCAACAACGGTGTCGTATCCTCCAGGATCATCGCTATTGTCAATCCTTCATCATCACCCATGAAACGTCTCAGGGAAGAAGCCAGGGAAAGGGGACAGCTCATCGACGCCACCCAGGGCAGAAAGACGAGGTCCATCATCATCACGGACAGCTCCCACGTCATCTTGAGCGCCATACAGGCCGAGACCATCTCGAACAGGCTTTCCGACGGCGGCGGCTCACAGAAAGAGGCACCCAAGGAGAAAGAGTGAGGATCTTCATCTCGGGCCCTTCAGGGGTGGGAAAATCCACCATCATCAGGGAGATCCTCGAGCACAATCCGGACATCTTCCTATCGGTGTCGTACACGACCCGGTCCCCGAGGCCGCAGGAACAGGACGGAAGGGAGTATTTTTTCATTCAGCCCTCCGATTTCGACCGGATGATGAAGGATGGCGAGTTCCTCGAATGCGCCCGCGTGCACGGCAACCTCTACGGCACGTCGCTGACATGGGTGAGGACTCAGGAACAGAACGGCAGGAACATCCTCTTCGACATCGATGTCCAGGGGGTGCGGCAGGCCAAGGCAAAAGGCTCCCACGGGGTGTTCATCTTCATCGTGCCCCCCACCATCGACGAGCTCCGGAAGCGCCTGGCGAAGCGGGGGACCGAGGATGACGACAACCTCCGCATCCGCCTGAACAACGCCAAGGAGGAGCTGAAGTCCTGGGCCATGTACGACTACCTTGTGGTGAACGACGACATCAGGAAGGCGACACGGGACGCCCTGAGCATCATCGATGCCTACCGGTGCTCCCGTGACGAGATCATAGGAAGGATCCCATGGTTGCAAAAGATCGCATAATCTTCGCCCTCGATGTGGGCGACATGGCATCGGCGAAAAAATGGGTGGATACCCTCGGACCGAGCGTCGGGTGGTTCAAGGTGGGCCTCGAGCTCTTCAGCGCCGCCGGGCCCGAGGTTGTTGAGCTCGTCACCTCTGCCGGGATCAGGTGCTTCCTTGATCTGAAATTCCACGACATACCCAACACCGTGGCAGGCGCGGTGAAATCCGCCACCAGGCTCAAGGCCGAGATGATGACCATCCACATCTCGGGCGGACGGGAGATGATCAGGGCCGCCCTGAAGGCAGCCCGTGAGGAAGCAAGCTCCCTGGGCACGGCCAGCCCGAGGATCATCGGTGTGAGCGTGCTGACGTCGCTGAGCCAGGACGATCTTCCCTCCCTTGGGGTCGACAGGCCTCTGAAAGAGCACGTCGCAGGGCTGGTGGGCATGGCCTGTGAACAGGGGATCGGAGGCATCGTGTGCTCGCCTGCCGACCTGCCCTTCGTGCGTCCCGTGGTTCCCCGGGGCACCGTCGTCATCACCCCGGGCATCAGGCCCCAGTGGTCCGACACCGGCGACCAGAAGAGGATCGCCACACCCGGGAGCGCCATCGCTGCAGGGGCGGACCTCATGGTGATCGGTCGGCCCATCAGCCACGCTCCCGACCCCCTCGACGCGGTCAAACGGATCGTCGAAGAGATCGAGGCTGCCGCAGGCTGAAAGCCTGCCGCTTCTCGCGATCCATATTGACCGGGCCTTAAGGATCACCTATCTTTCGTCCATATGTCGATACGAGTGTGCGCTGGCAGATACGGTTCGAGAAGGTTAGAGTGCCCGGTCAAGGGCGTGAGGCCCACGACCGACCGGGTGAAGCAGGCCATCTTCTCCACCCTGCCCGTGGACCTCGAAGGAGCGCACGTCCTCGACCTGTTCGCAGGCAGCGGCAACCTCGGCATCGAAGCCCTGAGCAGGGGAGCCGGGCACGTCACCTTCGTGGACTCATCGAAGGTCTGCACCCAGGTCATCGAAAAGAACCTGCGTCTCCTCCAGGCGCTCGACCAGGCGAAGATCGTCAGGTCCGGCGTGGAGGCCTTCCTCGAGAAGTGCCAGGACCAGTTCGACGTGATATTCATGGATCCTCCGTATAACAAAGGACTTGCCTCCCAATTGGCACCTCATGTATATTCGTTCGTTAAAACTGGAGGTGTGCTGGTCATCGAGCACTCGCCCATCGAGGCTGTCCCCGTCGAGCCGTGGAAAACCCGCACCTATGGAGACACCATGATCACGTACATCACAAGGGATGCTTGATATGCAGAAAAAAACCGCGGTTTGCCCCGGTTCCTTCGACCCCATAACCAACGGGCACATGGACATCGTGCATCGGGGCTTATGCGTGTTCGACAGGATCATCATCGCCATCGGCCACAACCCCCTCAAGAAGGACCTGTTCAGCACGGAGGAGAAGGTCGAGATGATCAGGGCATCCGTGGGGGACAACCCCAGCATCGAGGTCGACACCTTTGAAGGGCTGCTCGTCGACTACATCCAGAAGGTGGGCTCCTGCGCAATCCTCAGGGGGCTTCGCGTCGTGTCCGACTTCGAGATGGAGCTCCAGCTCGCCCTCATGAACCGGCGCCTGTGCGACAAGGCCGAAACCTTCTTTCTCATGACCGATTACAACCACCTGTTCGTGAGCTCCACCATCATCAAGGCGACTGCTGCCGCGGGCGGATCGGTAAAAGGCCTGGTTCCGGAACCGGTTCTCGACAGGCTGCGCCAGAAGTTCCCCCACATGAAATGATTCAGCCAAAAACGAGGAGGACTGGAAAATAATGAAAATCTCTACGGTTGTGGCCAACATCCCCGAATCCCCCACCCTTGCCATCACGGCGAAGGTCAATGAGCTGAAGAGCCAGGGGAAGAACGTCATCGGCTTCGGAGCAGGAGAGCCGGACTTCGACACCCCTGACGGCATAAAGGACTTCACCATCGAATCCCTGAGGAAGGGCAACACCAAGTACACCCCCGTGGCAGGCATCCCCGAGCTCAAGGAAGCGGTCTGCGCCAACATCAACGCCGATTACGGCCTGAACGTGGCCCCGAGCAACGTCATCGTGTCCTGCGGGGCGAAGCACAGCCTCTACAACCTCTTCTACACCCTGTTCGAGGCCCCGGACGAGGTCATCATTCCGGGCCCGTGCTGGGTCTCCTACCCCCCCATGATCGAGATGACCGGGGCAAAGGCCGTGATCGTGGACACCCGCAAGAACAGGATGCACATCACCGCAGACATGGTGAAGGAGGCCATCACCCCGCGGACCAGGGGGATCATCATCAACTCTCCCTCGAACCCCACCGGCATGGTCTTCGAGAGGAAAGAGCTCGAGAAGATCGCCGAGCTCTGCGTCGAGCACGACATCCTCATAATCTCGGACGACATCTACCGCAAGCTCATCTTCGACGGCGCCCGGTTCTTCTCCGTGGCGACCATCTCCCCTGAGGTGGCGAAACGCACCTTCATCATCGACGGGCCCTCGAAGACCTATGCCATGACCGGGTGGCGCATCGGGTACTGCATCGGAGACAGCAGCGTCATCAAGGCGATGTCCAGGCTCCAGAGCCAGAGCACCTCGAACCCCACGAGCTTTGCCCAGAGAGGTGCCTGGATCTCCCTGACCGGCGACCAGTCCATCGTGGAAGAGCGCAGGAAGATCTTCGAGAAGCGCAGGGACCTGATCGTCTCGAAGCTCCGGGAGATACCGGGCTTCGACATCGTGCCGCCCGAGGGCTCCTTCTACGCGTTCCCCTCCATCAACGGCTACATGGAGCGGTTCGGCGGCTCGAGCGCGCTCACGAGCTATCTCCTGGAAAATGCGCTGGTGGCGGTCGTGCCCGGCGAGGAATTCGGTGCTCCGGACCACATCAGGCTCTCCTTTGCCACCTCGGAGGAGAACATCATCAAGGGACTCGACCGGGTGAAGGAGGCGCTGTCCGCACTGTAGGGCTTTTCCAGAATCAAGACAGCACGCACGATATCACGCAACGGCACCGGAGACCCGGGATTTCGACCTCGTCCAAGGTCTCCGGTTCTTTCTTTCCACCTCCTCATGCCCCCAGCCAGGAGCCAATCATGGGCATGCGGGCGGACCTCTCCAGGTCAGCGCACGAGCAGCGATGGCTCCTGGCCTGAACGATAAAACTTGTCTCAAGAAAAAAATCTGAAATCCGATAATTCAATTAGACTCGCAGGTGGGGAGGTTCATGCATGGCAGTCAACACGATGGGCTATGAGGCCTACAGAAAAACCCAGATCCAGACGGCAGACCAGGGCACCCTTATCCTGATGTGCTACGACGGGGCTGTGAATTTCTTAAGGAAGGCGAAAAAGGCCCAGGAAGAGAACAACGAAGAGGCCCGGACCACGTTCCTGACCAAGGCGCAGAACGTCATCTGGGAGCTCACGAACAGCCTCAATTACGATGCGGGCGAGCTCGCGTACAATCTGGAATCCATCTACAACTACATGATCAGGCGCATCATCGATGCTGACTACCACAAGAATGCAGCCGCCATCGACGAAGTCGTCCATTACCTTCTGGAGCTCAGGGAGTCATGGGAGAAAATCATAAAGAAAACCTCCTGAAGTGCCTGAGGCAGTGGCACGACATCACCCTCAAGCAGAGCGAAGTGCTCTCGGCCGGCGATCTCCAGCAGTTCGAGAGGCTCAACAGGGTCTCCATCGTGCTGCAGAACCGCTTCGGCAACAGCCTCTCCCACCTGAAGCCTGGGAAGTTGAGCGGAGAGGCCCTGGGGCTCCTCGAAGAGATCCAGTCATTTCAGGGCAAGTTCATTGAGGAGATCAGCAGGGGCAGCGCCGAGCTGGCCCATGCCATCGGCAACCTGAGGAAAAACAAGGCCTCCCTGAACGGCTACCGCCAGAGCTCCACCTCCGTACCCCGCTTCAAGAGCGAACGAACCTGAAGACAATCAATACCTTTCGTTGACAGATCCCCCCATTTTACATACTGTGTCTCATCATGCAGATACTACTGGCATCGGGCTCGCCGAGGAGGAGGGAGCTCATCTCGTGGATGGGGATCGACTTCGAGGTGCTGGTCCCCGAGATCGATGAAACGCTCAAGGGCGACGAGTCACCGGAAGAATACTGCTCCCGCCTCAGCCGGGAGAAGGCCCTCGCCATTCAGAAGGACCGGCCCCAGGCGCTTGTCATCGCAGCCGACACCGTGGTCGTCGCGCACGGCACCATCCTCGGAAAGCCCGCCGAAGAGGAGGAGGCGCGCAAGCACCTCAGGCAGCTGCAGGGGGCCATGCACGAGGTGTACACGAGCTACACGATTGCACGCGAAGGCCTGAGCACCACCCGGGTCATCCGCACCAGGGTGTATTTCCGGGACATGACGGAAGACGAGATCGCGTGGTATGTTTCCACAGGCGAGCCCATGGACAAGGCAGGCTCGTACGCCCTGCAGGGGATCGGGGCCATCTTCGTGGACAGGATCGAGGGCTCCTACACCAATGTGATCGGCCTGCCCCTCTCGCACCTGTACCACGACTTGAAGGAATACGGCATAACGCTGCACCTTTCCGGGGAGGTATAACCTATGAGCAGGTATATCATGGCCATCGACCAGGGGACGACCGGAAGCAGGGTCATGCTCGTCGACGCTGCGGGCAGGATCGTCTCCATGGCATATTCCGAGTTCCCCCAGATCTATCCCCAGCCCGGCTGGGTCGAGCACGATCCCGAGGTGATCTGGGACACCACCTGCGGGGTGATGAAGCAGGCCCTCGAAAAATCCTCCATCGATCCGGCTCGGATCGCGGGCATCGGCATCACCAACCAGCGGGAGACCACGGTCCTCTGGGACAGGAAGACCCTGAAGCCCGTGTACAACGCCATCGTCTGGCAGTGCAGACGCAGCGCACCCATCTGCGACGATCTCAAGGCCAGGGGGCACGGCCCCCTGTTCAGCGAAAAGACCGGGCTCATCGTGGACGCTTATTTTTCCGGAACCAAGGTGAAGTGGCTCTTCGACAACATCCCCGACCTGAAGGCACGGGCAGAGGGCGGAGAGATCGCCTTCGGCACCATCGACACCTGGCTCATCGCCAAGCTCACCCGGGGCCGCATCCACGTCACGGATTACACGAACGCCTCCCGGACCCTCCTCTTCAACATCCACGAGAAGGTATGGGACAAGGAACTTCTGGACATCCTCGACATATCCGGGGAGATCCTGCCGAAGGTGGTGGACTCCGCTGGTGTGGTTGGCACCACCCACGCGGACATCCTGGGCTGCGAGATACCCATCGCCGGCATCGCCGGCGATCAGCAGGCCGCCCTGTTCGGCCAGGGGTGCTTCTCCGAGGGGGAGGCCAAGAACACCTACGGCACCGGGTGCTTCCTGCTCCTCAACGTAGGCCACCGGAAGGTCGAGCCCAGGAAAGGGCTCATCCTCACCCTGGCCTGCGATGAGAACGGGAAGCCCTGCTATGCCCTCGAGGGGTCCATCTTCATCGGCGGTGCTGTGGTCCAGTGGCTCAGGGACGGGCTCGGGCTCATCGAGAACGCGTCCCAGACTGCCGCCATCGCCACCAGCGTCGATGACAGCCACGGCGTGTACATGGTGCCAGCGTTTGCGGGCCTGGGGGCGCCCCACTGGGACATGTACGCGCGGGGAGCGATCCTGGGCATCACCAGGAGCACCACCAAGGCCCACATCGTCCGGGCCGCCCTGGAAGGGATCGCCTACCAGGTCAAGGACCTCATCAGCGCCTTCGAGGAATCTTCGGGGAAGACCTTCGCCGACCTGAAGGTCGACGGCGGGGCCTGCCTGAACGACTTCCTCATGCAGTTCCAGGCAGACATCATCGGGTGTCCCATCGACAGGTCGCAGTACATCGAATCCACCGGCATGGGGGCGGCCTTCCTCGCCGGCATCGGTACCGGGTTCTGGAAGGCAGGGGCCGGCATCAAGGAGCTGAGGAAGTCCGACAGGCGTTTCCTTCCGGTCATCCCGGAGGAAACCCGGCAGAGGCTCTACCGAGGCTGGCTGGATGCCGTGGGCAGGGTAAAGGTCCACTAGCTTAAAGGCATGAGATTGTTCGAATACATCGGACGCGTCACACTTGATGCCCTCGAGCAGGTGGGGGACTTTGCCCTCTTCTGCTACAGCATCCTCTACTGGCTCATCAAGCGTCCGATATATTTAAGCCAGTATTTCAAGCAGATGGAGTTCATCGGGGTGAAATCCATCAGCGTGGTCCTCCTCACCGGGATCTTCACGGGCATGGTGAGCGCGCTGCAGACCCACTACGGATTCCGGCTCTTCGGCGCAGAGTCCCTGGTGGGATCGACGACGACCCTGGGCCTGTTCCGGGAGCTGGGGCCGGTCCTCTCCGCGCTCATGGTGACTGCCCGGGCCGGGTCGGCCATGACCGCGGAGATCGGGACCATGAAGGTGACCGAGCAGGTGGACGCCCTCATCGTCATGGGGGTCAACCCTTTCCAGTATCTCGTCATACCCCGCATAGCCGCCGCGATCATCATGATGCCCATGCTCGCCCTCGCCTTCAACGCCATAGGCGTGCTCGGCTCCTACCTCGTCGGGGTCGTGCTTTTGGACATAGACCAGGGCGTGTTCATGGCACGGATAGCCCAGTACGTGTATCCCTCCGATCTCATGACCGGCCTGGGCAAAGCGACGTGCTTCGGGCTGATCCTCTCGACGGTGGGATGCTACAAGGGGTACACCACGACGGGCGGTGCCGAGGGCGTGGGGAAATCCACCACGGGCTCAGTGGTCATCTCGTCCGTGAGCATCCTCATCGCGGACTACTTCCTCACGGCGGTCATGTACTGAAACCTCTCCGGATGGGAGGAGAACCGGGGCAGCCCCCGGCTCGACTCCTTACCCGGCAGCACTCTTCCCCTCACCCTGTGAGACCTTTGCCTCCTTGGGCAGGGGGAAGACCATGGTGATGGAGTCCACCGGGCACGACAGGGCGCAGAAGCCGCATCCGATGCAGGCCTTCTCGTCCCTGACATAGGGGTAACCGTGGGCGCCCTTCCTGTCCACCGGCTCAGCCAGGCCTATGCAGGACACCGGGCAGGCGTCTATGCAGATGTTGCACGACATGCAGGTCTTGCGGTCAAAGCTCGGCTTGCTCCACTGGGAACGCTTGAGCATGGTGCAGTGCCTTCCCTTGTGGTCCAGGACCGCTTCCCTCGGGCATGTCCGCCCGCAGGCCCCGCACTCGATGCACAGCTCTCCGTCGACCTTGTGGACAGCCTTCTTCTCTCCTGATATGGCGTCGGCGGGGCATATCCTGGCGCAGGCCCCGCACCCGTTGCACTTTTCTGTTATCGTATACGGCATCTCATCTCCCCCTTGCGCTTAGTGGATACCGAGCCTTGCCAGGGTCTCGTCCCTGGGTCTGCCCGTTGCGGGGTCCCACCCGAACAGTTCCCAGTAGTCGGCCATCATCTTGTCGATGGGGACGGTCCTGTTCTTGTTGGCACCTTCAGCCTGGGGGGGCGTGCCCAGTCCCCGCGGGCTCAGCTTGTTCTTCCTGGGATCCACCCCCTGCCTGATGTTGAACGCCTGTTTGATCGTCTGGATCCGCTCGCCAATCTCCATATATTCTTCGGGGGTCTTGTTCCACCCGGTGACGGCATTGAGCCAGTCGAACGTGGGGGTCCTCGTGATGCCGAGGAAGCATCCGAACATGCACAGGCCCGAGCCGTTGATCACGTTCATGTATTTGCTGCAGGCGGCTGTTTCGAGAGCCTGGTCTTTAGATGCCTTGTACTTTCTGTTCTTGGGGTAGATCTCGAACGGCCATTTCTTCGGGATGCCCTTGACCCTCTTCCAGAGCTGGAACATCTCGTAGTAGAGCTGGGACCCGATGGTGTGCCTCCCCGGGGTGGGCTCCACGGAGTAGTGGAGCGCAAATCCGGGGTCCTGTCTGCCGTCGTGCATGGCAGGCTCCTGGCCGCCGGCATGTACCGTAAACTCGTGTGCACCCTTTCCGATCCGTTCGGCGGCGAGCTTTGAGCCGTCGGCCAGGATGTCGCCGATGCCCTCCCGCCGGATCATCTTCTCCACCAGCTCGATAACGCCGCTGGTGTTCCCCCAGGTCAGATCGATGCCGCCGGTGTGCTCACGGGTGAGGATCCCCTTTTCATAGCACTCCATGGCAAAGGCCACGGTGGCTCCGGCCGAGATGGTGTCCATGCCCGCGCGGTTGAGGATCTCGTTGAGGTAGAAAAGGCTGTCCGTGTCCTCGTTCATGCACAGCCCGCCCAGGGCCAGCACCGACTCGTACTCCGGTTTATGGGTTTCGGTGTACTTCCCGGTCATGGAGCACTTTCCCCCGCAGCCCAGAGGGCACGAGTAGCAGTGGTACTTCACGAACTCGGTCTTCTTGATGAGGTCGGGATCGGCCGACTTCGATTTCTTCAGGGGCCAGTCCTTGCTGCTGCCCTTCCAGTTCTTGATGGGCGAGTCTCCCCACTCCGGAGACATCTGGTTAAGGCCCCCGGTGCCCCACTGCCTGAGGATCATCTTGTAGATCAGCCCGTCCTGGGCCATGGCCGTGGGGAGGATCCTCAAAAGTGTGCCCAGAAGCGCTGGGACTATGCTCGGCCCCAGGGGCGGCTGGAACTGGACCCACCTGTTGCACATCTTGCTGAGCTTGTGCACCTCGATCCGGTCATGGATCCCGATCCTTTTCTTCCCGTCCAGGACAACGGCCTTGAGCCTCTTCGAGCCCATGACCGAGCCGAGCCCCGACCTGGCAGCGATCCTGCCCTTGTCGTTGCAGATGCCCGAGATGAGTGAGAGTTTCTCTCCGGCAGGTCCGATGACGGCTATCCTGGCGTTGGGGCCGTATTCCTCCTGGAGAAGTTCTTCCGTCTCGATGGCGTCCTTGCCCCACAGGGAAGAGGCGTCCTTGAGCTCGATCTTCCTGTTGCTCACATAGAGGTAGACGGGCTTTTCGCTGATCCCCCGGAAGAAGATCCCGTCGTAGCCGCAGCGCTTGATGGCCGGAGAGAACGACCCACCGCAGTTGGCGTCTCCCCAGGTCCCGGTGAGCGGCGACTTGCCCGCCACCATCCATCTGCCGGAGAACAGGCTCCCTGTTCCCGTGAGCAGGCCGGAGACGAAGGCGAGGATGTTGTCCGGGCCTAGCGGGTCGGCATTCGCGGGGATCCTCTGGTAGAGGATGTACGCCGCAAGCCCGAGCCCGGAAAGATACTTCTCATAGACCTCGTCAGGCACTTTCTCCTCCAGGAATTCCCCCTTCGAGAGGTCAACCATCAAGATCTTGCCCATGTACCCTCGGTTCATGCATCCTCCTTCACTGCGGGAATGGCTTCCGGTGAAACCAGCATGCCGGCATGCACGGTTTGTTTCGCCTTGACATTATGCATACCCGGGATTAATAATAACGCCGTTATCTTAACAGCGTTATTATAGGTGCTTTATATGCCAAAGGCCGCACGGAGTCAAGAAGACAGAGAGCTCATACGGGAGAAAATTCTGGAAGAGGCCCTCACCCTCATCTCCGAGCACGGATTCACCGCGTTCAGCATGAGAAAGCTCGCTTCCCGCCTGGGGCTCTCCGCCACGACCATCTACAACTACTATTCGAGCAAGGACGAGCTTTACCTGATGATCCTCACCCGGGGGTTCGAGATGCTCCATCAGCGTTTCGAGGAGATCCTCCTGTCGCCCGGTGACCCTGCCCGCAAGCTCAGGGACATGGTCAGGGCCTACATCGACTTCGGCATAAACAAGGCACACTACTACAACATCATGTTCACCTCCGACGCCCCGAAATACCGTGACTACATCGGAACCGACATCGAACCGGTGGCGTATGTCGAGAAGCAGAACGCACTCAAGCTCATCGACGTCACCACCCGCGCATTCCAGGAATACATCCATGCCACGGGGTTCGTACCCAAGGAAGAGATACGATACTCCATCATCAAGCTCTGGAGCACGCTCCATGGGATCATTGCCCTGTACAACAGCAGGGTCCTCCCCGAGGTTGACGAAAACCCGGACAGGATCGTCGAGCACATGGCACAGGAGATCCTGACCCCCATCCTCTCCGATGAGGCCGGGAACCGGGCCCCTGACTCCGGCTAGGTCAGGGTTGCTTGAGAACCGGCCTCTGCCGGGAAGGGCTGAGAATCGCTTGTGCGCATGGATGGAGCATCCCTCTCCGGGCCCGGCTTTTTTCAGCATCCGTTTTCTGGAGTCTTGCCCGGACTTGATTAAGGTGTTGCATCTGAAGAATCTGAGAGTACCAGGAGGTGTTGCATGTTGAAAAGAGATCTGGCGAGCATCGCAACGTACGCGGCACTGCAGACGATGGCATTCCTCTTCAATTATGTCCCGGAGCTCAGGAAATACCTGCGCTTCGATGACGGGTGGCTCAACTTCAGCCTCAGGGTGAAGACGGAGGGGGGCAACGTAGACCAGGTCCTCTCCTTTCGCAACGGTCGCCTGAGCGTGAAGGGCGGCTCATCCGAGCCCGCTGACGTCGAAATCCTCTGCAAGGATAATTCCGTGCTGAAGGACCTCGTCACGCTCCCGCCCAACGAGATCCTGAACCTCCTGCTCAAGAGCAAGATGGTGGTGAAGGGAAACCTCGCCTATGCCCAGATATGCAACTTCCTCATCTCACTGCTCGTGAAGAACCAGCAGATCAGGATGATGCAGAAGCAGGCTCAGGAGCCCGCAACGCCGGACTGCTCGGTTTCACCTGCGGGACCGGCCCCGGAGCCCAGGTCGAGGGCCGGCTCATCCCTGGAGACCCCCTCGAAGGATCCCAGGGTGCTCTTCCTCAGGGACGACATCGCCCTGTCACGGTATTCCCTCAAAGATTTCCCAAGACTCGAACGGTTCCTCGACATACACTTCACAGTGAGGCCGGCCATATGCCACGAGCGTCCCCTCCTCCTCACCAGGTGGTTCCGAGAAAACGGGTTCGAGGAGAAGCGGGACGGCTCTCCCTGGATTCCTGAGCTCCGGCAGGCCCATGCCTTCAAGTACCTCATGGAGAACAGGAAGCCCATCATCCGCACAGGCGATCTCATCGCCGGCACCACCACGACCCACGAGATCGGGGTCGTGCTCTATCCCGACTCCCACGGCACCATGATCTGGGGAGAGCTCTTCACCACGCCCTACCGGCAACTCTTTCCCTACGACATCAGCGACGAGACGAGAAAGGTCCTTCACCATACCGTGTTCCCCTTCTGGATCAGGAGGAATTTCCGGGAGTGGGTCAGGGACACGTACCACTCGCCCTTGTGCCAGAGCCTCGATGAGCGCTTTGCCGTATACTTCCTCTGGAAGACGGCCGCCCTTTCCCATACCATTCTCGACTATCCCAAGCTGCTCAGGCTCGGGACGAGCGGGATCATCCGGGAGGCCAGGGAGGAGCTCGCCAGGGACACGACCGCCGACGAGCTCAAGAAAAGCACGCTCGAGGCCATTATCCTCTGCTACGAGGGTCTGAACGCCTATGCACGGAACCTGTCCAGGCAGGCGAAGGCTGAAGCGGCTGCAGAGAGGGATCCCCGCCGCAGGGAAGAGATCGAACGCCTTGCCGGGATCTGCGCCCGTGTCCCCGAGAACCCCTGCACGACCCTCGACGAGGCCGTCAATGCCATCTGGATCCACTGGATCGGGGTGCACATGGAAAGCACGAACGCGGGGTTCTCCCTGGGCAGGATGGACCAATGGCTCCAGCCGTACTTCATCGCCGACCTGGAGAGGATCACCGGCAAGGCGGAACGGGAGGCGTACATCAGGCACGCCGTCGAGCTCGTCGGGTGCTTCTACATGCGCTGCACCGACCACCTCCCCCTCATCCCGGACATCGGCAACTACCTCTTCGGGGGAAGCTCATCCGACCAGGCCATCACCCTTGGGGGCGTCACTCCCGGGGGCGAAGACGCGGTCAACGACATGACCTACATCTTCCTGAAGGTCACCGAGATGCTCAAGATCAGGGACCCGAACGTCAATGCCAGGTACAACAGGGAGAAGAACAGCGAGACGTACCTGAAGCGCCTCTGCGAGGTCAACATCAACACCACCTCTACGCCTTCCATCCACAACGATACCGTGGTGATGGGCTCGCTCGAGGAGTTCAGCTACCCCCCCGAGCACCTGCGGGACTGGGCAGCCACCGGCTGCGTGGAGCCGACGCTCTCCGGAAAGCACATCGGCCACACCAACTGCATGATGTTCAACATGGTGGCGGCGCTCGAGATGGCCATGTTCAACGGCCGCCATCCCCTGATGCGGTGGGACGTGGGACCGAAGACCGGGGACGTCGACGCAGGGGCCTTCGCCACCTTCGAGGAGTTCTTCGAGGCCTTCTGCTCACAGCTCGTGTTCCTCATCGACAACGCATGCGAGTACAACCGGCTCCTGGGCGAGGCCCACAGCGTGCTCAGGCCCACGCCGTTCATGTCGGGCGTTATCGAGGGGTGCATCACGAAAGGCAGGGATGCGACCAGGGGGGGAGCGCTCTACAACTCTTCCGGCACAGCGTGCATCGGCCTCGCGGACATCACGGACTCGCTCATGGCCATCAAGAAGCTCGTCTATGACGAGAAGAAGGTGACCCTGAAGGAAGTCAAACGGGCCATGGAGACCAATTTCGCCGAGAACCCCTACCTCCATTCCCTGGTTCTCAACAAGGTGCCGCTCTTCGGGTCCGGCAAGGGCGAGGCCGTGGAGGTGGCCAACCGGGTCACCAGGTTCATCCACGACCGGTTCATGGAGCACACGAACTTCAGGGGCGGCAGGTACACGACGGGCTTCTGGTCCATGTCCAACCACGTTGCCTTCGGCACCCTCACCGGAGCCCTGCCGTCGGGACGGCTCGCTGGCAAGCCCTTCACCCCCGGCCTGACCCCGGAAGCCCACGCATCGAAGAACCTCCTCGACAATATCCGGGACGTCTCCATGCTCAATCCCCGGCACATGAACAACAACATCGCGTTCAACGTGAAGGTCATCCCCTCGGCAAAGGAAAGCCACGAGGAAGCGGTTGACCACGTGTTCTCGTACGCCAAGACCTACTTCGACCTCGGGGGCATGCAGATGCAGTTCAACGTTGTCTCCTCGGCCACGCTGAAGGACGCCATGGCCCATCCCGAGAACTACCGGGACCTCATGGTCCGCATCTCCGGGTACAACGCCTACTTCGTGACCCTGAACCGCGACCTTCAGCTCGAACTCATAGAGCGTGCCGAATTCGGAGTCTGACAAGAGGAAAACTGCACCCATGAAGGAAAAGGGATTGATTTTCGAGGTCAAGGGCAACTCCCTTGACGACGGCCCGGGCATCAGGACGGTGGTCTTCTTCAAGGGCTGTCCCTTGAGCTGCGTGTGGTGCCACAACCCGGAAAGCAAGAAAGCGAAGATCGAGCTCAGGTTCGACCGCGAAAAATGCATCGGGTGCGGCTCCTGCACGGCAGTCTGCCGGGAGGGGGCCCTCCGGAAGGAGAAAGCCTGCTTCATCGACCGGGAGAAGTGCACCCTCTGCCTGGCCTGCGTGAACGAGTGCCCCAGCACCGCCCTCTCACAGGTGGGGGTGTTCTGGAGCCTTGAGGATCTCATGAAGGAGATCCTCAAGGACGCGCCCTTTTTCAAGGCCTCGGGAGGGGGGATCACCCTCTCGGGCGGAGAGCCCACCCTGTACATGGACTTCGCGTCCCGGGTCCTGCGGTCCGCGCGCGAACAGGGGGTGAGCACGCTCCTGGAGACGTGCGGGCTGTTCGATGAGCAGCGATTCCTCGAGGTAATGTATCCTCACCTCGACATGATCTACTTCGACCTCAAGCTCTTCGACGAATCTTCCCACAAGAGGTACTGCGGGGTGGGAAACGAGGTCATCCTCAGGAACTTTGGATCCCTGAGCAGAATTTGCTCCTCGGACGGGAAGGTCCTCCTGCCCAGGGTGCCGCTCATCCCGGGCATCACGGCAACGGCCGGGAATCTCACGGCCATAGCCCGCTTCCTCGAGGGTCTGGGCATCAGCAGGGTCGAGCTGCTTCCCTACAATCCCCTCTGGTTCTCGAAGACCGAGTCCCTGGGCCAGTCGAGCCCGCTGTCCGGGCAGGCCTCCATGAAGGAGTGGATGCCCCTGTCCCAGGTGGAAGAGTGCAAAGGATTCTTTGCCGGTTTTGACGTCAGATAGCCGGTCTCCCGGCCGACGGAACGGCGGCCTGCCCTTAAGCCGCCCTGGCCTTCGAGTACGTGCCGCCCAAGGGCAGGAAGACATTCTCCGGCACGCTTATCTCCATGGCTATGGGGAGGTGGTCCGAGTACGGATAGCTCGGTACGCTCACCGACTCGATCCCGATGGTGGGCGACACCAGGATGTGATCGAGGTGCTTTCTGGGGTTCCAGCTGGGATAGGTGGAGAGATTCGCGTACGGCATACAGAGGTTCGCCTCCCTGAGGAGCAGTGACAGCTCCCTGCTGCTGTATCCGCAGTTCAGGTCGCCCATGATGACCACATGGTTGTAGCCCTTGATGAGCCCGCTCACGAACTCCATCTGGGCAAGCCGCGCGTTCCTGCTCAACGAGAGATGGGCGAGGACCAGCACGAGGGGATCGTCCTGATTGCCGAAGCACACCTTGAGCGCCCCCCTTCCGGGGACCAGCGCCGGGAGGTTGTGCCGGCTGATCTCGTTGGGTGGGTACCTGGTGAGCAGCCCCATGCTGTGGCAGGCCACCCTGCCCCACTGCCGGTTGATCTTTTCATACCAGTGGGGGAACCTTGCCTCTTTCGCAAGAAACTCGGCATGATTGACAAAGCCGCTCCTCAATGAGCCGCTGTCGAGCTCCAGGAGGCCCACCATGTCGAACCCCGAGATCATGCCTGCTATCATTCTGAGATTGCTCGTCCTGCGGGCGTACGGGAGCAGGTATTTCCAGATGTGGATCAGATAGTCGCGGTACCGCGTCGCGGTGATCCCGACTTGAATATTATAGGAAAGGAGCCGGAGCCTGGTGACCTTCCGGTTTTCCTGATCGGGGATGCCCCTGTTCATGAAAACCTTCCTGCACGATCGGATCTCATGGCTGGACTGTCGTGGCTCACGATTCCTGATGTCTTGGCAAAGGTGATCACGAGCCACTATCTGGCACGGATCGATCCGCTTGGCAAGGACAAAAAGCCATGAATCAGAGAAGAGCCTGGATATGCCTGGCGATTTCGGCTTTGGGCAGTGCACCTGCCACCGTATCCACCACCTTGCCGTTCCGGAAGAACAGCATGCTCGGGACGGAGCGGATATCGTAGCTCGACGCCACCCCTGGATTTGCTTCCACGTTGAGCTTGGCGATCTTTATCCTGCCCGAGAATTCTCCGGCGAGCTGGTCCAGGACAGGCTCCAGGGTCCTGCAGTGCCCGCACCAGGGTGCCCAGAAGTCAACGAGCACAGGTCCGGGATATCCCAGCACCTCCTGCTGGAAATTGGCATCCGTCACATTGACCGGATGTGCCGGATGAGATCCAGCGGAGGTTGTCGTCAGCGGCTGGTGACACTTCCCGCACCGGGCCCTGCTGGTCATCCTTTGAAGCGGCAACCGGTTCTTTGCCCCGCAGTGCGGGCACAGGACGATGAAGCTTTCCTGCCCCATACGCTCCCTCCCTTCCAGAAATATGGCGAGGCCCACTCACGCCCCTTTCTTCCAATTTTATAGGGGCATCACCATTTCTTTCCAAGTACTGGTCCGTGTATTCAGACGGCATCAGAGCCCCCAAGACCATCTCAATAATAATCAATATTTTACCTGCACAAAAAATATTGACTCGGGAATCAGAACCATGGTATCTGATTTTTTATTGATTTGCCTGTCAATATTGTCTGCCCATGCCGAGTGCTGGAGCAGGAGACATATGAAAATATCGTATGCAAAGGAGATTTCTTCGATGGAACAGTTTGTCGAGATCACAATGGGAGAGCTCCTGAAAAAGACGGCCTCCGCTTATCCGGACAACGATGCCCTGGTCTACCCTGCCACCGCTCTGAGAATGACATATTCCCAGTTCCAGAAGGCATGCATAGACGTGGCGAAAGGTCTGATGGCTCTCGGGGTAAAAAAGGGCGACCACGTGTCCGTGTGGACGACGAACATCCCGGAATGGGTCGAGTTGCAGTTCGCCCTGGGCATGGTCGGTGCGGTCCTGGTGACGGTGAACACGAACTACAAGTCGAGCGAGCTCGAATACATCCTCAAGCAGTCTGACTCCACGACCCTGTTTCTCATCGAGCAGTACCGGGACACCAATTTCTACCAGACCGTCAGGACGGTCATCCCCGAGCTTGATCACTCGAAGCCGGGCGAGCTGAATTCGCCCGCTCTGCCCTTCCTCAAGAATGTCGTGTACATCGGCGAGAGGAAGGAAACCCCAGGGATGTACCACTTCCAGGACATGATCGAGCTGGGCAGATCGGTTTCGGACGAGCAGCTCGAGGAGAGACAGAGGTCAACCCACTTCAACGATGTAGTGAACATGCAGTACACATCGGGCACCACGGGCTTCCCCAAGGGGGTTATGCTCACTCACTTCAACGTCATCAACAACGCCCGGATGGTGGGCGACGTCATGGGCATGACGCCCAAGGACAGGCTCCTGGTCCAGGTCCCTCTCTTCCACTGCTTCGGTTGCGTTATGAGCTCCCTCAACTGCGTGGTGCACGGCTCCACCATGGTGGTCGTGGAATATTTCGATCCTCTCAAGGCGCTCCAGTACATCCAGCAGGAGAAATGCACGGCCATCAACGGCGTGCCCACCATGTACATCGCCATCATGGACCATCCGGATTTCAGCTCCTACGACATGTCCTCACTCAGGACCGGCATCATGGCCGGCGCCCCCTGTCCGGTGGAGGCCATGAACAACGTACGCGAAAAGATGCATTGCCCCGAGGTGGTGATTGCCTTCGGTCAGACCGAGAGCTCCCCGGTCATGACCATGACCCGCAGGGACGACCCGGTCGATGTGAGGGTCTCCACGGTGGGCAGGCTGCTGCCGGGCATCGAAGGCAAGATCGTTGACCCCGCAACGGGCGAGGACGCACCGGTTGGCGTCCAGGGCGAGATCGTCACCAGGAGCCCCTGCGTCATGAAGGGCTACTACAAGATGCCCGAGGATACGAAGAAGGCCATCGACAGGGATGGCTGGCTTCACACAGGCGACCTCGGCACCCTCGACGCGCAGGGCAATTTCAAGGTTACGGGCAGGATCAAGGAGATGGTCATCCGCGGCGGCGAGAACATCTACCCCCGGGAAATAGAGGAATTCCTCCACCGGCACGAAAAGATCAGCGACGTCTACGTGGTGGGGGTGCCGGACAAGAAGTACGGCGAGCAGCTCCTCGCCGTGGTGATCACCAAACCCGGCGAGACGGTCACCAAGGATGAGCTCATCGAATACTGCACCGGCAGGATCGCGCGCCACAAGATCCCCAAGTACTGGGAGTTCACCCGGGAAGTGCCCATGACAGCGAGCGGCAAGGTGCAGAAATACAAGATCGTGGAGCAGTATTCCGAGAAATACGCTTCCTGATCATGACACGGGCAGACCCTGATCTGCCCTCCGGACAACAAAAAGGGGGACCGGACGGTCCCCCTTTTCTCTTTCCTTGTAACTCTTGGAACCTACGACGCGAAGCTCTCCTCCGGGATCTCAAGGATTGACATGTCCTCGGTCTTGATGGAGGCACAGATCGCATCCACCTCGGGCAGCACGTTCTTGGCGAAGAACCTTGCCGAGTAGATCTTGCCGGTGTAGAACGCGGCGTCCTTGCTGTCCTTGCAGAGCTGGGCCATGGCCTGCTTGTCCGCCGGGTCGACGCCCTTTTCCTTCGCCAGGGCTTCGAGCTTCTCCTGGGCCACGCCCGCCTGCCAGAGCAGGAGCCAGCCGGACACGACCTTGCCCATCATCATGAGGAACGGGTAGGCATTGTTGATGGGGACGAGGAACTTGCCCTGCTTGCCGCAGGAGGCGAGGTACATGCCCATCTCGGCGAGCCTGTTGATGGCGTTCTGCACGTCCTCAGCCACGTCCGCGTTGCCGGCGAGGCCCTTGTACTTGTTCACGGTGTTGCCCATCTCCATGAGCAGGCTCATGAAGTAGGCGCCCTTCTTCATGCCCAGCTTGCGGCCGATAAGGTCCAGGGCCTGGATGCCGTTGGCTCCTTCATAGATGGACGCGATCTTCTCATCCCTGAGGAACTGCTCCACCGGATACTCGCAGCAGAACCCGTATCCGCCGTAGCACTGCATGGCCGTCTCGGTGACCCTGAAGCCCACATCGGAGCAGTAGGCCTTGACGATTGGCGTGAGCACCTCGGCGATGCCCAGCCACTTGTCCTTCTCAGCCTCGTCCTTGGCCACCTTCTCCATGTCGAAGCAGTAGGAGGTGAAATAGATGAGGCCGCGCATGGCGTCGACCGACGATTTCATCGACAGGAGCATCCTGCGGACGTCGGGGTGGTTGATGATGGACACACGGGGAGCTTCGGGGTTCTTGAAATCCATCAGCGACGAGCCCTGGAGCCTGTCCTTGGTGTACTGGAGGGCGTGCAGGTAGGCGATGGAGCCGCTGCAGAGGCCCTGGAGGCCGACTACGAGCCTGGCTTCGTTCATCATCTGGAACATGACCTTCATGCCCTCGCGCTCGTTGCCCAGAAGCTCGGCATAGCACTCGTTGTTGTCACCCATGGAAAGCATGCAGGTGGCTGAGCCGCGGATGCCCATCTTGTGCTCGATGGCGGAGATCTCATAATCGTTGCGCCTGCCGAGCGAGCCATCCTCGTTCACGAGGTACTTGGGCATGAGGAAGATGGAGATGCCCTTGGTGCCTGCCGGGTCGCCTTCGATCCTGGCGAGCACGGGATGCACGATGTTCTCGTACAGGTCGTTGTCGCCTGCGGTGATGAAGATCTTGGTGCCCTGGAGCTTGAAGGTGCCGTCGGGCTGACGGAATGCCTTGGTCTGCATGTTGCCGAGGTCGGAACCGGCATTGGGCTCGGTGAGCGCCATGGTGCCGCCCCAGATGCCCTGCACCATCTTGTCCATGTATTTTCTCTTCTGCTCCTCGGTGCCGTAGGTCAGGATGAGGTGGGCCGCGCCTTCAGCGGCAAACGGGTACGCGGAGAACGCGAAGTTGTGGTAGAACCAGTCCATGGCACCGATGGCCACGCTGTTGGGCAGCCCCTGTCCGCCTTCCTCGGGCGGGAACTGCATGCCGATCCAGCCACCCTCCACGAACTTCTTGAGCGCAGCGTGATAGCATTTCGGGACGTACACCTGGCCGTCCTTGAGCGTGCAGCCTTCCTTGTCGCCCTCGGCCAGGGTCGGGAATATGACGTCCGTGCCCATCTTCTCGGCCTCGGTGAGGATCATATCGAACATGTCCTTGGAGAAGTCCTTGAACTTGTCATACTCGCAGAGCTTGTCCACGCCGAGCATCTCGTACATGATGAAATGCTGATCCCGCACATCCACAATCTTGTTAGCCATCGTATTGCTCCTTTATTAGTTATTGTTTTTTTTATCCAGGTATTTTCCTGAGCTGCCAGGTCCCCCGCACGAGGCTCACCACCTCGCCCTGGGCGTCCTTGAGCTCGAGGTCCATGGTCCAGTCCTTCTTCCCTTCCCGTTCCGCAGCCTCCTGCACGGCCCTGGCCTCGTCCTCGCCGAGGGTGACCTCGAGGCTCACGTCGGTGGCCGCAGGCCTGCGGTACTTGATGAAGACTTCCTTGATGATGGGGTAGAATCTCGTGTGGTCAAAGGAGACATACCAGATGACGCCGCCGGAGAGCTCGGCCAGGATGAACAGCGAGCCGCCGTACATGATCCCGATATGATTGACGTTCGGCTCAAGCGGCATGACGATGCGTGCATAGCGGTCTCTCAGGCTCTCGATCCTGGCGCCGGTCTTGCCTATGATGGGAACGGAATCGGCAAGGAGATGGATTGCGTCACGATACTTTTCGTCGATCATACGACCTCCCCTCAAGTCCTTGCGTTGCACCTACCGTGAAAGCCCTGACCATCACCCTGCCTTGCGCACGAGAAACCGGCCCGCATGCGGGCAGATTCTCTTCCGGGCGCATCTGCGGGAGCGCCCGGAACACCGCTCTGCCTCTTGCCTGAGCTTTCAGCCGTGTGCCCGGCACCTCTGGAAAGGGCGCTGGGATCGGGTCAGTATGGCTGACCGCCGAGTGTACGCTGAGCACAGGAGGTGTAGCATTCAACAGCCCTGCCTGAATACTTGGGTGACAAATAGTTTATGCACTCTATACTTTCTCACAAAGTATATTATGGGAAAGCATCTGTCAATATTATTCAGCGGTACGAAGTGATTGGGGCGAATGCCCCTTACGTGACGAGGTCGAGCTGCTTGCCATCTTGATATCTTCCCGTGGCCTGCGGATCGGCCCGGAAAAAAGCTTTCTTTACCGATGGTTCTGGTTATAATAGTATGGTGTGGTGCGTGCTGAGCTCCCGCACACTGTGACTCGTGAATCCATGGAGGAGGTATCCATGAGATATGACCTTCGCGGCAAGGCAGTGGTCCTGACCGGAGGGAGCCGGGGTATCGGGAAGACGCTGGCCGTTGCAATGGCCAGGGAGGGCGCGCGCGTCGGGGTTGCGGCCCGCGACGAGGCAAAACTGGGCGACACCAGGCGCCTGATCGAGGCCGCAGGCGGAACCTGTGTCACCCTGCCCTGCGATGTGACCGACAACGCATCCGTAAAAGGCATGGTGGCCTCTGCGGCACAGGCCCTGGGCGGCATTGACGTATTCATGAACGTAGCGGGCATCACCCTCGAAAAACCCCTCTTGGAAGCAACGCAGGACGATTTTCACAGGCTCATGGACACGAATCTCCTGGGATACCTCCGCTGCGCCCAGGCGGCCTTTCCCCACCTGAAAGACAGCAGGGGCCTGCTGGTGAACATCGCCAGCATCATCGTCAGAACACCCTTCCCCTACCTCGGGGTGTATGCGTGCTCCAAGTGGGCGGTTGCCGCCTTCAGCTCCATCCTGCGGCAGGAGCTCCATGGAACCGGCGTGCGCGTGCTCACGGTCTTCCCCACCATGGTCAAGACGGACATGGCCGATGAAGAGCCGGTCCTGGCCAAGTCTCCTGCCCAGAGTCCGGAGAAGTGCGCACGGGCGATCATCAGGGCCATCCGCACAGGCAAGACAGAGACGGACACAGCCATGCTTCCCAAGGTCCTGGGTGCGACCTACTTCCTCGTGCCCCGCATGGGAGATTTTATAACTCGGTTCCTCCTCCCCAGGGAGTACAGGAACCGGACGTGAGCCCGGGAGCGGATGCTCATACCCACGATCAGCGACCGGATCGAACCTGACAAGCAAAGGAGAAATCCATGAAAGACCCGAAAGGCTACTGCATGGTGCTCACCACCTGCCCGAGCCAGGAGGAGGCCGACAGGATCGCCTGTCTCCTCATCGAAGGCCGCCTGGCAGCGTGCGTCCAGGCGACCGCCATCACGAGCTGCTACCGGTGGAAGGGCGAAGTGTCCAGGGACAGCGAGCTCCTTCTCTTCATCAAGGCCAAGGCTGCGAATTACGAGAGGATAGAGTCGTGCATCCTGGAGAACCACAGCTATGAAGTCCCCGAGATCGTCCTGGTCCCCATCGAGAAGGGTTTTACAGGCTACCTGCGCTGGATCGACGAGACGAGCGGCACCGATGATGACTCATAAATGATTCTTGTGTCCTTCTCAATTAATTGAATATAATAAGTGTGTATTGATTATCTTTTTGGGGGACCTGATCCGCTTCTGTGGGGCTTGGAATGAAGGACTGCGCACGTGGATGCTCGGCTCTGATGCTGGCCGCTTTCATCGCGGCGGCCCTGTCCGTGTCCGGATGCAGGAAATCCGACGTCACGCTGGTGGTCACCAGCACTTATGGGAAGAGCGAAAACACCATCGGAAGGCTGTTCGAGCACTATTACCTCTTCCTCTCGAAGTCCTGGACTGCAGTTGTGGACAAACAAGGACGGCACTACGTCACATTCACCACCGGAATACCCGCAGACAAGGTCCTGAGAGTCGCTGCCCGCGACTCCCGGAACTGGCTCACAGTGGAAAAGAAGTACTCGAATGACGTGTTCCCGCTCGTCAGGGCGGCGTACCTGCACATATCCTTCAGCATCACCTCCCCTGAATCCTTCCGGTTGAGCACCATGCGGCTGGGCCTCTCCACCGGGACGAAAACCGTGTGGTCTCCGGATTTCAGTGCTCACGAAAAGGAGGTGGTCATGGAGGCCATAGACCGGAATTCCCCCGAGGTGCTCCCTGTACTGGCGAGATATGCGGACCCCTCCTTCCGGGAAGGCAGCACCCTGTACGCACGGCTCACCGGAAAAAACATCAAGGACTATCACTGACCCGGAACCTGTTGCCGCAAACGTTATACAGCTCAGACCGGGACCCCGCTTCAGCGATTCTGCTTGCCGGATCAGCAACCACCAGATCCGATTGCAGGATCGCTGTTCGATATGAGCCGGCGATTCCGCAGGACACCCCTCCCGTTACCCCTGAGTTTTCGGGAATCATCTAAAAATTCATTCTTCAAGCACCCATTGTTTTTTCCCTTCAGGCTTGCTATAAGCCGAGTACGAGAGGTAGTGAACCCGCATGAAGAGAACTGTACTCTTACCCGTCATCTTCCTGGCCATCCTTATCCAACTGTGCTCAGCATCGCCGATCCTTTCGGCCCAGAGCGCCCTGGTACCCGGCAATTACTACCAGCCGCTGGCACCGCTGAGCATCCACCAGAAGGCCGACCGGGACGTCCTGAAGTACATCCAGTACATTCACTACCTGAAGCCTTCCATCGACGACAAGCTTTCGTCGAAGGTGCTGGACAACTACCTCGCTGACCTCGACCCCCAGCGGAGCTTCTTCATGGCATCGGACGTCAAGGACTTCGAGTTCTACCGTTATCTCATGGACGATGTCCTGAGGACCGGCGATATGAAGGCACCGTTCTGGATCTACAACCGCTTCCAGGAGCGTATGGTGGAGCGGCTCATCTATGCAATAAACATGGTGGAAGGCGGGATCGACCGCATCCGGTTCGACCAGGACCTGACCATCGACGCCGACAGGAAGAACGACCCCTGGCCCAAGAACAGGGCCGAACTCGAGGGCCTGTGGCGCAGGATGATCATGAACGACATCCTGAACATGCTCCTGGACGACAAGTCCATAACGGAAGCGCAGCAGACGCTCTCAAAGAGGTACAGGAGCCAGCTGGCGCGCGTTTCCCAGACCAACAGCGAAGACGTGTTCCAGACCTTCATGAACGCCTTCACCCACACCTTCGACCCGCACACGGAGTATTTCTCGCCCCGGTCGTCGGAGAACTTCTCCATCAACATGAGCCTCTCCCTGGAGGGCATCGGGGCGATGCTCGGGCTCGAGGACGAGTACGTCAAGATCGTCAGCCTCATCCCCGCAGGACCGGCGGACAAGTCGGGACAGCTCAAACCCGACGACCGGATCGTGGCCGTGGGACAGGGCCACGACGGCGACCTCGTGGACGTAGTGGGCTGGCGCCTCGACGACGTGGTGGACCTGATCCGCGGCCCCAAGGAAACGGTCGTCAGGCTCAAGGTCATCCCTGCCAACGCCCTGGACACCCGCAAAACCAAGATCGTGCCCATCGTCCGCAATACGGTGAAGCTCGAGGAGCAGGCCGCCCACAAGGTTATCATCGACGTGGGCGAAAAAGGGCGTCCCCTGCGCATCGGCATCATCATCGTCCCCACCTTCTACCAGGACTTCAATGCCCTGAACATGGGGAGGAAGGATTACAAGAGCACAACCCGCGACGTCATGAACCTCATCCACGAGCTCAAGCAGGCCCGCGTCGAGGGGATCGTCATCGACCTCAGGGACAACGGGGGCGGCTCCCTCCAGGAGGCCAACATGATGACCGGCCTCTTCATCGACCAGGGGCCCGTGGTCCAGATCAGGGACGCAGACAACCGCGTGGAGAGGCTCTATGACGAAGACCCCCAGACCTACTGGGAAGGCCCCCTGGCCGTGGTGGTCAACCGCCTGAGCGCCTCGGCCTCGGAGATCTTCGCCGGCGCGATCCAGGACTACGGCAGAGGCGTCATCATTGGCGAGGACACCTTCGGCAAAGGCTCGGTGCAGAAGCTCATCAACCTCGATTACGGGCAGCTGAAGCTCACCTCGGACAAGTTCTATCGGGTCTCCGGAGCCAGCACCCAGAACCGCGGCATCATCCCCGACCTCTTCTACCCCAGCCTCTACGACAGGACCAAGATCGGCGAGAGCTCCCTGCCCGCCGCCCTTCCCTGGGACACGATCAGCAGGGCGCCCCACCGCTTCTACAACAACGTGAAGCCGTACCTTCCCAAGCTCAAGGAGCTGCACCAGAAGCGCATGGCCGCCGATCCGGACTACATCTACAACAGGGACATGCTCGCCTACCTCGCCAAGATACGCGCCAAGAGCGAGTTTTCCCTCAACCGGGCCGTCAGGGTCCAGGAAGAGAGCCAGATCCGTAAGAAGCGGCTCGAGCTCGAGAACACCCGCCGGAGCGCCAAGGGACTCCCCCTCCTGAAGAACGTCGAGGCCCTGGCCGATGATGACGACGAAAAAAAGAAGGACAAGGACTCCAAGGTCAAGGAGCAGGACGACCCCGTGCTCATCGAGAGCTGCCGCGTACTCGCCGACCTCATCACCCTCAGCTCCCCCGCGAAGGCCCCCAGGTCTCTGACTTCGAGAAAATAGACAAAGCCCGTATCCTGAATATCAGGCGCATGAGCGAAAGGGGTCGACAAGCCGGTCGACCCTGCAGAGCCGTCCTGCTATCCTTTGACTTGACAGCGAAAATATGCGAAGACTCCCGCGTGAAGACACGACAGATCTGGTAGGGGACATGGCCATGAACATACTGGTAACCGGAGGGGCCGGATACATCGGAAGCCACACCTGCGTCGAGCTCCTGGAGGCCGGACACGGGGTCATCGTTGCGGACAACCTGTCCAACTCCAAGGAAGAGTCCTTGAAGAGGGTGCAGAAGATCACGGGAAAGGACCTGGCGTTCCACCAGGTGGACCTGCTGGACAAGGCAGGGCTCTCATCGATATTCTCGGGCCAGACGATCGATGCCGTCATCCACTTCGCCGGCCTGAAGGCCGTGGGCGAGTCCGTGGCACAGCCCCTTCGCTACTACCGCAACAACATCTCCGGCACGCTGACCCTGTGCGAGGTGATGCGCGAGCACGGGGTGAAGAGCATCGTGTTCAGCTCTTCGGCAACTGTGTACGGCGACCCCGAGAGCGTGCCCATCCATGAAGGCGCCCCGCTGCGCGCCACCAACCCCTACGGCCGCACCAAGCTCATGATCGAGGAGATCCTCCGGGACCTGCACACCTCCGACCCCTCCTGGAACATCGCCCTGCTGAGGTACTTCAACCCGGTGGGCGCCCACAGGAGCGGGCTGATCGGCGAGGACCCGAACGACATCCCCAACAACCTCATGCCGTACATCTCCCAGGTGGCCATCGGCAAGCTCGCCGTCCTGTCCGTGTTCGGGAACGACTATCCCACCCACGACGGCACCGGGGTGCGCGACTACATCCACGTGGTGGACCTGGCCGTCGGCCACCTCCATGCCCTGGAGAAGCTTCAGGAGAAGCCGGGGGTCGTCACCTACAACCTAGGCACCGGGCAGGGCTACAGCGTCCTCGACATGGTGAAGGCCTTCGAGCAGGCATCCGGGAAGAAGGTCCCCTACAGGATCGCCCCGAGAAGGCCGGGAGACATCGCGTCCTGTTTCGCCGACCCATCGAAGGCCCATGCGGAGCTCGGGTGGAAGGCTTCCCGAGGCATCGTGGAGATGTGCGAAGACTCCTGGCGATGGCAATCGATGAATCCGGGCGGCTACCGGTGACGGAGGGGGGAGTCCTATGATCGCTGAGAAATCACACAGGGAAGCCATCATGAGCTGTGCGGACAGCCTGCTCAGGGACTACGATTCGAGACCGTTGGACAGCGTCAGGGACGCGCTCACGGTCATTCTGTCGTCCATCGGCTCGCATGCGCTCGCCGGCACGGAGCACGTGCCCGACCCCGAGCACAGCACGGTGGAGAAGTGCATGGTCGCGTCCTGCTTCCTGACCGCCTGCTCCGTGCCCCTGGTGTCGTGGGTCAAAGAGGAAGGCCACGAGCTGGATGCCTTCTCCCTCATGCGCCACGTCGGGTCCAAGGTCTTCGACCGCTTCGGCGAACCCGACCGGGAGGCCATCGTCGATTCGGGCATCTCCCTGTTCAGGGATATGGCCGACGCGGCACGGCAGAACCGCAGGTTGGAGGAGTGGCTCACCAGCGTGCACAATGTCACGGAACGGTACGTGCTCACCGAAGCACGGTCCGACTGCGTGGAGCTCATCGCACCGCTGTACCTGGTGCTGCTCATGGCCACGGGGCAGATGAAGGCCTGAAGGGGTCTCAGCCATGGGACTGGTGAGGGATCTCGCACGTCACGGCAAGGACAGGGCCATCTCGAAGGCCCTCGAGGTCCTGGGGGAGAGCGTCGTCAGCAGGTACGGACACCTCAAAGGGTTCAGGCTCGACTCGGCCGCCCGCACCATCGACCTTGAGGTGCTTCTCAAGGGTGAATCCGAACCCGTCACGGTCACCCTCCACGACTACCGGTTCCTGACGGAAGGGGACAGGAGCTATGTGACCGTGGGAGATGTTTCGGTCTCGAGGGAGTGGATGATGATCCTCGCCGAGGACCTCCTGAAAGACAAGAGGTTCGAGATCCCGGCGAAATACGCACGCCTGCTCGATGCCGTCATCTGACCCGCCTTCCTGCCGGAGGGCTTTCCGGTCATTGTCCGGGCATCCCTTGCATTCACGCCCGGAATCCGGTAGGTAACATATTCTTGTACAGAAGTTCCATCCATTGTAGATTGGGCATGCCATGCTGGTGAGAGACATACTGAACCAAACGAAGACAACGTTCAGCTTCGAGTTCTTCCCCCCCAAGACACCGGGGGGCTGGGAAAAACTCTTCGGGACCGTTGCGGACCTGATCCCCCTGAAGCCTTCCTGGGTGAGCGTCACGTACGGGAGCGGAGGGTCCACCCGCGAGAACACCCATAACCTCGTGGTGCGTATCAAGAAGGAGACCGATCTCACCGTGGTCTCCCACCTCACCTGCGTGGAGACGACCATCGACGACGCCATGGCCATCCTCGAACGCTACAGTAACGAGGGCATAACCAACATCCTGGCGCTGCGCGGCGACTCCCCCCCCGGCTCACCCCCGCCCGGGTCTTCCGGCAACGGGTTCTGCTACGCCGTGGACATGGTCTCCTTCATCAAAAACCATTTCCCGCACATGTGCGTCGGTGTGGCCGGGTTTGCCGAAGGACATCCCCAGACCCCCAACAGGCTCCTTGAGATCGACTACCTCAAGGCCAAGGTGGATGCCGGCGCAGATTACATCATCACCCAGCTCTTCTTCGACAACCGCGACTTCTACGACTTCTGCGAGCGGTGCGAGCTCGCGGGGATCAACGTGCCCATCATCGCGGGCATCATGCCCATCATCTCACGGAGCGGGATGGTGCGCATGGCCGAGCTTGCCGCCGGGGCCAGGTTTCCAGCGGCTCTCATCCGGTCACTCCAGCGTGCGGGGAGCGACGAGGCGGTGGAACGGGTGGGGATACACTGGGCAACGGAGCAGGTGCGCGACCTGGTGGACAACCATGTCCGGGGCGTGCACTTCTATACCCTGAACCACGCGAAGGCTACACTGAAAATCTACGAGACCCTCGGGGTTTCCGACTCTTCGCAGCTCGCCTGAGGTCCCTGAAGGGAACGGGGCGGGCCGGTCGATCCACCGGGTGTCCAAGGCAACACCGATACGATATTTTGCAAAGGAGCATAGAATGAGCACGTGTCCATGCGGATCCAACAACGAGTATGCCATGTGCTGCGAGCCCTTCATCAAGGGCGAGCAGCAGCCACAGACCGCCGAGCAGGTCATGCGGGCCCGCTACACTGCGTATGTCAAGGCTGAGCTCGACTACCTCCTGGAATCGACCCACCCCAACGGGAGAAACGACTACGACATGAAAGGCACCAGGAAATGGGCCGAGAAATCCCAGTGGGAAGAGCTCGAGATCGTGTCCACGGAAAAGGGCGGCCCCGACGATACCCAGGGCAAGGTGGAGTTCATCGCCCGCTATCGCCACAAGGGCAACCCCATCGCCCACCACGAGATAGCGGAGTTCACCAGGGAAGACGGGAAGTGGTATTTCTCCCAGGGGAAGATGGTCCCCCAGAAGCAGGTGGTGCGCGAGGGGGAAAAGGTCGGCCGCAACGATCCCTGCCCCTGCGGGAGCGGGAAGAAGTACAAGAAGTGCTGCGGAAACGGGTGACAGCGTCCCTCACGCCATCGCACCTTTGCTCCACGAAGAGAGGAACCCATGTCAAAGACCTTCAAGAAGCTCTTGATGTCCGAACCCGGTCTGTCGTTCCTGTATCACGCCATCAGGGGCTTCGAGAGCACCTACCGCCTCACGGTTCAGAACGAGCGGCCCTGGATGGACCGCATCGCCTCCGGCGGCTCGGTGGTCATCTGCTGCTGGCACCAGCAGTTCTTTGCCGCCATACGGCATTTCAAGAACTACAGCCACCTGAAGCCGCCGCTCATGATCTCCAGGCATTCGGACGGGACCCTCGTGGCCGGGATCGCCATCCGGACGGGCTGGGACATCGTCCGGGGGTCCTCCTCGAGCGGTGGTGCACAGGCACTGGACAGCATGGTCGCAAAGCTCAAGGAGCGCAGGATCGCCGCCCACGTGGTGGACGGCCCCCGGGGTCCGGCCGGCAGGATAAAGGCCGGCCTCATCCGCCTCGCCCAGCTGGGGAATGCCGCCATCGCCCCCTTCTATATCGCTGCCGACAGGGCCTGGTACTTCAACAGCTGGGACCGCTTCATGGTGCCCAAACCCTTTTCCCGGGTGACGCTGTGGTACGGGGACCCCATCGAGCTCTCCCCCATAACGTCGCCCGAGGACTTCGAGCGGGAGCGGCTCAGGATAGAGAACATCATGCTTCCGGGCCTCATACACGGCTGATTTCTCTTGTTCCTTTTTTTAAAAAACCATGATACACAGATCTTACATATGATACGCTGTTTCGTTGATGTCAGGAGGCCCTGCAATCCCAAGGCACTTTTTAACTCTCAAGGATAGACGCTTAGATCCTAAGCGAAAAAAATGCGTTATGAGGAGGGTATCATGTTCAAAAAGATTTCTGGGATCGTTTTAGTTTCCGTCATGCTCGCTACCGCAGGGTATTCCATGGAAGTCGCCGGCGTAAACATGGCTGATACCATCAGCGCCGGCGGGACCACGCTCACGCTGAACGGCGCAGGTTTGAGGACGAAATTCTTCATCAAGGCCTACATCGCAGGTCTCTACCTCGCCCAGAAGAGCAACAACGCGGCAGCCATCGTAGCTGCGGACCAGCCCATGGCCATCAGGCTCTACATCAACTCCAAGATGATCACCAGCGACAAGATGGAAGCGGCCACCAAGGAAGGGTTCCAGAACGCAACGAAGGGCAACACCGCCCCCATCCAGGCCAAGATCGATTCCTTCATGGCCACCTTCAAGGAACCCCTGAAGGTCGGCGACATCTTCGATTTCGTGAACGTTCCCGGCAAGGGTGTCGAGATCTACAAGAACGGCACGCTCAAGAACACCGTCGCCGGCCTGGACTTCAAAAAGGCCCTGTTCGGCATCTGGCTCGGCGACAAGCCCGCCCAGGACGACCTGAAGGCAAAGATGCTCGGCAAATAAACCGTACCTGTTCGTGTGGTCGCAGACAGGGGTTTGAAGGAGCCCTCTCCTTCAAACCCTCAATTTTCCCCCCTCCCCTTCCGATAGTTCATCACAACAGGCCCTTGAAGCTATTCGAGGCGCGACACTGACAGAGGAGTATAAAGGTTTCCCTCATCGGGTCTTTGTGGTAGACGGGAATCCTGGTAGTACTGATTTCATGAACAAGATCATTCACGACTGGTTCCAGCGGTACTTTTCAGATCCCCAGGTGATCAACCTGGTGCTTGTGCTCACGTTCGGCCTGTTCGTCATCCTCATGTTCGGGCACATGCTCATGCCGGTGATCCTCTCCATGATCATCGCCTACCTCCTCGACGGCCTCGTGACCTGGCTCCAGTCCTTCCGCATCCCGAGGGTCGTTGCGGTGACCATTGTCTCCCTGCTCTTCATCGCCCTGATCGCCGCACTGATCGTGGGACTTCTCCCGCTCCTCACGGACCAGCTCTCCCAGCTCCTGCAGGAGCTCCCCGCCATGATAGCCAAGGGCCAGCAGGAGCTGCTGCGCCTGCCGGAAAAATATCCCCAGCTCATCTCGCATGAGAACATCAATGGGGTCTTCGCCTACATCGACGCCAACATCAGTGTGCTCGGGGAGTACATCCTCACGGTCTCCCTGCACTCGGTGCTGGGCCTCATCGAGCTGCTCGTGTACGTCGTCCTGGTACCCTTCCTCGTGTTCTTCTTCCTCAAGGACAAGGAGATCATCTTCCAGTGGCTGAGCTCCTTCCTCCCCGAGGAACGCGGCCTCACCAAGAGGGTGTGGCACGAGGTGAACGTACAGTTCGCCAACTACATCAGGGGAAAGATCTGGGAGATCGTGCTGGTGTGGTCCACGACCTACATCACCTTCTTCTTCATCGGGCTGCAGTACTCCATGGTCCTGTCGCTCTTCGTGGGGCTCGCCGTGCTCATCCCCTACATCGGGGCCACGGTCATGTTCGTCCCGGTCGCCCTCATCGCGTTCTTCCAGTGGGGGCTCGACCTGAACCTGGTGTACGTTCTCACCGCCTATGCCGTCATCCACGCCGTCGACGGCAACATCCTGGCGCCGCTGCTCCTTTCGGAGGTGGTGGACATCCACCCGGTAGCCACCATCGTGGCCATCCTCGTGTTCGGAGGGCTCTGGGGCTTCTGGGGCCTTGTCTTCGCCATCCCGCTCGCCACCCTCCTGCACTCCGTGCACAAGGCCTGGACGAGCAGCATCTCGAGGCCCGTTCCAGTAACCATCCCTGCCACATACGAGGCCGCAGCCGGCAGCCCGGCACCGGACACCCCGGCGCAGGCAGAGTAAGGCCTCCCCCCAAATCCCCTTTTTGCCGCAACGACCACCCCACTCCGGGAGGAACACCCGGATCGATGTGCCCAAGTGAAGGAAAATCCATTTTTTTTGCATAAAAGGAGGAGTTCTTTACAAGATTTCTTTCGATCGGCCGATAAGAAGAGAGATGTGCGAGGGTGCGACTCCTCCACCCCAAGGGACGATATGAAAGGGAAAGCAGCATCGCGGTAAGCGCATAGGAATCGAGCCAAGGGAATGACGACAACACTGCCTTATCTCAAAGAGCTGCGGATACTCATTGTGGATGACTCCGCGGTAGTGAGGAGCGTGCTCTCGAAGGAGCTCCTGAGGTCCGGGGTCGAGGTGACCCAGGCCGAAAACGGGCAGCAGGCGATGGACATCGCGCTGCGCAAGGAGTTCGACCTCATCATCACGGACGTGGAGATGCCCGTCATGGATGGGATCGAGCTCTGCAGAAAGCTCAAGCTCAATCCCAGGACCCAGCAGATACCCATCGTCATCCTGAGCTCGCTGGACAGCGACAGCGACATCAAGCGCGGCTACAAGGCAGGCGCCACCACCTACATCACCAAGGCCCAGGCAAGGGAGTCCCTCATCGAGACCATCGAGACCGTGCTCCAGAAATCCACCTTCCAGAGGGGCCGGCTCATCCTCGTGGTGGACGATTCCAACACCATCCGGACCCTGGTGGAAAAAGGGCTCAAGGAGGTGGGCTTCGAGGTGGTGAAGGCCGAGAACGGCCAGGCAGCCCTCGAGCTGCTCAAGCACGAACGCAGACCCGACCTCATCCTGAGCGACATCGACATGCCCGTGATGAACGGCGAGGAGTTCTGCAGGAACGTGCATGCGGACCCGGTGCTGGCGTCGGTCCCCTTCGTGGTCATGAGCGCGAACAACGACCGCCCCATCATGCGACGCATGCTCCAGCTGGGCGCGGACTCGTACCTCGTGAAGCCCTTCAACATAGACCAGCTGGTCATCACGGTGGAGAAGCTCCTGTCAGACAAGCTCCTGCTCCTGCACAAGGAGAAGGAGCGCCTCGAAACGGAGCAGCGCCTCATCCTCGCCAGCATCACGTCCCTGTGCTGTGCGCTGGAGGCCCGGGATTCCTACACCCGGGGCCACTCCGAGGCGGTATCCTACCTTGCGACGCGCATGGCTGTCGAGATGGGCATGAGCAACGACGACATCGAGCACGTCAAGCTCGGCGGCAAGCTCCACGACCTGGGCAAGATCGGCGTGATCGACAGCGTGCTGCTCAAGCCCGGGAAACTCAGCGACGAGGAATTCGCCATCATCAAGCGCCACCCGGTGATCGGCGCGGAGATCCTGCGCCCGGTCCCGAGTCTCTCGAAGATCCTGCCCATCGTCTACTACCACCACGAGCGGATCGACGGCAAAGGCTACCCCGAGGGCCTCAAGGGCGACAAGATCCCGCTGTGGGCACGGATCACAGCGGTGGGGGACACCTACCACGCGCTCACGAGCGACCGGCCCTACCGCAAGGGCATGGAAAAGGACAGGGCCCTCCAGATCATCGAAGAGGTGAGCGGTACGCAGCTCTGTCCCGAGTGCGTGGACGTATTCATCAAGATGCAGCTCTGGGACAATGCCCTCATGGAGAACCACGAACCGGCTTCTTCCGGGGATTGCCGCGAATCCCCGGTGATATCCGTTCCCGAGCCCCTCATCCTTCCAGAGAGCAAATGAGCGCCCCTGCCCCGCACTGAGAAAGAATTTGCTTTTTTCCTCCTGCTGCGAGTAATAAACATACCCACAGCCACTGGTGGTGAACCAGGAGACGAGGAGTATTATTTTCTGCATCAGGGGTAAAGATCATGAGGAGAGACATCGTTCACGAGGGCTCGGAAAAGCTCACGTATGAAATCAGGGAAATAGTCGCCGTAGCGGATGGCTTGCGAAAGCTCGGCATGGAGATAACCTGGGAGAACATCGGCGATCCCATCCAGAAGGGCGAAAAGCTCCCCCAGTGGATCAAGGACATCGTCGCGGACCTCGTGACAGAAGACCGATCCTATGCCTACGTGGCGACCCAGGGCGTGCCCGAGACGCGGGAGTTCCTTGCAAACGAGGTGAACAAGCGCGGCGGATACCAGATCACCCGGGACGACATCATCTTTTTCAACGGCCTGGGCGACGCGGTGGCCAAGGTGTTCAACTTCATGAAGCGGGAGGCCCGGGTCATCGGCCCGTCGCCTGCCTATTCGACCCACTCGTCCGCGGAGGCGGCCCACTCCGGGTATGACCACCTCACCTACGAGCTTGACCCGAAGAACCACTGGCTGCCCGACCTCGATGACCTGGAGAACAAGATCAGGTACAACGACTCCATCGCGGGCATCCTGCTCATCAACCCGGACAACCCCACCGGCGCGGTCTACCCCAGGGAGATCCTGGAGCAGATGGTGGACATCGCCCGGCGCTACAAGGTCTTCATGATCTGCGACGAGATCTACGGCAACCTCGTCTACGACACCCACACCACGGCCTCCCTGAGCGAGGTCATCCAGGAGATCCCGGGCATGGCCCTGCGGGGAATCTCCAAGGAGGTCCCCTGGCCCGGGTCCCGCTGCGGGTGGATCGAGGTCTACAACCAGGACAAGCTCAACTTCAAGCGCTACATGAAGAGCCTCGTCAACGCGAAGATGCTCGAGGTCTGCTCAACAAGCCTCCCGCAGTACGCCATACCCCGCATCCTGGGCGACCCGAGGTACCAGGAAAACCTCGAGCGCAGGCGGGCCATGTATGCCTCCCGGGCGGCGGAGGCCTACCGAATCTTCTCGGAGGTCGACGGTGTGATCGTCAACCAGCCCCAGGGGGCCTTCTACATGACCGTGCTCTTCGAGGACGATGTCCTGAACGACCGCCAGACCCTGCCCATCCCGGACGTGAAGGTCCGCCGGTTCATCGAGGACAAGATCAAGGGGGTGGAGAACGACAAGAGGTTCGTCTACTATCTCCTCGGCTCCACGGGGATCTGCGTGGTGCCGCTGACGGGTTTCTGCTGCAGGAAGAAGGGGTTCCGCCTCACGCTCCTGGAGATGGACGACGAAAAACGGAGATGGACCTGGCACACGATCGCTCAGAGCATCCGCGCCTACCTCGACTCAACTGCACAGGTGGCGGCCTCGTCCGGATCCGCATAGAGGGTCTGCTTTACTTTCGTAAGACTGGCGGAGAAGCCCTGTCCGGGGAACCACCCGGCAGGGAATCCATGCTCGTGCATTGAGGGTGCTGTCCCGTATGAGGATCGACACAGAGAGAAATGAGTTCCTGTCCCTCGGCGAGAGGATCTCGTCCGTGCTCTTCCTGCCCGAGACGCACCTGCCCCTGCCCGCGCTCATCCTGTGCCACGGCGCCATGGACTTCAAGGAGAACTACTTTCCGTTCTGCTCCTTCCTCGCCGGCAAGGGCGTCGCCGCCCTCGCCATGGACATGCACGGCTACGGCGAGAGCGGGGGCAGCCGCCATCATGTGGTCATGGAGGAGTGGGTGGCGGACATCCGCGCCGCGGTGGCCTCCCTTCAAGTCCACCCCCGAATCGACGGGACCAAGATCGGCGCGTTCGGCGTGTCTTCCGGCGGCACGGCCATCCTGGAGTGCTCCCTGGTGGAGCCGGGCCTGCGGACCCTCGTCACCCTGGACGCCACCATCAGGCCCGTGTTCAGCCTTCCCGAGCGCATCTTCTTCGGCGTCATGAACCTCGCGGGCAGGGCGAAGACCCTGCTCACGGGCTCGGGCCTGCGTCTCTCCCTGGTCCATGCCCTGAAAAACGCCCGGGTGGCCAGCGATCCCGAGGTCAACGCCGCCTGGATAAGCAACCCCAGGGTGATCGAGATGTGGTCGAGCTTCCCGTTTCCCGGCTTCGAGGAATCGTACGACGTGGACACCTTCAAGCGGGTGCGCGACATCACCGTGCCCACCCTCGTGCTCCACGGCGCGGAGGACAGGATCGACAGCCCGGAGAGCGCCCGCATCCTGTATGCGTTCCTGAACTGCACCAAGGGCCTCCACATCATCGAGGGAAACGGCCACCTGGGTCACCTGGACAGGAACAGGCACGCGGTCATGGAGCTGACGGTGCGGTGGGCATTGAAGTACCTGAACTGAGCAGGAGGTTGTACATGGGCCTGAGGAAAAGGCTGCTTGCTGGAATCGTGATCGCGGCTCTTAGCCTCGCTGCAGGTGTGCTCGTGTACGGGTGCAGCGACGGGGGAAAGGCGGCGAGGGAGGCCGTGGAGGACGTGACCGGCAAGACCACGGTGGATGCCGGCGAGCGGCTAAAAAGTCAGATCGACCGGTTGGAAGCACAGGAGCTGGAGAGGGTCCCGCAGGACACCGAAGGAACCGGGGAGCAGGGCGGTCCCGGGCAGGGGGAGTAGGTGTCTGCTGAAGAGCGCCCGAGGGAGCGCCATGCGCTCGGGGTCGGTATCGGGGTCGATGAGGGAAATCGGGATCGACCCCGATACCGATACCGACCCCGACGCCGATGAATAACGGGAAAGCGGAAAATGTGGCCCCGCAGCAGGCTGCGGGGTGATTCAATATCTTGAGAGAGGGGGATTGTCATGGAGATGAAAGACAAGGTCGTCTGGATCACCGGTGCGTCGTCGGGCATCGGGGAAGCCCTCGCCTATGCCTACGGACGCACAGGGGCACGGCTCATCCTGTCGTCGAGGAACGAGGAGAAGCTCTTGGAGATCCGTTCCAGGTGCGCCGGAAGGAGCGATCACGTGGTGCTTCCCCTGGACCTCGCAGCGCCGGAGTCCCTGGAGGCGAAAAGCGACCAGGCGCTTCGCGAGGCCGGCCGCATCGACGTCCTGGTGAACAACGGCGGGGTGTCCCAGCGCTCGCTGGCATTGGAGACCACCCTCGAGGTGGACCGGAGGATCATGGAGACGAACTTCTTCGGAACCGTGGCACTCACGAAGGCCGTCCTCCCTTCCATGCTGAAGCGGAAGAACGGGTCCATCGCGGTGGTGAGCAGCCTCATGGGCAAGTTCGGCACGCCCCTGAGGTCGTCCTACTGCGCGTCGAAGCACGCGCTCCACGGGTTCTTCGACTCGCTCAGGGCCGAGGTGTGGCGCCAGGGGATCTCTGTGACGGTCATCTGCCCGGGCTTCATCAGGACGAACATCTCCATCAACGCGCTCACCACCTGCGGCGACGCCCACGGCGTCATGGACGAGGCCACGGCCCGCGGCATGCTCCCGGACACCTGCGCGGAGAGGATCATCGCCGCGGTGGAGGGGAAGAAGGCCGAGGTCTGCATCGGCGGCCGCGAGGTGGTGGCGGTCTACCTCAAGAGGTTTGCCCCGGCCCTGCTCAACCGGATCATCAGGAAGACGAAGGTGACGTAAGATCACCGCTCGGAGAAAGAGGGCTCAAGCAGCCCTGCCACCCTCCGGGAGCCCATCAATACGCTTGCCATGGCGAGGTGCTCATGCCATAAGACTGTTCTGGAACCGGTGCCCGGACGGGCGCCGGGGCAGGAAAAAGAAGTACCAGGAGGAACTGAAATGAAAAGGAGACCGATAGATTTCCCCGAGTTCCAGGTACAGCCCTACTCTCTCCTCGCCAAGCAGTGGTTGGTCCTCACCTGCGGCGACCTGAAGACCGGCAGGTACAACTCCATGACCGTGGGGTGGGGAAGCTTCGGAGTCATGTGGAACAAGCCTTTCGTCCAGGTCGTGGTGAGGCCCGGGAGGTATACCTTCGAGTTCATGAACCGCTACAACACCTTCACCCTGTGCGCGCTGGGCAAGAAGTACCGCGATGCCCTCCAGATCCTGGGCACACGCTCCGGCAGGGACGGCAACAAGATCGCCGAGACCGGGCTGACCCCCGTACCGTCCACCAAGGTCGCGGCGCCCGGCTTTGCCGAGGCCCAGCTCATCATCGAGCTCAGGAAGATGTACTGGGACGACTTCAAGCCTGAAAACTTCCTTGATCCGGCCATCGAGGGGAACTACCCCCAGAAGGACTACCACCGGATGTTCTTCGGCGAGATCCTGGCCATCTTCGGCACCGGGGAGTACTGCATCATCTAGGCCCAGCCGCGCAGGGGCCGGGGAACGCCTCGCCAGGGCCTTTTCCCTCCCCCGTCGATCACGTATCATTTCTTCATCAGGAGGAGTGAGCATGATCGAAATCCGCTGGCTGGGCGCAGCCGGGCTCGAGATATCCTTTGACGGAAACGCCCTGCTCATCGACCCGTACCTGTCCCGTCTCGGCAGGATCGATCTCATTTTCCGGCGCCTCAGACCTTCCGCCGAACGGATCAGGGCATACACCAGGGGTCTCGGCAGGGCCGTTTCCGCGATCGTCTGCGGCCACACCCACTTCGACCACGCCCTCGACATCCCCTTCATAGCCAGGGAGGTGGGCTGCACCCTGGTGGGGAGCTCCTCTTTGAGGACCCTGACCCGGATCCACGGCATCGATGCGGACATCAGGGTCTGCACCGGGGGCGAGCGCATCGAGCTCACGGGAGGGGCGACAGCCCACATGGTCCCTTCCCGGCATGGAAACGTCCTGCTGGGCAAGGTCCCCTATCCCGGCGAGATCGACCCCAGGGACGAGCCCCCCCTGAAAGCCAGCCAGTACCGCCTGGGAGACATGTTCATGCCCAGGGTGGAGGTCGGGGGAGTGTGCATCGTCCACATGGGAAGCGCGAACTTCATCGAGGCCGAGCTCGAAAGGCTCGGGTGCAACGTGCTGTTCATGTGCGTGCCGGGCTGGAAGAACACCCCGGGCTACCCGTCGAGGTGCCTGGCCGTTCTCAGGCCCGAGGTCGTCATCCCCTTCCACTTCGACGACTTCACCTCCCCGATCCCGAAGTCCCGCCCGGTGCGCGTCCTGCCCACGGCCGACCTGAAGGGCTTCATGGAGGAGGTCCGGAGGCACGCGCCGGGGACCGTGGTCCTGGTGCCCGACCCCCACGAGGTCATGAGGTTCTGAGCGGCCCTCAGCCCCCGGGTTCCCCGGGAGGCAGGTCCGCCTCGGCCGCGGGGACGGCCTGGGGCACAGGTTCCGGCTCGATGCCTTTCCAGGAGGCCTCCCCGGCCGCGCTTTCGGCACGGCCCCGGGACCTGTCCTGGCTGACGAACACCCCGATGAAGACCAGGGCGGAGGCGCCGTACTGGACGAGGGTGAAGGTCTCACCCAGGATCATCCAGCCCAGGATGACCGTGAACACCGGGATGAGGTTCACGAAGGCGGACGCCTGGCTCGCGGGCATCCTGCTCATCCCGTAGTTGTACAGCCCGTAGGCCCCGATGCTGACGAAGACCCCGAGGTACACGATGCTGGAGAGCGCAACCAGGTCGACGTGCGTGGGCAGGTCAGTGCCCGGCATCCACAGGAAGGGCAGGAAGAAGAAGGTGCCCACGAAGGCCTGGAGCGCGGTGAGAAACAGGGGGTTGTAGCGTTCGGTGAGCTTCTTGAGCGTGATGCTGTACCCGGTTGCGCACATCATGGCGACGAACTCGAGGAAGTTGCCCAGGACGGGACGGGGGGCCGACTGGGTGGGCGCACCGGCCGCGCTCAGGACGCACACCCCGGCGATGGCCAGGATGAAGCCCGCCAGCGTCCGGCGGGTCACCTTCTCGTGGAGCACCACGCTCGCCCCCACGGCCACCATGAGGGGGAGCATGGCCGTGACCATGCCCGCCTGGGATGCGCTCGTGTTCTTCACCGCGTGGGTCTCGAAGAGGAAGTACAGGCACGGCTCGCACAGCACCATGAAGGCCAGGTACTTCAGGTCGCCCCTTCTCCGCTCGCCGACCCTGATCCAGCCCAGGACGAGAAGGAAGCACACCCCGGCCACGAGCATCCGGCCGAAGATGACCACCATGGGGTGGTACGCCTCGAAGGCGAGCTTCAGGGCGATGAACGAGCTCGCCCAGATCACCATGGCGAGGACCAGAAAGACCCTCGGCCACAGTTGAGTCTCCTTGTGCATCCTGTTCACTCCTGTTCTCCCGGTCGAGATGAACACATACCACTAACCGCCCCCCGGGGGAACACGAAATGCGGACCAACGATCTCACAGATAATATTGGCAAAAAGTATGGCAAAGGACTAGGATCGTGAAGGAATCCTTTCGGGAAGGAGGATGGATATGAGCTTTTGCCACCAGTGCGGGAGCCCCCTGGCCGAGCGGGAGATCGACGGCAGGGTCAGGGCTGCGTGCACGTCGGAAGCGTGCGATTACGTGTTCTGGGACAACCCGGTCCCGGTGGTGGCCGCCATCGTGGAGCATGAGGGCCGGGTGATCCTGGTCCGCAACGTTGGCTGGCCCGAGAAGATGTTCGGCCTGGTGAGCGGCTTCCTCGAAAAGGGCGAGACCCCGGACGAGGCCGTCCTCAGGGAGGTGGCCGAGGAGCTCGGGCTTTCGGCCCGGATCGAGGAGTTCGTGGGCTACTATTCCTTCACCATGAGGAACCAGCTCCTCCTGGTCTTCCACGTGGTCGCCGAGGGCGAGATCCGCGTGGGCGGGGAGCTGCAGGAGATCAGACGCCTCGATCCGGAGCGGGTGAGGCCCTGGCCCTTCGGCACCGGGCCCGCGGTGAGGGACTGGCTCGTCAGGAAGGGGATCGCTCCCCGGGAATGAGCCCGTCCGCGATCCCCAGAAAGCCCTTGTGAAGCCTGCAGGAAATATGCGAGATTAGCCGGGCATCCCATTTACAGCAAGGAGGTTTTCCGTGATCAGACTCACCGCACTCACATCCATCGTGCTCTTCGGGCTCGCGCCCGTGGCCGCCGCCGGCTCCGACATGCCGAAGGTCAGGCTCCAGACCACCAAGGGAGACATCGTCATCGAGCTCGACCGCGCACGTGCTCCCAAGACGGTCGACAACTTCCTCTCCTACGTGAAGTCCGGCTTCTACGAGGGCACCGTCTTCCACCGGGTCATCCGGGGGTTCATGATCCAGGGCGGCGGCCTCACCGAGAGCATGATGCAGAAAAAGACCGAGACCCCCATCCCCAACGAGGCAGACAACGGCCTGAAGAACCTGAGGGGAACCATCGCCATGGCCCGCACCAACGACCCCAACTCGGCCACGGCCCAGTTCTTCATCAACACCGTTGACAACGCCTTCCTCGACTTCAAGGCCAAAACCGTCAGCGGCTGGGGCTACTGCGTGTTCGGCAAGGTGGTCGAAGGGCTCGACGTGGTGGACGCCATCGAGGCGCTGCCCACGGGCAACAGGGGGCCCTACTCCGACGTGCCGGCGACGCCCGTGATCATCAAGGCAGCGTCCGTGGAGCCCGAGGCCGGGAAGTAGCCGGGTCCGCATGGCAGCTCCGGGGAAGCGGGCCATCCTTTCCTGGGCCCTGTACGACTGGGCCAACTCGGCCTTTGCCACCACGGTCATGGCGGGCTTCTTCCCCCTGTTCTTCAAGCAGTTCTGGAACGCAGGCGTCGACCCGGTGGTGAGCACGGCGCGCCTGGGCTTCGGCTCCGCCCTGGCCGGCGTCGTCATTGCCGGGCTCGCCCCGGTCCTGGGCGCCATCGCGGACCGGGGGGCGGCGAAGAAGCGCTTCCTCGTCATCTTCGCGCTCATCGGCATTGCCGCCACGGCGTCCCTGGCCCTGGTCCCGAAGGGCTTCTGGCTGCCGGCCCTGAGCCTCTACACCCTGGCCCTCATCGGGTTCTCGGGCGGCAACGTGTTCTACGACGCCCTGCTCCCGGGCGTGGCCCCGGAAAGCAGGCTGCACTTCGTCTCGGCCCTGGGCTTCTCCCTGGGCTACCTCGGCGGCGGCGTCCTCTTTGCGCTCAATGTCCTCATGGCCGTGAAACCCGCTCTCTTCGGCTTTTCGTCCGCCTCCGAGGCGGTGAGGGTGTCGTTCCTCACCGTGGGCATATGGTGGCTCCTCTTCGCCCTGCCGCTCATGCTCTTCGTGAGGGAGCGCAGCATCGGGGGCAAGGCCGCGGGCTTCGCCATGGTCAGGGCCGGTCTTGACCAGCTCAGGGCCGTCTTCTCGGAGATCAGGGAGCGGAGGATGATCTTTCTCTTCCTGCTGGCGTACTGGTTCTACATCGACGGGGTGGACACCATCATACGCATGGCTGTCGATTACGGCCTGTCCATCGGGTTCGAGGCCAACGACCTCATCCTGGCCCTGCTCATCACCCAGTTCACGGGCTTCCCCTGCGCCCTGCTCTTCGGCTGGCTGGGCCAGAAGATCGGGGCGAAGCGGGCCATCCTCATCGCCATCGGGGTCTACCTCTTCATCTCGCTGTGGGGCTCCCTCATCCGGGAAAAGCACGAGTTCTACCTCCTGGCCGCTGTCGTGGGCTTTGTCCAGGGGGGCATCCAGTCCCTGTCCCGGTCCTTCTACGCGCGCCTCATCCCCGAGGGCAAGGCGGGCGAGTACTTCGGGTTCTACAACATGCTCGGCAAGTTCGCCGTGATCATGGGGCCGCTGCTCATCGGCGCGGTCCAGATCGGCCTCAGGTCGTTCGGGATCTCCGGCACCGTCGTGTCTCGCCTGGGCATCACCTCGCTCGCCCTGCTCTTCCTGGCCGGGGGAACCCTCCTCTTCTTCGTGCGCGAGGACGGGTCGTCCGGGGCTTCCGCTGCTGCAAGCAACTGAAAAGAGCAAGCCTGGTTATCACCTGAAGATATAAAATCCCGCCAATCGTTTCATCCAGGCAAGCGACAGTCCAGTTAAACCAATACGGAGTGGCCTTGGCCCAAGGGGTGTTCTCGTACCGCTCGTGGAGAAGGGCATGGGCCTGCTGTGAATATTGCCCATGCGAACCGTCCCGGTGGCATCCGTATATGGTAGACCGCATGGCCCTGTGGAGATTGGCCGCCCGCTCATTCAGCTCTTCTTCATTCACTCGGAGGCCCGGAGCAGTATGTATCAGCATAGAGGCCTTCCGACATCAGCCGTGGACGGGTGATCAGCTTACCAGAAGCCCCTGAACCTACGGATGCTCTTGGAGGCTTTCCTGAACCTCGAAGATGCTCCGGGCTGACTGCGGCCGGCGTACTGTTCGCAGGGCCGGTCTTCACCTCGCGCTTCAGCCATGCCCGAGAAGCATCAGTAAATGCTTAAAGAGCGCTCCCGCATCTGCTATACTCCCCCCATGGCCATAACCGTGCTCCTCGTCGACGCGCTCAACCTCATCCGCCGGGTGGACGCCGCCCAGCGGGAGGGGGTCGAGCATCGGATGAGCCCGACCGTCGTGGACTCCTGCGTCCTTTCGCTCAAGCGGGCGCTCCATGAGACCAGCCCCACCCACGCGATGTGCGTGTTCGAGGGGCAGGGGCCGAGCTTCAGGGCCGAGCGGTACCCGGACTACAAGGCCGGCCGGCCCCCCATGCCGGCCGACCTCGAGGCGAGCCTGGCTTCCATCAGGGAGGGATTCCTGGAGGCGGGCGTGAAGTCCATCGAGGTCGATTCGCTCGAGGCGGACGACGTCATCGCCACGCTGGCGAGCAAGACCGAGTCGCGGGGTGGAAACGTGGTCATCCTCTCCACGGACAAGATTTTTCTCCAGCTCCTGTCGGGCCGTGTCCGGGTGCGGGACCACTTTGGCAAGCGGGAGCTCGACGAGGCGTACGTGCTTCAGAAGTTCGGCGTCAGACCCTACCAGATGGTGGACCTGCTGGCCCTTGCCGGCGACCCCACCAACACCATCCCCGGGGTCCCGGGCGTGGGAGCCAAGACCGCGGCCAGGCTCCTGGGCGAGTTCCAGAGCATGGAGAACATCCTGGCCCATGCCCCGGCCTTTGGAAACAGGCTGGGCCAGGCCATTGTCAAGAACGAAGACAAGGCGCTCCTCTTCCAGGACCTGCTCCGCCTGAAGCGGGATATCGACCTCGGCCTCAACCTCCAGTCGTTCCGCTGCCGGCCGTAAGACTCAGATCAGGGGGACGATGCTGGCCCTGGTCCGGTGGAGCTGCGCCGCCACGAGGAGGGCTGCCGAGCTCACCATGTCAGCCTTCGACAGGCTCAAGGGAAGGACCTTCATCTGCCGGCACAGGCCATGGACGGTCCGGGCCAGGTCGTTGCACCCCGGGCTCATGGTCACGTTGCGCCTGCCCAGGCGGCGCTGAAGGGCCAGGCCGTGGTCCTGGATCGCGCAGCTCCCGGCGATGTGCACCCTGCCGCTGATCCGGTCGACCTCACCCCTGTCGATGCCCTTGCCCATGAGGATGGTGAACCCGCCCCTGCCGCCGTGGTCGCGGTAGAGCATCTCCACCACGGTCTCGGTGTTGCAGCGGCAGCCTTCGAGGCAGCACCGCTCCCTTCCCCTGAGGAAGGTGACGTCGGGGGGATAGTCGTTCAGGAGCTCGCAGGTGAGCTTCTTCTTTCGCTCGTCGAAGAGGTGCCTGTTCACGATGTCGATGCGGGAAGAATCGCCGATGCCGATGCCCGTGGCCCGGCAGAGGGCGAGGTGCTTCACGTCGCCTTCCCCGAAGCCCATGAGGGAGGCCGCCACCGTGTCCGTGGCCAGGGGGTCCGGGCCGCCGATGAGGAGGTCCATGGGCACCACGCATTTCCCGGTGTTGTACACCGTGGGATAGTGGCCGTGGGTGGTGGCTATCAGCCCGTCGACCAGGGCGAAATGGGGCTGCACCACCTTGTAGATGTCCGCGAACTTCTGGTGGAGGCGGTAGTTGTGGTCAGGGATGCGGCTCTTCTGGTGCACGAGGCCGAACTGGTTCTTGATGGACAGGGTCACCTGGGACATCGAGTGGGTCTTGAGCTTGGGCAGGGAGAGGTAGAAGTTCTCGCTTCCGCCCTCGATGATCCGCTCGTACACGAAGGCCGAGATGTCCACGAACTCCTCGGTGGCCTCCAGGAAGACCGGCACGGCCGGGGTCTCGTCCAGGTAGACCGGGACCGCGCCCGTGCTCCTGCACACGTCGAGATACCCCGTGGCCTTGAACACCAGGCGGGTGAAGTTGGCCTGGGTGCAGTTCTCCATGACATACACCGTGCGGGCCCCGCACCCCTTGAGGTAGAGGATCGTCTGCCTGAGCACCTCCGGGTCGGTGTACACATGGGCCTCCGGCCCCACGCCGTTGACCTTGATGTAGACATCCCTGCTCGAGCGCAGGAACCGTTCCCCGCCCCCGAAATGCCCGAAGACCTCTTTCACCGCGCCCGCGATGCCCTGCCTCGTGTCCGCCAGAACGACCTCTGTCCTTTGGTTGTCCATGCGCACCTCCGTCCCGTTGATGCCTGTGCGGGGAAAGGCCCCACCTCCAGATACCTGCCGGAACGCGGGACCCGGTGTGAGCCTCCTCGCAGAACGAACATGAAAACCCGGTGATACAGTGGCTAATCCACTATACCACCAGGGAGGAAGAGTCAAGGCCGACGCTCCGGCGCCGGGCCGGTGTATTTCACGAACCCGACCGTGCCGGGGGTGGCAGGGGATCAGTGGGCGTGGCCGGAAGCCTCCGCCCCGTGAGCCTCTCCGTGGTGCCCTGCCCCGGAGGCCGCCTTGTCGTACAGGCCTTCGACATAGTGTACATAGTCCACGTAGGACGCGACGTACGCCCTGCCTGCGTCCACGCCGTGGGATGCGTGCCGCCTGCGCTCCATGGTCCGGGCGAAACGCTCCCTGATGCCCTGCGCGGCCTCGTCGTTCACGAGCTTCACCAGCCTGTCCGCAGACCCGGTTTCAAGGGCCTCGTCCGCCTCTTTCACTGCAGGACCGAGGTCGGTGCCGGCGGGCTGTATACCCGTGAACGGGGCCCCTTCCCCTGCCCGGTGGATACGCACCAGGGTCTCGAAGAAGTACCGGTCGGCAAGGTCTTTTGCCTGGGGCCCCAACTTCCGGACATTGAGCGTCTCCTGGAACGCCTTCCTGATCTCACCCTCGTCCTTCTTCTGCACCCAGACGAGCACGTGGTCGACCTTGCCGGTGCTCAGGGACTTCTGCGCCGCACCGATGACCGGACCGTCCATGGTGTCGCAATGGGCGAATGCGTTGCCGGCGATCAACAGCGCCATGACCGCAACGATTCCCGATACCATCCATACCGTTCTTTTTCTCATGACATCCTCCTCTTATTGATATGCGCTCTTTATCCATGAAATCAGCAGGGCAATCCTTGACCAAGGTCAAGAGTCGAGGCGTGAGATGCGGAAAAAAGAAAACCCTCCTCCCTCCCGGATGGAAGGAGGAGGGCCGGTTTTCCTAGAGGATGGAGCGCTTTCCGTTGTAGCGTTCCGTGTCGTAGTACTTGTCCACGTCCACCGTGCGGATGCGGTTGATGATGTCCTTCATGGGCACGGTGGTGATCTCGCCGTGGAGGTAGCTCACCATCCTGCCGAAGTCCTCGTTGAGGATCATGTCCACGGCCGCGATGCCGAACCACCTGGCCATGAGCCTGTCGCGGGCGGACGGCACGCCGCCTCGCTGGAGGTGGCTCAGGACCACATACCGGGACTCGAAGCCCGTGATCTTCTGGATCTGGTCCGAGACCCAGCCCGCGATGCCGCCCAGGGACTTGTGGCCGAAGTCGTCGATCTTCTCGTCCTTGAAGAACTCGCCGCCCTCTTCCGGCCGGGCGCCCTCCGAGACCACCACGATGCTGTACTTGACCTCGCGGCCCGTGCGGCAGGAAAGCAGCTCGCAGACCTTCTTCATGGAGAAGGGCTCCTCGGGGATGAGGATGATGTAGGCGCCGCTGCACTCGCCGCCCTGGAGCGCGAGCCACCCTGCGTGCCTGCCCATGGTCTCCACCACGAAGATGCGGTTGTGCGAGCCCGCCGTGGTCCTGAGGCGGTCGATCTCCTCCATGATGACGTTCAGGGCCGAGTCGAAGCCCAGGGAATACTCCGTCCCCATGAGGTCGCCGTCGATGGTCTTGGGGATCCCGACTGTCTTGATGCCCCGCTTGTGGAGCTTGTACGCCACGCCCAGGGTGTCCTCCCCGCCCACGGCCACCACCACGTCGATGCCCAGCTTCCCGATGTTCTCGATGACCTTGTCGGACCGGTCGTTCTTGGGATTGAACGGGTTGGTGCGGGACGTGCCCAGGTTGGTGCCGCCGTAGCGGTCCCAGGCCCTGACGATCTCCTCGTCGAGGGGCTCCAGGTAGAGCTTCCTGCTCTCTTCGTTGTCCGGGTCCACGTTCACCAGGCCTTTCCAGCCTTCCCGGATACCGAGCACCTCGAACTTTGTCTGTCTTTTATCGGCAAGAAGCGGGTCCAGGGCCGTCTTGACGACCCACTTCACGGCCCCGTTCAGGCCCGGACAGTCGCCTCCGCCGGTCAGTATCGCTATCTTCGTTGTCATGAAATCCCCCTTTTTTCTTTTTGCATGTTCCCTTCCGCGGGATGTAATATATATCATATATTAATTGATCGTCTCGGCAACACGAAATCAAATGTTTACTGCGCCGGCAGGGAGTGGACGGGCCATGTTTCCGGAGGGAATAGGGGTATCGTTCGGGAAATCCGCGGCCGGTGAGGGAAAACGTGTTCGGGGAGGCTGAGTATGAAAGTGGTATTCCACGAGGATTTCTTCAGGGTGTACACCTCCGACCCCGCAGCGGAGAGCGGGAGGATGGAGGCCGTTATCGAGGTCGTCGGGCCCCATGCCGAGCTCGTCAAGCCCGGGCCTGCGGCGATCGAGGACATCGCGGCGGTGCACACCGCCCACCACATCGAGTACGTCAGGAAGGTTGGGCTCCACGACATGGCGTCGCTCGCGGCAGGCGGCGCCATCCTCGCCTCCGAGATCGGCCTCAAAGAGCCCTGCTTCGGCCTCATCCGCCCGCCGGGCCACCACGCCTCGGCCGGCTCCTCCTGGGGTTTCTGCTACTACAACAACATGGCCGTGGCCATCGAGCGTCTGAAGAGAAACGGCCTGATGAACAGCGCCTTCATCCTCGACTTCGACCTCCACTTCGGGGACGGCACCGTGAACATCCTCGGGAAAAAGGACTACGTCACCATCCTGAACCCGGACCGGGGAGACCGCAACTCCTACCTCAGGGAGGTGCTCAATACGCTCGACACGACGGACGCGGACATGATCGCCATCTCGGCCGGGTTCGACAACCACATGCAGGACTGGGGAGGCCTGCTCGCCACGGAGGACTACACGGAGATGGGCCGCGCCGTCCGGCAGGCCTCCGTCAGGAACGGGGGCGGCTGCTTCGCCATCCTCGAGGGCGGATACAACCACCGGGTCCTTGGCCACAACGTCCTGGCGCTCATGGAGGGGCTCTCCGAGGGGTGACGATCCGAAAAGGAGGACCAGAGCGTGCCCTTTCCCCGGGACAGGAAAACCGGATTGACAAGGCTTTGTTTCGTTGTTTAATTATTAACGTGTTAACTATCAGAACCGGAGGAGGTTTTTCATGAAGAAAGTGAACGAAGGGACCAGGTGCTACTATACGGTGAACGAGGCGGGCGTCGCCCTCATGGAGATCAACAACCCGCCCATGAACGCGCTTTCCTGGAAGGTGATCGACGAGATCGTGGACAGCTTCAAAAAGGCCCTGGCGGACCCGGACGTGAGGGTCATCGTGTTCACCGGCGCGGGTAAGGCCTTCATCGCGGGGGCTGACATCACGGAGCTGAACGCCTTCAGCACGGCCCAGGAAGGGGCTGACTCCCTCATCCCCGGCCAGGACCTCTCGAACCTCCTCATGAACGCGGACAAGCCCATCATCGCGGCCATCAACGGCTTCTGCCTGGGCGGCGGCATGGAGATGGCGCTCGCGTGTCACATCCGGCTTGCGGACGAGAGCGCCATGCTGGGCCTGCCCGAGATCAAGCTGGGCATCATCCCGGGCTACGGCGGCACCCAGCGGACTCCCCGCCTCATCGGCAGGGGCCGGGCGCTGGAGCTCATCCTGTCAGGCAACTTCCTGAACGGCGCCCAGGCGGCGGACTACGGGCTCGTGAACCGGGCCGTGCCCAAGGGCACCGTGGTCGATGAGGCCATGAAGCTCGCAGCCACCATCGCAACAAAGAGCAGGATCGCGGTACAGGCGGTCCTGAGGGCGGTGCTCGAGGGCACGGCCATGGACCTGCACACGGGCATGAGGCTCGAGCGCGAACTCTTCGGCATCTGCTACGCGAGCGAAGACAAGAAGGAAGGCGCAGCCGCGTTCCTGGGCAAGCGCGAGCCCAAGTTCACGGACAAGTAAAGGAAAGATATCATGAAAAGAATCATGCTGACTCTTGCGGCCGCCCTGCTGCTTCTGGCAGCGGGGTGCACCCCGTCTTCGCAGAGCAGCATCTACGAGTCGCTCGTGGCCATGGACCGCTCCATGTCCGGCCTCACGGAATCCGCGGTCACGGTCGACGGCGTCACCATGAGCTACCTGGAGCGCCCGGGCACGGGGGAGGCCGTCGTGCTCCTCCACGGGTTCGGGGCGGAAAAGGACAACTGGACCCGATTCGCCCGCCACATCCCCAAGGACTACCGTATCATCGCCTTCGACCTGCCCGGCCACGGGAAAAGCTCGAAGCCCGAGGACGCCACCTACACGGTGGAATACTTCACGCAGACCTTCTCCGCCGCCGTGGACGCCCTGAAGCTGGGCAGGTTCCACCTCGCGGGCAATTCCATGGGAGGCTACGTCTCCATCCTCTACACCGCACGGAACCCCGGCCGGGTGGTCGACCTGTGCCTCATGGACACCGCAGGACTCTTCAACGCGCCCCGGCCCAGCGATCTCCAGATCGCCATGGCCGGGGGGGAGAGCCCGCTGACGCCCACCACGAAGGCCCAGTTCGAAGAGCTGCTGGACTACGCCTTCCACAAGAAGCCCTTCATGCCCTGGCCTGTGAAGCCCGTGCTCGCCCGCCGGGCGGTGGAGCGAGGGCCCTTCGTGCAGAGGATGTTCAGGGAATTCAATGCCCACCTCGTTGACCCGGTCCCGCTCCTTCCCGGCCTGAAGCTGCCCGTGCTCGTGATCTGGGGCGAGAACGACCGCATCCTCCACGTGTCCACCACAGAGATCCTGGCAAAGAACCTGCCGAACGAGGAGACCGTCATCCTGAAGGACTGCGGCCACATGCCCATGCTGGAGCGGCCCAAGGAGACGGCCGGGCACTACTCGTCATTCATCGGGAAGCATCGTGGCTGAGGGGGCACCCCGTTCGACCCTGGGAGAGCGCTCCCTGACCGGAGACCGTCCCCTTAAGCACAGGACCGCGCTGGTGGTGGAAGGAGGCGGGATGCGGGGCGTCTTCGCAGCCGGCGTGCTCGACGCCTTCCTTGAGGAGGGCTTCAATCCCTTCGACCTCCTCGTGGGAGTGTCCTCAGGCGCGATCACGCTGGCCTCCTACCTGTCCGGCCAGCACGGGCGGTACTATCGGATCATCACCGGCCCCATGAGCCGCAGCGAGTTCCTGAGCGTGCGCCGCTTCCTCACGGGCGGCCACCTCATGGACCTCGACTGGCTCTGGGAGCACGCGGCCGCCTGCGACCCCCTCCACGTGGAGGAGGCTGTGAATCGCCCGGGAAAGGTCTTTCTGCTGGGCGTGACGGACGTGGCCACCGGGGAGCCGGTGTACGTCGAAGCGACATCGGAAAACCTCCTCGCCACCCTGAAGGCCTCGTGCGCCCTGCCTGTGATATACCGGGGTTTTGTCCTGCTCGGGGATCGGCTCGTCACCGACGGCGGCGTGGCTGACCCCATCCCGGTGAGGGAGGCGTACCGCAGGGGCGCGCGCAGCATCACCGTGATCCGCACCCGCTCACCGGAAAGCCCCAAGGGGGTTTTCTTCGACCGTCTCATGGCAACGCTGTTCCTGCGGAAGAACCCGGCGCTGAGGGCGGGGATAGCAGACCTCCACCTGAGGTACCGGGACGCGGTCTCCTTCATCAAACGCCCCCCCGAAGACGCCGTGATTCATGAGATAGCTCCACCGGTCCCCTTGAGGGGGGCGCGCCTGGGGCTCAGGCTGGATGCGATACGCGAAGATTACCGGATGGGAAAGGATGCAGGCAGGGGGCATCTCGCCTGCCTGAACGCCCGTGCAGGGCAGAGGCCCTGAGCCCGCCCGGAACAAGAGGACAGTATGGGGGCGCGTTTTCTTCAGGCGGGGTTGCGGGAATCATAAGGACCCTGTTCGCCCAGATGCGGAACTGCGTGCCGCGCTTCGAGTTGACGCGGTAGCCAACCGAAAGGACGGCATCGAGATTATAGAGGCGGATAGTGCGGCGTACCCGCCTGTTTCCTTCCTTTTGAACTACCGAGGATTCCTCGGTAGTTGCCGATTCCTCCAGCTCGCCTTCCTTGTATATGTTGCGGAGGTGCAGACCGATTGTGTCGGTGTCCTTTTCAAAGAGCAGCGACATCTGCCTCTGGCTCAGCCAGAGGGTATCCCGGTCAAGCTTGACCTCCAGTTCGGTCTTGCCTTCCGGTGTCTGGTAGATGATGATCTCGCCTTTATCTTCCATGGCTGAATTCATGTGCGCTTTTGTAAATCGGCATGATAATCTGTACCAAAAATCGGCATATAAAAATGTACCACCTTGGAAGACGAGGTCTCCGTTTTGGTTTTTTGAAAGAGGGATATAGAGGCTTTCAAAGGGGGCCCGGGGGGAA